>WNGR01008531.1_pt1 | contig 10822 bp, 10 predicted proteins | sample 5407581 | NCBI WGS metagenome assembly WNGR01 (sample SAMN13153383, study PRJNA577476) | soil metagenome | isolation source: 80 cm soil or saprolite under Garry oak tree replicate 2 | place: USA:California | collected 2016-06-15 | reverse complement strand
CGGGCCGTCCTGTTCGACCAGCGCGGCTGCGGGCGGAGCCGGCCGCACGCCAGCGACCCCGGCACCAGCCTGGAGCACAACACCACCGACCACCTGGTGGCCGACATGGAGGCGCTGCGCGAGCACCTGGGCATCGAGCGCTGGCTGGTCACCGGCGGTTCGTGGGGGACCACGCTCGGGCTGGTGTACGCCGAGCGCTACCCGCACCGGGTGTCGGAGATCATGCTGAGCGCGATCAGCACAACGCGCCGTTCGGAGCTGGACTGGCTGTACCTGGGGGCGGGGCGGTTCTTCCCCGAGGAGTGGGAACGGTTTCGTTCCGGATCAGGGACGGCGGGACCCGATGACGACGTCGTGGCCGGGTACGCGCGGCTGATGGAAGACCCCGATCCTCAGGTGCGGACACGGGCCGCAGCGAACTGGGACCGCTGGGAAAGTGTGGTGCTGTCACTGGAGCCGAACGCGAAACCGCTGGCTGACAGCGAGCCCGTGGACGACTACGTGCTGGCGTTCGTCCGGCTCTGCGCGCACTACTACTCCCGCGGCGGGTTTCTCGACGACGGTGCCGTGATCCGCGACGCCGGGCGGCTGGCCGGGATCCCCGGCGTGCTGATCCACGGCCGCCTCGACCTGAGCTGCCCGGCGACCACCGCGTGGGAGCTCGCCCAGGCCTGGCCCGGCGCGGAGCTGCTCATCGACGACCACTCCGGCCACCGGGGCAGCGACATCAAGCGCACCTGGATGGTCGAAACGCTAGCCAAGTTCGCCCGCCGCTGAGGCACCCGGGCGGCCCTAGCCGGCGGGGGTGGTGAGGTAGCTGACGATCAGGTCGCCGATCAGCTGACGGTAGCGGTCGCGGCGGGCCGGGTCGAGCATGTCCAGGCCGAAGATGGCGCCGAAGGTGTGCCGGTTGGACATCCGGAAGAAGCAGTACGCGCTGATCAGCATGTGCACGTCGATGGCGTCGACGTCACGGACGAACACGCCGCTGCGGCGGCCGTCGTCCAGGATCCTCGCGATCACCGACACCGCGGGCGTGTTCAGCTCGCTCAGCGCCTTCGACTTCGCGATGAACTCGGCCCGGTGGATGTTCTCGGTCGCGACCATGCTGATGAAGTCCGGGTGGGACTCGTGGTGGTCGAAGGTCAGCTCGGCCAGCCGGCGGATCGCCGAGACCGGGTCCAGGTGCTCGACGTCGAGCTGGCGTTCGGCGTCCCGGGCGGTGGAGTACGCCTGCTCCAGGGCCGCGATGTAGAGCTGCTCCTTGCCGCCGAAGTAGTAGTAGATCATCCGCTTGGTGGTGCGGGTCCGGGCCGCGATCTCGTCCACCCGCGCCCCCGAGTAGCCGTTCCTGGCGAACTCGCTGATGGCGACGTCGAGGATCTCCTGCCGGGTCCGCTCCTTGTCGCGCTGCCGCTCGGGAGCCGCCGCGGGCCGGGAGGTCTGGGTCATCGCCGTCCTTTCGCTGAATCGGAGGATCTGACGTCAAGGCTTGCATTCCTGTTCCCCGCCGTCGAGTCCAGGCCGGTATGTGTCGAACCGGTAACAGCACCTTTACAACCATGCGCCCGTACAGTACGAATTATGAACTAACAAGTTAGTTCGTTGATGATTGGGTGCGGCGCGGAGGTGGGATGGCGCGGGTTAGCGGGCTGGATCACCAGACCATGCTCGATCTGGCGCCGCCCGAGTTCGTCGCGGTGGCGGCCGCGCTCGGGGCCCGGTACCTGAACGTCATCTGCGCGGACCCCGACACCGCACGGTTCACCGACCGGCTGGCCGAACTCGTCCAGATGGCCCGGCCCTACCGGGTCCGCCCGGTCATCGAGTTCATGGCCTGGCGGCCGCTGCGCACGCTGGCCGGCGCGGTGGCGATGGCAACGGGTTCGGGCGGGGCCGGGCTGCTGCTCGACACGCTGCACATCCAGCGCTGCGGGGCCACCACCGAGGAAATCGCGGCCGTCGACCCGGCGCTGCTCGGCTACCTGCAGCTGTGCGACGCCCCAGCCAATGCGCAAACCGGTGACGCGGTGACCGAGGCGCGGACGATGCGGCTGCTGCCCGGCGCGGGTGAGCTTCCGCTGCGCGACGTGCTCGGGGTGCTGCCGGAGGACCTGCCGCGCGGGCGGCGCGGTGCGGTTCGGCTCGCATGACCTTTCCCGGGTCCCCGCGCGGAACATGGTGCGGCTGGGCATCGGCTACGTGCCGGAGGGCCGCCGTGTCTTCGCGGGGCTGTCGGTGGAGAAGAACCTGCTGCTCGGCGCGTACGCGCGGCGCTGGGACGCGGCGACCAGGGAGACGCTCGGCGAGGTGTACGAGCTGTTTCCCGTGCTCGCCGAGATGCGCGGACGCCTGGCCGGGGCGCTGTCCGGCGGGCAGCAGCAGATGCTGGCCATCGGCCGGGCGCTGATGGCCAGGCCGGTGCTCCTGCTGCTGGACGAGCCGTCCATGGTGCTGTCGCCCAAGCTGGTTGAGGTCATCGGGTCGACCCTGCAGCGGCTGCGCGCCGACGGGCTCAGCTTGCTGCTAGTCGAGCAGAACGCGATGCTGACGTTCGAGGCGACCAGCCACTGCCTGGTCCTGGAGAACGGCGAGATCGCCCTGACGGGAACGTCCGCTGAACTGCGCGGCAACCCCCGCATCCGGAGGTTGTACCTCGGCCTGTGAATCGGCCGCTAGGGTTGGATCTGCCATCGACAGCATGAGCTCGTACAGGGACAGCAGTTCCTGTTCCGTGATGGTGATCTCAGGTGTCTCGGTTACCGTCATCCGGTGCTCCTCTCTCGGGGAGTCAGTGCATTTGCTGGCCGCCGCTGACGTTGAGCGCCTCGCCGGTGATGTTGGCGGCCGCGTCCGACGCCAGGTAGGCGCAGGCGTGCCCGATGTCCTCGGCGGACTGCGGGCGGCCGAGCGGGATCCCGGCCAGGAACGCCTGCCAGCCGTTCTCCCCGTCCAGCTCGCGCAGGATCCCCGTGTCCGGGTCGTCCCATAGCGGGGTCCGGACCACGCCGGGGCAGACGGCGTTGACGGTCACGTCGCGGTCCGCGACCTCCCGTGCCAGCGACTGGGTGAGCCCGATCACGCCGAACTTGGTCGCGCAGTAGTGCGCCAGGTTCGGCAGGCCCTCCTTGCCCGCCATGGAGGAGATGTTGATGATCCGGCCGGTCCGCCGCTCGAGCATCGACGGCAGCACCCGCTGGGTCACCACGAGCACGCCGCGCAGGTTCACCCCCATGAGCCGGTCCCAGTCGGCGTCGGTGATCTCACAGAACGGCGCGACCCTCGAGATCCCGGCGTTGTTGACCAGCACGTCGACCGGGCCGAGCTCGCGCTCGATACGGTCCATGGCCTGGTCCACGGCGCCCCGGTCGGTCACGTCAAGCCGAACGCCAAGGCTAGCCCCTGCTACGGCAGCCGCAGCGTCCTCGTCCAGGTCCCCGATCGCGACCCGCGCCCCCGTGCCGGCCAGGACCCGCGCGATACCCGCGCCGATCCCCGACGCGCCCCCGGTGACCAGGGCGACCTTTCCGTCCAGCGACGCGCTCACGATGCCGCCAGGGCGGGGAGCACGTGCCGGGCGATGAGCTCCAGCGAGGCGGTGCTCTGCTCGATCGGCATGCCCGGCGGCCGGGCCCAGAAGACCAGCTCCTCGTAGCCGAGCCGCTGCTGGCTCTCGGTGATGGCGGCCAGGACGTCGTCCGGGGTGCCGACGTAGTAGTGCTCCGGGTTCAGCACCGACGGGTCGGTCAGCTCGTCTCCGTGGGAGTCGTCGTCGCCGGCCGCGGAGAACCACTGCCGGTACGCGTTGAACTGGTAGAGGAAGTAATCGCCGCAGATCTCCCAGGCTTTGTCCCGGCTGCCGGCGGCGAACAGAACCCGGTTGGTGGCCAGCCGCGGCGGGACGGTCACGCGTGTCCGGTAGGCGTCGTAGATGCCCTGGTCGGCGCCGGAGTCGGGCATGAAGCAGGTACCGTACCTGGCCGCCCGGCGGGCCGCGGCCAGGCTGCTGCCGCCGACCCAGACCGGCGGGCCGGGCTTCTGGACGGGCGGGGGCGCCACGATGACGTCGTCGAAGCGGAAGTGCTTGCCCTGGTAGGAGAACCGCTCGCCGCGCCAGGCCAGCTGGAGGATCTCGATGGTCTCGTCGGTACGCGCGCCACGCTCGCCCTTGGGCACGCCGAGCACGGCGAATTCGTCCGGCTTGTAGCCGGGCGCGAGCCCGACGTCGAGGCGGCCGCCGGACAGCTGGTCGACCACGGCCAGGTCCTCGGCCAGCCGCAGCGGGTGGTGCAGCGGGGCCAGCAGGACCGCGGTGCCGAGGCGGGCCGCGGAGGTTCGCATCGCCAGCGCGCCCAGCGCGGCGCTCAGCGACGGCAGGTAGCCCTCCTCGCTGAAGTGGTGCTCGGACAGCCAGATCGAGGAGAAGCCGAGCTGTTCGGCGCGGGCGGCCTGGTCCAGGGTCTCCCGGTACAGCTCCGGCCAGGGCCGCCGCCACCGGGCCGGGTTGCGGAAGTCGTACCAGACGCCGAGCCGGGTCACGCCGCCACCTCGATCAGCACCTTGACCTCGCCGGTGCCCCGGGTGATCAGCCGCTCGAACCCGGAGTTCACCGCGGACTCCAGCGGGACCACCGAGCTGATCACCCGTTCGGCCGGGAGCCGCCCGCTGGCCACCAGGCCCGCCACCCGGGGGAAGTCCTGGATCGGGTAGCACCAGGTGCCGATCAGGGTCAGGTCCTTCAGGGCCAGGGTTTCGGCCCGGATCGAGGCCGGCCGGATGTGCAGCGCGGTCTGCACCACGGTGCCCGCGGGGCGGACCGCGTCGATGCACAGGTTCAGCGCGGCCTCCACGCCGGCGCACTCGACGGCCAGGTCGGCGCCGATCCCCGCGGTGAGGTCGCCGAGGATCTCGGTGACCGGCTCGTTGACCGGGTCGGCGGTGATCACCTCGCCGAGGCCGTCGCCCAGCGCCGCGGCCCGGGCCCGGCGGGCCGGGTCCGGCTCGGACAGCACCACCCGGCGGGCCCCGGCGGCCAGCGCGTACAGCGTGGCCAGCGAGCCGATCGGCCCGGCCCCGGTGACCAGCACGGTCTGCCCGGGCTGCAGCCGGCCCCGGTCCACGCCGTAGGCGGCGACCGCGGTCGGCTCGATCAGCGCGGCCTGCCGCGGGGTCAGCGACTCCGGAACCGGCACGACTTGCCCGGCCGAGACGATGGCCAGGTCGGCCAGGCCGCCCCAGGCGCTGCTCAGCCCGGTGCACGCCATCGTGCGGCACAGGTGTCCCAGGCCACGCAGGCATTCGGGGCAGCGGCCGCAGTGGATCAGTGGCATGACCGTGCACAGGTCGCCCGGCCTGACGTGGGTGACGCCCGGGCCGGCCGAGGCGACCGTGGCGGCGAACTCGTGGCCGAGGATCTGCGGCAGCTCGGCGCCGGTCAGCGGGTGCGGGCGGGCCGGGGTGACGATCGGCCCGTCGGTGTACTCGTGCAGGTCGGTGCCGCAGATCCCGCACATCAGCGGCCGCAGCAGGACCGTCCCCTGACCCGGCGGCCCGGGCTCGGGGACCTGCTCGACGTGCAGCTCACCGGCCTTGTGGAAGCGCAAGGCGCGCATGGTCACCCTCTTTCCCTGAGGTACCGGGCGATGCCCTCGGTGTGGCTGGCGCCGAGACAGTGCGAGAGCAGCGGCCGTTCGGTATCCGACGGCGGCGTCCGGTACTCCAGCAGCTCCAGCATGGTGTCGCCGAGCCGCAGGCAGACCTGGCGCAGCGCGGCGCCGGGCACGCCGACGCCCTGGCCGAGGCCGGGCTCGTCGAACCAGGGGCTCGGCTCGGTGCAGATCTCCAGGCCGAGCAGGTCATGGTAGAAGCGAACGGATGCGTCGAGATCCCGCACGGTGATCCCGACGTGGCTCTGCGCCCGCATGGCGATGCTCACCAGGTTCCTCCTGCGACGTCGACGACGATCTTGCCGGTGGCCGTGCGCTCGGCCAGCGGGCGCAGCCCGCCCTCGACCAGGTCGGCGAGCGGAATCACGTCGCCGAGGACGGTGCCGGCCAGCGGCGTGCGGGCCAGCAGCGAGACGGCTTCGGCCAGGTCCTCGCCGCATACGTGGGCGAGCGTCCCGTGCAGGTCGATCTCCCGGGTGGACACATCGAAAAGATCGATACCGAACGGGCGGGCCTGGAGCCCCACGAACACCACATCGCCGCCCCGGCGGACCATGCTCAGCGCGGCGCCGGGGCCGTCCGGCGCCCCGGACGCCTCGATGACCACATGCGCACCGTCTCCGCTCGTCGCGGCCAGCACGGCTGGTACCGCGTCTTCGGCCCGGGCCGTGTGGGTGGCGCCGAGCGCGGCGGCGGTGTCGAGACGGCTCGTGGCGACGTCGACGGCGATGAGCGGGCTGGCGCCGAGTGCGGACGCGGCGGCCACGATGAACGCCCCGATGCCGCCCGCGCCGATGACGGCGCAGGAACGGCCCGGCCCGACCCGGCCGCGCCGGGCCGCGTGCAGCGCGACGGCCAGCGGCTGGGCCATGGCCGCGCCGGTGTCGTCGAGGCCGTCGGGCACTGCCCGGCAGATTCCCGCCGGGGACAGGACGAGTTCGGCCAGGCCGCCGTCCCGGTGCAGGCCGAGCGTCTGGTAGCGGGCGCACAGGTTGGTCCGGCCCGCGGCGCACCAGTCGCACCGGCCGCAGGAGATCCCGGCCCCGCTGACCACCCGGGTGCCGGGCGGGAACCCGTTCGTCTCCGGCCCGGCGGCGACCACCTCGCCGGTGAACTCGTGGCCGAGGATCACCGGGGGGCGGGCCAGCAACGGGCCGTGGTCCCATTCGGCCGAATCGGTGCCGCACAGCGCCGCCTTGCTGACCTTGATGAGCAGGTCGCCCGGGCCGGGCGGCGGCGGCTCGGGCACCGACTCGACCCGGACGTCGCCGGGGGCGCGGAAGACGGCCGCCCTCACGGGGCGACCTCGATGTGTACCTTGATGTTGCCCGAGCCCAGGGACGCGGCCTTGAGCGCTGCGGGCGCGTCGGCCAGCGGGTAGCGGGCCGTCACGATCGGGGTCGGGTCGACGACGCCGCTGGCCAGGAACCTGATCGCCTGCGGCCAGACGCCGGCCGATCCGACGATGCCCTGGATGCGCAGCGACCGGGCCTGGATCAGGCCCAGCTCGGCCGGGACCGTGCGGCCGACGTCGATACCTACGTAGACGACCCGGCCGTGGTTCCCGGCGATGGTGAGCGCCTGCGCCATCGCCTCCGGGTGCCCGGCCGACTCGATCACCACGTCGAACAACTCCCCGCCGACTTCTGCCGGGTCGAGGGTGGTGGAAACACCGAGCTCGGCGGCCTTGGCCCGGCGGTCGGGCCGGGGCTCGATCAGCGTCACGGCCGCGTTGCGGCCGACCGCGGCCATGGCCGACAGCAGCCCGATCGGGCCGCCCCCGAGCACCGCGACCCGGTCGCTCGGGTCGACGACGCCGGCCCGGACCGCCGCGTAGGCGACGCTGAACGGCTCGACCAGCGCACCCTGGGTGAAGGTCAGGTGTTCCGGGAGCTTGTGCAGCCACTCCGCCCGGGCGGTGAAGTACTCGGCCGCGGCGCCGGAGATGGAAAAGCCGAAGTGGTCGCGCCCGCCGGGGCCGACCACGCACTCCCCCACCACCGGGTCGCCCGGCTTGAGGTCGTCGACGCCCGGGCCGGTCTCGGCCACCTCCGCGGCCCACTCGTGGCCGGGGGTGATCGGGTAGCCGATCGGGATGATGTACCGGCCGGCCAGGAGCTCCAGGTCGGAGTGGCACACTCCCACCACCCGGGAGCGCAGGAGGACTTCGCCTGGGCCGGCAGTAGGCCGTTCGGCCTCAATGACCTCGGCCTGGTCCGGGGCGGGGTATATCAGCGCGCGCATCGGATCCTCCGGTGTCTAGGCGGTTACCTGCGTCAGATGGCCGGCCCGGGTCCTGGCCTGGGTGTAGATGCCCACCGCCACCATCACCAGGACGCCCTGGAACCAGTACTGCCAGGCCTGGGAGAGCTGCAGGAACGTAGTCACGTTGAGTAGTTCCTCGACCAGCACGGCGCCCAACAGCGCCCCGATGAAGGAACCACGGCCGCCGAAGATGCTGGTGCCGCCGAGTACCACCGCGGTCACCGAGGCCAGCGTGTAGTTCACGCCCTGGGTCGGGTCGCCCACGCCGATCTGCGCCATCAGCAGGACCCCGCCGACGCAGGCGAACAGGGCCGAGGCGACGTAGGCGCCGACCACCGTGACGCCGGGCCGGACGCCCAGCCGGAATGCGGCGGCCGGGTCGGACCCGATCGCCCGGATGCTCCGGCCCCAGCGGGACCGGCGCAGCGCCCACTCCATCGCGACCGCGACCGCAACCGCGGCCAGGAAAGCGATGGCGACAGGCCCGGCGCTGCGGTTGATCGCGTTGAGAATGGAGAACGAGATGTACCCGCCCTGGAACGGGCGCAGCACCAGGGACACGCCCTGCAGCGCGATGTAGGTGACCAGCGTGGCCACGATCGGGGTGAACCGGGCGAACCTGACCATGCTGCCGTTCAGCACCCCGACCGCGGCGGCCGCCGCGAACATGATCGCGAACCCGGCGATGATGACGATGACGCTATGCCCGCTGTTCTCGAAGAACGAGCCGATCACCACGACCAGGCCAGCCAGCGGCCCGACCGACAGGTCGATGCCCCCCGTCAGGATCACGCACTCCTGCCCGAACGAGATGAACGCGGTCGCCGCGATCAGCACGGTGAGCGAGCTCAGGTTGAAGTTGGACAGGAACCGCACGTTGTGCACCTGGGTATACACGGCCAGGACGACGATGGCCAGGGCCAGTACGCCGGCCGACGCGTAGTCGCCGCGGGCAACCCGGCGCAGCCAGGCCCTGGCTGTGCCTTCTGTAGCCGGTCCGGCTTGGGCGGGCCGGTCCGCCTGGCTGCGGCGGCGGGTTGAGGTCAGCATGGCGTGCGCGATAGCATCCTCGGTGACCTGCTCGCCGCGGAGTTCGGCCACCACCTGGCCGGAGGAGAAGACCAGGACCCGGTCGCAGAGCCCTTCCAGCTCCCGGGTGTCGGAGGAGACGATGACCACGCCGGCTCCTCCGGCGGCGACCTGGCGCAGGATGCGGTAGATCTCGGCCCGGGCGCCGACGTCGACGCCCTGGGTTGGCTCCTGGGCGAGCAGCAGTGCGGCCCGCTGGTTCAGCAGCGCCCGGGCCAGCAGCACCTTCTGCTGGTTGCCGCCGGACAGGCTGAGCACGTTGGCGTCGATGGAGGGCGCCTTGATGGACAGGTTCTCGCGTTGGCTTTCGACGGCCCTGGCCTCGGCGCGCTGGCGGACGACGCCCCAGCGGCTGAACTGGCCGAGCACCGAGACCAGGGCGTTTTCCCGTACCGAGAGGGAGCCGAACAGGCCCTCGCCGAGCCGGTCGGCGGACAGGTACACCACGCCCGCGTCCAGCGCGGCGTCCGGACGGTTTGGCTTGAGCGCCTTCCCGCGCAGCTCGGCCCGGCCGGTCGCGTGCTCCAGCCCGGCCAGGGAACGGAGGAACTCGGACTGGCCGTTGCCGACGATGCCGGCCAGCCCGACGATCTCGCCGGCGTTCGCGGTCAGCGACACGTCGTGGAAGGCCCGGTTGGACAGGTGCTCGACGACCAGCACGGCCGTCTGGTCTGCGGTGTGCGCCTTGGGCGGGAACTCGGCGGTCACCGCCCGGCCGACGATGAGCTCGAGCAGCTGGGCGTCTTCGACCTCATCCACGCCGAAGCTGCCCCGGACGGCGCCGTCCCGGAGCACCGTGACCTGCTGGCACAGTTCGCGCACCTCGGCCAGCCGGTGGGTGATGTAGACCACGGCCACCCCGGCGGCGGCCAGCCGGCGCAGTTCGGCGAACAGGGTGGCGGTCTCCCCCGCGCCGAGCGAGGCGGTGGGCTCGTCCAGGATCAGCACGGCTGGGTCGGCGGCCAGCGACTTGGCCACCTCGAGCAACTGGCGCTGGACCACGCTCAGGCTGCCGACCCGCTGACCCAGCGCGGCGGTGCAGCCGACCCGGGCCAGCTGGGATCTGGCCCAGTCTTCGGCTTTCTGCCCGGCGGCGCGGAGCTGGTCGGGCAGCCACATGGCGATGTTCTCCGCCACGCTGAGGTCGGGGACCAGGGCCGGATGCTGGTAGGCGATGGATAGCCCGCGCTGGCGCACCGCGAGCGGCGACGCCCCGACGGCCGACTCGCCGTTGAGCTCGATGACCCCGCGGTCCGGCTCGAGCGAGCCGGCCGCGATCGCCATCAGGGTCGACTTGCCCGCGCCGTTCTCGCCGAGCAGAGCGTGGATCTCCCCGGCCCGGGCCTCGAACGTGACGCCCTTGAGGGCATCGACCCCGTCGAAGCTCTTCCATACGTCAGCCAGCCTGAGCACCTGCAGGCGCTGCGCGGTGACTGCCATCGCGCCTTTCCTTCCTGTCGTCGCCGATGCCGGGGAAGCGGGTTCGCTTCCCCGGCATCGCGGCCTAGCGCAGTGATTCGAGGCTGGGGATGACGCCCTTCAGCGCCGCCTGCTGCTCGGCGGCCGTCAGGCCGCTGGACATGATGGCCGTGGCCGGCAGCGAACTGTTGCAGACGGGCTGGTTCGGGCTGCCGGTGACCGAGTTCTCGTAGTTCTGCTGCGGGACCACGGTGGACGACGGCACCGTGCCCTTGGTGGCCAGCGCGATGGCGTACCGCATGGCGTACTCCACCATCCAGGTCTGCGAGGACACCGTGAACAGCTTGAAGCCCGGGTCGGAGCCGTGCATCGAGCTGTAGTCG
>WNGR01008530.1_pt1 | contig 10823 bp, 11 predicted proteins | sample 5407581 | NCBI WGS metagenome assembly WNGR01 (sample SAMN13153383, study PRJNA577476) | soil metagenome | isolation source: 80 cm soil or saprolite under Garry oak tree replicate 2 | place: USA:California | collected 2016-06-15 | reverse complement strand
TGGTGTATCTGGAACCGCGAGATGATCCAGGTGCCGACCCGAGACGAGAACGTGCTCGACGAAATCGCGAAAGAGATTCGGAAGGCGGGCAAGTGCATCGACGAATGGGCCGAGGCGGGGGACTCCCGCATCTTCATGCTCAAGTGCACGTGCGCGAGCTGGGACAGCCCATGGAACATCTGGGAACCCCATGAGGCCGTGGAAGCGCCTCCGGCGATTTTCCAGGACGGCTGGGGCTATTTCCGAGTGATCGCCTTCGACGAGGTCCGCACGCGGGACCTGTTCAAGGACTTCAACAAACGCGGGCCGACGGAGCTGATCCGGAAACGGGAACTTCCGCTCAGCGTCTTGCCGTCGAGCATCTGGGTGAACAGCCTTTTCGGGGACCTGACGTCGAAGCAGTCGGACGCGCTCCTGAAGGCGCACCGCTACGGATACTACAGCTCCCCGCGCGACGTGACGACGGAGAGCATCGCCCGGAGTCTCGGCGTGAGCCGCTCCACCTACGAAGAGCACTTGCGGAAGGCTGAGAACCGGGTCATGGGCAACCTGATCCCGTACCTCCAGCTGTTCTCGTCGGGTGAGAAGAAGCCGGACAAGATGCTACTCAAGGAGACGCCGCTCGAATCGAACGTCGAAGCCTAAGGCTCACGGACCCGGCGCGGCCGGAGGCTTCGGGGGCGACGAGGGAGGACTTGGAGTCGTTGCCGCTGGCGCCGGCGTCACGGTGGCGGGTGGCGTGACCGGCTTCTCGGGTGGGGGGAGCGGCGCACTATGGGTTTGCCCGATGACCTTGCCTCGGACGACGGCTCCTTTGTCGACGTAGAGACGGCCGCCCTCGTTGACGACGTCTCCCTGGACGAGCCCGTAGACCTCGAGGTCGCCGCCCGCGGCTTTCGCGGCTTTCGTCACGAGGCCCCGGAGGACCGCCTTGCCCGTCCGCTCCGCGAGGAGGTTTCCGGACACCATCCCGGTGACATCGCACACGCTGCTGTCGCGGACGAACAGGTCGCCCCGGACGAGGCCGGTCATCGTCGTCGGCCGCGGGCCGATCACGACGACGGAGCCTTCGAATCGCTCATCGAGCACGCCGCCGCGGAAGATTCGCACCATGTGCGGGTCCCTTCGTGCCTAACGGGCGAATCGACTTCAAGATTTCGTTGCACTCAGGCGCCGGACTGCTGAAGCCAGCGTTCCGCATCGAGCGCCGCCATGGAGCCAAAACCCGCCGCCGTCACGGCCTGTCGATAGCGGAAGTCGTGGACGTCTCCGGCGGCGAAGACGCCGTCCACGGACGTCGCGGTGGACAGCCCGTCGTGCGGTCGGAGGACCACGTACCCTTTCTCGAGCTTCAAGTGGTCCCGCAAGATTTCGGTCGCGGGCTCATGGCCGATCGCGAGGAACAATCCCTGGACCTTGAGGTCCGACGTTTGACCGGTCTTCTTGTTCTTGATCCGGACGCCCTCGACCTTGGCATCCCCGAGGACGTCGACGACTTCGGTGTCCCACAGGATCTTGACATTGGGCGTCTTGAACAAGCGATCCTGCATGATCTTGCTTGCGCGAAATTCATGCCGGCGATGGACGACCGTCACGGTTTTGCATATCTTCGAGAGAAAGAGGCTGTCCTCCATCGCGGTGTCGCCGCCGCCGACCACGACGACCTCGAGGCCTTTGAAGAAGAATCCGTCACAGACCGCGCAAGCGCTCACCCCTCGGCCGTTGAGGCGTTCCTCGTTCGGCAGTCCGAGGTACTTCGCGTTCGCGCCGGTCGCGATGATCACGGAGCGTCCCTCATGCATTCCTTCGGAGGTCCAGACTTTCAGCGGACGCTTCGAGAAATCCACCTTCGAAACGTTGTCGTCGACGAACTCCGCCTTGAACCGTTCGGCTTGTTCCCGCCAAAGCTCCATGAGCTCGGGGCCTTGGACACCCTTTGGGAAGCCGGGATAATTCTCGACGTCCGTCGTGATCATGAGCTGTCCCCCCGCGACGGCGCCGGCGATGACGAGCGTCTTCAGGTTCGCCCGGGTCGAATAGATCGCCGCGGTCAGGCCGGCCGGGCCGGAACCAATGATGATGACATCGTAGAGAGGCATGACCTCCGTTCAAGGTCCCCGTTCCCCATAAGAGTTACTCTGTCACCGGTACCCGCAACCTAAAAGAGTCCGCGACGGTTCCTTCGACGCTTGGCATCAAAAGACGTCGAGCGCCTGTTCACCATCTTCCCGACGTTCGAGCACCAAAAGGGGATCCGCCTCTTCGACGACCTGGCGAAAGATCCGGCGAACGCGGCACCCATCCTCCAGGAACTCTTGCTCGTCGTGTCGAATCACGACGACCCACAATTGCACACGCCGCACGGATTGTTGACTCTCGAAGCGGGACGCGATCTCCTCCGCCTCACGCGGCCACCGGGAGGGCTCGGGCTGCTCCGGTTTCTGGTCCTCTACAATTTCAGCCTGCAAAAGCGCCCATTGACGACCGCGGCGGTCGAGGCAGAAGCGAGGGCGATCCCTGCCGCGACGCCGGAGGACATGGAGCGCGCCTATCGAAAGGTCGTCCATGATCACGCGGGGACGAAGGCCGCGGCGCTACTCGCTCGGGTCGCCCTCGACCACGGAATCGAGGCCGCGGCGCACTTGGCCATTCGCGCGTCACTCGATGACCTCGGACGTCTGGGTCACAATCTCACGATGGCCGTCGCGTACACCGAGGCCGCGTCGAGTCTCGGCCTTCCGCGGGGGCTCGTCCCTCTCGCGAACCTGGGGCATGTCCAGGCGGTGAGTCTGCAAGGCGTCCGGCCCGTCGACATCCCGATTTTCGCAGACGGCGGCGCCGGCAAGCCCGATGTCGAGTTGCTGGGCCGGCTCCTCGAAGACTGGGAGTTCGATCGGGTCGAGGAGATCCTCCGGGCGCTCGCGTTCGAAGGACAAGCCGACGCAGCGTATCGTCCGCTCCTCGTCGCCGCGAGCGCGGAGCCCGGGTTCTTGGGACACACCTTGAGTGAGGCGCACGCCGCGCGTCTTGCCAGCCGCTACCTCACGCCTTCAGAGAACGCCTGGCTCGTGTGGAAGTTGTATCGCACCCTGACGACGAAGTTCGGCTATCCGGAGTTCCTTCGGCTCGGGCCGCCCGAGTCGACGGAGCGATCGTCCCTCATCGCTGCCCTCGAATCGAGCCTTCGATACAAGTCTCCACCCGCGGAGGAGACGGTGCGACGCGCGCTCGAAGCGGACGTCCCTCTGGACGACATCCTCGCGGCGGTCGTGGACTTCTACGGCCAATGGACGGTCGGTGAGAAGGAGCACACGATCAGCTATCTGAACGCGGTCTTGCAGACCGCGAAGTTCCTTGGGAAGGACGAGGCGCTGCTCCCGCTCGCGATCGGCCTGAGCAAGTTGCCCTTCTGAATGCCGGGACGTTCAGCCAGTCTCCGAGGCGTTCAGTCGAGCCGGGGACGATGCAACCGGTTCGGCCTTCGCGCCGACTTCCTGGAACTGCTCCTTCTCCGTGGAACCCGCCATCGCCAGGGTCGACGCATCTCCGCCCGTGATCACTTGGGCGATTTCGTCGAAGTACGCAGTCCCGACGAACGACTGGTGCTCGAACGCGCGGTAGCCGTCCGCCTTCGCATCGGACTCCGCGTCCTGGAGCTCCGCGTACGCCGTCAGGCCCCTTCCCCGATAGCCTCGGGCCAGCTGGAACATGGAGAGGTTCAATGCGTGGAAGCCGGCGAGGGTGACGAACTGAAAACAGTATCCCATGTCCGCGAGCTCTTCCTGGAAGGCGGCGATCGTCTTGCGCTCGAGTTTTTTCCGCCAGTTGAACGACGAGGAGCAGTTGTACGCGAGCATCTTCCCCGGGAATCGCGCGTGCACGCCGTCCGCGAATGTCCGGGCCTCGTCGAGGTCCGGACCCGATGTCTCGCACCATAGGAGATCGGCATAGGGCGCGTACGCGACGCCGCGTGCGATTGATGCGTCGATGCCACCGCGAAATCGATGGAAGCCTTCGGTCGTGCGCTCTGCGTCGACGATGAATGGTTGGTCGCGGGGGTCGACGTCGGTCGTGATGAGCTTCGCGGAATTCGCATCCGTGCGTGCGATCAGGACGGTCGGAACATCGCACAGATCCGCCGCGAGGCGCGCGGCGACGAGTTTCTGGAGGAAGACACCCGTCGAGACGAGCACCTTGCCGCCGAGGTGGCCGCACTTCTTTGCGCTCGCGAGCTGATCCTCGAAGTGCACGGCGGCCGCGCCGGCCTCGATCAACGCTTTCATCAGCTCGAGAGCGTTCAGAGGACCGCCGAATCCGGCCTCCCCGTCCGCGATGATCGGCGCGAACCCGTTCACATGCGGTTCACCGAAGGCCGTCTGCTTCTCGTCCTCCCGAACAAAGGCGTTGTTCACGCGGCGCACGACATTCGGGACGCTGTCCGCGGGGTAGAGGCTCTGGTCGGGATACATCTGGCCCGCGTCGTTCGCGTCTGCGGCAACCTGCCAGCCGCTCAGATAGATTGCCGTGAGGCCCGCGTGGACCTGTTGGATCGCTTGGTTACCCGTCAACGCACCGAGCGCGGTCACAGGAATATCCGAGTGAAGGATGGACCACAGGCGCTCGGCGCCGATTCGCGCGAGCGTATGTTCGATTCCGACCGAGCCCCGAAGCCGCACGATGTCCTCGGGCCGGTAGGGTCGTGCGATTCCCGCCCACCGCTCGTCCTGCCTCCAGCTCGCGTCGAGTTCCTCGGCGCTCCTCATCGCAGTTCCCCTCCCCCAATGCATCGATGATCTGGAATCGGCCGTGCACGCCGCTTCGGGCGCCCGACCCTCACCGCCGACCCGTCTTCTACGTTGATTTCGACCTACTTAATCCTTCTTGCAAACCCCCATGCTGTACGAGAACGGGGCGCAGTTGTCGACGCCCTCGAGGCTCCGCGTCGAGACGAACGCAATGGGCCTCGGGACGAATGCCGTGATCATGAGCCGGTACAATTCCCGTTGCGGAAGCGAAGATGGAAGGACCATCATCGGCGGTCCCTCGCGCGGCAGCCAACGTTGGTCCGTGGATAACGATTCTCGATACGACCCGTTTGTTTAAGCCCACGTCCGCCTAGTTTTCTCCGAGACCATGGCGGGCCCGTCGTACGTCCTCTTGTATGACCGCGACTGCGGGATCTGCAGTGCGCTCTCCCGGTGGATCCGCGCGGTTGACATCCGGAGGCGAATCCGGTTCGAGTCGATTCAATCCGCGCGCGGGCTGCTGAAGGGAATTCCGGAGGATCGGATGCTCGATGCCTGGCACATGGTCGCGCCGAATGGCCAGGTCACGACCGGCGGCGACGCGGTGCCCACTCTGGTCGGCGCGTTCCCGATCGGCGCCGGCCTTGGACATCTCCTTCGCGGCTCATCCGGTCTGATGCGACAGGTCCACCGACTCTACGCGTTCCTCACGCGGTTCCGCGACCGGCTCGTTTGCCGCTTGGACGCGGCCCCGCCGTTGGCGGGTTCGTCCCCGTGACGAGAGACCGGAGCGTCTTCAGGTTCCTCCGGTAGCCGGCATCGGCCCCGGGGAACTCGAGGCAGCCCGGGAGGTCCCGGAAGCTCTCCTCATTCACGAGGAAACGAAACGCCTCCTTCCCGAGCTTCCCTTTCCCGATGTCTGCGTGGCGGTCCAGCTTCGATCCGAGGTCGCCCACCGAATCGTTCAGATGGAACGCGCGGATCCGACCGAGTCCGACGGTCTCGTCGATCGTCCGGAGGAGCGACTCGTAGCCGTCCCGCGTTCGGAAGTCGTAGCCCGCGGCGAACGTGTGGCACGTGTCGACGCAGATCCCGAGGCGGTCCGGATGGGCCGAGCCTTTCATCATCTCGGCGAGTTGCTCGAACCGATAGCCGACGACCGTCCCCGCGCCCGCCGTATTCTCCAGGACCGCGAACACATCCGGGGCGTTCGCGTGTTCGAAGCACCAGTCCAGGCTCGCCGGGATCGTCTGGAGGGCGTGCGCCTCGCCCCTCCCCAGGTGGGCTCCCGGGTGGAAAATCACGTCCCGGACTCCGAGGATCTGGGCACGATCGAGCTCCTCCACGAACGCAATGCGGCTGTAGTTGAGCGTGTTATCGTCCGGTCCCGCGAGGTTGATCAGATAGTTCGCGTGAATGATCGCGCGCGCGATCCCGTTCGCGGGCATCGCCTCCTGGAACGCCTTCGCCTCCTCCGGAGGAATCGGTTTCGTCTTTCGGAGCATCCGCGGACTGCGCGAGAAAATCTGGATCGCGTCGGCCCCGACCGCCTTGCCGCGCTCCGGGGCGAGCGCGATGCTCTCCGCGATCGAGACGTGGGCGCCGAGGTACATCGCTCCCCCGCGCGGGAATCGCCTCAACACAGATGAGCTTGCCGATGTGCGGGTCGGGCTCCGATGGTCGATGCGAATCGCACTTTGCCTCGCTCAGTTATTCCGCTCGGTACGCGCCGGCGAGCTTCCGAGCCTTCACGACCAGATAGGAAAGCGTCAAGTGGTTCTCGCCTTGCGCGAACGAATCCGAGAGCTCCTCCCACCGGCCGTCCTCGACCCATTTTCGCACGACCGAATCGCGGAGGAACAGCTCGACCTCCCGCAACGCGTCGAAGAGCGCCACGGTCGTGTCGACGCCCATGAAGGTGACTTCGAAGCGGTTCTCCTGGAGCAGATCCGTCATCGCGTCCTCGTAGAACGCCCATTGGGAACCCCGTCGGGTCTCCTTCCAGTGGTCCCCGTGATGGCAGCAGAAGATGAACGCCCCTCCCGGACGGAGGGCCCGGGACGAATGCCAGACGATCTCCGGCGACATGCAGAGGTTGGTGATGACCGCATCGATCGGGTCGCGGGCGAATTCATGGTAGGGCGTCTTGTCGACGTCGCCGAGGACGAATTCGACGTGCGGAATATTCCGGATGCCCGCGTACGCCCGCGCATGCATGAGCTTCGTGCGGTCGAGATCCACGCCGACCACGCGAGCGCCGGCCGACGCGGCGACGAATGCGAGCCGCCCTTCGCCCGTGCCGACGTCCAAGACGAGCTTTCCGCGAAAGTCCTCATGCCGGAACTGATTCAAGAGCAACGGACGAAGCGAGTCGGACTCCTTCGCCGCCTCCCGCCATGGAAGGGTGCGGCTCACGCGCACGACGTCCGGCACGATGTCCTCGCGCCCTCGCAACGGATGCGCGGAATAAGAGACCACCGGTGTGGAGCGGGGAAAGCCACACGCTTATAGTCCTCCGCCCGATGGTGGACGCGGAACGACGATGGAAGTCCGCGACCACGGCCTGTACATCGCCGGGAAGACGCTGCCCGCATCCGCGGGCCAGACCGCGGAGGTGCTCGATCCCGCGACGAATCGACCGATCGCCCGCGTCGCGTCCGGGACGAAGGACGACGTGGACGCCGCGGTCGAAGCGGCCCGGCTCGCCTTCGAGTCCCCGGAGTGGCGCGAGATGGATCCGAGCAAACGGGGGCGACTGCTCTGGCTCCTGGGCCAGCAAGTGCGGGACCATTTTGACGAGCTCTCGCGGCTCGAGTCCCAAAACGTCGGGAAGCCGCTGCGCGAAGCGAAGGGCGACATCGCGTACGTCTACAAGCTGTTCGAATATTATGCCGGAATGGCAGATAAAATTCAGGGCGACACGATCCCGGTCCCGGGCGCCCGATTCGATTACACCTTGCGGGAGCCGCTCGGAGTGACGGCCCACATCGCTCCTTGGAACTATCCTCTGCTCCTCGCGTCCCGAGGGGTGGCGCCCGCGCTCGCCGCCGGCAATTCAGTGGTCCTGAAGCCGGCCACGCTGACCCCGCTCACGGCCCTCAAGCTCGGGGAGCTCGCGACGGCAGCGGGCTTCTCTTCCGGGATTGTGAACGTTGTCACGGGCCCCGGCCGGGAGGTCGGCGGCGCTCTCGCGGCCCATCCCGACGTCGACTCCGTCACCTTCACCGGCTCCACGGACACCGGGAAGCAGCTCCTCCGCGTCGTCGCGGATCGAGTCGTGCCGACGACCCTGGAACTCGGCGGCAAGAATCCGCAGATCGTCCTCCCGGACGCGAAGATCGACCGGGCCGTGAAAGGCGCCCTGTGGGGCGCGTTCCAGAACGCGGGCCAGATGTGCTGGGCCGGGTCGAAGCTGCTCGTGCACGAGTCGATTGCGCCCTCGTTCCTCGCGAAGCTCAAGGAGCAGACGGAGAAACTGCGGCTCGGGCCGCCTCTGAAAGACGACGTGCAGATGGGCCCCCTCGTCTCCCGCGAGCACGCCGCGAACGTCGTCGAGGCGATCGAGGACGGGATCGAGCAGGGATCGAAGCTTCTCGCGGGAGGCGGTCGGTCAGATTCCGCCGAGCTGAAGGACGGAAACTTTGTGCGACCGACCATCTTCGAGGATCCTCCGGCCCGAGCGCGGGTGGCCCGCGAGGAGGTCTTCGGCCCGGTCGTGGCGGCATGGCACTTCGACAGGGTGGACGACGCGATCGCGAAGGCGAACGACACGCCCTACGGCCTCGCGGCGGGCGTCTGGACCCAAGACATTTCGAAGGGGCACGCGATCGCGCGACGGGTGCAGGCGGGCATGGTCTCCATCAACGAGTTCCCGGTCACCTTCCCGCAGACGCCGTTCCTCGGGTGGAAGCAGTCGGGGCTCGGTCAGGAGCAAGGCGTCGACGCGGTCTTGTTCTACACCCACGTCAAGAATGTCCTCGTGAACCTCGAGTGACACGATGATCTACGTCGCCCCGAGCGCGGTCCTCGTCGGAGACGTGACCGTCGAGGAAGGGGCGAGCCTCTGGCACGGCGCCGTCCTGCGCGGAGATTTCGACTCGATCGTCGTCGGGCGGGATTCGAACGTCCAGGACAACGCCGTCGTGCATGTCGATCGCGGCTTGCCCGCGGTGATCGGCCGACGTGTGACCGTCGGTCACGCGGCCGTGGTCCACGGCTGCTCGATTGGCGACGACTGTTTGGTCGGCATGAATTCGACGATCAATAGCGGCGCCGTGATCGGTCCGGGCTCGGTCGTCGCGAGTGGCGCGGTGGTCCGAGAGAACGCCGAGTTTCCGTCGGGCGGGGTGATCGCCGGCGTCCCGGCCAAGACGATTCGAAGCGTCGACGAGACCCTTCGGCGTCGGATCGACCTCTCGTGGCCGATCTACCGGGAGCTGGCGAAGGCGAGTCTGCCCCCGCGGCCCGCGATCAAGGGCGATCCTTCGAAGGAGGTCGCTCTCGAGCTCTCCACGGAATTCACCCGCCTCGTCCGCGACGAATAGGCACCCAAACGTTTTTTGATGGCGTTCGGCATCGACCGGCGGATGACGCGCTTCACCACGGACATCCAGATGCGATTTCGTGACATCGACGGGATGGGTCATGTCAACAACGCCGTCTACTTGTCCTACATCGAGCTCGCGAGGACACAGTTCTACATGCAGCACGCGAACCGTCGGACGCTCGATGAGATCGACTTCATCTTGGCCCATGTGGAGATCGATTTCGAATCGCAGGCGACGTGGGGCGATCAGATTCAGGTAGCGGTCTGGCCATCGAAAATCGGGAACTCCTCGTTCACACTGAGCTACGAGATCAAGGAGAAGAGGAGCGGACGGATCCTCGCCCGGGCGAAGAGCGTCCTCGTCTCGTACGACTATGAGAAGAAGAAGTCGAAGCCGATCTCCGACGATTTCCGCTCCCTCCTGCAATCGGGACTCGAGGCGTAGGGCAGGCGTTCATCGGGCTTCATAAACCCCGCCCCCAAAGGCTCTATGACCGGACGGGCGTTCCCGGCGGAGATGGCCAAGAAAGGGGCGAGGCCTCCGGTCGGTACGAGGGGCGCCGCGGACTGGTATTGGAAGCGCTACACCGAACTCTATCCGAAGTACTTCTGGGCCGACGACACGAAGCTCGCGGACATCGTGGTCGCGTCCGCGAAGGGCTCCCTCCTGTACGACGTCGAGGGCAAGGAGTACATCGACCTCACGAGCCAATGGGCGACGAACAACCTCGGGAACGTCCATCCGGAGATCCTGAAGGCGACGGTGGACGCACTCGAGCGCTACGGCTTCCTCATCCTCTTCATGAATCCGCATCTCCCGATGATCGACGTCGCGGAGCGGCTGCTCTCGATTCGCCCGTCGGACAACCTGACCCGCGTGTTCCTCGAGCTCTCTGGCACCGGAGCGGCGGAAGGGGCCGTCAAGCACGCGATCGAGGCGAGCGGTCGGCCGCTGATCCTCAGCTTCATGGGACAGTATCACGGGCTCAGCATCGGAGCGACCGCGTTTGGCACCCTCGCGTCGCGGATGCGACGGAACTGGGAGGCCTTTTCCGGAGGCGCCGTCCATGCGCCGTACCCAATGACGTACCGGAAACCGAAGGGCATGACGGACGATCAGTTCGGAGAGTGGTGCCTCGGATTCCTGGAGGACCAGATCCTCCGGTACGTGGCCTATCCGGATCGCATCGCGGGGGCGATCTTCGAGCCGGTCGCCCTGGAGGCGGGCGTCTGGATCCCTCCGAAGAATTTCGTGCGCGGGCTTCGCAAGCTCGCCGATGAGCACGGATGGTTCTTCATCGCGGACGAGGTCGAGGCCGGGCTCGGTCGAACGGGCAAGATGTGGGGGATCGAGCACTTCGGCGTCGCGCCGGATCTCGTCTCGATCGGCAAGGCCCTCGGCGGCGGACTGATGCCCCTCGGCGCGGTCCTCGGGGACGATCGATCGATGGGGAAGGACGACGTCGTTGCGGGGACCACCTTCGGCGGGCATCCGGCGGCCTGTGTGGCCGCGACGGTCACGATCGATATCA
>WNGR01008529.1_pt1 | contig 10823 bp, 10 predicted proteins | sample 5407581 | NCBI WGS metagenome assembly WNGR01 (sample SAMN13153383, study PRJNA577476) | soil metagenome | isolation source: 80 cm soil or saprolite under Garry oak tree replicate 2 | place: USA:California | collected 2016-06-15 | reverse complement strand
TGAGGCGTGTTCCGATAAGTTCCGCTTCACCTTGAAGTGTCGTGGGCTTCATGATCCTTCTAGGCCGTCAGGGCGATTACCCTGATCAGGTCTACAACGTCCACTCCTAGGTCGGCCATATTCTCCATGTGAGCACTAAGGTCTCTGACTAAGAGGAGAGTTCGTAACGGAATCTTCTCATCTAGTACTTCGAGGTCGAGAGATCGATAAGCCATATCGACTTTCTTTTCCGTTTCCTCGACGCCTCTGGAGAGCTCCATGGCTTTAGTTGGGTTGAACCCGAGGGACATCACCGTCTCTCTTATCTTGGACATCTCCTCGAGAACTAGAGCGTTCAGTTCGGCCAGTCGCTTGGTGTATTTCTTGTCGACCTTCCAGTTCCGGTCGATTACCGCGGACAGCCTGTAACCGATGCCCTGCGCATAGTCGGCTACCTCGCCGATCTTGAAAATGAGTCTGATGAAGTCCTCCCGGTTGCTCAGGAGGGTTCCGAAAGAAGCCACCTCTTCCAGAAGTTTCTTCTTGGTTGCTTCGAAGTCTCCTAGAATCTTCAGCATGTTTTGGTAGTGTTCCTTTGCTTCCTTTGACTTTCCATCCGAAACGTTGTCGGTCATCAGGGCTAGTTCGCGTGTTATGTCCACGACGTTTCTAGTTTGTTCTCTGCATATGTCGAGTATTCTTCGTCGAATGTTTGCCTCGGTTTCGACTGGAAAGGTCATCAAGTAGCACTATCTCGCAACGTGAAGCTATCCTTGCCATAAAAAACTAGCAGCAGTCTAGTCTAGGTCATTTTGACGGTTTGAAACCTTCTTTCACTATAGTGTGGATGGTCGATGCGAGGGGTCCAATAGGGGTTCTCATTTGGCTCCAGCTGTCGCGGTCTCGGACTGTGACCGTGTCGTCTTTGAGGGAATCATAGTCTATGGTGATTCCAAGAGGTACGCCGGCCTCATCCGCCCTGGCATATCTCCTTCCTATGGAGCCTGACTCGTCATAGTCTACTCTAAGCCCATCCGCGATGAGCGTTTCGAACACCTCGGTTGCCCGCTTTGGCAACCCATCTTTGTTTACCAGGGGGAAGACGGACGCTTGTACGGGAGCGAGGTTGAATGGGAGGCCCAGAATGAGTCTATCTTCCTTCATTGTAAGGTTGTATTCGAGGGTCGTGTAGAGGAGACGTTCCACTCCGAAGCTTGGCTCTATTACGTGGGGGAGAAAGCGGGTGCCTGTTTCCTTCATCTCTTCCTCAACGACGTCGAAACAGTCAGGGGGAACGGTGTACGACCCGATTCTTACGGAATGTCCGGCCTTCTTGGCTCTCAGCAGTTTTTCCGGGTCGTCTTTGGATACTAAGTCAGCGACTCTTCCTGCTTCTTCTTGAAAGTTCTTTTTGATGTTTTGGTGGTTTGGCCTTATTGATTTGACCTTACGGAGCCGGGGTGTTGGATAGGGTTTGAAGACCCGCAGGTCTTCTCCGGTGGCTTCCATGTGTTTTCGCAAGTCGTAGTCTGTTCTGTAAGCGAAACCTGCGACTTCAGTCCAGCCCCAGCGGTCCAGCCTAACTTCGTGGTCGAATGTTTGGGCTGAATAGTGGGCTCTTTCAGTCGGAAGTTTTTCGAAAAATCTTTGATGTTGCGCTTCGACCCCTAGTTGGCTCAGGAACCGTTTTGAGAGTGCCATGAAGTATGCCGCCCATGGTGCTTTGATCACTTGTTTCTTGACAGCTTCGCCTACTTCAACGCTGATCCCATTTTCTGTGCCTTTCTTTCTACTTTCTTCCGTGACGATTAAGAGCTCCTCGGATGAGACTTCATCAAGGTAGGGACAGTCAGGCTCGTCAGGGTCGAAGAAGAGCTCGAAATCCATTATCGTGAACTCACGTAGTCGTAAGGGACCCTGTCTAGGTGATATTTCGTTGCGGAGAACTGTCCCGACTTGGGCTATTCCGATTGGAAACTTCTCCCTCATTGTTTCAAAGATTCGGCGGAAGTTGACGAATATTCCCTGAGCCGCCTCCGGGCGGCCGTAGGCGGGGTCCTCGCCGTATGGGCCTATGCTAGTCTTGAACATTGTCATGAAATATTGAGGGGGCCCTAATTCTCCGCCGCACTCAGGACACTTCACATGTCTTTCCTTCAGGAGCGAGGCAAGTTGTTCAAGACTCATTCCTTCAGTCTCTAAGCCTGTAGCTTCCTTTACGAGTTGGTCGGCTCTGAATCTTCTATGGCAGTTACTGCACTCCGTCATCGGGTCTTTGAAGTTCTCAACGTGACCTGAAGCTTCCAAAACCTTGTGAGGGGTGATTATGGGAGTCGAGACTTCGACGAAACCATGGCGTTGAAGGAAGAATTGACGCCACGTGTCCTCAATCTGCCTTTTCAGTCCCACGCCTAGAGGCCCTAAATCCAGGAATCCGCTGAGGCCACCGTAGATCTCGAATGAGCCCCAAAAGAATCCTCTCCGCCTGGCAGTCTCGGATAATAGCTTATACTTGTCTTTGATCTGTTGCTGCACTGTTTCTCGGCTCAGATTTGACCAGAACGGATTAGGTTAGGTATATCCGCTTTACGAGCGGACGATTGGCCTGACTATCGTGCCTTCACATGCTTTACGATTGGAGGTCTTACTTTTCGAAGTATTCTGTAGCCGCAAAACGGGCATTTGATCTCCGGCGTCATAGCAAGCTGATCAGCTGTTAGCTTTGATCCGCAGTTGATGCACTCATAGATCAGTCCGCCGGGGTTGCGTTCGCGTGGCGGGGACTCTGGTGGTGTTGATTCGATGATGGGTTCTTCGGGGCCGGATTCCATTGTTCTTGTTCCGAGAATACAGAATTTGCCCTCGAGTTCAAGTTAAGGATTTCGAGGTGGCGTCCCCGAGCTAGGTTTTGGTTTTCCGCCTGTCGGCTTGTCTTTTGTCATCGGCTCAGGGCTTGGGACCGGCTTCTTTCGGAAGAGGAAGAAGAGGAGGATGACGAGCGCCGCGGCGACTCCTATGATTGCTGGGACGAGCACTTGCAGGCTACCCTGGAGGACTGAGACCTGTAGGGTTCCTGTTATGAGTGGTGCCCCATAGTCGGGTGATAGGAAGGCTACAGTGTATGCTCCGACGCTTGCGGGTGCGTTGAAGTTGAATTGGGCATCCTTGGTCTGCCCGGGAGCTATGATGATTCCGGAGACGCTTTGCAAAGCTTTGGTGGCGCCTGTGCTATCCTGGATGTTCAGAGTGATAGTGATGTTCATGTAGACAGTCGTCGAACTGCTCTTCAAATGAAGGACCAGGCTCATGGGCTGATTCTGAGTGGCTGAAGGAATGCTATCGAGCGTGGACTGGAGGAGGGTTGACTCTTGGGATGATTGTCCCTGGACCGTAATCGCGAAGCCTGTTGGATCGATCCCAAGAGTCAGAAAGACGAGTTTGCTGGCGCCAAGTATTTTTCCAGAAGAAATGGTCGACGAGTAGGCTCCGTTAGCGGCCGACGTGAAACTTCCTGAGGCCAAGAGGCGTCCCGGATTGGGAGCATTCACAAGCACGTAAGCGTAAGCCGAGGACTCCAGACTGTTGGTGCAAGATGGAGCACAGGCACCCGACCCCGAAATCGGCTGGCTCGTCACCGTTATCTTGAAGAGACCAGCATGCTGGCGCAGACTCGTAACTGGCGGGTTACCCGGTGGCAGGGTCGCGGAGACGGGTGTCCCGCCTTGTGTGATTCCCCTTACCAAGATCTGGATTCCTGCGGGAGTGAATGTGGCATCCAGCTCAAACACGTAATCCTGATGCAAAGTGAACGTGTCGTAACCGGAGGGAACTCGAATGGTTATGCTGGAACCGTGGGTCACCCCGCTAACATATTCGTGATCGATAGTCAGACTTGCGTTCATCTTTGTTCCGGCGGCATAGGCAGAGCTGACTAGCGTGAAGAAGACCCTCAAGGGTTGACCAGAAGTGAAGACTCCGTTGACAAGGCTGACGTTGGAGACGTAGACTCCAGTACCGCTCGAAATCGTCGGAGTTGTCAGTGGTGCGGCTCCAGCACCATTGTCGATAGCGAACACGTAGCCGTTAACGTTGATGTTGGAGGGATTGGTGGGCGAAAAAGTCAGACTTCCTTGAGTGTTCAGGCGTTGATTGGATCCTGAATATGAGAATCCTGTGACTCCAAGCTGTTCGAGAGTGAAAGACGTAGAGTTGTAACCGAAATCAAACCCGTTGGTGAATGTGCTGTCCACGGTCCATGGCCCGAACAGCGTCGTATCTTGCGGAATTGGATTAGTGAAGTTCAGCAACGATGTCCCTTCCCTCGTATTCGCAAAAGTCTGAGATACTCTAACAACTCCTGTTTTGTTTGCCGACACATAATCCGAACCGGTTGCATTGACCCCTTGGCGCAAAGTGACTCGTACCTGAAGTAGGTCGCCAGTTCCCCAGGTTGACGTTGGGATGCCACCTAGAGTAGTCTCGACGTTAGCACTGAGGTTGACCGAGTTAGCGCCTATGATGATCAAGGCGTTCTTGATTCCGCTTGTCATGTTCAAAGAGACAATGTGCGAGTCCCTGCTGCAGAAGAAGAATGTTGGGCAGTTGCCCTGAAGGATGGGGAAAGGAGGTGAGATCGTTGGAAAGATGCTGGTGCCGTTCTGGGAAATCTTGACCTGAGTGTAAGAATTCGGGTAGTAAAAGCTCAGAATCATCTGTGACCATGTATGGTTCAGCTTGCCGGTTCCGATCGGCCTAGGATATGTCACGTTGGAAAAATACCCCGTGGGAATTAGAAGATCTGCTTTATGGTTCACTATCATTCTTGTCGGATCAGTAAGATCCAACCCCATAGAGTGGGAGTACGTGTTGATAGGGGACGCGTCCGCGGCTACGAGAGCAATGTTGTTTACGTTGACGTTCAGGCCTTTTCCTGTGGAATTTGAGTCAAATCTAAAAGTCAGTGTTAGGTTGAACCCAATGTATTTCGTAACATCGATGCAATTATCAGCAGGCCCGCAACCCACTGGGGTACTTCCCACGATAGCGGCGGGCGGTCCACCAGTGATTGTATTGGTAATGTTCTTGCTGATGAAACTCGAAAAGGCCGGATGTCCCGTCTCATTGTAGACGAAATAGCTTGCCTTCGTCGAATTTCCAATGATCCCTCTCCAATCGAACCTGAGATACGTCGTGGAAGACACGTTTCCCTTCGGGACCACGATCATGTTCCAGGTGACGTTCTCGGTGGCGGATGTGCTGCTCGCGATTGTCACGTTGAAACTGGTCCCAGAAACACTTGAGCCCGTTTGTGAATTGTTGAAGGTGTTACCAAACGGGGTAGGTGGAGCAGTCCCAACCGTTACTGCGCTTGCCAGTGTGTACAGGTCGAACTGGGCTCGGGTGGCGTTAAACGCGTATGCTGTTCCATTGGGATCATGCGCAGCAATAAACGGCAATGAGTGAGTTTGTGGTCCTGACTGGTAGTGACTAGTTTGAGAAGGTAGGGGGATGGCCGGCAGTAGAGATAGAATTACGAGAATTATGCATAAGCTCCCCCGGATCAAGACCTTTCACGGCGTGAAACGCGACAGCCGGACGGATTCTATTTAACCTTTGTAAGTTATGATGTTCCGGTTGGGCTGAGTTAGCTCAACTTCATGAGCGAATCGTGAGTTGCTCTCTGAGTTGATAGTTCTGAACTACTGAAACGCTTCACGGGGCTAGGAAGAAATAATGGGCAAAAATTTTTGAGGCAAGTTTTTCCTTCAGTATCAAAGCCCTGTAAGTCATAGTTGAGGACTGAAACCACCTAATGAAAACGTGGTTTCGAGGTCCGCTGAAACGACGAAAAATACCTAGCGCTTTGGTGGCGGAGACACGAGTACTACGTTGTCTCCTCGAACAATTATAGTACCGAGCTTCTTCGTCGACTCAGTATTCGTTACGTCTTCCGCGTCTTCCAGCACTAAGTTCATGTGCTGGTCGAAGCTGTAGAGTCTTCCTCGCACAGTCCGTCCACCTTTGAGCTGAACCAGTACGACTTTGTTCAGGCTCTCTTCGAAGATCTTCGCTGCAACTTCAGACATTCATCGTTCAACCGGAGATTTGCGGTTGTCCGGCGAAGGTACTCTTTTAAAGATTGTCTCCCTTTGAGGGTCACGAAAAAGTCTTGACAGTTAGAACCATACTAAAAGATCGAGACTCTAAGCCTCTAATTGAAGAGTTGCGACGTCTCCCGAACCAACAACATCTCACCCACAAATCCAGAGTAGAGATAGAGACTGTCAAAGACTCAGAGATCGTATTCGTCGATGGTGTCGCCATCGCTTTTAGGCGGAAAGGCGAACTTGCACCAGTACTAACCAATACCTCTGCCCTAGACAGCATGCCAAGGATCGTCGTCGATATGGGAGCGGTTCCACATATCGCAGGAGGGGCCGATATCATGGCCCCAGGAATCAGGAAGGTCAATGGAGAGTTTGGCGAAAAGCAATTCTTGGTAGTCGTAGATGAGAAGCACGGCAAATACCTCGCCGTGGGAAGAGCACTCATTGGATCGGGTCCAATGGCAGCGACAAAGAAGGGTAAGGTCGTCGAGAACTTCCACTACGTTGGGGACCTGATTTGGGAGGTCATAAAGCCCAAGGGCCCGGCCTCGCCAAGCTCGAGTTGACGCTTTCTATCGAAAAAAGTCAGGGAAATGTTTAAAGTTGAACCGGGTCCAACCCCGATGATAAGCTCCCAGAGCCCAGCCTGATCCTTCCCAATGCAGCATTCTACGATCTACGTCAAAGCCCTCCCACTTCAGGAACTGGATGATGTGGAGACGATTAAGGGGGAAGTTAGAACTGGCAATATTCTCATCGTAAGAATCACTCCCTTGGCGCGAAAGAGCGTGGAAGAGACTAAACTCGCAATCACCGAGCTAACGGACTACACGAAATCGTTGGGGGGAGACATTGCTCGTCTAGGGGAAGAGCGGATCGTCATAACGCCGGCGGGTGTGAGGGTTTGGAGGAAAGAAGCGGCATCGTCTGAAGGAGCGATCCCCGCTGTTCCCATTCAGAACGAAGCTGTTCCCGGAACACGCTGACGTTACAGTCTATTATCTGAGTCTTATTGATTCGAGTACATCGGGCACGACTGTTTTGATTCCAAATATGCGGTTGACGTTCTGAGCGAATAGGTCAGACTTTCTTCTCTCTCCGTGGTTGACGATAATTTTCGTCGGCTTCGGAGTCATTCTCTTAATGAACCCTAGGAGCTGGTTCCTATCCGAATGCCCTGAAAACCCTTCTATTGATTCTACTCTCATGTTCACCTTGACCATTTCCATTTTGCCGTCGTGGGCGTAGAGAGAGACTTCCTTGAGACCGTTCTTGATTCTGTTCCCTAACGTTCCGTCCACTTGGTAGCTGACGTAGGCAAGTGTATTTCTCAGGTCGGGTGCAAGGTGTCGGAAGTAGTCTATCGCGGGGCCGCCTTCGAGCATCCCTGATGTAGCGATGATTACGCAGGGTCCACCGGCGATTATTTCCTCTCTATCGCTCGGATGAGTTACTGGGTGGAAGTATTCAGATTGGAATGGGTTGATGTCTTTGTGGAGGATCTGTTCTTTGATGTCGCGAACTAGGTATTCAGGGAAGGCTGTGTGGATTGCGGTTGCCTCATTGACCATTCCTTCGATGTAGATTGGGAGTTCTCGGAGAGCGCCGTTCTTCATGTACGCGTCTAGGACGAGCATTATTTCTTGAGCTCGTCCAACTGCGGGAACTGGTATCAGCACTTTCCCTCCCTTTTCGACTGTGTCGTTGACGATGCTGACGAGCTTGCCCTCTACCCCTTCTCTGTCAGGCATAATGTCGTCGGGTCCTCCGTACGTGCTCTCGATGATGAGTGTTTCAGCTCTCGGGAACAATGCTGTGGCCGGATCGAGCATCATGGTTCGTCCGAACTTGAAGTCGGCGCTGTAGACTATGTTGTGGAGACCCTCACCTATGTGGAGATGGACCATGGAACTTCCAAGAATATGACCCGCATTATGGAAGGTGAGTTTGATATCCGGAGCCACATCCGTAACTACATTGTAGCGCAGGGGTATGGTGTGAGTTACGACTTCTCTGACGTCTTTTTGGTCATAGGGAGAGTGTTCGCCTTCCCTGCTGTGAACATCGAGATAGTCTAACTGGTGAAGTGTCATCAGGGTCTGTGTCGGTTCCGAGCAGTAGACGGGTCCGTCATAGCCATACTTGTAGAGGAAGGGGAGTATTCCGCAATGGTCAAGGTGGGCGTGAGAGATGACTACTGCATCAAGCTTTTCTAGGTCAAATTCGTCCGTATCGAATCGTGGGTATGCGGAAGTTGGGTCTTGGGCTCCAGGGTTTATTCCGCTGTCGAGCAGGACGCTACTTGATCCTGCTTGGATGAGCATGGCGGCTCGTCCAACTTCATGAAACGCTCCGAGGGTTACGAGTCGAACATAGCCGGCCTTGCTAAATGTGGGTCGAAAGATTCTTTCTCCGACGTCACGGAGGATCCTGCTGCGCTCTTCGCTTTCGGTGTGAAGGATGTGTCTGGTGCTTGAAATAATCTTGGAGTGCAGGGGTGGCGCTCTAAGGATTCTAGGCCGCCATCTTGTCTCTTTGACGACCTGTTGCAGGACTGTAGCCTCTTTCCCGATTGCGACGCCGGGCTTGGCTGCTTCCACCACTACCTCTCCGAGGCTAGGGTCGAAGTTGATCGAGGAAATTTCAGCTTCTATGGGAATGATTTTTCGAATGTACGCCTCGGCCTCTCGTTCCGGAAGCCGTATGGATTGGTCAGATCGGATGACGATTCTCTTGTGAAGGAGGTTAACGATCTCGGTCACAACATAGTTCTGTTCAGCAAGCAGACCAACGTTCTTTACGTATATCGCAAGTCGTGGCCCTTCGAATTCTATACGAGTTATTTCGGCGTCTTTCGGCATATGCTCTACGATGGTTTCGCGTATCTTTGCGTGCACGTCATTGTAGGTTCTAGCCAATTTTCTCTACGACTGTGATATCTGTGGAAGGTTTGAAAGAAGGGGTCAGGCGTGCAGGATGTGCTTCTTCTCGTCCTCGGGCAGTTCCCTGTATCCTTCCTTCGTGATTATGGCAACATCGAAACTGTCGCCGCTTGCAGAATCTCTCTTCATTGCTGAATCGACGGCTCTGACAACTATGGGAATCGACTCCTTCACGTTCATTGAGTCCTTCCACTCTGACTCGAGGACTCCGTAGGCGACCGGAGATCCTGATCCGGTTGAGACGTATTTCTCCTCCATCATGCTTCCAAGAGGATCCAGGGCATAGATGTGCCCTCCACTGTCGTCCACTCCTCCAATAAGGGCCTGGACTCCGAGAGGGTAGTATCTGGCGCCGAACAGGATGTTAGAGACCAATCTGGCTGCGGAGTTCACCGGGATTGGCCTTGCGAGGTCAAGTCTGTAGAGTGAAGAGTTTGCTCTAAGCATTTCCACCAATGCCTGTGCATCTCCTACCGTTCCTGCGATGGTCATGGCTAGGTGATGGTCGATCCGATAGACTTTCTTGGCGTGTTTATGGGCGACAAAGGATCCCATAGTGGCTCGAGTGTCAGTCGTAAGAATGACTCCGTCCTTACAGACGACACCTATTGTCGTTGTCATTTCAGAACTCTCACCTTTGATGGTCTCGGGTTTTCCAATTTGTCGTGTGTCCAGTTGTTTTTATCTTAGATCATGGCTTTCCGGCAAACGGAAAGATTTGCTTCTGAATCGGTTTCTGATAGCTTAAAAACGTTTTCAGCGATAGTTAAGCTGTTTGATCTGCGTTTGTTCATTCATTGTCGATCCAACAGTTCTCAGGCTCAAATCACTGATTTGATGTGTTAATTATCGGAAGCAGATAGTCATGCCCTGTCGCTGCTGTGTCTTGTCTGCTTGGGTATTTCCGTGGGCCGATAGTTACACTTGCGAACCCTATTAGTCTAAGTTCCTTCTTCACACGGTTCATCAAGCGGTTTCGATGAAACAATGGTAGCTCTTCTTGGGACACTTCGATCGCCGCACCCTCTCCATGATGCCTGACTCTTATGTCTCGGGCACCACTCAAGCGCTTCACCGTCAATTCCGCCTGTCCGACCTGAGATAACTTCTCGACAGTGATCTCTTCGCCATGCGGTATCCTGGATGATAGACAAGGCATTGCTGGTTTGTCCCAAACCTCGAGCCCGAAAAGGTGAGCGGTCTCTCGTACGTCTTTCTTAGAGAAACCTGCCTCTGCCAGAGGGCTCCTTACCCCAGCCTCCTTAGCCGCAAGAAGTCCGGGCCTGGTATCTCGAAGATCATCAAGCTGGGTTCCATCAAGAATCGCCTCAAATCCGGAACGGTCGGCTTGGCGTCTCAGTTCGCGATAGAGTGTGTCCTTGCAGTAATAGCATCTGTTCGTTGGGTTCGCTGCGTAGCTTGCGTTATGAACCTCATCGGTGGCTACAACAATGTGTCTGATCCCGATGTGTCTAGCAGTTTTCTTCGCGATTTCAATCTCTCCCGGGGCGAGGGATTCGGAGACCGCTGTTACAGCAGCAACTCGATCTCCCAACGCCTTACGTGCAAGGGCTGCGACCAGTGAGCTGTCCACTCCTGCGGATAAAGCGACAACTGCTCCGTTGAATTGCCCGATAATGTGAACGGCCTCCTCTATCTTCGCTTGCAAACCTGCCTTGGGAGGACTAAGCAACATATTCAAGACATGCCACTCGTGACAATTTAAACAGTTCACGCGCAAAGAGAATGATCAATTGTCTTCCCTGAGAAAGTTTGAGCGAAGCCGAGGACTATT
>WNGR01008528.1_pt1 | contig 10824 bp, 9 predicted proteins | sample 5407581 | NCBI WGS metagenome assembly WNGR01 (sample SAMN13153383, study PRJNA577476) | soil metagenome | isolation source: 80 cm soil or saprolite under Garry oak tree replicate 2 | place: USA:California | collected 2016-06-15 | reverse complement strand
ATGTTATCGATAAAACCGTTTGCGATAATAGGCTCAGTTCGATCTAACGCATGGAGACTCATTTCCTAAAATGGGAAAAGACATAGCCCACCATCGAGGACTGGAAGGAATCCACGCTAACCTTCACGCCCAAAGCAAGACTCTGGTCAACAACAAACCTGCTCGAACAGATACGGCTCTTCTCGGGGAGAGTCATGAGGAACTGGTAAAGATCAAATGAAGAGTGGGGTCTCAGCGCACGCCCCTCGCAAAGCGGTTGCTGAGTGTGTGAGTGGAGTTCTGATAAGCGACAGTGCAGTTCTTGTCGAAAGGCGACGAGCGGATGACGACGCGGACCCCGGGCTAATTTTGCTTCCAGGAGGACATGTGGAGGTGGGCGAATCACTAAGCCAAGCTCTGAAGAGAGAAATGCGAGAGGAATTAGGGATACGGGTCGAAACGATCACACCGATTCGCGTCCGCTACTATACAGCGTCGAACGGAGAGAAACAAAGAATACACTATCTCCGGATAAGGGATTGGAAAGGAAAAATCAGATCAAAGGAAGCTGAGGCTGTCTACTGGGAATCAGACATCAGCCATCTAAGCGATACTATAGAGAGAAAAATTGTACTCAAACTATTGGCCAAGTCTCTCGGGCATAGAACATTAGCGAAGGCGTGAAATCTGCTCTCGGGCTCGGTAGTTCACAAGGACGAGGCATGACCACCATGAGCAAGAGAGGAGACAAGAGGATTCGTGTCGGCATCATCGGGGCAAATCCGGATCGCGGATGGGCGGCTGAGGCGCACATTCCTGCTTTGAAGTCGCTCTCGGATGACTTCGAGATCACGGCGCTGTCCACCAGCCGACGCGAATCTGCCGACGCCGCCAGCAAGCTCTTTGGTGTGCCTGTCGCGTTCGACAATCACCAAGACCTCGTGAACAGGGCCGACGTGGACGCCGTCGCCATCACTGTGAAAGTGCCGTATCACCTCGAACTTGCGACGGCAGCACTCGACGCGGGCAAGGCCGTCTATTGTGAATGGCCACTCGGCAACGGCTTGAAAGAGGCGGAAACCTTAGCAGCACTGGCGAAGAAAAAAGGCGTCCTCGCCGTGGCAGGGCTGCAGGCCCGCTCTGCTCCGTCGGTGGCTTACGTACGTGACCTGATCAAACAAGGGTACGTTGGTGAGGTGCTCTCCACCTCGTTGTTCGGTTCTGGAATGGGCTGGGGGCCGACGGTGGAGCCGTTCAACGCCTACCTCAATGACAAGAAAAACGGCGCGACGATGCTCTCGATCGCGCTCGGCCATGCGGCGGATGCTCTATGTCACTGCCTCAGCGAGGTCCGAGAGCTCTCGGCCACCATGACCACGCGCCGAAAATTCTTCACTATCTCGGGGACGGGCGAAAGCAAGCCCATGAAGGCGGATGATCAGGTACTGGTCAGCGGACTGCTCGAGGGCGGGGCCGCGTTCTCGATCCACTATCGCGGCGGCGTGTCGCGCGGCACCAACATGCTCTGGGAGATCAACGGCACCGAGGGCGATCTGCAGCTCACCGCCACCGGCGGCCAGGCCCAGATCTTTGAGATGACCGTACGGGGCGGCAAGGGCCCGCAGTCCTCACTTGAGGTGCTGGCCGTGCCAGAGAAGTACCGGTGGTCTCCGCGGCAAGGGCCTTCCACCAACGTCGCCCAAGCGTACGCTCGTTTCGCCCGCGATTATCGAGAGGGATCGCATTTGTGCCCTACGTTCGACGACGCTGTCACACGCCATCGCATGCTGGAGGCGATCGAGACGGCCGCGGCAACCGGTCAGCGTCAATCGCTCAGTTGAACCGGCGAGTTCGTATGAAAATTATTGTAAAAGGCCATGTCGGCCGGTTCCTATTCTCATAAAGGGGGTTGGTACAAAGTCCACGACGTAATATCAAGACCATCCGGTCTTGACCCTAGAAACAATTTCCATAGCGCCCGTCATTCCAAGAAGCATAAGACTAGACGGAGCGTCAAACGTTCTGTCACCGTTACGACTCTTTGCCCAACAAAGTGTTGAGCAAGGTCGGTGCCTAGGAAACTACCCCGAGTAATCCAAATTAATCGGAGCATCTGCAAGGCTAGACCCGGCAGATTTTCCTACACACTCCTCATCGTATCGTTGTTGAAATCGACTTAGGAATCATCCTAGCCGGAATCTTGGAAGGAACACTGCGGTTGGTTCCATTGTCGAAGATTATTGCGAGATTAACGATCATTGTACCTAGTTCCAAGTCCTTTCTGCTAGGTCTACCAACTACCTTTGGGAGGTTTCGCTCGTCGATATCAGATTGAGCCAGGGTTATGTGAGGCGTCCATAACTTCGGCCTGTAAAGTGCCGAAATACTGGAGCCGGTGGGAGAGATCCTCTTCCATAGAGACTCATGGAAGCTAGAGAGTTCCAACGATATTGTTAGACGGCGATATATCAGAACCCGATATTTTCGAAATTCGAAAATATTCCCTGGCTGAACATTCCATATAACGAATGACACAGCAGCCCCCTACCTAGTGATTATCACTGTCACGACAACATATCTCAACACGAAGAGTCCTCAAAGCCACACTCCTCCTAGCCTCAATGCTTCTAGGCCTAGCCACATTCCTAAGCCCGACAGGCAGAGCGGCAACACCCTCAGGAAGCACGATCACAGACACCGCACCAAGCGCTTCTTGGCAAGGACAGTTCTACACGCTCGCCTTCACCGCGGACCCCGCCCAGTGCCCGGGGGCCGTTGACACCCTGAACCTTCTCTGCGACCACTTCTACCTCAACATCAACCTACCAAGCACTTTCTGGCAAACCCATACTGGCTCAGTCGCAATCACAATACAATGGGCCAGCAACAGCAACGACTTCGACCTCTACATCTACCGGCAGAGCGATGGGCAACAAGTAGGCTTCTCAGCCTCAGGCGGAACTACGAGCGAACAAGTCGCGCTCCAGAGCCCGATGCCAGGCCTCTACGAAGTACGAACCGTACCCTTCCTAGTCACCGGCTCGGGTTACACCGGCTCAGCCCTCCTCGCCTTCACGACCGGTGGTCCGACACCCAACCCTAGCTTCCCGACGGGCGGCATATCTTTTGGTGCGCACACCATCGTCGACCCACAACGAACCGAAGGCGAACCACTGGTCCATATCGACCAGACAGGCAATATCTGGGAATCTGGACCATGGGGCTTCTCCACCGCCCAGGGTTTCGTAGCAAGGTCCACAGACTCAGGAGACTCGTTCCACATCGTCTCCCCCAACGGACTAAGGCCTAACCCCGCAGCATCAGGCGGAGGCGACTCGGATATTATCACTGATGACCAGGGCAATGCGTACTTTGCTGATCTCGAGGGTCTGGCGGCAGTCGGGGTGGCGGTCTCTAACAACCAGGGTAACATCTGGAGAGAAAATTCTCTCGCATCCAATTTTCCATTGGACGATAGACAATGGTTGGCAGTAGACAATGGAGCCACCACGGCCGCCTCGGACAACACAGTATTCCTGACCTATAGACAGATACTCGGCGGCTCTCAGATCCTCTCCTCACCCGGCTCCATGGGCCCGACCGACACTGTCGGAGGACTAGTCTACACTAACGCCGCTACAACTATGTTTGTCGGTGCTGGTGCACCCTGCGGCCGATTAACCTTCGACCCAGTACTGCGCAATCTCTACCTGCCGTGCTTACAAGGCAACCACGTCCATGTTTCGAGAGCCTACGTCAACCCAGGCCAGAGGAGCGGTCTCGCGTTCAGCTCTACTGACACCCCCGCTAGCCCTGGAGGCTCAGTTGGCAACCTCTTCGCCTCCCTAACCACGGACCAGGCGGGCAACGTCTACGTCTCCTGGGTCGACACGACAAACAACAACGTCTACCTCACCGTCTCCACCAACGCGGGCACAAGTTGGTCAACGCCACTACAAGTCAACGGCGACCCAGCCAACACTAACATAATGCCCTGGGCGATCGCGGGCTCGCCAGGAACAGTCGACGTTGTATTCTATGGCACAAACGTCCGAGGTGACCCCAACAACTTTCCTTCCTGGTACAACAACCGGGTTGCAGCCACCAGCGTCAAATGGTTCGTCTACTTCGTCCAGGTCCAAGCGGCAACTACCCTCGCACCCGCAATCTACCAAGTCAAAGCTAGCGAGCATCCCACAGACTACGGCCAGATATGCACGGGCGGGTTAGGCTGCACAACCTCAGGCGGCGACCGAACCCTCGCAGACTTCTTCAGCGTCGCACTCGACGCCAACGGCGCAGCCAGAATCGTCATCAATGATGTAACGAACCAGCACCACGGAGCAGCCCTCTTTGAGCTAAGACAAGTCGCCGGACCTAGCGCCTACGGCACGACACTCACACCACCATTCCCCAACACAGGCACAGGAGTCACAGACCCATCGGGCGACGCCCAAGTACCCCACTACTCTCCCGGAGGAGCTGGTGCAAACCAAGCAGCTTTAGATCTAACTTCCCTACAAATCTCCCAACCGGATAGTTCTCACCTCAAGGCAACAATCAAGGTCCAGAACCTCGCCAGCCTTGTCCCACCCGCAGGTTCAACCGGTCTACTCTGGCTGGTACGATGGCAGCTTCTCTCCACAGGCGACGCGGGCGAAGAAAGCTACAGAATCTTCTATCTTGGAGCAAACAGCACCGCCAGTCAGAACCCTGTCTTCTTCGCGGGAACGGGAACCTCTGCTGCCCCTGGCACAGGAATACCTCCAGGCAGCGGCTGCGTCACCACCACGCCCCAGAACTGTAAGATCATCAAGTACCCATCGGAGATCTCAGAAACGGGAACAATTGACGTCCCGACCAACACGATCACAATAACCGCCCCGCTAGGCGACCTCGGAAGCCCGGTAACCGGCGACACGCTATACAGTGTCACAGCCCTCACCTTCGCTTACACCAATGCAAATCCCATCCTGGCAGACTCAGACGCCACACGAACCTTTGACTACGTCCTCGGCAAGACTGCGCTGCCTAGCAACTGCCCCCTCGGCACCACGTGCAAGGTCACAGGGGGAGGCTTCATCTTCGTCGACGCACTACAAGACAAGGGAAGCTTCAGCTTAGAAGTGAAAGTCGACACTACGGGCCATATACTTGGAAAAGCAGCCTACCGGGACGCGGCTGGAGGGGTGGACTTCAGAACCATCCTCATAACCTCAGCCACCTTCAACGGCAAAACAGTCACCTTCAAAGGAACAGGAACTAACAACAACATTGCGACTAGCTTCACAATCATCGCTCAAGACAAAGCTGAACCGGGCGCTGGAAAAGACACCTTCGCCATAACACTTGGAACCGGCTACTCAAAAGGCGGCACGCTAGAAGGCGGCAACATCCAAATCCACTAGATCGCCAGTCGGCGCAACGGATACGACTCTTCTCCAACAAGGTGGTGAGTAAGAGGCTCTAATCTACGAGATTTACAATGCCGTGAGGCAACAGGGTGGTGTTGTTTCCTCTTGCGCTTGTCAGCGCTGGCTTCCCGGGTTTCGTAGCAGCAATCTGCATGACCATCTTTGAGCTCCCATTCTGGAGAAGATGGGGAATGAAAGGAGTAGCGGAGTGGCAAGTTAGTGCTGTCATCGTTTCTATGCTTCGTCGAAAATTTACGAGACGAAGAGCGCTTACTTGGATGTCAGTTTCAATGCACTTGTTTCATGGTGCCGCTCTCGGAGTTGTCTTTCGTCTTCTTCTACTGGGCCTGTTCGGAACAACTATCTTGTCGTCCCTAGTCCTAAGCTATGCCATAGTGTACAGCATTCTGCTTTGGATTATCTCTCCGTTTCTTACCAGGAAGTTCTTTGAGACTTCCGGAGGATTTCGGATGACGCGAAACGGGTTGGCGGTTAGCTTTCTTTCGCACATTGTGTACGGCATCTCCCTAGGACTTCTGACTCCAGTAATTGATTGAGCAATCCCTTTTCCCTTGGGGAAGCCCGCCTGCTCCTACTGTCCATGCGTAAGCCGGACCGAGTGGGTGCAATCGTGTTAGCTTTCACACTGTTTGTGGCTTACTGGGGGTGGGCAGGTCTCCTGTATTTTCAAGGGGTGATTTCCCTACCGCTCGGTGCACTTGGGAGTGAAGGTCTCCTACTCGTTTTGGTTGATGTGGTTATCGTGAATCTCTACGCTTTTCGTCAGAGAAGGCGTGCCAGACAAGTCCAAATCCGCGCAAGTAAGAGATAGAAATCTGTCGTTAGCCCACGGCAGGGTTGTTTCAATAATCAGTTTAGCTTTTATGAACGACCTCAATATCGTGGCCGTCAGGACTCTTCACTCTTCCGCGATTAGAGGGCGGATCACGAGATGCGTTACCGGTGAAAGTATACAGGACTCAGTAGTGTGACAGGTCGGGTACGGGTCTGGAGTAGCCGTGGTTTCCCGATTCGCGCTGACCGGTACACCGGTTGATGTGTTCAGCGTAATGGGTCTTGCAGAGGTTCTTTCTGCATGTTGGACAAGTGCCCGCGACATCTCGCGGCTCACGACAGTCCTCGCAGTACTTCATACCACCATGCCGAGCAGGTAGTATCCTATCGGTTCTGAAACATAATATCGTCGCGGATACATTTGAACACAAGAGACGGCCGGTCAAGACTCCGAACTAGCCTCTCTACACTCTCGATACTCAGTTCGTTGGTTCTCTTAGAATGTGACCGATTCTAGGGTTTCTTCATCTCGCGGCGGATCCACCAGACTGCTACTGCCGCTAGCGGGATGCCGACGATGACCGCGGTCCAGATCAGGATCAGGACCATGGAACCTACCACATAGTTGAGGGTGAAGTTTGCAATGGGAACATTCCAGTTCCCGTCGAGGTAGACTTTGATTGCGAAGGCAATGAAGAAGAACAGGGACAGTCCGCCGCTCCGGCCCCTCGTGCGCGAGCGTCTCCCAAACCAGGGTCCCGCTCTCTCCCCGTCAGGCAGTCTCTTCCACCACTGCCAGCCTATCACGACGGCTACGACTCCGGGAATTCCGATGATGAGTAGCTCCCAGAAGACCGCATTCAAAATAAATTCGAGGAGATTACCCATTGTCCACTGACTCAGAATCGCTGGCACCAAGCCTGAAGATTGGGCGTTCCCCACAAACCATAGAAACACATAGATCGCGCCTACGAACGCCACAACGCCTGCCGCCAGAAAGATCGGAACAATGCCCCAGTGCTTTCTCATGAATCTCTTCCAGCCCAAGCCCTCCATGCCGGCCCCAACGCTCACGCCGTTCTCCCTCATCGTTGACTCGCCACGTGCGACCTATTTATCATGCAGAATTTTGGATTAACACGCATTTCACATCCCAAAACACGGACCATAGTCGACAACAAATGTGTCCGAACAGATATGTCTCTTCTCCAACAAGGTGCTGAGTTGCGTAAGTGATCCCTCCGATCCCTAGTTCGTTAGGCATAGAAGGAGACTTGGATGTTGGTTCCGAAAAATTCCCGCAGTAGCCTTCCCTCTTCTTCAACGGCGCGCTTCTGAGCCGGGCTTAGAGCCTTGAACGGTCTCACCGTAATTTGAATTCCGGCTTTTTTCTTGGTCTTCTCCCATGTTCCCGCGGCGATTCCATCAACTAGTAGTACTGGGGCGTTTCCCTGGATTTGTCGGAAGATTCTGGTCCGGTAGGCTTGTGAGACGAAGAACTCTCTGGGATGGTAGAACATGACGTACGTGTCCCAGCTGGGGACGAGCCGGATACAATGCGCTTCGTCTATGGAATAGATCTGGTCGACATCACGACTCAGCATCTTCGACGAGTGATGGTCAATTTCAACCTGTTCCAGTTCCCCGGCGATGAGTTGTTCCAGCGGTTTGGCCTCGGGCGCGGAGACGCCCCACCAGTGAGCAAAGTCTTCGAAGGTCGCGGGGCCGTACGTGCTGTAGAACCGTCGTAGCAGGGTTCTCAAGGCTTGTTCGCTGGAGGGCTGGTCTTGTCTGCCTAGCCACTGGTCTGGCCGGGTGAAGGTTACTTTTGCGCCTTGGCTGGGACCGAAGATGAGGCTTCCATTATGAGCTGCCTGTTGTAGGAGGCTTCCAAAGCCCGAGAGAAGATGGGACTGAAGGATAGGGCGCAGTTTCGTCCGCTTGACGATCTCACGGGCCAGCTCCTCCCTTGTTAGAGTGTGCTGTTCGAGAGCTTTCTCGACTTCCTCTGTTATCTGTTCTTGCTCAGCCTTGGTGATCTCGTATCTCCTGTCTTCAGGCCCCGGTCCTATCCGGTACGAGATTTTCTCGCCATGAAGGTCGTGCCGAGTCTTGAGCGCGGCCACGTACGTAGAGAGACTATTGGAGGAGAGAAGGTGGAGTGTGCCCCGCATTGCCCAAGTCTTGACGAGGGTCCAGTGTTTCCAGAGAGCATCCTCAACGTCTTCGATAGTGATGTTTTCGACCCTCGCCCATAGGGAGAGAGCGGCGCCCGAGAGCACCTGGGCCTGGAGCCCACAAGCATCCGAAACCACAAAGGGCATGTCACGCTTTAGCGCCCGTTCGGCCAGGTGGTTCCTTGACAGTCGCCAATTGTTGACCTGGTCACGGGAGAGTTTGGTCATTCCCTTGAGAAAGTTCTTTGTCTGTCTTTGAATATTCCGGGATTTATCATCCTCAACAAATCTGGCTGAATTCGCCTTCCACCTGATGAGTCTGGAGCGATCCCAAAGGTGTTAAATCCATGATTCAATTATGTTGTGTAGATTCACCTAGCGCACGGAGGGATCTATGTGAGACTTGTCGAAGAAATCTGGATGGGTTCCCTGTCGGGAACCAACTGCACTTGTGGATCAATGTCTGCATTGGAATAAGGGCCGATTTTACGAGATTCTCTGGGAGTACACTCTCACTCCTGCCACTCTTCGCGAGAGGAATGCGAGAGGCTGGCTGTATTATGAGAATAATCATCCAGCAGGATTTGCTCTTGGGCGTTGGCATGAGCTGCGACGCTGGTGGCATTTCGAGGAGCTCTGGGGACCCTGCGAGGGAAGTTCTGAACTCCCAAGCCGCACAGGAAAGCAAGATCGGTGGAGGGCTCAGCAGTTCCACAGGCTCTTGCGCCAGTTGAGGTCTCGGAGTCTCATTAGAGCCGCAGTAGACAACCCCTTTGGCAACATTATCGCTCGAGAAGTTGGAGCCCAGTGGTGTGGAGGCTATCTGTTGTCTACTCGAAGATTAAGCCGGAAATTGACGGTCAGAGTGCCCGCGGGCTTCAAGCTTCGCAGATTCCGAAAGGGTGATGAGAAGGATATGTCAAGAATTCACCATGCTGCATTCCATATCCCACATCCACCCAGAGAATATCTCGAGTGGGCCACGAAGTCCAACTGTAGGACAACGCTGGCGGTTTTGCAAGGAGAGCCTGTAGGATTCTTAACAGCAGAAAAACGGCATGACCGCAGTTATGGCGACTTCAACATAGCAGTTGAGCCAAAGTTCCACAGAAGAGGATTAGGATCCGCGCTCATGGAAAGGGGATTGAACGACCTAATCGAAATGGGATGCGAGACTGCTGTGGCTGACTATTGGCTCCAGAATGCCAAGGTTCAGGCGTTGAACAGGAAATATGGCTTCAGGATTGTTCGTGCCTACAACCACTACGAAACTCGGGCGACGAGAAAGCCATCCGACATCCGCGACTGTTAGCCTGGATAGTTGACTTCTTCACGGAACGCCTCGATCCTCTCGTAAGGGGATCACTATCGTAACGATAGACCGAGCCGGTCTCTCGGACCGCCGAGAGGTTGAGAAGCTTATCGCTGAATATCACGCTTCTGAGAGCCTGGCCCCGATCGGAGAGAGAATCTCGTGGGCCGTCGACCAGCAATTGTCTGGTGAATCGCCTGGCCTGCTTTTGGTTGCTAGAGAGAAGGAAATGATGGTCGGCTTGGCTCTGGCGGTTTTACACTCCTTCCGCAGAGCCTGGACGCGTCATTACGGCGAACGACTTTTTCGTAAGACCCGTCTATCGCCGAAAGGCGAGTAGGAAGAGCGTTGACGAAACGTCTGATTGAAGAATGTAGGAGTTTGAGGGTAGACGAGATTGGGCTAGAAGTTCTCTCCGCCAACAAGACAGCAGCCTCCTTCTGGAAATCAGTCGGATTCAGTCCATCGGATCGCTTCCTCTTCAGGGTGAAACTACAATAGGTGCGACGTCTTCGAGCGAGGTTACAGCATAACTATTTTTGCAGATGCGACTTTTCTCCACAAAATACTCGCAAATATCGGGACTAGTCGGATAGCTTAAGTGAACACGGGGTTGGATATCACCAGCATGCCTGGTGAATCCGAGCAGACATGACCTGCTTGGCTCCGACGCGCAATCAGAGGCTGACAGACGGCGTTCTCTGGGGAATAGTAATAGCGTATGCTATCGGGAGCCGCATAATCCCGGGCTTCATCACGCCCCTACTTTTTCCCTTCGCGTTGATCCACGGGGGGAGGCGGTATGGATGGAAGACTATTGCTGTCTTCATTGTCGTCACGGCAATCGTCAGCAACATCCTGGAAAACAGTAGCATCCTGACTGGCTTTCCATTCGGCCAGTACTACTACACTGACTCGCTGGGACCCAAGATAGCTCTCGTACCCTTCTTCATCTCTCTATCCTACATCTCGTTCGGCTATCTCGCCTGGGTCTTCTCAACCCTCCTCGTAAGCGAAGTCCGCAAGGGGTCAGCCCTCCTCATCTCGGTCATGGTTCCGTTAGTCGCATCTTTCGTAATGGTCGCATGGGATTTCTGCCTCGACCCGATAGCCTCCACTATCAATCACGCCTGGATATGGAAGGACG
>WNGR01018281.1_pt1 | contig 10825 bp, 10 predicted proteins | sample 5407581 | NCBI WGS metagenome assembly WNGR01 (sample SAMN13153383, study PRJNA577476) | soil metagenome | isolation source: 80 cm soil or saprolite under Garry oak tree replicate 2 | place: USA:California | collected 2016-06-15 | reverse complement strand
TCGATGCGCTCGGGGACGCCGCGCTGGGGATGGTCACGGCCTCGCATTATTCGGCGGCGCATGACAGCGAATTGAACAAGGCGTTCGTTCGCGATTTTGAAGCCTCAACCGGTGGAAAGCAACGCGTCAGTTTTGCCGCCGTGGCCGCCTATGACACGATGGCTGCGATCTACAAGATTGCCGAAGCCCAGGGTGGCCGGCTGGATGCGGAAAAAACTGCCGAGATTGTGAAAGGTTTCAAACTCGACAGTCCGCGCGGTCCGATCGAGATCGATGGATCGAGGGACATCGTGCAAACCATCTACATCAGGCGGGTCGAACGGCGAAACGGGCGGCTGGAAAATATCGAGTTCAGCAGTATCCCCAACGTGCCGGCCACCGAGGCGCGTTGATTGCATTGATCGTCGGAGGGTGGACATGAGTTTCGATACCAAACCAATCCCGGGAACGATCGCCGTTTTCGGGGCGAACGCGCACATCGGAAATCCGCTTGCGAAGTTTTTGCGTTTCAAGGCTCCGCATGTGAAGTTGAAGTTGATCTCCAGCAATCCGGCAACGACGAAGAATCTCGAACAACAATTCCCGGATGCGCAGGTATATCGCGCCGACTATTTCGATCCGGCATCGCTGGACGATGCCCTCCGGGATGCGGAGGGGGTCTTCATCGTCACGCCAACCTACCTGGACGAAAGGGCTGCGATGACCAACCTGGTCGCTTCTATAAAAGCGGTCGGCTCAGCGGTACACATTGTTCGGATCGTCGGGCACGAGCCGGAACAGACGATCGACCGAATTCCGCAGAGATTGCGGGACTTCGGAAGCGGGACTGCGACACAACATTTCATCGCGCGTGAGGTGCTGAGCGCGAGCGGACTCCCGATCACGTACCTCAATATCGGTGCCTCCTATATGGACAATTTCATCAGAATTGCGGAAATTACCCGGCGAACGAAGTCGCTGGTGTGGCCGCAACGCTATATTCCATACATCGACCCTCGGGAGGTCGGGGAGATTGCGGCCCGTCTTCTGCTGTCTCCCGATCGCCGGTACGTGCACCAGTTTCTGACCATCAACAATGGCCATGATCTGCTCACCTCGGATGCGGTCGCGGCGATCATGAGCGATGTGCTGCTCGAGCCGATTTCTCACGACGGATCAAAGGAGACGTTTTTTCGCGAGTTTACCGGGCTTTGGGAGAGGCGTTACAACAGGAAGGGAGTCGCGGAGTACCTTTGGGACTTCTTCCGCTACGAAGCGGAAAATTCTGCATTTCAATCACTGAACGATTTGGCGGAGCGGATTTTGCAGAGGAGGCCGATGACCCTGCGCGCATTTCTCCAGGAGCATCGAGCGCTGATATATTAGGTGCCCATGCAAAAAGGAGGCGGAGGAAAGCTCTGCCGCCAGTGGCATTGGCGATGGTCGGGAAGACAGGTCTCACCGTACTTGTTCAACTCCACGAAGACTGGAGCGAGAGCCTCGCGCGAGCGCAATTCCTAACTGGGCATCACGCGGCTGTGACAGAGCAAATATTTTCGGGATTGTTCCCGTTAGGGAAGGTCGAACAACCGGCGGGCGTTCTCGCGGCCGATCTTCTTTCGATCGAGTTCGCTGATCTCACAGCTGTCAAACCAGCAGGAGGCATCTTCAAAGCTTTCGAACGGATAGTCGACGGCGTACAAGATGCGGTCACTGCCGACCTCGAGCATTGTCGAGAGGAGGGACGGCGTGCGGAAATTTCCGCTCGTTGTTACATACACGTTCTCGCGAAAATAATCTCCAAGTGCACGCTTGCAGGGAATACCGCGGGGCGCCTTTGCGACGATGTTATCGATCCGCCAAATGTTGAACGGAATGCATTCACCGAGGTGACCGAGGATCATCTGCAAATTCGGATTCCGATCGAACAGTCCCGAAGACATCAGACGCAGCGCGTGAGTGCTGGTCTCCATGGTGAAGGCCCAGGTGGCCGCGGTCAACCAGGGGAAGCCGTCGTAGATTGGCTCGCGGGAAGGCAGCGGATCCCGCGGATGCATGTAAAATGGCTTGCCGAGCGCATTCGCGCTGTTCCAAAAGTCGGCGAAATGCGGCGCGTCATAATACACGACGCTTTCTGTGCTGCCGACTTGCGAGAAGCCGTTCACCATGAAGCCGTGAAATCCAAGCGTTTTGATACAGCGTTCGAGCTCGCGCGCTGCGGCCTCGGGGTCCTGCATCGGCAAGGCCGCAAAGCCGCCCAACTTCGTCGGGTGGCGGGAGACATGCTCGGCAAGGACGTCATTGGCGCGGCGCGAAACATCAATGGCTTCCCTTACATTCGGAATGCCCTGGATGCCGGGCGAATTGAGCGAGAGGATTGAGAAGGCGGTGCCCCCTTCATCCATTCGTTCCAACCGCTGTTGTTCGATGTCGAGGAGGTTGGCCTTCAGCCTCTCCCAAACCACGGGCAGCGAGTAGATCTTCGATTGTTCGATCGTGAGATCGATTGCGAAGTGCTCTTCCAGGGCGATTTTGTTCTTCAACTTGTTACTCCGCCGAACAGTAAGGAGGCGCTGGATCGCGGCAATATGAAACCGATCGCTTCGCCGGGATCGGCGCGCGTAGATGGCTTCCGCAGCGCCAGGATAATCGCGCGGGCGTAGCGACCCGGCTTGATCACTATCGGCGTGTTTGGACTCGCGGATGGCTGCCCCGAAGCCTGCTGTCCAAAGTGGCTCTGCTGCCACGAGATTGACCAAGCCTTTCGATGTCGATATTGTGAACGTTTCATAAGCATATGTTCGATCAACGGACTTAGGCGGTACTGAAGGGATGCAGAGCATCGCTTTCCGGGCCGCTCTCGCCCTGGGAGGAGAGGATGGCATCCGTGGATCACGGCAGCAGCCACCCGCACAATTTGGGAGTCGCTCGCGTACAGAGCCATACATTGTGCGGAATCGAGGTGCATTGCATCCAACAGGATGCTTTGCCGGGTCGTGCCTGGCACCAACTCAGCAACCATCACCCAATGCTTGCGATCGTGGTGAACGAAACGGGTGGCCTATGCGAGGCTCGACCTTCGCTACACAGTGGCGCCAATCGATCGAACGTTCGGCGGCACCGGCGAAACGGCCACACAAGTCTCATTCCTGCCGGCTTGCCGATATGGTGCTATTCGGATCAGATAGCCCGCGTCGATGCGGTCCGGTTGATACTTGATGTCAACCGGGTCTTCGAGGTGATGGGCGGCGAATTCCAGGTTGCGCGGCTGACCGAACCACGGCTGACGTTCTTCGACGAGAACCTTCAGGTATTGGCGCGGCTTCTCGCTTTGAACCAGGACGACATGCCTAGTTTCCACTTGTTCGGAGACAGTGTCGTCGCGGCCATCATTGCGCGGCTCTCGTATCTCAGTGCGACGAACCAGCCGGTGATCTCGCGGCGCTTAGGTCTTACCAAGCGGCAGCTGACGCAGGTCACCGAGTTCATGCACGATAATCTTTCGCTTTGCATTCGCTTGTCGGAGTTGGCATCTCTAACGGGCCTTTCCGCGTCCCAATTTGGTCGGGCCTTCAAGGTTTCGACGGGGATGACGCCACACAAGTGGCACCTTGCTATCCGCATCGAGTATGCGAAGCGCATGCTTACGGATCGGGAGAAGAGGCTGGTCGATATCGCGCTGGAAGCGGGCTTTTCCGAGCAGAGTCACTTTAGCGTCAAGTGCGTTGGCGGAGCCAGGCGCTCGGTGTTGTACCCACAATCTCCAGGAATGCCCGGGAGAAATGGCTCGAGTCTGAGAAACCGACGAGCGATGCGATCGCTGCCAGGGATTCGGTGGGGTCGTCGACCATGAGGCGCTGCGCGCTCCTGATGCGAGCGTCCATTTGCCAACGCTGCAGGGACATGCCGGTCGCGTCCTGGAAGGATCGGCCAAATTGCGCGGGCGACAGGTTGCCGATCCGTGCCAGATCCTTGACGGCCGTGCTTTGATCGAGGTGATCGTTGATGTAGGCGAGCACCTCAACGAAGCGCTCACCCGTGAGCTTGACGGACGCTCGGGACTTCATCCGCTGGGGCGGCACGCCGAGAAGTGCGAGCTGCAACGCACACGCCAGAGAAAGTCCATATACATCGGGATCACTGGTCACCTTATGTTCGCCCAGCAGGCGCGCACATTCGTAGAGCCGGTCATCCCTGAACATGTACCTGCTTTCGAATCGTTCGATCAGCTCTGCTTGCTCCGAGCGGAGACAGCCGGTCCCGTTCAGATCGAATTGATAGAGAACAATGCGCGCATCCCGCATTTCCGTCGCATAGATGGTGAGCGGTTGCGAAGCCGCAACGAAGCTCAGGTGTCCGGTCCCAAAATAGTCGCCTTGCACGGGTTGGTCAGGCTGTCTGCGGGTCTGACAGCGACCGCCTGTCTCACTCAGCACGACACAAAGTACCGGAGAGTCGAATGTCAGTGCGATCCATCCGGGTTCGGTCTCCCATCGCATATTCAGGATGCTGCGAAGCAGGCCCGGCCATTGCTGGTGGCTCGACGCGGTTACTCGGACGCCAGATGCCTTTGTGATCATGACTGTCCAAGTGGGTTCGACGGTCCGGGAAGCTTAGTCGGATCGCCAGGAGCGGGCAAATGGAGACAAGATCGGTTTCGTCCAAATCGCGCCGCTAATGATCAATGCGCCATGATTTCATTGGTCCATGCTTTGGCTGCGTATGATCAAGGCGGTGCCGGGACTGTAGGCAAGCTCAGCGACGAAGGAAGGAGCCTCTCCCAGACTTGTCCCGCCGGCGCATGCGTCGGCGGGAATCTGTTGAGAAGCCCGCAGTAATCGAAGCTCCTGACATTGAAAATCGGCGCATTTGCTTCGGTCGTTGTGCGATGTTGCGGATGTGATTGAATGGATACTCAAGTCGTCATCGTCGGCGCCGGACCCGTCGGCCTCACCTTGGCCGCGGATATCGGGCTCCGCGGTATACGTTGCGTCTTGCTCGAGAAGAAGCTTGAGCCGCAGTTCTTGCCGAAGATGGAGCGCTGCAATGCACGCTCAATGGAGATGTTCCGTCGTATCGGGTTAACCGATGAACTTCGCGCGGCAGGACTGACAAGCGACGCAGTCATGGATGTGTACATCATCCTGACAATGACCAGGGCGCCTTTGCTGCATCTGGAATACCCGTCGGTTGATACGGCGAGGGAGCAGATACGCAAGACAAACGACGGCTCGACCCCGCTCGAGCCCTATCAGCTTATTTCGCAGTACACATTAGAACCCGTGCTCAAGCGCGCCGCGGAGCGAATCCCGACAGTGACTGTTCGGTATGGGACTGAGCTCATGGAGTTTGAAGAGGACGGATCAAATGTCGTGGCGACCGTCCGATCATCGACCGGAAGGTCCGAGAAGATAAGCGCGGCCTATCTCGTCGGCTGTGATGGTGGATCCAGCCTGGTGAGGAAACAGCTTGGCATACGACTCAGAGGCGAAGCCAATTTGGCTAAATTTCGCCAGGGACTTTATCGTTGTGACGAGCTTTACGATCGTCTGCCACTGGGTGAAGGGCCTGGGCGAGGTCGGCACTATCTGGTTGCGGACCAATGGGCGACCTTTCTGATCATGCAGGATTCAAAGCAGCACTGGACGCTCCATGCCGCGGTCGAGTCAGACGAGGAAATGAAACGGCGTTTTGAGCAGGCCGTCGGGGTGCCGGTCCGCTACGAGATGCTCTATTGCGGCGAATGGCGTCAGAATCTGCTCCTGGCCGATCGTTACCGGGCCGGGCGCGTGTTTCTGGCCGGCGATGCCGTACACCTGGTCATTCCAGCCGGTGGGCTCGGCATGAACACCGGTGTTGGTGATGCGTTTGACCTTTCGTGGAAGCTGGCGGCCACGCTCGAAGGGTGGGGCGGCCCGGAATTGCTGGACTCATATGAGGTCGAGCGGCGCCAGGTCGGTGAGCGGAACATCGGGGCGTCCCGCTACGCCACGCTCGGTTACCGTAAATGGCGCTCGCAATGGCGTCAGGAAATCGGTGACGACAGCGCGGCAGGTCGAACTGCCCGCGACAACCTTGCTGGGGTTGCTGCCGTCGAACAGCGCAAGGTAAACGAGATGATCGGCGCTGAACTCGGTTATCGCTATGTCGACTCGCCGATCATCGACAACATTCCGGGCGGCCCTGAGCACTTGTTCCGGGACTACCGGCCCACCAGTTGGCCGGGAGCAAGGCTGCCGCATGTTTGGCTGGAGGACGGCACGCCGATCCAGGATCGAATTTCGAACGTGGGTTATACTTTGCTTTGCCTGAACGGCCGACACGAAACTGCCGCTTTGGAAAAGGCGTTTCGTGGCAGGTCGGCGCCGTTTGGCGTGCTGCACGTTGTTAGCGAGCCGGCGCGCGCGATCTACGAGAGAGATCTTATTTTACTTCGTCCGGACATGCATGTCGTTTGGCGCGGCAATAGCCTGCCCGACAATCCCGCTGAATTAGCCGCGCTGGCTACAGGTCACGGAAGAGCCTTGTCGTAGCGGCGATCGTGTCGAGGCGTCGCTCGATAGTCGATGCTTTTGCTTTGGTCGGTTAGCGAGACCGACATGCGTCTTTTCCCGGCTTCGTCCGGTCCGATACGGCGAGTCCGTACCAAACGCGCGTATCCAGATCAAGAATGGCTCAGCCCTCCGTCTTAACCAAGCAGTAGTCCGGCGCCAGCTTCGGTTGCTGTGAGGGCGAAAAACGTTTTACCGACACAGTCAGCACCATGCGTCACATCGCGAACCGAGATTATCTGATGACCTTTCCTGGTGGGCGTATTTCCAGCGCGGTTCCTTCCGCAGAAGCTGCCGTCCTTCGCTCGCCAGATTCCGGCAATCCCGCCGTCGTGGATATCGCCGCCCTGATCAACACGCTTCCACTCAGTTCTTTCCAGAAGGGGATCATGGTTCTGATCGGTGGCGTGGTCGTAATGGATGGCTTCGACGTTCAGGCCATAGGATTTGTTGCTCCTGCTTTAACGCAGGATTGGCACATCGACCCGACAGCTCTCGGCCCAATTTTTGGGGCGGGGCTCCTTGGTATGTTGGTTGGTTCGATGCTGTTGAGCATTGTCGCCGATCGCGTTGGCCGACGGCCTGTACTCGTCGGATCAACGGCGTTCTTCAGTCTATGCATGCTGGGTACTGCTGCCGCCGATTCCGTGCAGCAACTGGTCTTCCTGCGCTTTTTGACCGGGCTCGGCATCGGCGGGGTGATGGCGAACGCTGTCGCGCTTGCAAGCGAATACAGCCCGCAGCGGCAACGCGCGTCGCTGCTGATGTGGATTTCGTGCGGGTTCACCGGCGGGGCAATCGCGGGTGGCTTGATCTCCGCGGCCCTGATTCCGTGGGGAGGTTGGCGATCTGTCTTCTTCGTCGGGGGCGTGCTGCCGCTGGGAATCGCAGCCGCGATGTATTGGCGGCTGCCTGAGTCGCTTCTGCTCCTGTCGTCGCAACAAGGAGGACAGGAAAAGCTCAGACAATTGCTGTACCGCATAGCTCCCGGCGTCGATCTGGGGCGTAATTCTAATCTGGCCGCGCCGGTTCAAGTCCACGGACGTGGCTCGTTTACGAAACTATTCCGCGAGGACCGGGCCTTGATGACCGTGCTGCTCTGGCTGGTCAGCTTTGCCAATCTGCTCAACCTGTTCTTCCTCGCGAATTGGCTGCCGCTGCTCTCGGCGCGCATGGGGTATAATTCATCGACTGCGGTATTGATGGGCACGACGCTCCAACTCGGCGGCCTGATTGGCGCGGTCTTCATGGGGCCGCTCATCGATCGGCATGGCTATTATCGTATCCTCGTCCCGGTGTTTCTGATCGCAGGCTTCGCTGTTGCGGCTATCGGCGAGCCAAGCTTGTCGTTGCCCTTGCTATATCTGATCATCTTTGCTGCGGGCATCTGTATCGTAGGCGCTCAACCGGCGCTCAACGCTCTAGCGTCAACGCTCTATCCGACCGAAATTCGTGCGACCGGCGTCGGCTGGAGCCTGGGGGTGGGGCGAGCCGGGGCAATTGTGGGCCCGGTCGTCGCTGCCCAACTTGTTTCTCTGAATTGGTCGAGTCAGGCCCTGTTTCTGGCGGCGTCGGTCCCGGCATCATTCTCTTGCATCGTTGTCATCGGCCTCGCGTTCGTGATGCGCCGCAAGTTGCACACTGACTAGCAGATCATGTGCATGAAGTTTGTTGTCATAGCGGTCGCGGCGCGCGGACTGAGAGAGCGGAGTGTGCGGTAGGAGCTACACGCGGGTTTTGAACAGGCCGACATCAATTAAGGCCAACAGAGGGGGAGGTATTATGTTTATGTCTAGTATAACGAAGGCTGTGTTTTTTGGAGGGATCGCAGGTTCGACACTGTTTGCCGGTCTCGGCCAAGCTCTTGCATCCGAACCGGCAAATCTGGGGAACTTCCTTGCCGGAAACACAATGGGCGCACCGATAGCCGCAGCTCCTCCGCCGGGCCTGTTTTTCGCTTCCACGGTCTTCTACATTCCTATGGCCTCAGGCAATGGAAACGCCGGCTGCGGACCAGGGTGCAAGCAGCGCTACAACGCAGTGGGCGCGACCGTCAATTTGACGTGGTCTACGGGCTTGAAATTTCTCGGAGCCGACTATTACCCCACGATACAAACCGGTGGATACCAGGCGACGGCGACAACCACTCCGTATCCTCCCGGCGGAGGCGTGCTTCAGTCCCCGATCTACAACAACGTTTTCGATCATGAGATTACTAATATCTACTTCAATCCTTTGAATTTCTCATGGAACCTGGGCAAGGGTTTGTATGTCGCAGCCGGTCTCGGCTTCGTCGCTCCGACCGGAAGCACGTATGCGGGCTCGCTCGTCCCTGACTATTGGACGGTCCGTCCGCACGCCGCGGTGAGTTATCTTGGCGAGGGATGGAATCTGACGGTAAGCGCGCTTTATGACATCAACACGGCTTCGGCGGGTAACACGGGTCTGTATCAGGTGATCGCGCGCAATCCGGCGACGGCTCCGGCATTTGCGGCGTTTCTCACCGGCCCAGCGAATCCGTGTAGAGGTTACACGAGTGGCAACTACCTTTATGTCGATTGGACCGCGACCAAAAAATTCGGCAGTTGGGAGATCGGTCCAGTTGGCTTCTTCAAATTTCAGACAACCGATGACTCTCCCGGCGGCATCAACCCGGCGACGGGCTCAGCGTGGACTTGCGCACAGTTGACGGCCGCGAAATTTCCGACCTGTGGAAAGGATGTCAATATCGGCGCCGGTCTCTTGATTGGTTATAACTTTGGTCCGGTAGATATGAAATTCATCTACGCAAACGCGTTCTATTCCCGAGATACTGTCGGGTCCAACACCGGGTCAGAGTTCTTTCTGAAGACCTCGTTTAAGCTGTGGTCCCCCGAGGAGGGGCCCAAGAAGACTTTGATTGCCAAATAAGCGCAAAGCCAGGTCGCACGACTGTGGCCTGGCTGCGCGTTCCCAACGCACCAGCTGATCGTTTGGGGATATAGCCCGTTCAGCGCCCCAACCCAGCTGTAGAGCGTCACGTACCCGTGATCCCACACTCGAGCTTCGTTCTCGCAGTCGGGTCCTATTGCTACCAACTTCTTGTTATACTATACAGTTGTAAAAATTAATTAGGGTCGGTGGCAGGTGTCCGTTGTCGCCTTGTCGCGGGCCTCCAACCCAAGCGCATAGTCGGTAGCTAGCTGGCTTGGGATACGCCTATCTCGTCCCGCCCAGGGTGTGATCCTCGTCAATGAGCAGCGGGTTGCGGTCGGCGACTGCGTCGCCGCCATCGACGACCCCCAACTCACCATCACCGCGGTGGAGGACGCGGAATTCATCCTCGTCGATGCCGCCTGAACTCGCAGCAACAAAGGAGCCAACACCATGAACGCGACCCGTTACCTTCCCCTTATTGGCCGACTCTTGATCGGCCTGCCTTTCGCCATGAGCGGCCTCGGCAAACTCGCCGCTTACGGTCCGACGACCGCGAAGATCGCCGCTGTCGGCTTGCCTCTGCCGCCGCTGGCGTTTGTCGTGGCAGTCGCCCTTGAACTCGGCGGCGGCCTCCTGCTGAGCGCAGGCTATCAGGTTCGGGCGGTCGCACTTGCGCTGGCGGTGTTCTCAGTTATCGCGGGTGTGGCGTTCCACAACAACTTCGCCGACCAGAATCAGATGATTCACTTCCTCAAGAATGTCATGATGGCGGGTGGCCTGCTTCAGATCGCAGCTTTCGGTGCGGGCGCAATCAGTCTCGACAATCGTTTTTCCAAAGGCCGAGCGGCTGTTGCGAACGTGGCGCCAGCTGGTTGACGCGCGTCGATTTCACTTCCGCACGGGCCAGCGATGGCGATTTTGTCCAAGACGCGGGAGCGCGACGTCTCATAAGAGGGTACCGCTGGTCGGTTCCGCAGCACAATCACCCTTCCAGCCAGCAAGAGAGAGACATGGGTGGGTCGTTCACGTCCATACGCGGGGTAAAGAATGTCATATCGAATTACGGTGAACGGTGAACCGCATGTGGTGGACGCAGCGCCTGACACGCCGCTGCTGTATGTGCTGCGGAACGATCTCGGATTGAATGGCCCCAAGTTCGGCTGCGGTCTCGGGCAGTGTGGTGCCTGCGCCGCCATAGTGGGTGGAAAACTCACCAGGACATGCTCGATCGCGCTGCGGGATGTCGGAGAAGATCAGATCGCCACGCTCGAGGGATTGGGTACCGTCCAGAAACCTCACCCTCTGCTGACATCGTTCATCTATGAGCAAGCCGCTCAATGCGGTTACTGCTCCAACGGCATGATCATGGCCGCAAAGGT
>WNGR01009605.1_pt1 | contig 10825 bp, 8 predicted proteins | sample 5407581 | NCBI WGS metagenome assembly WNGR01 (sample SAMN13153383, study PRJNA577476) | soil metagenome | isolation source: 80 cm soil or saprolite under Garry oak tree replicate 2 | place: USA:California | collected 2016-06-15 | reverse complement strand
TGGCCAGAGCGCAAAGCGGGATCATCTACATCGACGAGATTGACAAGATCGGGCGCAAGGACGAGAACCCTTCGATCACGCGCGATGTCTCGGGCGAAGGCGTGCAGCAGGCGCTGCTGAAGATTCTTGAGGGCACGGTTGCGAATGTGCCGCCACAGGGTGGCCGCAAACATCCGCACCAGGAGTTTACAGCGGTAGACACAACCAATATTTTGTTTATCTGCGGCGGAGCCTTCGTCGGCCTGGAGAAGGTCATCGGACGGCGTGTCGGCAAGAAATCGCTGGGATTCCGGGCGATTGCAGATGCGGACGTGAAGGAAGGCGAGGTGACTCCGATTCGTGCACAGCGCGACAGCGAGTTGCTGCGCCAGGCAGAGCCACAAGATCTGCTGAAGTATGGGTTGATCCCGGAGTTCGTGGGAAGGCTGCCGGTGCTCGGGATATTGGACGAGTTGGACGAGGCAGCGCTGATCGAGATTCTCACCAAACCCCGCAACGCGATCCTCAAGCAATACGCGAAGTTGTTCGATTATGAAAATGTAAAGGTTACATTTTCAGATGACGCATCCCGGGAGATCGCTCGCGAAGCGCTGCAACGCAAGGTGGGAGCCCGTGGGTTGCGCATGATTCTCGAAGAGTTGATGCTGGACCTGATGTATTACGTGCCCGGCAACAAGAAGGTCACTGACCTGACGATCACGGCCGAGATGGTGAAGAAGCATAGCTTGACACTGCCGATGCTGCTTGAAAAGGCCGGTTAACCAGCTCATTACTCTGGTAATGAAGGCCATTGATCCAACTGACAACTTGGCGCGCGCGAATGCGGAGATATGCTCCGCACAGTAATTTCTGTGCCGATGAGCACTGACCTTCCCATCTATTTTTCACTGTCACACTAAAGTGCGGGGCACGGCTTACGCCGGAAGCATTACAATCACTGGAAGCCTTGTCCTCAGGTTGAACCCTGGGGAGTGGCGGGCACGTCTAATGGGGAGAATATGGCGAATCAATCCAAGACCGTTTTGACCGGCGAAGTCCGGAAACTGCCGATGATGCCGATCCGCGACATGGTCATCTTCCCCCATATGATGACTCCGTTTGTGGTGGGGCGCGAGTCCAGCGTGCGCGCGCTGGAAGAGGCGCTGACCGGCGACCGCAAGATCTTTCTCGCGACTCAGCACGATGCGTCCGTCGACGAACCGAGCGCGGACGATATCTACGAGACCGGGACCATCGGCAACATTGTGCAGAGCGTGCGCATGCCGGACGGCAACATTAAGGTTCTGGTGGAGGGCGTGGAGCGGGCCCGCTCGATTGAAGTGAACGACGAGGACGGCTTCTTTGTCGCGACGGTGCGCACTGGCAAGACGCAGCTCGAGATGACACCTCAGGTCGATCAACTGATGCATCGCGTCCACACGCTGTTTGAGCAGTATGTGAAGCTGCAGCAGTCACTGAACCACGAGACCATGGCGGCGAGCGTGCGCATGGACGAGCCGGCCAAGCTGGCCGACACCATCGCGGCGAATCTTCAGCTTGGAATCGATGAGAAACAGCAGTTGCTGGATGTGTTCGACCCGGAGACTCGGTTGGCGCGCGTTGCCGACGTGCTGGACGTCGCCATCGAGAAGCTGAACATGGACCGCACCATCCAGTCGCGCGTGAAGCGGCAGATGGAAAAGGCGCAAAAAGAGTATTACCTGAACGAGAAGATCAAGGCTATCCAGAAGGAACTTGGGCGCGGCGAGAAGTCCGAGTTCGACGAATTGAAGAAGAAGATCGAAGCGGCGGGCATGCCGAAGGATGTGCTGGAGAAATCGTTGCAGGAGCTAAAGAAGCTCGAAGCGATGCCGCCCATGTCGGCAGAATCGACGGTTTCGCGGAACTATCTCGACTGGCTCCTTGCTGTGCCATGGAAGAAGCGGTCGAAGGAAATTCGCTCGATCGAACATGCGGAGACCATCTTGAACTCGGATCACTACGGTCTCGAGAAGATCAAAGAGCGCATCCTGGAATTTCTCGCGGTGCGACAGTTGGTGAAGAACCCGAAAGGGTCGATCCTCTGCTTTGTCGGGCCTCCGGGTGTGGGCAAGACTTCGCTTGGGATGTCGATCGCGAAGGCGACAGGCAGAAAATTTGTACGCATGTCGCTGGGCGGCGTGCGCGACGAAGCGGAGATCCGCGGACACCGCCGAACGTACATTGGCGCGCTTCCGGGGCAGATCATCCAGTCGATGAAGAAGGCGGGCACGAAGAATCCGGTGTTCATGCTGGACGAGATCGACAAGATGGCTTCGGACTTCCGCGGCGATCCGGCAAGCGCGTTGCTGGAGGTGTTGGACCCGGAACAGAATAGCTCGTTCCAGGACCACTATCTGGACGTGGAGTACGACCTGTCCAACGTGTTGTTCGTTGCGACCGCAAATGTGCTGCATACCATTCCGGGGGCGCTGCAGGACCGCATGGAAATCTTGCGGCTGCATGGTTACACCGAGATTGAGAAGCTGGAGATCGCGAAACAGTACCTGGTCCGCAAGCAGCGGGAAGGAACGGGGCTAACCGAGGACCAGATCGTGTTTGAGGACGGTGCTCTGAAGGCGATCATTCGCGGGTACACTCGCGAGGCCGGCGTGCGCAATCTGGAGCGTGAAATCGGAAACGTGTGCCGGAAGGTAGCCCGCAAGGTCGTGCAGGCCGGCCCGGAACATCGCGAGGTGCTGACCGCGGAGAATCTGGGCGACTTGCTGGGCGTGGCAAAGTTCCGCGACTCGCAGGTCCACGAGAAGAGCGAAATTGGCCTGGTAACGGGCCTTGCATGGACGGAGGTCGGCGGGACGATTCTGCAAACCGAGGTTCAGGTGCTGGACGGCAAGGGCAAGCTGACGACGACCGGGCAGCTCGGCGAGGTGATGCAGGAGTCAGCCCAGGCGGCGCTTAGCTATGTACGCTCGCGGGCGCAACATCTTGGGCTTGGCAAAGAGTTCTACCGGCATGTAGATATCCATGTCCACGTACCTGAGGGAGCGATTCCGAAGGACGGGCCATCGGCGGGAATCACGCTTGCGACCGGCCTTGCCAGCGCGCTGACGAAGATCAAGGTGCGGCGCGATATCGCGATGACGGGCGAGATCACGTTGCGCGGCAAGGTGCTGGCGATTGGCGGCCTGAAAGAGAAACTGCTGGCGGCACATCGCGCGGGCATCTTCGAGGTGATCGTGCCCGAAGACAATCGCAAGGACATGGCCGACATGCCTGAGCTTTTGAAGACGGAGATGAAGCTGCACTTTGTCGAACAGATGGACGAAGTGCTGCAGCTTGCTCTTGAAGAGAAGTTGCCCGAATTGGAAGAGGAGACTCCAGCAGCGTTGGCTGCGGTGATGCCGCCAGTGCTGCCTACTCCTCCGCAGCCGGTAGCCCACCAATAGAAATCCGGAACGTTAAGAGGCCGAGCCTATATTCAGGCTCGGCCTCTTTATTTGGCGTGAGTCCGCTATACCGTCCGGCGTCCCGTGACAAAGTGCAGGATCAGAGAAATCACCGCAAACAGTAACAGCAGGTGGATCAGCAGGCCCGCGCTCTTGAACATCACAAAGCCGCCTAACCACATAAGAACCAGAATAACCGCAAGAATCATAAACATGGGAGACCTGCTTTCTTCCTCCAAAGGTGTCGCGCACAGGAGCGCGAAAACCAACCTCTTACTGAGACAGGAAGATGGCCGAGGGCGTTGCTTGGCGCAACGGCAAATGTGCGCTATTCGGCGAGGTAACGCTGCTGGATTCGATGGCATCTATAAGCTGAGTTGGGCGTTCGAACAAGGTAGCTCTAGGAGGAATGATGCTCATTCTGCTGATTATTCTTTTAGTGCTCGCGTTTGGCTCGTTTCCAACCTGGCCCTACAGCCGTGGCTGGGGATACTATCCGAGCGGAGGCCTTGGATTGATCCTGCTGATCGTCTTGATTGTCGCGCTGTTGAATCACGGCCTCTGACAATTCCGGCCGTCAGTTACAGCAAAAGGAGCGCCGGGAACTCTGGCGCTCCTTTACTGTTGCAACAGACTTGTCTCGGACCTAATTGCTGCCGCCGGCAATGGACGGGATCAACATGACCTCGTCGCCATCCTGAAACGCGTAGGCGTCGCCGCCGAGGAACCGGATGTCCTCGTCGTTGATGTAGATGTTGATGAACTTCCGCAGCTTGCCATGCTCATCCTTGATCTGAGTTGAGAGCGCGGGAAACGTCTGGTCGAACTCCGAGAGCAGCGCAGGAAGGTTCTGCGCGTCTGAGTCGAATTGTTTGCGGCCGTCGGTATGGCGGGTAAAAGCGGTGGGAAGCACTACTTTTATGGGCACTAACGTTCTCCTGCTGCGATGAGTTCCGTTTCAGATTCTCCGTCCAGCGAGCGGAGGTAAGCGTCGAAATCGGCCAGGCGCGGGCGAATTGCGCGACTGTCGATGTGACTGTAGCGGCCGGCAAGGGCATCGGTGGTCTTCAGTCCGTTGCCGGTGATGCAGATAACTGTAGTCTCGTCGGGCGTAATACGGCCGTCGGCATAGAGCCGCGCCGCGACCGCTGTCGTGACTCCACCCGCAGTCTCGGTAAAGATGCCCTCGGTCTCGGCGAGTTCCTGGATGCCGGAGACAATCTCGACATCCGACACATCTTCGGCCCAGCCTCCGCTGTCCCGAATCATGCCGGCTGCGGCGGGCCCGTCGGAGGGATTGCCGATGGCGAGCGAACGAGCGATAGTGTTGGGCCGTTGCGGAATGATGTCGTCAGTTCCCTCTTTGACGGCGACGGAGATCGGCGAGCAGCCCGTGGCCTGCGCGCCGAAGAAACGGACCGGACGTGCGGGCTTCTTGACCAGGCCAAGGAAGATCAGTTCATTGAAGGCCTTGCGGATCTTGCGGATCAACGAGCCGCCAGCCATCGGCACGACGACATTATCGGGCAAGCGCCAACCAAGCTGCTCGGCAATCTCGTAACCCACCGTCTTCGAGCCCTCCGCGTAATACGGGCGCAGGTTGACGTTGACGAATCCCCAGTTGTACTCATCGGCAATCAGCGTCGACAGCCGGTTGACGTGATCGTAGTTGCCATCGATGCGGATCAGGCGCGCGCCGTAAACGAGAGTGTTGAGAATTTTTGCGGGCTCCAAGTCGGCGGGTACCAGGATGCAGGCTTTGAGGCCGAGCCGGGCCGCTTGCGCTGCGACCGAATTTGCCAGGTTGCCCGTCGACGAGCAGCCGACGGTGTCGAAGCCGAACTTCTGCGCGTTGGCCAGTGCGATCGACACCACACGATCCTTGAAGCTGAGTGTCGGAAAGCAGACCGCATCGTTCTTGACGTAAAGATTGGAAGCGCCGATGCGCGCGCCCAAACGGCTGGCGTGAATCAGCGGCGTGAAACCCACGGGAAGATCGGGCTGAAAGCCCTCAGGAACCGGAAGAAGCCGCGCGTAGCGCCAAATGCTGGCGGGTCCCCTAGAGATCGATTCCCGGGTAAAGACGCCGCGCGCGGAAAGCAGATCGTAGACGACTTCGAGTGGCGCGAGGCAGTCGGGGCAGGCCGAGAGCGGCTGATTGCCAAAGCGCTTGCCGCACTCGTTGCAGGCAAGCTCGTACGTGCTACAGGAATAGTTCATCAAGCTCTCTCCGAGAGGAGAGGACGCGATTCCTGCGACTAACCTGTCAGACTCTCTCATGGGGGCGCAGCGAACGGCAGGGGACGGAGAATTGCGGGTGCAGGCCTGACTGAGCGCTGCGTGCTCCGAATCTCATGTTCCCTGCGGCTTTTTGCGGCCTGCCAGGAGAGAGTTGACACCGGTACTTGAGTTCTGTCCGGTTGTCGTGGCGTCGCAGGGCTCGTCCCTCAACCACTCTGCATGAAATTCAAATCTGCGGTAAGGCAGACTGGAATACTTCTTTTCTAACACAGCGGTTGGGTGGCCGCAAGTTGCTGTAGATGGAGCGTGGAGCAACACGCCGAAAGTTGTATGGACTGTCTTGTTCTCGGCCACGTGAACTAGTAGACGCTGTAACTCAAGAAGAGGAATCGGGCCTGATCGTACCCGCGACTCCCGGGCTTACGCCCTGGACGCGTTAATCGAGAGGAGTTCCATGTCTAACACCATCTGTTCTCGCACCTGCACCATCGCGGCCGCAGTGCTGCTGACTGGATCGCTTGCGCTGGCCCAGGCAACAACCGCAACTTCAACCGACAAGAAAAATGCCGCAACCCCAGTCGCACCGGTCGCGACGGCTCGTGAAGCCTCAAGTGGCATGGCAACTGGCAGGCGTCAGGCATCTGGTGAAGCCGCTGTTGCACCGCAGCCCGGCGATACGGCGGAAGCCAAAAAACACATTGCCAATATCAAGTGGGAGGATCGTCAGGCGAGCAATCAGCAAACCCTCGACGGTGCATCGAAGGATGCGGCGAAATCCCCGGTGAAACCGCTGGATGCAACATCCAAGGACGCAGCGAAGAGCAAGGCTGCGCCGACCGCCACACCGGACACAAAGCGTGAGAACAAGGTCGAAAGCATTACCGTAAAGCAGTAATCGCAGACCCTATCGCGTACGGCGATGCTTCATGATTTTCAACAAACATCGTCCATACGCGGCGGTCGGAGATGTTATTCCGCGGGGTCGTAGTTGAGGTTTTGCCCGAGCCAGCGCTCGACCTCAGCAACGCTCATCCCCTTGCGTTCGTGGTAGTCGACAACCTGATCGCGGTCGATCTTGCCGAGCGAGAAATATCGCGATTCCGGGTGTGCGAAGTAGAGCCCGCTGACGCTCGAGCCGGGCCACATCGCGAAGGATTCGGTGAGCAGCATTCCGGTGTTCGCCTGCACATCGAGCAAACTCCAGAGCGGACCCTTTTCGGTGTGATCCGGACATGCCGGATAACCAGCTGCGGGCCTGATGCCTCGATACTTCTCTGCTATCAGATCGGCGTTGGTCAATCCCTCCGAACAGCCGTAGCCCCACTCATCCCGGACGCGTTTGTGCAGGCATTCGGCGAAAGCTTCCGCCAGGCGATCGGCAATGGCTTCCGCCATGATCGCGTTGTAGTCGTCATTCTCGGCGCGGAAGCGGTCGCACAATTCTTTCAAACCGATCCCGCTGGTCACCGCGAAGGCACCGATAGTGTCGGGCAGCCCTGTCTCCTTCGGCGCAATGAAGTCCGCGAGTGACCGGCACGGTTCGCTGCCTTCTCTGTTTGCTTGCTGACGGAGAAAGTGAAATCGCGTCAACACAATTTTGCGCGTGTCATCGGTATACAGTTCGATATCGTCGCCGACAGCGTTGGCGGGAAAGAAGCCGTATACACCGCGCGCGGTAATCAGGTTTCCCTCGATGATGCGATCCAGAAGAACATTGGCATCGGCAAAGATCTGGCGCGCTTGCTCTCCTTGCTCTGGATGCTCGAGGATGCGCGGGTAAACGCCTTTCAAGCCCCACGCGTGAAAGAGCGGCGTCCAGTCGATGAAGTCGCGCAGCGTCGCCAGAGGAAACGTGTCCAGCGCGCGCACGCCGGTAAACGCGGGCACGGCCAGGGCGTCGGAATCGGCTCGCCACTCGATCGGAGTCCGCCTGGCACGAGCCGTCTCAAGCGAGACGACCTGCTGACGCGGCGCGGCGTGGGCCTTGCGCAACGCCTCGTACTCGGCGCGATGCTTTGCAACAAATTCTTCCTTGCCATCCTCGCTCAGCAGGCTGGTAGTGACGCCGACCGCGCGGCTGGCATCCAGTACATGCACTACGGGCTCGCTGTAGTGGGGCGCAATCTTGACGGCTGTATGCCTGCGACTCGTAGTTGCGCCGCCAATCAGCAGCGGCAGCTTGAATCCCTGCCGCTCCATCTCCTTGGCCACGTGCACCATCTCGTCGAGAGACGGCGTGATCAGGCCGCTGAGGCCGATCATGTCGGCCTTCTCCGCCTTGGCGCGCTCGAGGATCTTCTCGCTGGGAACCATCACGCCCATGTCGATGACCTCGTAGTTGTTGCATGCGAGCACCACGCCAACGATGTTCTTGCCAATATCGTGAACATCACCCTTCACCGTTGCCAGCACAATCTTTCCCTGCGCCTTGACGACCTGGCCAGCCGCGGCCATCGCTGCTTTCTCAGCTTCCATGAACGGCGTCAGGTGCGCCACCGCCTTCTTCATCACGCGAGCAGACTTCACCACCTGCGGCAGGAACATCTTGCCTGCGCCAAACAGATCGCCCACAACGCTCATGCCTGCCATCAGCGGGCCTTCGATCACCAGCAATGGACGTCCGAGCTTGACGCGAGCTTCTTCTGTGTCGATCTCGATGTACGCGTCGATTCCCTTCACCAACGCGTGCGAGAGACGTTCCTCGACCGTGCCGTTGCGCCACTCCTCGGCCTTCTTTTCGCTGACGACGTCGCCGGCGCTCTCCGCCTTCAACTTTTCGCCGAAGTCCACCAGGCGCTCCGTAGCATCCGGACGGCGGTTCAACAGCACGTCCTCGACCAGCACTTTCAGCTCGGGCTCGATCTCTTCGTACACCTCGAGCATCCCGGCATTCACGATGCCCATGTCCATGCCCGCCGCAATCGCGTGATAAAGGAATGCGGAGTGCATCGCCTCGCGAACCTTGTTGTTGCCGCGAAAGCTGAAGGAGATGTTCGACACGCCGCCACTGACCTTCGCGTGCGGCAGGTTGGCCTTGATCCAGCGCGTGGCATTGATGAAGTCGAGCGCGTAGTTGTTGTGCTCCTCCATGCCGGTGGCGACAGTGAGGATATTCGGATCGAAGATGATGTCTTCGGGCGGAAAACCAACCTCGTCGACCAGCATGCGGTAGGCACGCTCGCAGATTCGAATCTTCTCTTCGTAAGTCGCGGCCTGGCCCTGTTCGTCGAAGGCCATTACGACTACCGCGGCGCCGTATTTCAGCACCTTCGCCGCGTTCTGGCGAAACTTCTCCTCGCCTTCCTTCAGCGAGATCGAGTTAACAATGCCTTTGCCCTGAAGACACTTCAGCCCAGCCTCGATGACCTCCCATTTCGAGGAGTCCACCATGAACGGCACTTTGGCGACTTCGGGCTCGCTGCCCAGCAGTTGCAGATAGCGTGTCATGGCAGCGACGCCGTCGATCATGCCCTCGTCCATGCAGATGTCGATGATGTTGGCGCCGTTCTCGACCTGCTGGCGAGCTACGCTGACCGCTTCTTCGTACTTGCCTTCCTTCACCAGCTTGGCAAACCTCGGCGAACCGGCCACGTTGGTCCGCTCGCCGATCATGATGTAGACGCCGGGCTGCTGGGTGAAAGGCTGTGATCCTGACAGGCGAAGCGGCTTCGTCTCGATGGCCTCGCTCACGCTGCGACCTCATGATGGCTCAAACTTCGCGGAGCTTTGCCTTCGAGCGCTTTCGCAATCGCTGCGATGTGCTCAGGCGTGTTGCCGCAGCAGCCTCCGGCGATGTTGATCAGGCCACCCTTCGCGAAATTGCCGAGAAAACGCGCCATGTCGTCAGGGCCCAGATCAAACCCAGTCTCCGAAAGCGGATTGGGCAAGCCGGCGTTCGGGTAAGCAGAGACCGCAACGTCTGCCTTCTCCGACAGCTCCTCCAGAAATGGATACATGAGGTCGGGTCCAAGCGAGCAATTGAGCCCCACCGACAGCGGCTTCACATGCTTCACTGCGTTCCAGAAAGCCTCGGTTGTCTGTGCGGAGATCAGCGTCTCGCCGCCTCGCCCGACCGCTGCCGAGATCATGATCGGAAGCTCCCGGTTTCCGGCGGCAAGGCCGTCTTCATCGAACACCTCGCGGATCGCAACCAATGCGGCCTTGGCGTTGAGCGAGTCGAAGATCGTCTCGACCAGCAGCAGGTCAACACCGCCCGCGATCAGCGCGCGGGTTTGCTCCTTATACGCGGTCTTCACCTGATCGAACGTGACTACACGGAAGCCCGCATCGTCGGCATCGGGCGAGTTCGAAAGAGCGAAGCGTTGACGTCCGGTTGCGTTTCCGACACGGTCGGCCCACTCACGGCATTGTTTCGCCGATTGCTCGTTGATCTCCCAGGCCAGGCTCTTGAGCACGGACGAGTCAATGACCTTCTGGTAGAACTCAGGATCCTTGCGGCCGCCGTGCTCGCGCGGATCGTCCACAAAGAACTCGCTCTGGGTGATGCTGGTCGCGCCAAAGGTATTGGTCTCGATAATGTCCGCGCCCGCCTCGAGAAACCGGCGATGGATATCGCAGATCATCTTCGGCTGCGTGAGCGAGAAGATGTCGCCATTGTTCAGCAGGTCCTTCGTCGAGTCCTTGAACCGTTCGCCGCGGATGTCCGCTTCAGTCATTCCGTAGGTGCGGATGGTCGTACCCATCGCTCCATCGATGATGGCGATGCGGCTTTCGAGGATCCTCTCAAGAGGATGAGGTGTATGGGCTTTGGTCATGTCCGTTTGATGGCCGTGAGCGGGTTAATGTCGCAATATCCGAACAAAACCGAGGGGCTGTCTAGGCAAGCACCGCGGCTTCGTCTTTTTCCGACGCGATGGCGTCCGGCATCGACGGCACGGGAACCAGCAAGTCTTCCTTGCGCATGACCAGGGTTGTCGCGTTCAGGCTGGCCAGTTCGAAGCCGTGGCCGTGCGTGATCGCATCCGTCGGACAGGCCTCGACGCAGTAACCGCAGAAGATACAGCGGTTGTAGTCGATGTTGTAGACCTTGGCGTAGCGCTCGGCGGAGGAGATTCGCTTTTCTTCGGTATTTTCCGCGGCCTCGATGTAGATGCAGTTCGAGGGGCAGGCGGCGGCGCAGAGGAAGCAGGCAACACACT
>WNGR01008527.1_pt1 | contig 10825 bp, 14 predicted proteins | sample 5407581 | NCBI WGS metagenome assembly WNGR01 (sample SAMN13153383, study PRJNA577476) | soil metagenome | isolation source: 80 cm soil or saprolite under Garry oak tree replicate 2 | place: USA:California | collected 2016-06-15 | reverse complement strand
CGAAGATCTGTCCGCAGGTTTTGAGCTGCGATGCCTCGAGCACGCGATGCAGATCGCGGAAGTCGGGAAACTCCTCGGCGAACGAGAACGTACCCGCACGGATGCGCGCTTTGATGTCCTTCAGATGCTCGCGCGCCTGCTGCAGGTTGGCTTCCGTAGGGCGCCGCTTGACCGTCGGACGATACCGTACGCCATCCAGCATGAAGTCGAACTGGATTCGATTGTGGCCTCGGCCGATCACACCACCGGTGATCGATTTGCGACCCATGGACGCACCCTCGCCTTACCCGCAGATCGCAATGATCGCACCATCCGGGGATGAAGGCTAAACCGAGCAAAGCAGCACCGATCGGCAGGCGGCACCGACCGAAGGCGATCGTGATCCGGAAGGCAGGCGGCACACCCATCGAGCACAGTGGCTCTATCGGAAGTTGCCGGACTACTGCGAGGTCTGCCACGGCAAGCGCGGAGCAGTTCGCGGGAATGAAAACGTTGTTGAGTCCGCCGGTGAGCGGATCGTGATGTGCGATTACTGCTCGGGCGGATGATTTGAAGCGATGGATGCTGGAAGATAAGACCATGAATCCCCGCACACCGGATCTCGAAGTCGCCGGAGTCTATCTCCGGCACTGCGGCGGTGCGCTCACAGTGCTGATCGATGTCTCTAATCTAGCTCGCCTGAATGTTCTTAGGAGACGCGTTGGACGCTATCGTGGACACCCTGACTTTGACACTTCTCCTACTTGTGCCGTGCGCCATCCTAACGGCCGCTGGCGTGCTTCTTTGGAGACGCTGGCGCTCGGCCGCGACGGCGATGGTTGCACTTGGATTCGCGGCGACGTTCCTTAGTGTGGCATCGGGTCTGTTTGCGACGTATGAAACTCACGCAGTAGTGTCAGAATTGACCTCCGGACGGCCGGCTCAGCAGGACACATTTTTCATCGTAGCTCACTATCACCGCATTCTTCTGATCGGGGCATTGGGCATGTGGGCGGCTGCTGCGGGTACGCTATGGCATGTTAGGCGACACCGTTGACACCTGCCAAGCCTAGCGAGGGCTGACGGGGGCATCATGGAACCGGCGTGAGCCCTTGAGTGAAAGTGCCGTCCCGTTGCAGGTTCAAAGCGGGTCTCCGGAACTGTACTGGTGTTAGCCACGAGCAACGCACAACTGCCGCCGCCTGCGGGCCAGCGCGAGGACCTGATTGAGGCGGCTGCCGCTCGAAACAAGCGCGTATTGGCCCACTCGTTGTAATTCGCCATCATCACAAAATGCGCCTTCATCAGACTTCCTCCGTGCGCCTGCCGTGTGCACTCGCGTGACAGGCAGGCGCGCGAGCGCCTTCGAGTGCACACCAATTCCATCGTGGACTTTGCCCCCTCTACCACACGGAGGGTGTTTGATTAACATATATGCGCTTGAATGGTTTACCTCTACAAAACCATAAAAAAGTTAGTCATCGAGAGCGCCCATGGTCAAATTGACGTTAGTTCCCGTCATCCCGCTCGCCTTATCGGAGGCCATGAAGACCGCCATATTTGCCAGCTCCTCCAGCATCATGACCCGTTGCGTGTGGCTCGTATTTGCAATGTATTGCTTGAACTCCTCCCAGGTCACTCCGTTTGGCTTGGCTTTTATATCGAAGACCTCTCTAAACGTGTCTGTCTCCGGTATGGCATTCGTCCGCAGGCCGACCACGCGGATACCGTGGGGCGCGAGTTCAACGGAGAGGTCACGGGTAAGCGCTTCCTTGGCAGCCTGCGACGAACCATACCCCCCGGCCTGCGGATTACCCTTGCGCGAGGTAAGCGCGGTGACAGTCATGATCACCCCTGATTTATTCTGAATCATGCGCCTGGCTGCCAGGCGCGCAGTCAGAAAGTACGATCGCGTATAATTTGCAATGGGCAGGAAGAACTTCTCGGCATCCATCTCGGCCAGCGAGGCGCCCGCGATTTTCTCCATCGGAATCCCAATCGCGTTGAACGAGATATCGATGCGGCCCGCCTTGCCGATCACCGACTGCAGGTGTTTGTCCACGGCTTTCTCGTCGAGAGCGTCTACCTCCGCCACCTCGGCCGCACCGCCGGCCGATTGGATGTCCTTGGCGACCGCTTCCATTGACGCACGCCCATGCCCGGTGAGAAAAAGCTTGGCCCCGTCCTGCGCAAAAGCACGGGCGACCGCGCCGCCGATCGCACCGCCAGCTCCGTAGATAACCGCAACCTTGTTTTTCAATAACATATTCATTTTTCCTTGTACGTCGATTGGGAACACCTGACCTTAGATGCTCTATCCCTACAACGTTTGACGAACAACGCAGCGGACATTTTTCTTTCGAGACGATCGGTCTCACAGACGCGCTTTAGGCACCACCCAATCCGGCGAGCCTCAGCCGTCGAAAAAAATGTCCGGGGGTGCGCCACTCAAACGTCTTGAAGGCGGAACGTCAAAACCGCGCGGACCAGCCACTGAAACCCGGAAACGTCACTAACCGCGAAGAAAGAACGAGGTGCCACCCATGAAGAATTGTGGTGTTCGGAGCGCAAAGCAATGGAGGAATTTCTGATGTCTGAAGGAAAATCAAATAACAAACTATCAGCAGGCATTATCGGCTCGCCAGTAGCATTGATTCGGCTGAGTTCGCTTCTCTTTGTTGGATTAGCGATCGGACATTTATGGGCGTATCCTTGGACATCAATCCACGTCCTCCAGGAAGTAAGACTTGCCGATTCGATGAAATCTGTCCCGTTTGTCTTCATGGGAGAGCGTTCAACCTATTGGGATCTCTACTTCGGGTGGGGTCTTCTAGTCGGTGTTGTTCTGCTCACACTCGCAATTGTCCTCTGGCTTTTGTCAGATCTCGCCCGCCTTGCGCCGCGACGCCTGGGCGCCATTACCGGGATCATTTCCGCGAGCTGCTCGGTCGGCGCTTATCTATCCTTTCGTTTTTTCTATGTACCCCCGTTTTTGATTTATTTGGCTATCTGCTTGATTCTGGTAGCGACAAACGTGCAATTGCTGAGACAGCGGACAGTTTGCACCGAATTGCCCAAGTGAAGGCCTGTGCGTGCCCTGGGACTGCGATGGTAGGAGTTTGACTGCGCTGCCGTGCCATTCAACTGGCCATGAACTAGAGTCAGGAAACCAAAGGAGGAAACACCATGAGTGAATTTACATTTCTGTTTCGCGGTAGAGGAGATACTGCGGGGTCCCCCGAGCAAAACCAGGAACACCTGGAGAAATGGGTTGCGTGGTTCAAGGACCTCAGCGCGAAAGGCTACATGAAGGACCCCGGGCGTCCACTGGAGGAGACCGGTAAGGTGATCGCGGGCAAACAAAAGGACGTCACCGACGGCCCATATGCCGAAGCCAAGGATGTTGTCGGCGGCTACATGCTCGTCGAGGCCAAGGATCTCCAGCACGCGGCAGATCTCGCGAAGAATTGTCCGATCCTGGACGTCGGAGGTTCCGTGGAAGTGCGTCCCACCCAAATTCTCAACATGTAAATGGAACTCAGCGATCATCTCTTCCGGCGCGAGTCGGGACGTATGCTCGCCGTGCTGACGCGGGTCTTCGGAGTCCACAATCTCGCGCTGGCCGAGGATGTCGTCCAAGAGGCATTCTGCCGTGCTATCGAGGTGTGGAGATTCCGCGGAGTTCCGGAGAACCCCGCCGCGTGGCTGATGGCGACCGCGAAGAACTGTGCGCTCGATGCGCTGCGGCGGGAGCGCGCCGCCCGCACGTTTGCGCCTGAGTTGGACAGGTACCTACAGAGCGAATGGACGCTTGCTCGCGTCGTGCACGAGCTCTTTGAACCGAACGCGATCAAAGACGACCTCCTTCGCATGATGTTCTCGTGTTGCCATCCACGGTTGCCCGAAAACGCGCAGATCGCGCTCATGCTCCACATCCTGTGCGGCTTCAGCGTGAACGAGGTTGCCAGTGCGTTCCTGAACACTCACGCTGCGATTGAAAAGCGGATAACGCGGGCGAAAAAAGTGCTCGCAACATCTAGGAAGCTGTTCGACCTTACCGCCACCGACGAGTTCTCCGCGCGCCTACATGCGGTCCACCGCGCGATCTACTTGCTGTTTAACGAGGGCTACCACGGCGCCTCCCCCGAAAGGGCCGTGCGGGGTGAGCTTTGCCGGGAGGCGATGCGGCTTACCGCGGTGCTTTTGGAGCATCCGCTTGGAAAGACGCCGACCACTTACGCACTCGCCGCCCTGATGTCTCTCGGCGCTGCGCGCCTCTCAGCCCGCGTCGACGCATCAGGCGATTTGAGCTCACTCTTCGAGCAAAATCGATCGCAATGGGATCAAGATCTCGTGGTCGAAGGACTGAAGCTCCTGGAGCTGTCCGCCACCGGTTCCGAAGTCACCGAGTATCACGTTCAGGCGGCGATCGCGTCGGTTCACGCCATCGCTCCTTCCATCGAGGATACCGACTGGGGGCAAATCGTTTCACTTTACGACGCGTTGATGTTGATACGTCCTTCCCCCATTGTAGCGCTCAATCGCGCCATTGCAGTCGCGCAGAACGAGGGTTCCGAGCGCGGACTCGAAGAGATTCGCGCCATTGCCCAACGCGAACGCCTCGGCAATTATCCTTTTTATCACGCCGCGCTCGGCGAGTTTGAGCTTCGCAGTGGGAAGCATGAAGCCGCGCACGAGCACTTCCGGGCAGCGCTCGCTCTGGCGCGCAACTCAATGGAGCACCGATTCCTCGAACAGCGCGTTGGGGCGTGCAAGCGAGGCGATACGCGGCGGGCTTGCTACGGCTGCTTTTGGGACCAGGTACTCGTTTCTTTCAAAATTCATTTGGAACCAGAACAACATGACTGAGAACTAACGGAGCGCACGCAGACGTTGCAGCGGTGTCATGGTGCCCGTCCGGAATTCTCGCCCTCAGGCACCCAAATGGAAAATTCCGCGTTAGGTGCCGCGGTGAAATCATCCAGACCTGGCACCCCGAGCCTGTGAGCGATCGAAGCCACCTGCCGGCCTACCATCTTAAACCGCAGACCACCGCCTCCGCCCCACTTGTCGTTCAACTTCACAGCAACGAACACCACTCTCCTGGTTTTCTGTTCCATTGCGCCTGGCCTCAGACCTAGAATACTTGTCGGCCGCTTGTCCGGAGAGATTGAATGGACGAAATGGAGCCACCGATTCGACCAGCGATCATTTCGTACAGGTCACTCGAGTATGGGCAGGGCGAGTAGTGGCCGCGCTTTCTGGCAAAGGCGAAGGTGGACGAAGAGCCTCGCAGGTCGAGACGGCAGCCGAGGATCTGCCGGTGCTCTCGTTCGCAACGGCAAGTGCTTGGTCAGAGTGGTTGGCGACCCACCACGCCTCATCGCGCGGGTTGTGGCTAAAGATCGCGAAGAAGGAGTCGGGCTCGACGTCGCTCACGTACGCAGAGGCGCTCGATGGTGCGCTCGCATGGGGGTGGATCGACGGGCAGAAGGCCAGGTTCAATGACATTTGGTGGCTTCAGCGCTTCACGCCACGTACAGCCAAGAGTCCGTGGTCGAAGATCAACCGCGCGAAGTGACGCAGGCGGTGCTTGCCAACCGAACCAGCGAAATTCCAGGCCACAGGGACCTGAGGGTCACGACGTCCGGGGCCAAACGGCCCGACTCGATGTTCGAGTAAAGCTAATGGCCTGCGCTCGTTTGACGAATTGAACGATGCATCCGGAGCGCCCATCCGCAGACTCGCTTTGACATGGTCCCTGGACGCAGCTCACACTTTCGACTGGATGATCCAGTCGGCGATCACGCTCTCCAGAACCTCAAGCGGCACGCGGCCGCAGGTCAAACCCGCTTCGTGGAAATTCTTGATGTCGTAGCGCGCCCCGAGCGCCGCTATCGCTTTGGCCCGTAACGTGGTCCAGACGGTGTGGCCCAGCTTGTAGCTGCATGCTTGGCCGGGATTAACACAATAGCGTTCGACCTCGCGGGCAGCGAAGCTCGGCGCGTCGGCACTGAGCTCGATGAAATACCGGATGGCCTGCTCGCGGCTCCAGCCCAGGTGATGGATGCCGGTGTCGACGACGCAACGACCGGCGCGAAATAGCTGGAAGCGCAGATAGCCGATGCGACTCAACGGATCGTCTGCATACATGCCGATCTCGTCGGCCAACTGTTCGGCATAGAGTGCCCAGCCCTCGGCGTAGCCGGAAAAGCCGCCGCCCTTGCGGATCATCGGCAGGTCGCCGTTGGAAAGCGCCAGTCCGCCCTGCAGTTGATGGCCCGGCAGCCCCTCGTGGAAGATAACACTGGACAGCGCCCATTTCGGCCATTCGGCCGTGTCGCGCAGGTTGATGTAGACGAGGCCAGGACGCGAGCCGTCCAGAGGCGGATTTTCGCTGAAGGCCGAAGAGGCGCCGGCCTCAGTCTGCTGCGGAACGCGCCGCACTTCGAACCGGTAGGGCGGCATGCGTTTGAACACTGTGGTCAGTTTGGGACGAACCGCATCGAGGCGGCCATTACAGTAGGCGATGGCGGTGGCTTTGCCCTCGGCAGTATTCGGAAAGAAGGAGGCCGGATCACCATAGAGTCCCTTGATACGCTCGGCGACCGTGCCCTGGCTCAATCCTTGAGCCTTGAGCAATGCGTCGATGCGGCTGCTGATCTCGGCGGCCTGCTCCAAACCCAGCGTGTGGATCTCATCGGGCGAGAGCGAGGTGGTGGTGTTCGCCTTTAGCGCCGCCACATAGAAGGCCGGGCCATCTTTCAGATGGCCGATGCCTGCAGCATGGCTCGCATTGGCGCGCAGGGCTTCTACCGCCGCGATCTGCCGCCGCAGCGCCGGACGCACGCGTTGCTCGAACAGGCGCTTGGCGTTCTTGGCATAGGCGTCGGCGGCCCCGATCGCTTTGGCTCTTCGTGCAATCGAGGTGACGATCACGGAGTGCTCGGCCGGTCCGTCCAGTGCCGCCATTTGCGACAGGGTCAAATCGAGGATGAAGTCCGGTGGTATCACACCCGCGCGGCTGTCCTGACGCAAGCGTTCGGTCTCCTGGTCCAACTGGATGGCGAAGGCTGAGATGCGTTGCAGAAAGGCTGCGACGTCGTCCAGTTGCTCGATCTTGTGCTGGGTATCGAGGAAGTCGGGCACGCTCTGATAAGCGCCAGACTGCTGGCTGATCACGTATGGGGAGGGGTGGTAGCTCAAGCCGCCGATGCCAAACCGCATCAGCTCCGCCTGGGCTCCGAGTTGGTACAGCACGGTGTCATAGTTGACTTTGCTCGCTGCGCTGAGCCGGGCCCGATCGATTGCCTTCAGTTGTCGCAGTTGGCCCTCGGTAGCCGCACGGTCAGCCGCCAGGCCGGAGGCGGATTCATCGCGCAGCCGGCCTTTGAGGTCATGGTTGATGCCCTTGTCGAGGCCGAGCTCAGTGGCGCGCTCCGGATTGCGCCGCAGTTCTGCTTGGAAAAAGCGGTCAAGGAGGGTGTTCAGACGCGCGTTATCGTCGTCATCGGCCAGGCTCAAGGCTGGCAGCAAGGCCGCCGCGAGGGCTGAAGTCAGAAGTTCACGACGGTCGAGCATAGGGCCTCCGGCGGGTGTTTGTGATGACGCACGTTCGCTAGCCGACCTCAAATCGGGCGAAATTGATTTCGCGATCAGCAATCCGGGAAGCGTTCTTTTGAATGATTTTCACGGCGATTACCAACCGTTCAACCGAGGCCATGCTGCCTCAATGCTTCGACCATCCCGCCCGACGACGAGATAGGAGTCGTGCTGAGCGGCCGTAGCACAAGCGTGATTCGGCAGGATCCGCAGTTGGGAGCCGAGCGGGAAGCGTGACAGATCGAGCGGCGGTGAGCCCGGGCGAGCGCCGACGATCCCGTGTTCTTGATTTACAGACAGAACCAGCACATCGTTCAGTGCCCTACCGTCCGTACCGCAGACTACCCCATACCACTGGTCTATTCTCTGATCCGCCGTACCGCGATCGCGAGACAGCGCCATCCAGCCTGCATCGACAATGAGCCAATCTCTGTCCGTCCGGTGACCTATGACAGTGGTCAGAACTGAAACGGCGATGTCTTCGATCTTGCAAACTCCCAATCCGGCCATGACGAGGTCGAAGAACATATACACGCCCGCGCGCAACTCGGTGACGCCTTGCAATGAGCGCGCAAAAAGTGCCGTGGGCGTCGAACCTACGGAAACCTGCGATACCGGCACGGCTGCCGCGCGCAGGCGGGTCGCCGCCTCGACCGCCGTGGCTCGTTCCAGCTCCGCAACAACGGAAATCGCGGCCAGACTCGTGCAACGGTAGCTCTCCCCAGCGTGGGCCATAACACCGGCGAGGCGCAGACTGCGGCTTTTCGCGACTTCGCGGCCTATAGTGATGAGATCCGGATCGCAGGGCCTCACGCCGGAACGGTGGCCGCTTGTATCCAGCTCGACCAACACCGGAAAGTCCACGCCTTCTGCGGCAGCTCTCGCTGAAATCGTCTTCACGGCATCGACGCTGTCCAAGACCAGGCTGAGCTCTACGCCCCTGCGCCTCAAGGCCGCCGCGTGTGCGACCTTGTTGGCCGTGATACCAACGGCATACAGGATGTCCCGATACCCGGCGTTTGCAAAATAGTCCGCTTCCTTGAGCGTAGAGACAGCGATGCGGCCGTTCAAAGCGCAGACCGCAAGCCGCGCCACGTCCACCGACTTGGCAGACTTCAAATGCGGCCGGAGGGTCACCCCAAGCTGCGAGGCCCGCGTCCTCATTCGGGCAATGTTCACGTTCAGCCTGGTGCGATCGAGCACCAAACAGGGCAACCGAATCAAGATACGGCCCACCAGGACTGGAAGCGTCAAGAGGACCCACACCGCCAGCGCCGGTGTGGTCGTTGCCGTGAACCATGTAACGTTCCTGCGTGCAGCACGGACAGCCGAAATGCTACTTCGTGCCGTAATTTTTGCTATTAACGCCAGATTAATTTTGAATTAAGCTAGCTCTTAATGCTGAGCCTGGATGACCTGCGATTTTTCCGGACCGTGGCCGAGAGCCGATCGCTGGGCTCGGCCGCTCGAGCGCTGGACGTTACCGCGCCGGCCGTGTCCCAAAGATTGGCTGCGATCGAGCGCAGAATGAATGCGCGATTGGTCGAACGAGGGCGGGCGGGCATGCGGCTGACCGATGAAGGCGAGCTAATCGCCCTGAGTGGCCGCAGAATTCTTGCAGAATTGGATGAGCTTGCGTCGGCGGTCGCGGCTCGGCGGGATGAACTTACCGGTCATCTGCGAGTTGCCGCGCCTCTTGGATTCGGCCGCGCCTATGTCGCGCCGGTAGTCTCGGCTTTCCACGCGAAGCATCCGGGAACCCTGATCGACCTGACGCTCTCGGATCGGCTACCTGAGGCCGGCACCGCCGTCGATCTTGCCGTGTACATCGGGGAGGTGCGCCAGAGCGCAACGGTGGCTACCAAAATAGCTCCCAATAAGCGAATCGTATGCGCATCGCCCTCATACCTGGCCAAACACGGTGTGCCCACAGCCGCAGGGGACTTGGCTGCTCATAGTTGCATCTCTCTGCGCGAGAACGACGAGGACACCACACTGTGGCGCTTTGTCCGCGAGAACAAGACGCTATCTGTGCGGATCAAGCCTGTGTTGACTTCAAATGACGGCGAAGTGATCAGGCAGTGGGCGCTGGACGGAGCTGGAATCATTGTTAGATCGGAGTGGCATGTGGCGGCGGACATAAGGGCGGGTGCTCTTGTTCCCCTGCTACGCGGCTATACGCTGCCATCGGCGAACGTAGTTGCGCTGTTTGGCCCGTCACGGACACGATCAGCGCGAACGAAGAAGTTCCTGGAGAATTTGCGGGCAAGTCTGAACCCGGCTCCCTGGCGACAACATCAATCGGCGTAATGGTCTTGAAGTTAGGCAGTTAGACACGGCGGCCAATGCCGACCCGCTGAGCCGGCACGTTGCTTACTCCTCTTTCATGTCCACTTATGAAGAGCAAGTAGGGGCGCAGAGATCACGCCGAATGTCATGGGTCGATCCTGATCTTGCCGAGGACCCTGAAGAAATCGCGAGCGAGGCTTATATCGCCTGAGGTGTCGGTCTAACTTGGAGGCGCTCGCTTGCAGCTCCACGCGTCGATACGTTGGATCTATAACGCTGCATTTCTGACCCGATCAGTCTCCGCACCGGGTACATTAGCGCAAACGGCGTGCTAATCTCCAACACTTTCGGGTCTGACGCGCAGGTCAGCTGTGACGGCTATGCAAAGATCGATCCGCAAGAAACGCACACCGCCGATTACTGCACGTCTGCGATCGCCCCGCGAGGAGCTTCGATGGGCGCCGGACGGCACGCCCTCCGCGACGGCCATGATCGAAGCCGAGCTGAGTCCGGCGGGTGAGCCTGTTATCGGGTTATTCCTACATGTGGCATACATGTACGTCATGTCGACGTTCGATGAGCAAATAGGGCACGGCGAGATCACTCCCAATCTCATCGGAGTTCTCGCTCTGGTGAATCGCCAGCCTGGTACCAATCAAGCCGAGCTCGCAAGGCTGATCGGACTAGAGCGTGCAACCGTCGGAGAGCAGGTCTTGCGGGCGGTCGAAAGAGGTTTTTTGCGCCGGGACCCCTCACCTCGCGACGCACGCAGCTACTCCCTGCATGTCACGTCGCGCGGCGCGGCGATGCTCGCGGCATTACGCCAACGCATTCCCCTCCATGAGCGAGCTGTGGGCGCAAAACTTACGCTCGAGGAGCGTAAACAACTGCGTGCCCTGCTCGATAAGCTTGTGTACGGCTGATCGATCCGCCGGCTGGCTTGCATAGATAGTAA
>WNGR01019759.1_pt1 | contig 10826 bp, 13 predicted proteins | sample 5407581 | NCBI WGS metagenome assembly WNGR01 (sample SAMN13153383, study PRJNA577476) | soil metagenome | isolation source: 80 cm soil or saprolite under Garry oak tree replicate 2 | place: USA:California | collected 2016-06-15 | reverse complement strand
CCTGTTATGTTATATTGGCGACGTGGTTAGTCATGCCACGCAACAACAGAGTGATATATCCACTCACCGAAGAGGCCGGACAAGGAGGCTAACGTAATCGCAGTGATTTGCAAAGTCTGCAGAGCGTCTGTGGTCATTGTCGGTGGTCTGGAAGGGCTGGGAATGCAGCGTGTCTCTTGCTCTTAAATACAGCAAGAGTAGGTCCATAGTCCAAGAAAAGATAATTGCCTGAGATAGTATATAAAGGCCGCATCAAACGCGCAGGTATAGCCTAGTTGTAGTCTCTGGTGCCGTGATCGGTATCTGTAGCATCTGGTAGTGAAGCGACGAGTGCCCTCAGCGCCGAAGGTCTGAACCACCAAGCATCACGGTCCGCCTTGTAAAGCAATCTGAACATACAGCGCGCAGAGCCAACTCGGCTATGTGAATGGTGCCGTTATCTGCGTCTTGGGTCCTTGGATGATCGACTTGTCAAGGCGCGTGTGCGTGCAAATGGGGCGCTTCTAAGAGTCGCCTTTCTGCAAGTGTCGTTACAGAAGCACGTCTGGCCCATTCCATTGCTGGGGAAGGGACAAAGACAATCGCCAAACCAAAGCCCCATAAGCCCGATGCCCTGTGACGTTATCACAACCATCTTTTCAGGCACATATAGATAGAGGAAACTGAGTCGGTGAGCACTAACCGAATGTGTGTCCTGCGCTGCGTGCTAGTGCCAGTCTGTTGGGGTTTTATGAAAACAGCGCTGGGTGGTGCTAAGACGCCCCATTCGACATTCGGTGCAGAGAAGCAGAGAGGATGGTGCCAGTGCGATATGAGAACAGCTGTTCAGGCGTCTATTGCCACGTCATGGTATTGCGCCTCTACAGTTGGAGATGTCGCGCGAACTCAGATGGAGGGTGAACTCGGTGACAGCGATGCGTCGGGCTTCCCACCGACTTGGTCCTGATAAGACCGGAAGATCCCCAAAGACCAGGACGACAGCTGTGAGCCGATATTAGTAGAGGCAAAGCTTCGGAGCACAATTTCCTCGGAACACAATCTCCGGAGGTGCCAGTCAGGACTGGCACGGGGCCTACGTGCCACTACAAGTATGAGTAGTACTCGGTCAGAGAAGCTCAGCTTATCGGTAGTGGTTACGACCCCAAAAAGTTGGCCGCCCTAATTTTTGAAATTGGTCAAAATCAGTTCCTTTCAATAATCTGACTCTGATGGGCACAAACCGTATCAGAAAAACATGTACAATATACTGTAGGCAGGAAGGTTGGTTCTTACGGTAGCACGTGACATACACCAACAACCCATGGAACAACGTCGCCAACGCGGTCGTCCTCTAAGCAAAAAAAGAAAGACGAAAAGTCTGGGAACAAGTTCTCATGCGCAAGATCCTCGTTCCCCGAGCCCGGCTCCACTGGCTCCTGCCGATGATTTGCAGGAGTCAGACTCAGATGATTATGGAAATGGGCCATGGGACCCTCACGCCGGCATGAAGCCATCACCGCTTGCTGGTGACGCCTCAGACGGAGAATGGGAACTTGAAGAGAGTGGTTTTGGTAGCATGGCCCTATACACAGCAATGGTCAAGATGCTTTCGGAACTTGAGAGCGTCGATCCCCACGACCTGGATTGGCTGCCCAGACTTAAGCAAAGGAAAATGGATACGAAGAAAAGTCAGTTCGAGGCAACACCTAGATTGGTCCTTTTACTCACCTAGTTATGGATACAAGGGCCAAGGAAGCCCCCTGCTTCTGGGCTTGATGTCCGCGCGAAGTCTGCGCGATCGCAGCGGCGTCCTGTACATCAACGTGCAATAAAAAACCAATCAAAACTTACTAGTTTTGCCTTTACAAGGTCAGCAGGACCATCCAACACAGGGACTGCGTTCTCAGCTCAGTCCTCTTCCATCCTGTTGCCGAAGTCGTCCCCATCCCCCGACCCATCCATCTTGACCACAGGCGGGCGATCCTCACGAGCCTGCTTGCGAGCATCTGCAAAGGAATTATCTGCAGCGGGCTCGCGTGATCCATCCCCGGGGTCGCCCGTGTCTCGGCCCTCGTCCAACACTCTTGGTGGACGCTCTGGTGCCGACATATTATCTGGGGCTCGCCTTGAGACCTCCCTGAGGACAACTGGCCCCAATAGGTCCTAGGTTGTCGTCCCACAAATGTCCGCGGCGAGACTCCAGTCCATTGGTCACCAGTCTCAATAACGCCGACAACGACAAACTCTTTATCCAGAAGGAGGGTAAGACCGGGGGGGGAGAACTCCAGGCCAACGAAGAGGGGTGAAATTCTGGGTTTGGGCCACAAGCTATTGCGTCGGTGCACGCGATTTTGAACTGAAAAATGTATATTTCGTGCAAAGCGTGCACACATGGTGCAATTGCAAGCGATACCACTGGCACTGCACCACTGGCACTACAGGCGGCGGCACCACGCGTCTTTCTGAACGATCGACGCTCAGTATAGTTAGATTCATGGACTGGACTGGTGACACCTTTCCGCTTAAGGCACCTGTCACCAGAGCGGTGTCACCAGGCTGGGCTGGTGATCCGGGGTATTGTTCTATATACTCACGCAACACGTAACTTGTTTGATCGCTCCACGAGATATGGAATTGAATTGACTAAGGGATGACCCTGCCTGAATAGGTTTTTCAGCAGGACGAGATACACCTACAGTACACGATTGGTTGGTGAGTCAAAGCTGCTACACGGCCCGTGCCTTCGTACCTCGCCCTCATCGGTGCTATGTGCCATAAGAAAGCCTTCCTTCCAAAGACTGGGGTCTCGACGGTGGGTTTTTGCACTCGGGTTCGGCACACCTTGACGTTACAACAAACGACGGCAATCGGATTAAAACAGTACAGAAATCTAAGTTACATGTGTGACGATCGAACATGGCCGCATCCCTGCTATCTATTGAAGTTTACAACGTCGCCTTCGCCTTTTCGGCAGCAGCACGTTCTGCTCGCGCCTTCTCACGAAGCACACGACGGAGCAACTTCCCGCTGGGGTTCTTCGGGATGGCATCAATGAACTCAACGCCACCCTTGAGCCACTTGTATTGAACCTTCACGTCAGACACATACTAGGGCATCGAAATGGTCAGAAGGCACTATGCGATAGCCTGCGGTGTCTCACCTTAGACAGTTCTGCCTTGATGGCGTCGGATTCGGCTGTGCTCGATGCCGCGCGAACGGCAGCAGGCGGGTGTAACACGATGTATGCGAGCGGCAACTCTCCACTGAAGTCGTCTGGCACAGGGACGATACACACGTCGGCGACGTCGGGGTGGCTCAAGAGGTGCCCTTCTAGTTCTGCGGGGGCGACCTGGAAGCCGCGAACCTTGATCAACTCCTGGAGATGGAGGCGATCTGTGTCAGCGATTCTTTCCAACAAGGGAGGGTACACCTCACCTTGAGCCGGTCAACAACGTAGATGTTGCCGTCAGCGTCGAATTCAACCTCATCGCCCGTGCGGACCCATCTACAAAAGACCGAAACGTCAGTTATCAGTGGCGCTGGTATTATATTCTCAAAAATTCTCACCCATCCTCCAGGAAAGTCTCGGCCGTTCTAGGCGCACCATAGGTTACGTTTTAGTGTGGACGATAGTAATGAGGACTTACGCCTTCGGGTTCTCCCAATACCGGATCGCATTGGATGGACTCTGGACAACCAGTTCGCCACGTTCGCCAAGCTTCGCGAGGGTGCCATCTTCCTTGACGATCCTGAACCTGACACCAGGAACTGCAACACCAGCGCTGCCTGGTTTGCCAATCTTCTCAAGCGCGGAGGTCATGGATACCGCAGTCGAGGTTTCAGTCATGCCTATCATAGATCACATCAGGGACACAGAATAAGTGCTCAGTGGGGTCAGACACACCGAATCCTTGTCCCAAGCTCGCATTGGGTAGAACCTTCTCAAGCTGGCTAGCTAACTCAGGGGAGAGAGGTGCAGCACCACTGAAGCAGAAGCGGATGTTCTTCAGCTCAGCCTCGTAGTCTTTCGTCGCAGGATGCTGTCAATGAATCAGTGTGAGAGGACCAGTTCCTTTCGCGGGATTAGTGTTATCTACCTTGCAAAGCAGAACGATCATGGGCGGGACAACACTTCCGAGTTTTGCTCGTAAATTTCAAAATTAAGAAGAAGAATTCGAAATACGAACAGGAGGTGGGTGATCTTGTGGCGCTTTACGCTTTCCAAGAAGCTTGGCCAGCCAAATTTGGGTGTGATAACAACCGCCATCTAAGTCAGATGACAGAGGTCAGGTCCAAAACGCGGATTCTGCGGAGATGAATGACTGACGCCAGAGTACAACATGACATGAACCTAGATAACAACAACAATTAGCAAGTCAGAATAAGACAGTTCTGCATGACGTACGTTCAGAATAAGACCGAAAATGTCTAATAACCAGTATCAGAATAGGCCAAAGTCTCACAGCTGCAGGAATGGCTCACGGAAGAATGGAAGTACTGAAGAAAGATAATCTTAGATACGCCACGCGAAAAAGAGAGAAGACAGACTCACCGCCCGTTATAACATCGCCCGGCCGGAATTTCCACTGATCTGTCGGGACGTTTGCCTTCGTCTCCACAGTATAGTTGTGCGCGCGAATTTGAAGAGTGTTTGCGATGACCGAGTAGTGAGGGATTGCAACCGCCTGCACATCAATGTTCTCTAAGTTGTGGAGGTCCGTAAAAAGGAAAGGAAGCCCTACCTTGGGGGGACCGGTCGTACCACTTGAAAGGCATAGGAATGCAATCTTGGTCTTTGCCTCACCTTCACCAAGTCTTCTCTCAACAAAGTTCGCGTTGTGGCTTAACCCATCTTGAATTAGTTGCTCAACAGTTGTGTGGGGGGCGTCGAACGTGGCGTGATCTATAATCACGATCCTTTCGGCAGGAAGGCCGACCGCTTTGCAGGCTTCCGAAGCAGTCTTCAGGAACTGAGAGTGAACGATGATAGTGGTAGCCTTGGTAAGCCTCAGTTGGTGGCTGAGCTCATCAAATGTGTATGCCGGGTTCGAGTTTCTAGTCATGACATAAGAGAAAAGTCTAAAAGAAAAGTGAGATGACCTTACGTAGAGATAGCGCCAAGCCTATGCAGCGCCCAGAAAGCAACAGCGTAATCTATCGAAAAGATATTGGCAAACCGGAAATGATGGTGTGAACAACGCACTCACCGACGTGGTTAGGGGCATAGAGACAGACTGGAGGGGATCAGATAGTCGCTCATGGACGAGGAAAGCATACACACCAACTTCATCTTCCTCTGAGATGATCATCAGCCATCCGCACGCTGTTGCTCTAACTAGCACTCACTTATATCCCACTTGCGACTCAAGCCATTCGCTAGTCCATCAACTCGCTTGCGGACCTGAGGAAAGAGTTCGAACCATTGCATTGAGGGCTGAATATGAAAGCTTACCTCTCGGGAGTCGATACCCCTGCCAGTAGCATCTTCAATGAAAAAGGGGACACCTTGTGGGCGAGTTGCCTTCAACGTATGGTCAGAGTCGAAGAAGAACTGCGGGAGGGTCAAGTTGTCGGGGATGAAGGGGGCCGGCTCAGAAGCAACGAGTTCAGTCATGGCTTTGAGGAGTTAATGATACTCGAGTGAGATCGTAGGGTTTCTGGGTGATCCTACGAGAGGTTTTATACGCTTGGGGATGACGACGTAAGATGACGGCAACCCCTGCAAGCGTACTCATCGTGAGTGCACGAGCACCCAAACCGGGCCGCTTGATACTGAGGTCCCGTGTCAGTTACACGAGTTGTAGAACTCCGTTGGGGAAACGTTTGAGCAAACATCTGCCCCACCCCCAATCCCCGAGCTGCCAATAGCATGCGTCATCTGGCTACCCTCGTATCAGTATTCCCGAAAGGTTCTGCCAGGGTCGAAATTAGATCTCACCCAAAGAGGACCTTCGGACTCGAACGGAGGGGCTAGAACAAGGCGTTCAACTCGATGCGTACATCCCAAAAAAAGCGATCGCGCGCGTGGCGACCTGAGTGCGGTATTCAAAAGTTTAGCGACGAGGGTTGACCCAATCCCATCGTTCCAGGAGGTCAACTCTGCGTCCAAGTCCTAGCCACTGAGTTTCCCGCCCGATCCGAGTTGCGTCGGTGTAAACAGTGTATCCATCGCACTAGTAGGCAAAAATCACGCGGGCTCCAATGTTAAACGCGCGATGAGGATAAACGCTTGGCAAACTCCGGTTGGGCGAAGGGCATGATTCGTACGGGAGATGCTGAACCGGAGACAATGAAGACTGTTTGAGTATGACGGTCCAGGTGCGCCGCTTTCACACATGCGTCAAACAGTGTATCAACAAAAAAAACAAGATTGCCGACTCGGAGGTGTACCTGTGAGAGAAATCGTACCGGTACGGTACGAAGTAGATGTCTGAAACACAACGCCACAACAAAGATTCTAAGGCGGTAAACGTGGTCGCCGATCGTCGGTCGCACTCAATGAGTGCCGCCTTGTCAGGTGGTTGGCACCTAGCACGACCAGTCTAGAGCAATGAGTCCATGACGGAGTGGCTCCTCCAGTACGGCACTGTCGACGTCAGATAATCCGCCCCATGTTCCTGGGCGGTCTCGCTCGGCGGACGGCTGTCCTCAGGAAGAAAAAGGTAACTCGAGGAAGACTTGTGCCTCATGCTGGCGACACTACGGGGGTAAGAAAGCGCCCGAATTCTAATTCTGGTCGCCTTGGCCGATGACATGTTGACACAGGCCAGGGTCTGTTAGAAAGCGCCCGAATTCTAATTCTGGTCGCCTTGGCCGATGACATGTTGACACAGGCCAGGGTCTGTTTCTCCACTCGTCAACAATTCGTGTTAATCCGCGCTCTCGAGAAGTGAAAGTCTGAGAACTCTCCCACCTAAGTCGAACGTAAGGTGTGCAGGTTTTGTAATGGTTGCAGTCTTCTATCGGCAATTTCCCTGTCTAGCACGTGACGCGTGACTGAGTGACCACAACCGCAGCAACGCAGCCGCAGCATAGAGAGGGGACAGACAGGGCTGCGCGACTCTCAGCGCAGCTACGCAACTCTCATATAACTGACCTATTAAAGATCCAAAGGGCGCATAGACAGAAACTCAGCACAAATGGTTGGCTTCAAGGAGATCACCTTCACCAAGCACCCCGCCATTGTCTTCCCTATCATCTCTGCAGGGTTGGCCATCGTCGCGCTTTCCCCTACTCCATCTTTCATTCCCTTGGTACTTCTTGTTACCACCTTATTGATCTTCACACGCATCATTTTTCCTCGCCCCCATGTTCCCAGGACAATATTTTGGGCAATCATGGGCGTTTCATTCGCCTCCACCATTTCTCACATCATACCCTCGATCAACGCTCTTTCATCGGCAGCTTCTTCCATTGCCTCGCTATGGCTCATTTCATCTTTGTCATCCTCTATAGCATTTCTCACCATACTGTCAGACCGCCTCGGCCCCCGCCTCAGCATACCTTGGGCAAGGGTTACATTCTTCCCTGCTGCCTGGGCCACTGTCTGGCAGATCATCTCCCACACCAGCCCCGTTGGCCACCTTGTTACGTGGACCCCGGTAGCTGGTTTTGCAGGCTATGAGTGGATGAGGCCGCTTTTTGGGATGTGGGGGATAAACTGGCTTGTCGGCGCTTATGCAATAGTAATCGCTGAACTTGTTGGCGCGTGGTTTATTGGACCTGTAGAGGTGTTTGAGTCGCACGGCCCTCTTATTCCGAGCCTTGGTTTGGACTCTGAGCCTCGGCCAATCAAGCCCGCCACCTCGCAAGCCCATCACACACTTTTCCTTAGTGCAGCTCTCCTAGCTCTAACTGCCCCGTCTTTCTTCTCGCCCACTCTCCCCATTTTACCGTGGTCTACATCCTCCACACCTCTCTCCATTGGATGTGTCCTCCCTCATCCATCGTCACCAGATGATGGAAGTTCCCCCTTGGACAGGTTCATCACAGAGTCTAAGCACCTTACTGGTGCTCGTATCCTTCTCTGGCCAGAGGGTGCGTTGAGGTTCGAGTCGAGTGTTCAGCGGGAGGAGGCTCTCAAAAGAGTGCAACAAGAAATCAAAGGTCCTCTGGTTGGTGTCACTTTCACAGAGCCCGTTCCGCGCGACGCTGGTTGGGAACATGCCCGGGAGGGCAAGTGGCGGAATGGTCTGGTCTTGGTGGGGCCAGACGGACCCGTAGCCGAATTTTACAAACGTAATTTGGTGCCAAGTATGTCTATCAACCACAGAATTCCGTCGCACCCACTCAACCCGTACAGTTGCAGAATCTTTCTCCCTGACGGAATCCAGGAGAGAACCCGAGCTGTACGAGCTTGAGCTTCATGGAACCAACAAGAATAAGCATTGGACCCCAGCACCTCCATACGAGCGAACCATCCCCTTCACGGCTGCCATATGTCTCGATTTTTCGAGTCCATCTATATTTAGTTCATTGGATTCGCGCCCGGCCCTTATCCTCGCCCCTGCGCAGACATGGCACCGCGACGTCAGTATGGCAATGTGGGAACAAGCCAGGGCACGTGCCGAGGAAGCGGGAAGCATAGTGCTATTCTGTGATGGCGGTGCTCAAGGTGCGAGTGGAGTCGCCGGTCAAGGGATACGAGAGCCGTACCAATTCGGATCTGGTTCCTGGATGCGTTTCGTGGGCGTGCAATGGCCACTCAACCAGCGCCGTACCCTTTATATGTGGGGAGGTGAAGCTCTTCAAGCAACCATCGTGTGGTCGCTGCTAGGCGCAGGTTGGGCAGCTCAGATACTTACCTTGCGTTTGACTCGTGAGGCCAATGGTGGTACCACCGCTACTGCTCGCTTGAGAGATGTGTTCGATAGAGTACGGGCACGCATTCTGCGCCGTGGCCAAGGGGAGCGGCAGCCACTGTTGCTCTAGAGAGTGTTGTTTTTTAACCTTTTCAATTCGTTGTTTCGCCATCTGGGTTCTTACTTTCGAATTGCACTATTTTTCAACTTCACGTTACATGTACCATGGCATACTCGAAAGTGCAGTAGTTCCATCAACTAGAATCCTGAAGTGCCCCCTGAGTTGACCTTCATTCGTGCTTGTCGACCTTACTGCCTGCGGTATACGTGACGTACCAGGCCCTCAGCGAGGCGTGTTTTATTGAACACTCGAACAACACCTCGTGCATGCGTCCTGCCGCATTTTCGGGGTCTCCATCCTGGTGGGTTGTCAATGCGGGCCGGATGATAGCTACCGAAGTGCGGAAGGGCTTCACCGACATATTAAGGTCGCAAGCCACGTCGAGGGATTCTTGAATTCCCCGACGTAATCCGACTGACGCTCCCTCCCTCCCTATTCGCTCGCTGTAGGCCGTCTCATGAACCTCGGCAGTGCGGTGGCAGCAGGGGGTGGGGGTGACATTAACAGCGATAAAGGCGGACGGAGAGGACCAAGATCCAAGGCGTACATCGGATTTTGGAATTACATGTGACAGTGCGTTAGGCAAGAGACGGGAAATATGAAGCTCACCTACGCGTGAAGAGTGAAGAGTGACTTCCGGGGAAGGCCTGCTACAGTGCGAGACTGACGCTTCTCTAGGTTAATACGTCACCCTTCTCATGAGACATTGACATCAACAGGCCATGGGACTAGTGGTGCGAGGCAGAACCTATGGCGTGTAATCGGGTCACGGACAGAAGCCCCACGGCGCCTTGATGAAACCAGTCGTGACGACGCAGACAGAAGTTCACCCCGGGCACCGGGAGGTGGATGTGGCTGCCCAGAGCCACTTGCTTCGACGATCTGACGTGACTACTTCGTCGGTCCGTGTATTCAGTGGGTGTTGCTGGGTGAGATATGAAGGATGAAGAGATGCACCGCCTCTCGGCAAGGTTGCCCACCCTTGGACACGAGGCCGAAATGCACGACTTCTTTCATTGTCCTTCCAGGGTGTGTGTTCGGTGGGTTCGGTCTGATTGGCCCCATCAGGCGAACACGCTCCAGTCGCGCCGCTCGGGCGCCTCCAGGCCAACAAAGTCGTCAGAATTGCGGCGGCGTCCGTCTCTTCCTCAGAGCAAGTCCATTCTATCCCGGACTTGACGACGACGCGACGTTCGGGTCCAAGAGTTTCCTGCGGTCGAAGCTCGTGCGTAGCCTTCGTGGCTCTACGAGCAGCTCGACCGAGCGGTCAGCCACCGAGCCTACTCCTGAGGATTTAACGCGTCGAAATCCGGATCAACTCCCAACTGGGGGCGGGAACGGTGCAGAGGGATTGAGCACGGTAGTTGAGGAAGATTTGGAAGATTGGGTTGACGATTTCGACGACATCAGTCTCAACGACGTGTCTTTTGGAGTCGAAGGTGTTGATCCCGCCGCCGGGTCGTCGCAAACGCAAACGCAATTGACTCACGAGTCCGATTCTGCCTTTGCATCTCAAGCACGACCTCGCACGACGAGCAAAACATCAAGGCGGTCTCGTAAATCCTCGAGTCGGAATACCGATCTCAGAGAGCTCAAGCTCATTCTCGATTTCCCACTTCCACCTACTTTTATCCCCACACCTAATTCCAAAACTCCCCTCTCCATACCCGTACGACTTCCTCAGTCTCAGCAAGCCACACCCGTCCACGACGACGGATCTATTCCTTACGACCACGACCCGACTGCTGCAGAGGTTGTATCTGTAATCGAGGCTGACGCAGGCACAATTCGGGTTGGCTCTTCGGCGTCTTTCTATACGGCCCACTCTCAATCACCTTCTCCTGCACCGTCCGTACAGTCCGTTCATACCGATCCACCTCCGAGTCCTCCGCCATCTGTACACCCACCACCTCTATCCCCTTTAC
>WNGR01008523.1_pt1 | contig 10826 bp, 11 predicted proteins | sample 5407581 | NCBI WGS metagenome assembly WNGR01 (sample SAMN13153383, study PRJNA577476) | soil metagenome | isolation source: 80 cm soil or saprolite under Garry oak tree replicate 2 | place: USA:California | collected 2016-06-15 | reverse complement strand
CGTGCTGGGTACGGCCGAATCCCGAATCCTGGCCATACGGGATCGCTTGAACATCATCAAGCAGACCATCATGAGAAATGAGCACTTTGCACCATCCACGATCCCGAGTCGTCACAGGGAGCACCTTTTGACGGCAAGTTGCTAGTGTTTTCTTTTGTGTCCTGCCACACGTCGTTTGATCTAAGCCGATGTTCGTAGTTGAAATCGACGAAGCAGCTTTTAGGCCGGGCTGGCGAGCGGTTCTTGCTCTTCGGGATGCTCGTACATTCTAAGGAGGGGAAGCTTTGTCTCGAGGACCTCGACGGCGTCGTCGAACTGGATTTCTCACAGCTCGTAGGTGTTTCATTAAGTCTCACTCTGGCAAGCTGAAGAAAGCTGACCCTTTGCGAGACAACAGGACCAACCCAGCGAAGGACTCTTTACCGAGGGATCATTTGCGCTCGTGGAGGGCGACTATACAGATAACGCTACGTTGAGCGTCATTGCCGTTGGGCATCCTCCGTGTGAAAGCAGAGAGACGGCGCGGTAAGAGAACAGCTTTTCTTTTTACTTCCCCGGATGTAGGCTGAGAGGCTTCAATTATAGCTCAGTGTTCGGCCACATCGACTTTCTTGGCAAGGGAGCTACAACGCCTCTTGAGGATGTAAGCACTCAGGTTTTTGGAGTCTACCCCCGTGCTACACTTCACTCATAAACACCGTGGTGATAACTCAGACTCAATATGCGGCTCGCGTCGAACGGGACTTTTCGAGCATGAATTTCTTTTTCTTCTCGGATGTCTGGCTAGACCACCCGGATACGTTGCGAGGTCTACAAAAGATCTTCGACAACTGCATAGAGAACAATTTCATCCCAAAGGTGATCGTGTTCTGCGGCAACTTTTCCAGCTCTGGAATCGCACAGGGGAACAGCAGGGATGTTCAAAGATACCAAGGCTAGCTCGTCGCCCCTCTTCGCTAACATGCACGCACCCGCTTAACCTCTATCTCTCTCTCTCTCAGAGGGCTTTGACGCACTAGCTGACTTGATCGCCTCCTATACCCTCATAACGCGGCGCACGCATTTCGTCTTTGTGCCCGGTCCCTTGGACCTGGTAGTCAACTCCATCCTTCCCCGGAAGCACCTGCTCTCGTCGTTCACGGGCCGCTTGCAGTCGAAGATCCCAAAGCTTCACCTGGCGAGCAACCCGTGCCGTCTCAAGTTCTTCGGGCAGGAGATCGTCGTCTTTCGCGACGACGTCATGTCCCGCATGCTCCGTAATCTCGTCGGCGTGAAACCGGACGCGCGGAACGAGGATCTGAAGCGATATGTATGGGTTTCCCTCACTTCTTCCGCGCGCTGTCTAAATCGCCTCTCTCCCGGCAAGCTCGTCCAATCGATCCTCGACCAGAGTCACCTCGCACCGTTCACGACGCACATACAGCCTATCTTGCCCGAGTACGACCACACCATGCGCCTCTATCCCCTGCCTACGTGTGTGCGTGTTGTTGCTCCATGCCGCCTTCTCTTTTTCTTGACGGGCACGTAGGTCGTCCTCGCGGACAAGTACGACAGCTACCGGATGACGTACGAGGGTTGCCACGTCTTCAACCCCGGGCGGTTCACCAGCCGCTCGCTTGGATTCTCGACGTATACACCTGCCATCCGAGAGTCGGAAGCTTGGTGCGTTCTCTTCGTTCCTCCCACGCGCGCGTTACGTTGTTGAGATCATTGTGTCTTTTGCTTTCTTGTGCCAGCGTCGTGGACTTGGAAGGTGAAAATTGAGGGCATATGTTGTCACTTGAATTTCTTACGTGGATATCATTTTCCGTCGGGCACGTTGTATTCATTAGTAGCCTAAATTGCTCTACGGACGAAGTGCCGCGAGGAAGGGGGGGAGGGGGTGGCTAATCAAAATGGCCGGTCTTTGCAGGCTTCAAAACAAAAAACAAAACAAAATACACTAGTGAAATCGCACTACACGTAGTCCTCGACCTCGACAATGGACAGTAGCGACGTCTAAGAAAGTCCAGGCGCTGGTGGACCCAGTAACGTACTATGAAAGTTTCATGCCGACGATAATAGCGGTACAGATTGGCGTGCGAGAGCACAGGCAGCGGCCTACAAGAGATAAAATGGCGATGGGATGATCACCAGAGACACAAGAGGTTCACAAAAGGTAGCAGCATAGGGGGTATTGTATCGGGGACACACAGGAAGGGGGTGGGGGGTACCAGAGATACGAGAGTAAAAGCAAGAAAATAAAGAAAAAAAACATCGGCCATCACGCTGTCCATCCCAGCGACGCGCTGGGCGTAGGCGCGGGTCGACAGCTACCAGCGCTACCACATCCGCGTCCAGCGCTCGGGGCTCTGCGTACTCGGGCTCTCGTACAGCAGCGCGCGCTGCGCGAAACCTACCGGGCTCTCGTGCAGACCGCGACTGGGCGTGCCTTGCGCGCCGAGACGCGCCAGCTCCTCGTCCAGAATCGTGCCGGGGTCATGCGGGTCAAACAGCCCGCGCAGTGGCGACTCGTTCGTCACGCCCATGAACATGAGTTTTCGCGGCGTCACGGGGGTAAAAGGCGTAAATTGAGAAGAGGTTCGCCGGCGGGAGGGCGTACGGAGGAGGTTCTCCGTGTCCTCGGTTGGTGGCTGATTGTCGTCCTTTGGTGGGTTGCTGTCGCCGTGAGGAAGCGACACTGTCGGCGGAGGGTTTAGATGCGATTTATAGTGAGCGAGGCTCGGTGAAGGACTCATGTGCACACCTAGGTGCGACAGTGGAGTTCTGGTGACGGACAAACGAGGCTCTGAGGTCTTCCGAGGGGGCGTACAAGGGCGACCTGGTGGTGTGACATGTGGTTTGACTGAAGTTGGGAATACATTTCTTGGCGGAGGTGTAGACGGTTTCGGATTTTGGGTTCGGGGGCGCACGGTCTGACGGGTTAAGGTGGGCGATTCAGGTGCAGGGGGGAGAGAAGGCTTCTGCATTGCGCGAATGAGGTCAATTGTAGGTACCGAATCGACGTAACTTACCTTGTACGAGTCTTTCTCCGCCGCCTTTTCTTTACCTTTCTTTGATTTCCCTTTTGATTTGCAAGTCGCCTCGTTTTCTCCCGCGGTGGGCTTCTGATTCAGCAAGGTCACGCCTGGAGCCAACGCATCAAGAGGTGCCTCTTCCGGGACAACCAAGAAAGCACTGATATCGAATTTAGGTGATACCGAGGCCGACGCTCGGCAGGTCTCTGTAGCCTGAGCAGCGGCATCCTGGTCATCAGTTTCTTCTGGTGGGCTAGAAGAGCTGTTATTTGGAGTAAGCTCCGGAATAGACACAGACGAGCACGACGTTGGCGGCAATGATGGGGAGGGCGACTCCTCTGGCTCTACCTTGATTTCAGACACAGTGGATGAAGAGGGGGAATGGCGAGAAACTGGGGGTGTGGGAGCTAGAGGCTCAGTGGTTACTGGGTTGTATACCGAACCCGGAGGCAAAACGGGGAATATGACGCCTGCGGGTACCGCATGAAGGTGAGGCATGACGTAGGGTGCATAATACGGTTGATGATGTGTGCCCGGGCGAGGTGCAGGAAATAGAGGCGGTCCAGGGTACGCCACGGCCGGAAGAGAAGACAACGGGATGCCCATCTGTGGATGTAAAGCTGGAACCATTTGTTCTTGAGATGCCTCGGTTTTCATCTTCTTCCGTCTGGGTTTTCGTGTAGGTGTATCCTCAGCTGGACGCTTGCGGTTTGAATGGCGCGCTTTCTCCTTCTGCTCTTGCATATCCGCACAAAACTCCTTGCGAAAACCACCGCCAAGGAAACAGTCAAGGTCCTGGTCGAAAATTGCCCAAAGCGTACGCCCGGCAGCGCGATCGCGTTGCACTTTGCGGAATACAATAGTCGTGCTAAGTACGTGTCGGATGGAGTTCATCCATGTCTGCTCGTTGCGCTTGAAGTGGGGATAAACAATGGTGATGAAGTCATATATTTCTTGCAGTGTTAGCCGGTGTTCTGGAGAGGCAAGAATAGCCTGGCCAATGAGGGCAGCGTAAGGAAGATCAGGCTTGGTATGAGAGTACGGGCCCGGTGGCAGCTTGAATGGGAGGTCATCGTACTCGTCCTCGGTTGGCTCTGGACCCATGGGCCCAGGAGAGGAGACAATATTGACGATAGGGCGAGTGGGACTTGACGACGGGGTAGAGATACCCGGAGATGACGGAGGAAGAGGGGCGGATTTATAGTAACTGCGACGTGGAGTAACCGGGGGGTGTGAGGACGACGTCTGAGTGGCAAGGTGAGGACGCCATAGAGCAGGTAGACTGATAGAGGTACCTTCTGAGTACCCTCCACGAGGGAGCTACTCTCGCTCGGTATGGAGGAGGTCATGCTACTCCGACGGGATCGGGAGGGGGAGGGAGACTCGGCGCGAGGCACAAACGAACCCTTTGAGAAGGATATCAGCAAGCGCCTGATGATATCGAACAATACCAACACTACGACGGTGCCTGGGGGTGACTGTCTGATAGAGCACGGTATCCCTGTAATAGCGACCTGCTCGACTGGGCGTAGAGTGTGGCAGTGAATCCTGTGCAGAAGGTGGTGAGAAGGGTTAGACGACGATGAGGACCATCCCGGGTGGAGACCTCACCTGAGTGAGGCCGAAGTTTGAATCGTCTGTTGCCTTGACGCGTCCAGAGTCGCTTGTGCGGGGATGGCCTGAGGGGCGTAACACGGAATGCGTCGGGGAATGAGGCAGTGCGGGGCTCGTGTCGCGTTCCCGCCTGCTGCGTCGCTCTCTCCTGCTGCGTCTGTTCTGACGTTCGATTATCTCATCCATGCTCTCGAAACGACGAAGCGAGGATGAGGGCTCGATTGGTTCTGTTTTAATGGGAGTGGCTGGTGGGAAGGAGGGCGCGTCGGCCGCTGATACGGAGCGCGATTTGGCGCGAACTGTCTGTGAAAGTAAAGTGGGACTTATTGCGCTGTCTGCGTCTGACTCTGCTGTTGAGAATGCACGAAAAGAATTGGCGTGTTCAGTGGTGAGGAACTGGCGCATCTGATCGCTGTGACGCGTCAAGTCGTCGCGTGTCATACCCAGGTTTTGAAGGAGTTGAGATATAGGTGAGACGGGAAGATTTGTAGGGATGGGACTCGCATCCATCTCCCTCTGTGGGCGGGAAAGTGGGAGACGCGGATAACAAGGCGTGGGGGTCACAGGGTGGAATGGTGGGCTGCTCCGAGTCGCGGTCGGGCTGGTCACCGCCGGGTCGTTAAATCATACCGTATCCTTCCCTATTATGGAGCACCTGACTCTAAATCTGGCTTACTACCATATTTAAAAAGAAAACTAAAAATTGGCCACTAATCTGATCCAATTCCATTAGTCGGTCCAACTATCGAACTCCGGCCCGCGCTGCCCAACCGCACTTCCGTGGTTCCCAAATCTCCTGGTGTGTATACAGCCTCATCTCCAACAGTGAATATGTCCCCATCTATCTCGGGGAATGTCAACGTTGGAAGCCGCACCAGCTCCGGGGGTGTCCTTGTCAAGTATAAACGGTGGAGCGCATCTTCTGCAGCCTGTAGGTAAACGTGACGTCGCAAGTCAGTGAAGCACCCCTGGTCGAGAGAGAGACCATACTCGGTATTCAGCCATCTTTAATGAACTCCCGAAGCCTTCCCCGAGCTGCTCAATGCCCGAATAGACGCCAACAACAAAGACAGGTGAGTTGGAGTATCGACCAGTCTCTTTTAGTAATCTGAAGGAGACCGGTCAAACATCACGGTCATAAAAGACGGATCCTGCCATAAGTACCTCGAGACGGGCTTTTCACGACCAAACTTGGCAACCGTTTCTGTTAAGGCTACCTTCGGGTCGCGGAATTTTAGCATCTTACGTAGGTCGACCTCTCGACCTAGGAAGAACTGGTGTGCGAATTTCCGTGCAGATGAAAATGAGCTCCGTTGATATATGAGAGCAACGAGAGAGCGCGGTATTGACGATAGCGCATCGGGGTGAAGCACTGGGGGTTTCAGTGGTGTCGGCGGCTTGAATAAAAGGACGTGTTTGAAGGGCGTAAAAAAGGATAAGGACGGGGCATGACGTACCGTCCTATGCCAACGCAACAACGGCGCGGCGCCAACCTCTTTTGCAACATTGGCGCAGGTGTTAGGCCCTACATACGCGCTCACAGCTGCCTTGACAACGCGCGTTGGCAGGTGAGGGTATGAAGCAGCGACGAACTCTGACGCGAAGAGACCGAGCAAGGCATTACCGAGAGTTGATAAATTGCCATTCGCTGGAGGAGGCTTCTGATTGGGGTGACGTTGCGCGAAAAAAGGAAGAACGGAGGGATGTGTACAGGCTTGCTCCAGCTCAGGAACCTGCAGTAGCGACCCAAGTCCGATGCGATGGCTCAACGCAGAAAGGGCGGAGGGAGGTGGAGGTTGCAACGCCGCCCATGTCTCCGGAGAGAAAGTGGACGAGCTGGTAGCGAGTGCCCCTTCCGGTGGGAAGCTTCTCAAAGAGGAGAGTGGAACAGACGGTAATTTTGCAGCAATCGACAGAAAACGCCGTTGAGCATGGCCCATCGCGTGACGTGCCTGCGTAGGTCGGTGGGGATCCCAATGGCTCCGCAGACGCGCAAGGGCAATGCGCGACCCGTTGCTTATGTAAGAAACACGCAAAAGTTGAAATACTGTAATTGCCTGCAATTTATTACCTTCAACGTTGTAACTATTTATTCTAACCTCTGTGAACCTCTGTGTATGCATTGGCTGTTTCGATCTAAGGACCTGTCGTGCGCATGAAAGTTGGCGGACTGCCTTTTTTTGGCTTTGTTTTTATTCAGGACGTTCCGTGCACGTGACACGTCGAAGCGTGTCTGGTCAACCGCAAGCGCAAACAAAACCACCGCTACCACCGCTACCACCACTTCGTCCGCACTGTTACCTTTGACCATGGCTGAATCCTCAGTCAGGCTTCGGCACAGAAGACCGTCAGCTCAGCGTGACCTTTCCGCCACACTTGTCGATGATGACGATCAACCCCCCCAAGACCCTGTGAGCCTTGCTACCTCCCTATATTTCCCCAACTTGGTCGTACTCATTCCAGATTCTAGGATTCTCGTACCCAACTTGAATTACTCTTAGAGTCCCATGAAGCGAGCATCGTGATCGTTGGTTTTCTCACCACACTTGCATTTGCGCTACGCTTCTACAAAATCAACCACCCTGATCAAGTGGTGTTCGTGTGGCTTGCCTTCTTTCACTCGTGTTCGTTCTCACAGCATTGTGACCTAGGTTTGACGAAGTTCATTTTGGAAAATTTGCGGCCTACTACATCTCGCGAGAATACTATTTCGACGTCCATCCACCCTTTGCAAAGCTTCTCTTTGGTCTCGCTGGCTGGTTCGTTGGATTCGATGGCCACTTCAACTTCGAGAGCATCGGCGACAATTACACGGATAATCACGTTCCATACGTGGGCATGCGTGCTTTGCCCGCAATCCTCGGTAGTCTCACTGTTCCAATCGTCTATGGGATCATGAAGGAGAGTGGCTATGGAACCATTATCTCTGCTTTTTCTGCATCTCTTATCCTTTTCGGTAAGTACAGTCAACTTGAAGTGGCCGAGTTCTCAGTTGCTTCCCACTTGCACTTCGTACAGACAACGCACACGTAGCGCAGTCGCGCCTCATATTATTGGACGCCACCCTCATCTTTTTCCTCTCCCTCACTATGTATTCCTACGTTCGCTTCCGTAAGCTGCGATATGTGTAAGTCCAAAGACTTCAAAGTTGTGAAGGCTGCGGCTGAACCCTCTGTAGAGCATTCACCCCTGAGTGGTGGGGCTGGTTAATCGCTACAGGCGTCTTCATGGCGTGTGCCTGGGGTTCCAAAGTGAATGGTATACTTACGGTCATCGCCATTGGCGTTGCCGTTCTTGTCGATTTGTGGGACCTCTTGGATATCCGTAAAAGCCCATCGATGGTTCGTGTACTTACACACCCCACGAACATCAAACTAACATCATCTCAGGATCCCTTTTGGCGCCATTTTGGCGCCCGCGCGTTTGGGCTGATTTTTGTACCCCTTATTGTTTACCTCTCGTTTTTCTGGGTCCACTTTGCCATTCTTACCCACTCGGGCACGGGTGACAGCTTCATGAGCCCTCAATTCCAGGAGAGTTTGGCAGGAAACGAACTTTTGATGAATAGCCTTGGTAAACTTACTTTCCTGATGGACCGTCATGTATTGATGTCTATCTCAGAGCTCAAGTATCACGACACCATTACCCTGAAACACAAAGACACGAAGGTTTTCCTGCACTCACATCCCGAACGTTACCCATTGCGTTATGATGACGGGCGTATAAGTAGCCAAGGTAGGCACACATTACGAATCTTTACACTATATATGTGGGTCTGATGGTTTTGTAGGTCAACAAGTCACCGGTTATGGTCATGCCGACGAGAACAACTGGTGGGAGATTGTTCCGACTAAAGCACTTCCTGAAACTGGCCGTGGTCGCATCGTGCGCCACGGGGATGTCATCCAACTCCTGCACGTGACAACACAGACTTATCTCCTTACCCACGACGTTGCTTCACCACTTATGCCAACCAATCAAGAAGTTACAACGTGGCCGAGGGATGACCTTTCACGTCATAATGACACGCTTTTCCACCTCAGTCTCAATGGTGCGCACGAAGGGGAGCCTGTCAGGAGCAAGAGTGGTTATCTTCGGCTTGTACATTTACCGACGAAAGTGTCGCTCTGGACGCACCGTGAGCAGCTCCCTGACTGGGCATTCCGCCAGCAAGAAATCAATGGAGATAAGAACCCTCTGGATCGCAGCGCGATTTGGTATGTTGACGATATTATTTCTGCTGGAGGTACGCCTGTGTTCCATTGTGTCTTCTACTTTTCTCCCTTTCTCATCGCGATGGCAGACGGTGAGGAGGTGTCAGCCAGGACTAGCGCGCAGCAGGCGAATACCCCAAAACCACTCGGTTTCTTCAGGAAGTTCTTTGAGTTACAACTTCTTATGTTGCAGCACAATGCGGGCCTAACCGCATCACACCCTTACGCAAGTGCCCCGATCAACTGGCCATTCCTGTTGAGCGGCATCAGCTTCTGGACTCAATCAGAGGGTCAGAAACAGATTTATCTGATCGGCAATATCATCGGATGGTGGACCTGTGCTCTTGCCTTGTCACTATACGTAGGCATTGTTGGAGCAGATTTCATCGCGAAAAGGCGAGGTGTTGAACCCATTCCACTTGGTAAGTGAGCCTTTAGTGAGACAGGACTTTGGTCTCACTGAGGCGATTGGCAGCCGTTATCAACCGCCTGTGGAACTCGGCGGGCTTTTTTATCGTCGTGTGGTTCATCCACTATTTCCCGTTCTTCCTTATGAGTCGGCAGTTGTTCATTCATCATTATCTCCCCTCTCATCTTGCCTCTGCACTCGTCGCTGGCGCCGTACTCCACTTCCTTCTCTCTGAAACCATCCAGTACCCCGTATCCGTGCGCGGACACTCTACCCGGCCACGCAAACCGCAGTGGGCTGAGCTCGGTGCTCGCGGCCCTGCTATTGTCGTACTCTTCTTCCTTGCATTATTTGGCGCGTTCGTTTACATGGCTCCGTTAACTTACGGCACTCCAGGGTACGTTCCTTTTAGGTTGATCAATTGCAAGATGCTGACGTACCGTGTGATAGATTGAATGGTGACGCAGTCAATTCCAAACGACTGTTATCGTCTTGGACGCTACACTTTGCTGCCAAAGCGCACGAGTAAGCGTGATCGTGACCACAGGAAATAAGCTGGTGACGTGGAGCAGGGCTCGGGTATTAGAAGACTCTTATCAACCTATTGCGCCTACGGGGCTTGTCCCTACAATCTTTTACTTTTCTTTTTTTGTCTGCTTTATTTGTGATAATAAGCCTCTTTTGTAAATATGCACCTTGCACGCCCGCGTCAATGAGTCGGTTGAGTGACTGAGCTGGGTGACCTCATCACTTTTCCTATTCGCCTCCGCTGTCCCGCCGAGCCCCCAACTGATAGGTCACGGTAGTCGTCGATCCTGCGTCGATACTCATCAGCGACTATGTTCAACGCACCACGCCCGACGCAGGCGTACGGAATCTCGTCCACTACTAGTTTCGGTGGCAGCTTCGTTGACGAGAACCCGCTGGCTGCTTCAACCTACGATGGTCTTGATCCTTGGAGCAACGCTCCAACACCCTCTCCGCCTCCGGTCCCTTCCATCTTTACCAACGCTATCGGTACGCAGTCCCGCGTAAAGCTTCGACGTTCATCTGATTAAGCCCGCGGGACACCCCGTTCGTGTGCGCTCACATAGCGGAAGCCACCGTGCCGGCGGTATATCAGCAATCGTTCAGCACGGTCGACCCGAACAACACAGGCGAAACCTCCGTCAACTCCCTCTCGCGCGTATTATCGACGTCATCGCTCCCTGCCGCGACGGTAGATAAGGTAACGCCGTGCTCTCTCCCTGCCCGAACGACACGGGATATACAGCAAAGAGCTTACGGCCCGCCCCACTAGATCGTCAACCTCGTGAGCACACGCCCGCGCGTATCGAAGCTCGAGTTCTTCGTCGCGCTAGCACTGGTTGCGCTTGCGCAGGCAGGGAAAGGTGCGTCATCGACTTTTGCAAACTGCGGACGAACCCATCTCCCCGTAATCTAGACGTTAGCGTGGAGCAAGTCGCACTGCTCGCACAGCAGAACACCCTCCCCGAGCCCACGCTCGATATCAGCCTGCTCAGCTATAGCTCCGCCCCGTCGTCGGCCCTAGGCCTTGGAAATCCGAGCGGC
>WNGR01011356.1_pt1 | contig 10827 bp, 9 predicted proteins | sample 5407581 | NCBI WGS metagenome assembly WNGR01 (sample SAMN13153383, study PRJNA577476) | soil metagenome | isolation source: 80 cm soil or saprolite under Garry oak tree replicate 2 | place: USA:California | collected 2016-06-15 | reverse complement strand
CTGCGCGCTGAGCACCCGGCCTTGTATGACGCGAACGTCAACGGCTGGCTGGACCGCACAGACAAGTCGTACCTGGTGCGCTGCCTGCGCGGCGACCACGGGGGCGGGATCGCGCGGGCGTTCCTGTCCTCCAGCTTCAAAATGATCGACAACCTAGATGTCTTGATGGCGGCCCTGGATGGGCTGCGCCAATGCGGTGTCCCCGCCGAGATTGACGGCTGTGATCTGACTCCGCGGCGGATGTACGTGCGGGTGGTGAGCCCGGCTGTCCGGGCGCTGGCGCCGGGCCTGCTGGCCGGGTACAGGTCCCCGTTTACCGGGCAATCGGGGGCGGACAATCCGGTGGTTTTCGCAGGTTGGGTGCTGAGCAACAGCGAGACCGGGTGCGGCGCGTTCACGATTACCCCACGGCTGGTCGTGCAGGTCTGCGCGAACGGGATGACGATTACCAAAGACGCGCTGCGGGCGGTGCATTTGGGCGGCCGCCTGGATGACGGCGTCATCCGCTGGAGCGGCGACACTCAGCAGCGGAACCTGGAGCTGATCACCGCCAAGGCCCGCGATGCCGTGACCACGTTCCTCGACACCCGGTACGTGGAGCGGAAGATCTCCGAGATGTCCGAAGCTTCGGGTCAGCCAATCGCCGATCCGCAAGAGACGATCGAGATCATCAGCCAGCGGCTGCGGTTCACCGACGACCAGCAGAAGACCATCTTGAACCATTTCATCCGCGGCGGCGATCTCACCGCGGGTGGGGTGATGAATGCCGTCACCAGCGCAGCGCAGACCCTCGCTGACGCCGACGCCGCCCACGAGATGGAAGCGCAGGCCGTGCCCGCACTCGAGCTCGCCGCCCGCGCATAATCCGGTCGCGGTCGCCAGGGCGGGGCACCTTGCGACCCAGCCCACACGGCCGTGCAACGGCTGGCCGCCAAGAGCTCGTCCCGAGTTGGCAGCGCCGCCGGGACTGGGCCAAACCATCGATCAGGCCTGCCGGGTCCCCACCCGGCAGGCCTTCCCAGCTCTCGCCTTACTCCAGACCTGGAGGTTGTCATGCCCGATCACAGGGTCATCCGGTTCCCCACCGGGCGTGCCACCACGCCCGGCTACACCGACGCCGCCGCCCTCAACGACATCCACGCCATCTTGTGCTGCCACGGTGGATGGAATCCTGAGATGTTGGAGGACGTCGCGCAGGTCCTCGCACGCTGCGGCCGCCCCGTGATGGCCATCCGTGATATCGAAGCGGCCATCCAGCAAACTGCGGCCGGTCTGCCCCAGGCCCGCGTCGACGCCGACGGCACCAAGGTCGAGGTCTACCAGGACCAGTCCGGGGGGCTGGTCGTCGCCATCGCGGCCACGGCATCGGATGAGGCAAGCCTCACCGTCACCCTCAACGACCGCCAGCTCCATCCCGCCAACAGGCGTCGGTCATGACAGCGCGCCGCGAGCCTCGCACCCATGCGCACCCTGGTCGGCGCTAATGCCGCCCGGCATTTGCCACATGCTCGCGGCAGTACTGGCTGCATAGCTGCCAACGGTGATGCCGGGAGTAGAAGTCCCGTGACGCGGCCTGGTACCTCTGCGGAAGGAGAGCAGCCGTGATGGCCCGCCATCGATGCGACAGCGATACGTACGGACTGATAGAGGCCGCGATTGCGTACGCCGAGCGCGGCTGGCACGTGTTCCCGCTGCACCCCGGCGGCAAGCAGCCCGCCTTGCACGGCGAGGACCGCTGCCCACACTCCGGCCCTTGCCGTGACACGCACAAAGGGTGGGAACAGCGCGCCACCACCGACCTATGCCGGATCTACGAATGCTGGCGGCACGGCCCATATAACATCGCGATCGCGTGCGGTCCCTCCAGCCTCGTGGTGATCGACTTGGACGTCCCCAAAGGCACCGTGGCACCGCCCTCCGAGTGGGTCGGCTCAGGCATCTGCGACGGCGCGGGCGTGCTCGCCTGCTTGTGCGAGCGGCGCGGCCAGCCGTGGCCGTCCGAGACGTTCACCGTCGCTACCCCGCACGGCGGCACACACCTCTATTTCGCCGCCGCGTCGGGGTTGCGGTCGCGCAACACCGCCGGGCGGCTGGGCTGGTGCATCGACACTCGCGCAGTGGGTGGTTACGTCGTCGCTCCGGGCAGTGTCGTCGCCGGGCGACCCTACATCGTCGTTTCTCCTGCCCCACCTGCGCCGCTACCGGCCTGGCTAGCGAGCCGTCTCGCGGAGCCCGTCATGTCTTCCCCCACCGGGCAGCTGCCCGTGCGCGGGGTCGCGGATGCCGCCCGCTATGGCCGAGCGGTCCTGGACCGCGAAACCCGGCGCGTCGCCCAAGCCAACCGCGGTCAACGAAACGACACCCTCAACCGGGCCGCCTTCGCGCTCGGCCAGCTCACCGCCGCCGGGCTCCTACCCGCCGCACTCGCCTACGCCGCGCTTTTCGAAGCAGCCCGCCAGGCCGGTCTGGACCATGACCCCGGCTGCGGACGACGCGGAATCGATCGCACTATCCGCTCCGGCCTAACCGCCGGCGCCCGCAAACCACGCCGCAGCGCAGCGCGAGGCTGTCTGCGGCTGGATGTGGGCGCCGAGGCGCGGACGTGAACATTGCTATCGCCTTCGTCCACCCCGAACGCGCCAACCGGTTGCGTGAGCAAACCGCCTGCGGCAACCCGAAGGGTCGCTCGACCATCGGCCTTGTCGCCTATCTCGACGGTGAGCTGGTCGGCTGTGCGCGATTGAGCCGCGCATAGCCTACCCGCGCCTGCTCCGAACCCGCACCCCATGGATCGGACGCGACGAGGACAAGACCGACGACAGCGTCTGGGCCGTCACGTGCTCGTCATCTGCAAGCGCTTCCGCAAGCGCGGCATCACGTACGCGCTCCGCGCCACCGTCGACTTCGCCCGTGACCGCGGCGCTGGCGCGCTCGAGGCCTAAACGATGATCACCCCGGCCCGGCAAGGACATCACCTGGGGCGAACGCCACGTCGGCAGCCATGATGTGTTCGCCGACGTCGGCTTCGCCGAGGAAAGCCACCCCAGCCCCCGGCGCGCCGTCATGCGCATCGACCTCTGAGCGCTCCAACAGGCGGGAACCATCCGCTCATAGCTCCCCATCAGCCCTCGGACACCGCGCCCAAGGTCCGTAGTAACAGGACACCCGTGCATCGCACCTGCTCCTGGGGAGGTCACAGGCGTGGCGACGTCCCTGGACGTGCCCGCTAGTCCCCCGCTGTACGGGCGGGTTGCTGTACTTTGCTGCTGTACTGGTCTAGACCTCTTCTGGCCTTGCACCACCCACTGAACAAGCCCTCGGGACGAACACGAGCGCTGAGGCAGATCGCTCTCGGCTGCTCAGTGCATGTGCACGGTGCCGTGCATCCCGGCGGATATGGCCAGGCCGACGACGAGGAGGACGATGCCCAGGATCACCGCCGCCCAGCCGAGTATCAAGCCCGCCAGCGCCAGGCCAGCCCCCTGCTCTCCGGTGCGCATGATCTGGCGCCGGGCCACGTGGCCGAGCACGATCGCTGGGATGGTCGCCAGCGGCCCGAACATGAACTGTGCGAGCCCGCAGGCGAGGCTCGCTATCGCGAGCCCGTTGGTCTTGGCCACCGGGGTCAACGCGTTGGTCTTGGCCACCGGGGCCGCCACAGTCGCCCCCGTGACAGGCAGGTCGGTCACAAGCTGGTCCAGGTCGGCGTAGGTGCGCGCGGACAAGGCGCTCTCCAGGCGGGCGTCATACTCGTCCTTGGACAGCCGGCCTTCGCTGTAGGCCGTGGTGAGGAGTCCCACCACGCGGTCACGGTCCGTGTCGGCGGCCCGCATTTTCGCCCGTTCGCCACCGGCCGCTGTATAGCCGTACCCGGCCGCCATCGGCGCCCCCAAACCCGAGTTCCCCGGTGTCACTTTCAGGATAGTCCCGCCTGGCGGCGCACGGACGGCCCAGAGCCTGCTTTGGAAGCCCCTAGACCGGCTCGCGTATCCTCCGTGTCGCCAGTCCGTAACGGTCTAGTGCTGCGGTGCAGATCTTTCGCGAGGGCTCGACGGGCCGCCAGTTTCGCCGTGCACGACAGCTGTGACCCCCTGCTTGCAAAGCCAGGCCAAGATGTCCAGCACTGTCGCTGGCGTGGGACGATGCGCTCCAAGTGCCCATTTCAGGCTGGCAGTGTCCAAGCGCGTTGGTGTCGGTTGTGGGTGTCATGCCTGGACTGACGCCGTTGATCATCTGATCCGTAGCTCGTGGCAGCGCGGTCGCTGAAGGTCTTTGCGCTGCCGGTGAGGGCTGTGGGGGTTGCGTGCGATCGGCGAGGGGCGGCCTGGTTGCTGCACTTTGATGCTGCGTGCGGTGTCTAGGATGCTCGCGCCTGGCCTCTTCCTCTGGCGTGACGACGCAATGGTGCAGCGTGAGGTCATCTCCTCGGTCGGGCACCCTCTCGGTTACCCGGCCCTGCCGCGCCTCCGGGGAGCGGCCGCGCGAACCGCGACCTGCGCGGAACTTACCGTACGGAGTATGGGCCGTCATAGTCGGCCTGGGTCACCTGTCTGCAAGCCGCAGCCAGCCTTCCGGTGCTGTGATTCTGAAGCCGGGGCAAGGTGATCGCCGAACGTTTTCAGAGGGCAGTGATCCGAATGTTACGGAAGGCGGTGGCGGGCTGGTCCTGGTAGAAGGTCCACCGGCCGCTCGGCGCGCGGTGCCAGACCGAGCGATAGCCCGGGCCGATCGACGAGGCCGAGAAGCGCCTGAGCCCGAGGATGTGCCCTGACCGGAACGGCAGCCCCGTGACGCCGTAGCCGGAGAAACGCTCCCCGGAGCCGGCCGGCAACGTGGGCTCGCGCTCGATCTCGTCGGCGTACTCGGCGGGCTGGCGCATGGCCACACCCTCTCAGCGCGCCACTCGCCCTGCCATAGGGTCAGCGCGTAGAGCGGTTGGTCCGCTTTTGCGCCCGCCCCGACGCCGTGCTGGCACGGCGAGCTCTGTAATTGTTTCTGAGACGTCGGCGCGGAGCGCGGTGTCTCGCCCGCACGGATGGCCAGGGGCGCCGCGTCGCGGCGCCCCTGGTGGAGCTTTCGGCCTTACCCGACGTGCACGAAGATGTCGGGACAATGGCCCGGGTTCGGGAACACCGGGCACGTGTTCGTGTCCCCGACGACGAGATTGCTCGCGGCCGAGAAGAACCCGATCGTCGACCCGTCGGCGCTGATGTCCGGATCGGTGCTGGCGTCGTTCGCCTGCGCCCCTCCGCTGTCGACGCTGACGCGCACCGTCTCGCCGGTCAGCCGGTCGTGTACGAAGACATCGGGACACTCACCGGCGATGTCGTTGAAGAACGGCCCGCAAGTGTTCGTGTCGCCTGCGACGAGGTTCGTCGCGATCGAGTCGAACGCGACCAGGCGACCGTCGCCGCTGATCCTGGCCCCGAAGGCTGACCCGCCGCGGATTCCCGGGCCGACGCTCTGACCGTTCGCCTCGCCGCCGGCGCTGTCGACGCTGACGCGCTCCGTCGCACCCGTGAGCAAGTCGTGGACGAAGACATCGGGCACGCCGTTCGTGTCGCCGGGGACGAGGTTCGACGCCGCGGAGTCGAATACGACAAAGCGGCCGTCGCCGTTCAGGTCGGGGCGGAAGCTGACGTCGTTCGACTCCGCGCCGGCGCTGTCCACGCTCGCGCGCACCGTCCTCCCGGTGACGCGGTCATGCACGAAAACGTCGGTCTTCCCGTTCGTGTCGCGCTTGACCAAGTTGCTCGCGCTCGAGGCGAAGGCGACGAACCGGCCGTCGCCGCTGATCGCCGGCGATGCGGCCACGAAGCCTTGCGCCGGATCGCCGTGGCTGTCGACGCTCACGCGCTCGATCGCGCCCGTCGACCGGTCCTTGACGTAAATGTGACGGCCGGGGGCGGTCTGCGGAACCAGGTTCGATGCATCGGAGGTGAAGGCGACGAAGCGGCCGTCGGCGCTGATCGCCGCGGTTCCGATGCTGTTGTTGTCGCCCTGCGCTCCATCCGCTGCGACGCTCACACGCGTCGTTTCGCCCGTCATCCGGTCGTGGACGAAGATGTCGCTCCGGCCGTTCGTGTCGCCGGAGACGAGATTGGCCGCCCCCGATGAGAAGGTGACGAAGCGCCCATCCCCGCTCAACATCGGGCCTGCGCTGCCGCTATTGCCCTGCTTCCCCTTGCTGCTGACGCTGACCCGCTCCGTCCTCCCGCTCGCCCGGTCACGCACGAACACGTCGAGCGCACCATTGGTATCGCCGCCGACGAGATTCGTCGCCTCCGAGTCGAACGCGACCACGACCCCGTCGGTGCTCACCGCCGGCGCGCTGACGCGCCCGCTGATGCCGTCCCCCTGCGTCCCGTTGCTTCGGACGCTGACGAGCTCGGTCAAAGCCGGCGCCGCCGCGGCTCTAGCAGCGAAAAGGCCGATGAACGCTAAGACGACGACGAGCGCGGCTGTTGGCTTGGCAGACATGGTCTCCCTCCTTCACGTCACGACTGAATGCAGAATAAACCCCGTCGAGCAAGAGCTCGCGCGGGATCGAAGTGGCAACGGTCGATCACGCCTGGGCGGAAGTTCGCATCAGAGAACCCTCCGGTCAACGTGACGACGGTCCGCCGCCCGCGAGGGCTGCGCGACCGCGGCAGCCGCCGGCCGGCCGCCGCCCGGCAGCTGTGGTCGACAACCAGACCATCTGAATCTCTACGGCGGTGGCGCGGGTTGGATTTGTGCAGCCAAGGCGTACGCCGACCGTCGCGAGCGACGGATGCGTAGGCGGTCATGGTGAGGCCCGCTTCACCGTGCCGAGGATGGAGGGCCGGCCGGGCGGCACCCGATCCGCCCAGCCGCCCTGTCGATTCCCGTCGATTCCGCCTGCGTCCGACACCCTTGCTTGCTAGCCGAGGTAGCGGGCGAGAGCGAAGTCCTCGTTCGACCCGCTGTAGTCGGAGCGCGACCTTCCGACCTTCGCCCCGCCGGCAGCCACGATCTTGCCATCGGTCTGCCGGGCGACCGCGAAGGCCGCGTCGTCGTCGCCGTTGAAGTCGGTCGTCACCTTGCCGCCCGTGCCGAAGGTCGGATCGAGACTCCCGTTCGCGTTGTAGCGGGCGAGGGCGAAGTCGCCAGAGCGCGACGTCTTGGCCACCCCGGCGGCGACCAGCTTGCCGTCCGGCTGCAGGACGAGGCCGTGCGCCGCGTCGTCGTCGCCGTTGAAGTCGGTCGTCACCTTGCCGCCGGTGCCGAAGGTCGGATCGAGACTCCCGTTCGCGTTGTAGCGGGCGAGGGCGAAGTCTTGGTTGCGTGAGGTTTTCGCCTCACCGGCGGCGACCAGCTTGCCGTCCGGCTGCAGCACGAGCGCGAAGGCCGCGTCGTCATTGCCGGCGAAGTCGGTCGTCACCTTGCCGCCCGTGCCGAAGGTCGGATCCAAACTCCCGTTCGCGTTGTAGCGGGCGAGGGCGAAGTCCTGGTTGCGTGAGGTCTTCGCCTCACCGGCAACGACGATCTTCCCATCCGGCTGCAGGACGACCGCGTTAGCGGCGTCGTCGTTGCCGTTGAAGTCGGTCGTCACCTTGCCGCCGGTGCCGAAGGTCGCATCCAGACTCCCGTTCGTGTTGTAGCGGGCGAGAGCAAAGTCGCCCGAGCGCGAGGTCTTGGCCACGCCGACGGCCACCAGCTTGCCGTCCGGCTGCACGGCCACCCCGTGCGCCTCGTCGTCATTGCCGGCGAAGTCGGTCGTCACCTTGCCGGCCGTGCCAAAGGTCGCGTCCAGGTCGCCCGATGCGGCCCGAGCGGCCAGCGGCAACGCCAGCGACAGGGCCAACCCTGCCGCAAGCCAGATGATCAACCTGATTGAAACCGTATGCACATCTCCTCCTCTCCTACCCAGCCGACCTCGGCGGAGACCGCCGCACGCTTCGGGGCGCGAACGGGGCCGCTCGCCGGCGCCCGAGGGCACCAGCATGCAGCCAGGGCGGCAGACGCGAAAAAGGCCTGGCCGGCTGGGCGATCGTAGAACTGCTCCGGGCATCCGCCACCCCCTTCTCACCGTGAAGCCCAACCTAGTTACTACGGACAAGGGGCTGGACTTGGATGTTCCGGCGGCCTCGCTCGCCTGGTATCCGTGACGATTTACAGAACTCGACCTCGGTGTGCTGCAGCGGTGATGAGCCGAGCCAGTCGAAGCTCGAAGGCTTTCGACAATGGCAGAGCCGAGGATGGCTCCTTTATGGAGCCCCGTGGTTGCAACCGGTGGCAATCGGCGGCAAATCGACTAGACGTGGGAACGGCTAAAACAAGCCAAAACCGTTGCCCTCGGTTGCGACTGGTTGCCTGCGATGTTCCATGGTCAATGAGGGGTAGGGCTTGGCGACGGCCGTTACGAACTCGCAGGCCCCGACGGGTACACCGGCCCACAGTTGCTCGAGGAACCGCCGCATCACCGGGCGCCAGCGGTCGGCGGCCCGCGGGCTGAAGGCGGGCCCGACGAGGGCGCGCAGCCTGCGGTGGCGCTGGCCGGTCTGGTTGAGGATGTTGGCGTCGATCTGCTCGCGGAGCCGCCCGCCCGTGACGCCGAAGATGTCGGCGATCTCGCGGCCGGGGAAGGCGGTCGCCTTCGACCGCAGGAAGAACTCACCCGACTCGCGGTCAAGCACCACCAGCGACAGCGGGGCCTGTGCGAGCCAGCCGTCTACCCCGGCAAGCCGCTGGTGGTAGACCTCTCCGGTCAGGTCGGGCACCATGTAGTCGAAGACGGGAAGATCCAGTTCTGTCACGAGTGTCACGTTTGCTCCCGTGGCGCGAGGTCGACATCAATTTAACCGGTCGTCGCATCGTCCGTGGCACGCGAAACTGGTCGCCATGACTCCCAAGGCGGGGAGGTCGGCGGGCACGGGGCGCAGCGGGCCCGGGGACCGCTGCCGTTCGTGCCGATCGTGGCCGATCTGGCCGCACCCACCCCGGTCCTGGCCGCCGGCGGAATCGCCGACGGGCCAGGCGCTTGAAGACCTTGGCAGTGCGGCTATCCGAGATCGGGATCAGGCCGGGTCGTTTGCGGGCCAACGGAAGACGGGGAGATTAGGACGCCTCGACATCTACTGCCGATCCCGGCGCGGAGGCGCTCCTGGCTTTCGATTACGAACCCGGCGAGGATGGCATGCGCAGATACGTGACCGGGCGGATTGAACCAGGCGTTCGCCTCCTGCGTGTCCGTAAGGGGGGGTATTAGGCCCAGAGATACCCACGTCGACACAAATCAGCCGGGCTCACTCGACAGGGAGGTCCCCCAAGATGCGACTTCTACTGTTGCTGCCGTTACTGGCCATCTCGCTGGCGGCGGCAGGTGTCCTGGTGGCGCCTGCCGAGGCGGCGGCACCGGCCGTCACGTTCACGCCGGCCTCGCTGACGTTTGCCGACCAGGCCATCGGCACGACAAGCGCTCCGCAGTCGGTCACGGTAACCAACACCGGCGACGCGCCGCTGTTCATCAACGGCGTGTCGATCAGCGAGGCGGGCCTCGACTTCAACACGGACGAGGCCTGCGCGGGCCTGACACTAGCCCCCGGGACCAGCTGCAGCATGTCGGTCACCTTCCACCCCACGGCGTCGGGGACACGGACGGCCACGCTGAACGTCACCGACAACGCGGCCGGCAGCCCGCAGACGGTCCCGCTCACCGGGACCGGCACCGGCACCAACCCGCCGCTGGCGATCGACACGCAGTTCTTCACCTGCAGCGGCGGTGTCTGTGACATCGGCGCGGGCAGCAACGTGTTCGTCAGCAACTTCTTCACCACGACGTTCGAGGCGACCGGCGGCACGTCCCCGTACACCTGGTCCGGGCAGCCCCCGGCCGGGTTGACGCTGCGGCCGTCCGGGCTGCTGGTCGGCGCGCCGGCCACGCTCGGCACGCAGACGTTCACCGTGACCGTGACCGACGCGGCCGGGGCCACGGCGACCGGGGCGTTCTCGCTCACCGTCACCGGCCCCCCGTCGCCGAGCCCGCGCGGCTGCCAAACCGGCGGGAAACTGAAGGAGCCGCTCAGCGGGCCGTCGTTCAACGGTCAGACTCCCAGTGGCACGGCGCTCGCGGACGAGACGCAGCTCAGCGGCTGCGGCGGGTTCAGCGTCCTTTCGGCCGGGGTCAAGAAGGTGAACCTGCCCGACGGCACCCAGCTGTGGGTCACCCTTGACTTCAAACCGGTAGGAACAATCACACTCAAGAACGGCTCCGGCAGCATGACCCCCTACAACCTGGGCGACTTCGGAGTCTCAATGGACCAGGTCCGCGTCTTCAGCTCGCTTCCCGACATCAGCCCCTTCCAGCAGATCCTCATCGGCGGATCCTTCTCGTGACCTAGGTTTCGTCACGGCCAAGTGGGGCTAGTACGCGGGGCGCCCGGCCGCCTGCGAGCGGCCAGGCATACCCGCGGTAGCCCTCAAGGCACGTGAGGCTTCTAAATAACCCTTTTCAAGTAATTGGACCCGTCACGTAACTAGACGCGGGAAAGCACATTCCGTGAAAGGAGGGAGTACACGTTGATGCAGCACCGCACCATTTCTCCGACCTTAGACAAGGAACAGGGCGCGGGAGGCGCGCACACGTCCCGCCGGCGGACCAGCTGGCCGCTGCTGGCTCTCGGGCTCGCGCTGCTTGCGGGCCTCGGGCTCAGCATCCGGCCGCTGCCCGCCGCGGCGGCCACGCTGACGTTCCAGGTCACCAGCACCACCGACGCCCCGGACGCATCGCCCGGTGATGGCATCTGCGCCGACGCGGCCGGGCAGTGCACCCTGCGCGCCGCGGTGCAGGAGGCCGACGCCCAGCCC
>WNGR01008522.1_pt1 | contig 10827 bp, 5 predicted proteins | sample 5407581 | NCBI WGS metagenome assembly WNGR01 (sample SAMN13153383, study PRJNA577476) | soil metagenome | isolation source: 80 cm soil or saprolite under Garry oak tree replicate 2 | place: USA:California | collected 2016-06-15 | reverse complement strand
ATATTGTCGAACTGCCGGACGATGCGGTTTCGGCTGCATGGGCGCCGGAGATGGCGTGCATCGCGGGGACTCGTATCGTCGATCACAACTCGCAGCGCCTGCTGGCGAATACGCTGGCGCATCAGTGGTGGGGTTCGGAAGTATCGCCCGCAACGCTGAACGATGCGTGGATTACGAACGGCATGTCGCGCTACGGCGAATTGATGTATCTGGAAGATTCGGCGGGCAGGAATCCATTTCAGGCTGCGATCAGCGACGTTTCCGCGGGCGCCCTGGCGTATGACACGGAGCCGCTGACCACCCTAGGCCGGCTCGATCCATTCTCGCCGCAGTTCCAGTCGATGACGCTTGAGAAGGGTGCAATGGTCTTCCACATGCTGCGGTGGGAGATGGGCAATCAGGTGTTCCAGAATTTCCTCCGCGGGCTGCTTTCGCAATATACCGACAAGGGCATTCGCAGCGTCGATATTGAGCAGGTGGCGACGGCTCAGAGTCGTCTCGACCTGGCTGCGTTTTTCGCACAGTGGCTCGACGGGACGGGCGCGCCGGCGTTCAACAATAAGTACTCGGTGTACCGCCTGGGCAACAACAAGGGGTTCAGCACGGTGGGAACGATCAGCGAGGATCTCGACCTCTTCCGCATGCCGGTGGAACTGCGCATCGAGACGGATGGCAAGACGGAAGACCGCCGCATCGACGTTGCCGGCACCGACTCGCAGTTCAAGATCGAGACGTTCGGGCGGCCGCGCCGCATCTCGATCGATCCCGAGAACTGGCTGCTAAAGAGTACTCCCGATCTGGCGGTCCGCGTTGCCGTTCTTCGTGGCCAGCAGCTTGTCGCTCAGGGCGATCTGACCGGAGCGCTGGGGGAGTATCAGAAGGCGCTGGATGCGAATAAGACAAGTTCGCTGGCGGCGTATCGTATCGGCGAAGTGTTCTTCATGCAACGCAACATGCAGTCGGCGGCGAACAGCTTCCGCGACGCGTTGCGTGGCGACAACGATCCGCGCTGGACCGAGGTATGGAGCCACATCCACCTCGGCTATATCTTCGACGTGACGGGACAGCGTGAGCGCGCGGTGAATGAGTATCGGCTGGCGGTTCAGACCAACGATAATACCCAGGGCGCGATCAATGAAGCGCGCGCGCGCATGCAGACTCCGTATAAACGCGATCGCGCAGATAATTAGCCGAGAGCGAATCACAGTGGATGCAGAGGAACAGAGAGCATAGAGGGTGCCTCTTTTAGCTGCACATGTTCTGTGGTTGCCTTGCCGTGGAATGGCAGTATTCGGCTACACTGGTTCTCCCCAAGGGAGACGCTCATGCCTGGTCACAGAGTCTGTTTGCACCTGCTGGCAGTGATTGGTGTGGCCGGAGCGGGCTGGGCTCAGAGTGCGCCACCCGCAACGCCGCCTGCAGTTGCTGCCTCGAGTCATTCGAAGCCCGCAAAGACTGCGCCTGGGCCGATGGCGACGCTCAAGGCCAACGCGCAACTGGTGGTTGTCGATGTGGTTGTGACGGACAAGAGAGGGAAGCCGGTTCACGGAATGCAAGCCGCCGACTTCAGCTTGAAGGAAGACAATGCTCCGCAAGTCATCAAGAATTTTGAAGAGCACTCCGCCCTGACGTTGGCCGATGCCACGAAGTTTCCGGCGATGCAGAAACAGCCGCCCGGCATCTTCACCGACTTCATGCCGGCGGCGGCGAACGGAGCCGTCAATCTCGTCCTGCTTGATTCCTTGAACACGCCGATGGGCGCCCAGGCCTACGTACGCCAGCAGCTTGTTGCATATTTGAAGTCCACACCGCCGGGCAGCCGCACGGCCATCTTCGGCCTTACGACTCGTCTGTTGGTGTTACAGGGTTTCACCAGCGACCCGGAGGTGTTGAAGAGTCTCCTGAGCAAGGGATTCGGTAAAGGCTCGTCTCTGCTCAACAAGCAACCAGGCGGAGGCGGAGTTGGGAACACCGTGGCGGACGAATTTGAAGACGCGGAGACGAACGCTGATGTTGTTTCCAACCTCCGCCAGTTCGACGCACAGCAGCAGGCGTTCAGTCTCCAACTGCGCGCCGAGTACACGCTGGACGCGATGCGGCAGATTGCCAGATACCTCGCGATCATTCCGGGACGCAAGAACCTTATCTGGTTCTCTGGGTCGTTCCCGATCAATCTCCTCACCGACACGACGAGTGCCAGTATGTACGACGCATCGACCAGTTCGGGATTCGAGTTCCGCGAGACACTCGATCTGCTGGCGCGCAGCCGGGTTGCGGTCTACCCCATCGACGCGCTCAGCACTTCACCGGTATTCGAGGCCGCGAACGGGCGTAACTACGGCAGCTGGACGGGCATGGCGCGGCTGACGCAGGAGGAAGACAAGTACCTGTCCGATACCGCGGGCGAGCATGCCGCCATGCAGGCGATGGCTTTGGCCACGGGCGGAAACGCGTTCGTCAATAGCAGTGGTTTGACCGCGTCAGTCTCGAAAGCGATCGATGAAGGCTCCAACTTCTATACGCTGGCCTACACGCCGACCAACTCGGAACGCGACGGCAAATTCCGCAAGATCAAGGTTCAACTTGCCCGGCAGGATGTCACCCTCTCGTACCGCCAGGGCTATTACGCCGACGATCCGGGCCGGATCAAAAGTCCTTTGAAGTTCGCCGACGCGGGCGGTCACCACGGGCACGAATCCTAGCAGCCGGGAGGCCATACGGATTGCAATGACACGCGGCGCGCCTACGCCGTCGGAGATATTGATCAAGGTAGGAATACGGCCGATCAACTCCGCGAAGGCGCCCGAGGACCAGGTTGCAGAAGGGAATGTGCCGGCCGCCAGGACGCATGGTCCATACCTGCGTTACAGCGTCAATTACGCAATCGAGCCCGGCGATCTGAGTTTCATACGAACCTCCGACGGCAAGGTCCACGGCGACTTTGAGTTGATGATTGTGGCATTCGATTCCACCGGGCTGGTCGTCAATTCTACTGATAATACGGTCCACATGGCCGGCTCTCTGGACGAGATCAAGGAAGTGGCCAGCCGGGCCATCTTCTATCACGCGGAGATCAGCACGCCGGTTAAAGGGCAGTACTTCCTGCGTATTGCTGTGCGCGATCTTCATCGCGACCACTTCGGAGCCGTCGAAGTGGCAACCTCGGAAGTCAGGGATTTGCTGCCGTCTGACGCGGCGTTACCCACGCCAGCCGCACAGACGAATAAGTGAATTGCGCGATGTTGTGTTGCGCTTCGCTGATTTGATGGTCGGCGAGGGCGCGCCGGGTGGAGTTGGGGTGACAGAGGGAGTATTCAGCTACACTGGTTCTCCCCAGGGGAGACCTCTATGTTCCGTCGTACACGCTGCTTTTATCTGCTGGTTGTAGCTGCTGCGGCGGGGTCGAGCCGGGCTCAAAGCGTGTCACCTGCGGTGTCGTCCGCGGCGCCTCCTGCCGCCGCTGCGCAGACTCAGTCGATGCCGGCGCAGAGTGCACAGAAGCCGGTGACGACGCTCAAGGCAAATGCACAACTGGTGGTTGTCGATGTGGTGGTGACGGACGGCAACCATAAGCCGGTTCACGGACTGAAGGCTTCCGACTTTGCGCTGGCTGAGGGCAACGTTCCGCAGACAATTACGCACTTCGAAGAGCACACCGCGCTGACAGCGGCCGACGCGACCCGGTTCGCGGATATGCCGAAGATGCCGCCCGACATCTTCACCAACTACACGCCTGCTCCTGCGAATGGAGCCGTCAATGTTTTGCTGCTCGACTCGCTGAATACGCCGATGAGGGATCAGGCGTACGTTCGCCAGCAGCTTCTGGCGTATCTGAAGACCGCGCCCCCGAGCACGCGCATCGCGATCTTCGGACTGACGACACGGTTGATTTTTCTGCAGGGGTTTACCAGCGACCCTGAAACGCTGAAGAACGCGATGAGCAAGAGCACAGGCAAAGGCTCGGCGCTGCTGGATGATCAGGTGGGCGGAGGCGGTACACAGAACAGCATGTCGGATGACATGGAAGACATGGGAGAGGATCCGGACATTGTCGCGAATCTGCGGCAGTTCGAGGCCCAGCAGCAATCGTTTCAGCTTCAGCTCCGCGCAAAATACACGCTGGATGCGATGAACGCGATTGCGCGTTATCTGGGGGGCATTCCTGGACGCAAGAATCTGATCTGGTTTTCCGGTTCATTTCCCATCAACATACTGCCCGATGTCACAGGTATGCTTCCCAATCCGTTTGCGGTGATGGCCAGTTCGGAAGATGAGTTCCGGGATACGGTGGCGCTGCTTGCGCGCAGCCAGGTCGCGGTGTATCCCATTGACGCTCGCGGGTTGATGAATTCTCCCGTATTCGATGTGACCAGCAATAGGAACTACGGCGGGCGAACGGGCAATGCGCGGATGCAGCAGGACCAGAACAAGTTCTTCAGCGATACTGCCGAGGAACACGGCACTATGCGCTCAATGGCCGATGCCACGGGCGGCCATGCGTTCGTCAACACGAATGGGCTGACCCAGGCTGTGGCGAGTGCGATCGATGAGGGGTCGAACTTCTATACGCTCACCTACGTTCCATCGAACTCGGAGCGGGACGGCAAGCTCCGGAAGATCAAGATAAAGCTCGTGCGCGGAGGCTTTAATCTTGCCTATCGCCAGGGCTACTATGCCGACCGCCCGAACAACACTAAGGGCGTCAATGCGGGGCCAACCTCGGCTGCGGTGACGGGCGCCGGTGTTCTTAGTCCGCAGGCTACGGAACGCATGGCGATGATGCGTGGCGCGCCCACGCCGGCCGAAATCCTGATCAAGGTTGGCGTGGTGCCGATGTTGCCCGCGAACCAGACGGAAGACAAGCCCGCCCCGAGCAACACGACGGCGGCGAATATTCATGGCCCTTATCGTCGATACGCCGTGAACTACGCGATCAGCCCTTCGGATATTACGTTCCTTCGAACCGGTGACGGTGTTATCCATGCGGAGTTCGATCTCGTCATCTTTGTGTTTGATCGTGACGGCCAGTTGATCAACTCCGTGGGGCAGGGGGTTCAGGTCACAGCCTCGCTGGAGCAAGTGAAACAGATGTTCGCGAAGGGCATCAACCAGCACCTGGAGGTCAGTGCTCCGGCGAAAGGCGAATACTTTCTTCGCATCGCCGTACATGACAAGCACCACGACCGCTATGGCGCGGTGGAAGTGGCTACGTCGCAGGTAAAGGATGTGGCCGTGCCGGCGGCTTCTCCTGCTCCGGGTGCGTCGGCGGCGAAATAGTTTTGATGTGATGAAAGCGGCGTCTTGCCGCTGATGCCTTTTTCGTAGTCTGTTCCCCAATTCAATTGGGTCGATATCCCGGTGTCCCTCGGCTGGTCAAAAGGGTACGGAGTTGAAACTCGTCCGCGGAGTTTTGCGTCTCTTTATGCAGGCAAGCAAGACTTGCGCCCGGCTTTTGTCGCCGGCTGCCTCGCATCTTAGCTTATTGACTGCCTAGTCCGACGCAAGACCTACGAGAACGCCAACTTGTACGGCTCGACCTAGTTCTTTTCCTGGGGGAGTTACTGTGAGTTACGCATCCGTCCTGCGCCACTTCAGTTTGGTTCTGCGCAATTGTGCGTTTCTGGTTGTGGCATCGGTTCCGATTCTTTCGCTGACTATTTCCGCTTCCGCGCAGTCGAACGGCGTCATTCGCGGCACGGTGATGGACCCGTCGGGCGCCGTGATTCCCGATGCATCGGTGAGCGTTACTACGCCTGACGGGCACACGGTGACGACCGCGAAGACAAACGCCGCCGGAGTTTACCAGGCAGGGAATCTCGCGGCGGGGACGTACATTGTGATCGGAAACGCGCAGGGGTTCGCGACGTCTGCGTCGAAGGCAGTGACGGTCGGCACGGGCGAGAGCAGGCAGTTCAATCTGACCTTGCAGATTGAAGAGGTGAAGCAACAACTGCAGGTTGAGTCGGAGCCGATGTCGGTGGACACCAGTCCGGACAATAACGCGAATGCGATTGTGATCAAGGGCAAGGACCTCGACGCGCTCTCGGACGATCCGGATGAACTGCAGAGCGAGTTGCAGGCGTTGGCCGGTCCGGCAGCGGGTCCGAATGGCGGACAGATTTATATTGACGGATTTACTGGCGGGCAACTTCCTCCGAAGACTTCGATCAGGGAGATTCGCATCAATCAGAATCCGTTCTCCGCGCAGTTCGACCGGCTGGGTTACGGTCGCATCGAGATACTCACGAAGCCGGGCACCGAGAAGGTGCATGGACAGATCGAGTCGCGCGGCAACTACTCGGCTTTCAACGCGCCGAATCCGATCCTGAACTCGAATCTCAGGCCGGGACAGGCGCCGATCCAGGAGCCGAATTATTACTCGTACAACCTGAATGGGAGTGTTGGCGGGCCGATCACGAAGAGCAGCTCATTCTTCTTCAGCGCGTTTGGGCGCAACAATCAGAATGAAAGCATTGTTGATGCCATCAATCCGGCAAATACAAGCCAGGCGCTGAATGAAGCGATTTCGAATCCCAGTTCGCGTATCGATCTGAGTCCGCGCTTCGACATCCAGCTTGGCCAGTCGAATACGCTAACAATTCGCGACGAGTTCTTTCGCGCGGTGCAGACGAATTCGGGGATCAGCGCGCTGACGTTGCCGGATCGGGCTTCGAACTCCCACGGCCTGGAGAATACTCTGCAGATCAGCGACAGCATTGTGCTGAACAAGAATCTGGCGAATGATATTCGGTTCGAGTACCGAAGGATTCGGAGTCAGGACACGCCTCAGTCGACCCGGCCGGGCGTGACGGTACAGGGTGCGTTCTCTACGGGAGGCAACGGCTCAGGCACGACGGAGGACCACCAGGACGACTTCGAGTTCCAGGATTATTTTGCGCAGTCGCTTGGGAGACATTCGTTGAACTATGGCACGCGTCTGCGCGCATATCGCGATGCGAACTATTCGAATGCGGGTGCGAACGGCGCTTACGTCTTCGATACGATTGCGGATTATCTGGCGGGCAAGCCGAGGCAATATACGGTGACGCTGGTCAACAGCTACGTGGCGCGGGCGACTCTGTTCGACGCAGCGCTGTTTTATCAGGACGATTGGAAGGTGAATCCGCGGTTCACGTTCAGCTATGGAGTGCGGTGGGAGACGCAGAACCGGATTCGCGACAAGAATGACTGGGCACCGCGCGTGATCTTTGCCTATGCGCTCGACAAGGGCGGAGCGAATCAAAGGCCAAAGACGGTGCTGCGAGTGGGGTATGGATGGTTTTACCAGCGGTTCACAGTGCCGAACGGGCTGGGAGGCGGAGGCGGCGGTGGAGGGGCGACACCGTATGTGATTCAGGCAATTCATAACAATTTTGTTCCGCTTGGGTCGTCCCAGACTCCGAACCAGCGCGGCATTACGGTGGTAAATCCGAATTTTTACAATCCGAACCAGACGGTGACGAACTTCTCCGGGTCGACGAGCGGCGCCGCCCCGACAGGCTACACGGTCGACCCTCATTTCCATGCTGCGAACGACATGCAGGCTGCGATTGGGATCGATCGACAGTTGAGCAAGCTGATGACTGCCAACGTCACGTATCTCTACAGCCGCGGCGTGCACATGTACCTGACGAACAACGTGAGCGCCGCGGGAGTTTATCCGGAGCAGAATATTCTGTCGGGCACGTATCCTACGGCTCCGATCTCGCAGCCGCCTGAAAACGATATGCAGTTTCAATCGGGCGGCGTGTACAGGCAGAACCAGGTGATTGCGTCGGTCACAGCGCGATATCCGCGGTTCAGCATCACCACGTTTTATACCTATAACAACTCGAAAGGGGATACCAGCGGTGTGGCGTTCGTTCCAACGGTCGCGAGCGATCCGGGATTCGACTATGGGCGGGCGAGCTTCGACATCCACAATCGCTTTGTGATTCTGGGTAATGTTCAGGCGCCATGGCGACTCTCGTTCTCGCCATTCCTGTCCGTCAACTCAGGTATGCCTTACAACATCAGTACCGGCAAGGATTTGACGGGCAACAATCAATTCAACTCGCGCCCGACATTTGCGGCGAGTTGTGGCCAGGCGAATGCCGTGTCGACACCCTATGGGTGTCTCGACGCGAATCCGCTGTCCAGCCCAACCGGCGCGAGCGAAAGGATTGTTCCCTACAACCTGGGCACAGGGCCAGCCAACATCAGCCTCAATCTTCGCGTCAGCAAGGTGTTCGGATTTGGACCGCGCATCGAAGGCGGTGGTGGTGGCGGGCGTGGAGGAGGAAGGGGTGGCGGTGGTGGCGGCGGAGGTATGGGTGGTGGGGGAGGTATGGGCGGCGGTGGAGGGCGCGGCGGCGGCGGAGGAGTTGGCCGCGGGTTGAGCGGCGATCAAGGAGGTCCTGGCCGCCTAGACGCTACTACTCCGCACAAGTACAACCTCACGCTCCAGGTCCAGGGCCAGAACGTCTTCAATCACGAAAATCTGGGCATCCCGAATGGCACGCTCACGTCTCCATTCTTCGGGAAGTCACAATCGCTCGCGGGCGGTTTCTTCGGACCTCCCACTGCCGGCAATCGAAGCATATTTCTGGGGGCGAACCTCAACTTCTGATGGACGTGAGTTCGCGGATGAGCTGAATCGATTGATCTATACAGTCGACGCGATCGGGACTGGGACGGGTGTGCTGAGTTCCTGGTCGCGGTATTGGAGCTGGTAGAGCTTCCAGTAGAGGCCCCGTTGCGTGAGGAGTTGTTGGTGGGTGCCGCGTTCGCGGAGCTGACCCTTGTGCATGACAAGGATGGTATCTGCACTCTGGACAGTGGACAGCCGGTGCGCGATCAGCACGCTGGTGCGACCGGTGATCATGCGGGAGAGCGCAAGGCGGACGAGGTGCTCGGTGTCGGTATCGACGGAGCTGGTAGCTTCGTCGAGGATAAGGACGGCGGGCGCATGGGCCAGGGCTCGGGCGAAGGCGATAAGCTGCTTCTGGCCGGTGGAGAGGGTGGCGCCGCGCTCGCGCACAGGCTCGTCGAAGCCGGCGGGGAGCGAGCGGATGAAGTCGCCGACGTTGACCTCGTCCGCAGCCTTCTGTAGTGCTGCATCGGTAATCCAACTGCTGCCGAGGCGGATGTTGTCCGCGATGGTGCCGGTGAAGAGGAAAGGGTCTTGCAGGACGACTCCGAAACGGCGGCGGAGGGCGGTAAGGTCCTGGTCGCGGATGTCTACGCCGTCGATGAGGATCTGACCGGCCTGGATGTCGTAGAAGCGCATCATCAGGGAGATGATGGTGGTCTTGCCGGCGCCGGTATGGCCTACGATTGCGGCGGTCTCGCCGGGAGGGATGGTGAAGGAGACGCCGCGCAGGATCCACTCGATGTCGGGGTCGGGGAGGAACGAGTTGCTGGTTGCTGGTTGTTGGTTGCTGGTAGTCGCGCGCTGATCGTAGGTGAACCAGACGTTGCGGAATTCAATTGAGCCGGAGCGGTTACCCGCGATGGCGTGTTCAGGGGAGACAACGGTCGGCTCGGTGTCGGTCAGCTTGAACACGCGCTCGCTGGCGGCCATGGCAGCTTGCAGGATGTTGTACTTTTCGCTGAGGTCCATGATCGGGCGGAAGAAGCGCTGCGCGTACTGGATAAATCCGATGAGGACGCCGACAGTGACGGTCCCGAAGAAGCCGGGGGCGCGGTCGGGATGCAGGCCCAGGGCGGCTGCGGCATGGAGGAAGGCGAGATTGTGAAGGACTGCCGAGCCGCCACGCCAGAGGATGAGGGCGATGGCGCTGGAGCTGAGGAACTCGACGACGGGATAGTACCAGGCGTAGGCGAAGATGGCATCGGTCCAGGCCTGCTTGTTCTCGGCGTTGACTGCTGAGAAGTCGTTGAAGGCGCGCCGCTCGCGATTGAAGAGCTGGACGATCGACATGCCGGACACGTATTCCTGCGTGAAGGAGTTGATCTTTGCGGTGGCGGCGCGCTGGCGGCGGTAGCTTTCGCGGACTTTTGCGCGGAAGATGCGCGTGACGAAGAGGATGGCCGGGATGACGGCGAGGGTGAGCAGCGCGAGCGGCCAGCTCTTCCAGATCATGATGCCGACAATGAAGGCGAGGGTGAAGACGTCTTCGAAGATCGCGAGCACGCCGGAGGTGAACATCTCGTTCAGTGCGTCAACGTCGGAGGTGAGACGTGTGACGAGACGGCCAACCGGGTTGCGATCGTAAAAGGCGGGCGACATGCGCTGAAGATGCCGGAAGATCTGGCTGCGCATATCGAACATCACCTTCTGGCCTGTCCACTGCATCAGGTAGGTCTGGAGCAGTTCGAGCAGGAAAGTGACCAGCAGCGCGCCGAGATAGATGCCGGCGATCAGGGTAACGCCGTGCATGGGCGGGATGGGATAGCGGCTCAGCTGGCGGGCGAGCCACGGAAGCTGGTCGGGCGCTTTGGCCGCCATATAGGTGTCGACGACGATCATGACCAGCAGCGGGCCGGCGCTGTCGCAGGCTGCCTTGAGGATGGTGGCGACGGCGGAGATGGCAACCTGAAGTTTGTACGGGCGTAGGTACGTCAGCAAGCGCCGCATAAGGCGACCGTCGTAGGCCTTGCCGGCGACATCGTCGTCGTGTGCGGGCTTGGCTATGGCTTTCTTCGGCTGCTCTATTTTTTGCTCGTCGGCCATCCGTATGTACTCATTCTAGATGCTGGCGGGCGGCGGACGATTCGGGACTTGCGGACTATCTTACGTGCCGGAATGGACGGCGGTAGAGATAGCCGGAGCGGGAACAGGCGCCTGCGGCGAAGAGGCTGCGGCCAGGATCGCTCCCTGGCCGG
>WNGR01009139.1_pt1 | contig 10829 bp, 8 predicted proteins | sample 5407581 | NCBI WGS metagenome assembly WNGR01 (sample SAMN13153383, study PRJNA577476) | soil metagenome | isolation source: 80 cm soil or saprolite under Garry oak tree replicate 2 | place: USA:California | collected 2016-06-15 | reverse complement strand
CACCGCTCCGAGCCGTGGATATCTTAACTCTGGCCAATTTTCATGAGATTTCGCGGGCCGCAGGCCCTAAATGACAGTTAGGGTGATCACCGCAACAGTCTACTCGGGCCGTCGCGAGGCCGGCCTCGTTATGACATCACTCTGATATAACGCGATTCGGTAAGAGTCGCCGACCATCCAGGCAGAATTGGGACGTACTCTACTGTTGGCGCAACGCGCTCACAGGATCTACCCGGCTCGCGCGACGCGCCGGTACAAAACTCGCAAACAGCGCGGCAATGATTAGGACAGGGATTGTAATAACAAAAGTCGACACGTCAGCGGGCCGCATTCCCTCGACCAGGCGATTCAAGATACGCCCCGCAGCCAAAGCCGCAAGTATGCCGACACCAACTCCGACGAAAATCATCACAAGGCTTTGTCCGAGTACCAGCCTCATGACATCTCGAGCGGTCGCGCCAAGCGTCATGCGTACGCCGATTTCGGGCACACGCTGTCCCGTCAAGTAGGCCAGCACGCCGTAAATGCCGATGCACGCCAGTAGCAAAGCTAATCCGGCGAATATGCCGAACAAGAGCAAAAGGAAGCGTTGCCGGGCGAGCGAGGCGCTTACGAGCTGCTCCATGGTGTGGACTTCATACAGGGCTTGATCGCCGGCCGCGCCGCGCAATTTTCCCCGCAACAGCTCGACGACATTCAAGGGTGGGATCGTTGTTCGCGCGGCAATCGACATGATTGACGAAAAGAAATGCAGCAACGGCGCGGGCACCTGGGCAAAGGGGTAGTACATTTGATCGCGCACTCGCGATTGATCATCGGCAGCCAACCCCCACTGGCGCACATGGCCAACTATGCCCACCACCAGAGCCGGAGTGGCGCCCATGGCGGGAATCCAGATGCGCTTGCCAACTGCGTCTTTGCTGCCGAAGGCATGCTCGGCGAGATTCTCGTCGACCACGACCACCGGTTCACTACCGATGCGATCGCGTTCATTGAAGAAGCGACCGTGGCGCAGCGGAATGCCCATCACTTTCAAGTAGTCCGGCGTTACGCACGACGCCAGCGCGACGGGCTCCTGGTTCGGTGGAGGGGGCGTGGCGGTGGTCCAATAAGGCACCGAGTTTTCTCCTTTGCGCATCGGGATAATATCGGCCAAAGCGACCGATTCAACGCCCGGGACGCGTCGAGCACGATCGAGTACGTCTTGCCAGGCCTCGCGGGCCTTCTCGGGATTCGCGAGCGTGCCGGGAGAAAGCGCGAAGTGCGCGGCCATTACGTTGTGCACGTTGAAACCGGGATCAAGGGATGAGAGCGCGAGCAGCGTGTGCCCAAGCATTCCAGCCGAGACCAGCAGCACTACGGCGAGGGCGATCTCAGAGATTACAAATGCGCTGTGCAGGTGGCGCGAGCTTCCAGCAATGCTTCGCGCCCCAGCGCGGAGGGTCTGTTCTACGCCGCGCATTGGAACCCGCAGCGCCGGCGCCAGCCCGAAAAGAAAACCACTCAAGAGCGAGGCGCCCACGGCGAAAACAAGTACGCGCCAGTCCAGATGGACCTCTTCCGCGCGCGGCAAGCTGCCTGGCCAAAACGCAACAAACGGATGAACGCTGACGAATGCGAGTACCACGCCGAGCAGGCCTCCTCCAACGCCTAAGATTGCGCTTTCCGTAAGGCATTGACGCGCCAGGCGGCCACGCCCAGCCCCCAGTGCTACACGCATGGCAAGCTCCCGCTCGCGTGAAACCGCCCGCGCGAGTAGCAGACTCGCTATATTCACGCAGGCGATGAGCAGCACAAGGCCGACCGCACACAGGAGCAGCCAGAGTGTCGAGCCGACATCTCCGACCAACTCCTTTTGCAGCGGGTAGGGGATCATGGTGAGGCCCGCATTCGACTTGGGATATTCTTCAGCCAAATGCCGCGCAATCAGTGCGAGCTCGGCCCTTGCCTCGGCCAACCCAAACCCGGGCCGCAAGCGCGCCATAACGCGCAGAAAACGTGCGGCGCGATTCTGCATTCGCGGGTCAGTGTTTTGCCTTTGCTCGAGCGGAGTGAATACGTCCGCTCCTCCATCCAACTGGAAGCCCGCGGGCGCGATGCCGACCACGGTATAGGTTTTCCCGTCATAAACGAGCGACCTGCCGATCGTGCTCGGTTGGCCGCCAAAGTCGCGCTGCCACAATCCATAGCTGATAATCGCGACAGCTGCCGCGCCCGGTCGGTCTTCATCCAGCCGAAATGCGCGCCCTTGTAGGGGAGAGATACCGAGCGTGGAGAATAACTCCGCGGAAATCTGTCGCCCGTTCACGTACTCAGGTTCTCCGGGCTCACTGATCGTGCCCCCGCCGTAAGTCCACGCAGCTAAGGCAAGCGTTTCGCTCTCGCGCTTGACGTCGCCGAAATCAAGATTGGAACAGCCCCAGAGCTCGCCGACGGCCTCGGTGAATCCGCGCAAAGTGACCAGTCTGTCCGGTTCCGGGTACGACAGGGGCCTTAGCAAAACACTGTTGATTACGGCGAACATGACGGTAGTGGCGCCGATGCCGAGCGAAAGTATCAGGAGCGCAACCACTGTGAATCCGGGCTTTCGCCGGAATGTGCGAAGCGCATAGCGGGTGTCCTGCAGCAAATCTTCCAGCCAGCGCGTGCCCCGCGCGTCGCGGCACTTCTCCTTGACCTGTTCCGGACCGCCGAGCGCAAGCCGTGCTTGTCGTCGTGCTTGGTCCGGAGGTATGCCGCGCCCAATCAACTGCGACGTATGCTGCTCGAGATGAAAGCTCAATTCCTTTTCGAGCTGCGCTTCCATTTGCGTTCGTCGCGATAGTCGTTTCCACCAGTTCATCGCGCACCGCCATCGGCCATCCCAAGGATCAGTCCAATTGCATCGATTAGTCGCTGCCAGTCGGCCGTTTCGGTTTTAAGCTGCTTCAAGCCTTTTCGCGTCAGGCGATAGAATTTCGCCTCGCGCCCGGTCTCGGTTTCTTTCCAATCGGCAGCCAGAAGGCCACGGTTTTCGAGGCGGTGCAATGCCGGGTAGAGCGACCCTTCCGGCACCTGGACGACACCGCGCGAAACTTGTTCGAGGCGTTGCGCGATGGCGTAGCCGTGCACCGGGCCAAGGGCAATCACTTTCAAGATCAAGAGGTCCAGCGTGCCTTGGGGAAGGTCGGATTTGAGGGGAGCCATTCTTATACCTCGTGCTTCTATGCATTAACATGGAAGCAGGTCGAAATGCAAGATAGGCTTCCCTGCCAACAATTCACCTCGGGAGCGGCTGGGTACTTGAGCGGAATACCGTACACGTCCTTTTGTAAGTTTGGACAAACGTTGATGAATTTTCCCATTAAACGAGCAATTCGGTGTACGAACAAATGTGACAAGCAACAACTGGGGCACACCGTTCTCTAGAGGTCTTAAAAAAAAATCTGTTAACAAATACGTTAATGTTTCGGCTAGACGAAAAACATGGTACTTCCAGAACGCAGCGAAGCGCCAGTACCTCACCGAAGGTGAAGCACTAACCACAGCCGCACACCAGATTGCCACCGCCAATGCCCTGAAAGAACTTCGTGCCTATCAATGCTCCTGGTGTGAGGCGTGGCATATCACAAAAAATCCAAGCAGATCCGAAAAGAGTCGCAAGTAACGATTCGAATCGAGTTGACGCGGAGAGCTTCCCCAGAAACGACTGGAAAATCCGGTTGCTGACAGTCACCGCGCGCCTTCCGAAAGAGCTAATCCAGATCCTCGTGAGCCCAGACGCGCTCGGCGTCGCTAGTGGCCGCGAATCCAGGATCCGTTACAACAGTGTGGATGTGATTGCCGGATTGGCTTACCAGGATCGCGAAGTGGAGTGTCAGTTGGTCTTTGCCAACCTGGGTAATGGTTCCCGTGCAATCCGAGTTCACTGTATAGGTGCCCGTGCTGGGACTCCAGATCAAAGGAATGTTGCCGTTTATCGCGACTGCGGACACCTGGGTCAGCTCACCCTGGCCGTCGAACGTCGTTTTGGCAATGCCATCAACGAGGAGGGGCCCGTTGGGCGTCAAAATTTGACCGTGAATCGTAAAAGCGTAGGTTCCCTTGATGGTGGAATCTGTACACTCCCTGGCATGGGCGGTTACCGCTGACGACGCGGCCAAAGCCATCACCAGTAGAATAAGAAAGATGCGGAATTTCATGTTTCCTCCAAAGTATGTGGGGTGGCATTCAGCCTCACCCGATTCGAGCCCGTATGCTGCCACTGGGCTGTGCAGCAAACAATGGAGGGCGCCTGTAGATTGTCTGTAGGATACGTGCACAACCGGGACGCAAGGCTGTAGAATGACCGAGCTTGCCTTGGGGCTTCCATGCCTTCAGAAATAGTCCAACTGGGACAATTCGTTTTGGACGTAAGTCGGTACGAACTGACTCGCAGTGGAAAACCGGTGCGCATGGAACGCATTCCGATGGACCTGCTGATCCTCCTAGTCCGCGAGGGAGGGAGATTGGTCGGCCGCGAAGAGATCATCGAACGCCTCTGGGGCAAAGAAGTTCACTTCGACACCGATAACGGCATCAACACCGCGATCCGAAAGATTCGCCGTGCTCTCGGCGAAGACCCAGAGAAGCCGCAGTACATCGAGACAGTGCTGGGCAAAGGTTACCGCTTCAAGGTCCCGCTCGAGTGGGCGACCGCCAATAGTGACAAAGATCCTCCACTAAACGCCGACGGTTCCTCCACTCAAATCGGAATCGGAGACCCAGCATCAGCCCAGCCTGTACTCGGTCAGGCGCTGTCCACTACCAGGAATATCGTTTTATTGGGATTAGTCGTGGGCGGTCTTGCGCTGTCTTTTGCGTATTACAGCCATTCGCGCAAATCCAAAGTAGGTCACCCGGCGGTAACCCCTGCCGTCACCAACGTTGGCGAAAAATACACACCAACTCTCTCTCCAGATGGCCAGCATTTGGCCTTCGTTTGGAATGGTGGAGCTGGCCCTCACTTCAACTTGTATGTGAAAGTCGTTGGCACTGAGGAATCGCTACAACTGACCAAACAACCGTCGCTCGACTTTAATCCGGTTTGGTCCCCTGATGGCCGTTACATCGCTTTCTGTCGCATTTTAAAAGACGCAACAGGCATCTACATCATTCCGGCATTGGGTGGTGCTGAGCGAAGAGTGCGGAACACTCTTTGGGATGATCAAGAGTTCGACCAAGTCTTTCGGTTCGGCCGCCTCTCGTGGTCACCCGATGGGAAGTTACTCGCGTATTCTGACCGTGCATCCCGTAGCGAAGCTGCCTCTATTTTTCTGCTCTCGCTCGATTCAGGGGAAGTTCGCAGACTCACATCGGCGCTGCGTGCTAGAGGAGATTTCAGTCCTGAATTCTCCCCAGATGGTCAAACCTTGGCCTTCGGCAGAGATTCGCAAGGCGTCCAGTCAATCTACGCGATCCCAGTTTCCGGAGGAGAAGAACAACGTCTTACTTCGGATACTGCACAGAAGTGGGGGCTTGCGTGGACTCCTGACGGCCGCGAAATAGTTTTCGCAAATGTTGGTTGGCTTTGGAAGGTATCTCGTCGGGGGGGCGAGCCAGAAAAACTGCAGTTTGGTCAAGATGGATTCCAGCCTTCGATTAGAGGGAATCGATTGGTCTATGTGCATCTCAAGTTCAATAACAACATCTGGAGAAGGGGTCTTAACTCATCGGTTTCGGCCAGCCCTCCCGATAAGTTCATAACTTCCACGAGAATGGAAACTGGTCCTCAGTTCTCGCCAGATGGAACTAAGATTGCCTTCGAATCTACCCGCACCGGCGCTTATGAAGTCTGGCTGTGCCGGAGCGACGCAAGTAGTCTCATGCAGCTAACCCACTTCAACCCTTCTGTGACTGGAACTCCACGCTGGTCCCCCGACGGCCAGCAGATTGTCTTCGACTCTCGTCCTGGCGGAAATTCAGACATTTTCGTCGTCGACGTTCAGGGCGGCGCGCCTCGTAAGCTTACCAGTGAGCCTTCGAACGAAGGCGTGCCAAGTTGGTCTCGAGACGGCCGTTGGATATATTTCGCATCAGATCGCACCGGTGGTTGGGAAGTATGGAAAATGCCTTCGACGGGTGGGTCCGCTGTTCAAGTAACACGTCACGGTGGATTTGCGGGATTCGAATCGCCCGACGGAGGATTCTTCTATTATGCAAAAGGCCTCACTGTTCCTGGATTGTGGCGCATTCCGACCAACGGCGGCCAAGAGGTGGAGCTCATAAGTTCTTTGGAAGCCGGTTACTGGGGCTATTGGGCAGTGGTCGAAAACGGTGTTTATTACCTCGATACGACTACGAAACCCGGGATCGCGTTCTTCGACATCACCACTCATCACATTACTAGACTGTTCGACCTGGAGAACCGTCCGGCCAGGCAAGTGCCGGGATTGGCCGTCTCTCCGGACAAAAGGACAATCCTTTACACACAATGGGATGCGTCAGATAGTGACATTATTCTTGTGGAGAACTTCCGATAAACACTCTCCATGGAGCGCTAGAATTGCGTTGACAAGGATAGAGCTAGGGCATACTGTCGGCGCACACTGGCCGGTGCTGCGGGCGCAAGCCTATATTCCAGGTTACCCACTAGACAGAAAGCCGGATCCCTCACCATCCGCGAACCTGCGAGTGAGCGACGAGGAACGACCTTCCAATCGAATTGCGCGCAGTGCGGCCTGCCAGCGAGTCCAGGAGGACACAATAATGAAGAAACCGATAGCGGGCCTGCTTGTGTTTGTGTTGGCAGTGATGCTTGTACCGGCGGCTCTTCCCCAAACGGAATCGACGCCGATTGTGTATACCTATGTGAGCCAGTTCCAAATCCCACGGGCGAATTGGGCGGCATACTCGGAAGACACCGAGAAGTCGTTCGTTCCGGTTGTGGAGAAGTCGTTAGGCGACGGGACAATCCTTAGCTGGTCCACCTTTGAGCAAGTCGTACACACACCCGACGGATATACGCACGGCGCGGCGTGGACGTCCAACAGCATCGCGGGGCTCATGAAGGTGCTCGACGAAGTTCGCAAGAACGGTCCGCGGCCCGCGCAAATCGCAGCCACGAAGCACGAAGATTTGTTGATGCAAACGAGGATGTACCATGGCGGCAGCGGAGCAGAAGCGTACCTGCGCGTGATCTGCTCAATGGCGAAGGCCGATAAGCCGGAAGGTTACACCGCAACGCTCAAGAAACTCCTAGTGCCGACGTTTGAGGAACAGCTCAAGAAGGGCGTGGCTACGTACTACGGCGTCGACGAGCAATACGTCAACACTGCGGCACCGTCGATGCGCTGCGTCGTCATCACCTACCCCAATGCCGAAAGCATGGACAAGTGGGCGACAGCCATCAACACGACGATGGGTAAGTGGAGTCCGGCGGAACGCACAGAATTTGCAGGTGCCACCGTGCCCGACAGCCGGCGCGACATCTTGGCGCGGATAACGCGCTCCGGCCATAAATAGCTGATTCTTTACTGGTAGTGTGAAACGGAGAGATACAGTTCCGTGGTGTAAGGAGGTGTGTCTCTCCCGTTTACATCGAAAGCATCGGCCAGAGTCAAAATCAAATTCGTGCGGAGGAAAGGACACATTCGACGGACGGAAAATAGCAGTTTTGCACTCACACACCTCGCACAAAAGCGTCAGGCAAACCCTCCGTTGATTCACGTCGAACAGGGCTTGTTAATCTTCACAGCAATGAGCTAAATTTTCTGCCGTAAGGCGGTAAGGATGGCTAAGCCTCCTTCAATCACCATACCGACCGAGCCAATGGGCCAGGTGGACTTCACCAAAGGAAGGCTGGCCGTGAATGTCGATGGTAGGAACCTCCTCAGCAGCTTCATTGACTTAAACAATCTCGCGCTCTCGCGGTTCTCGCCGGAAGAGCGCGGGTGCATCGGGATGTATGCCTGCCCGGCCGATGATCTCGATTCGACGCCCAGCGTGGATGTCGATTACGCGGAGTTGCTGCCCAGCTTGTTTGAGTTGGAAGTGCGCGACCGTTTCGTTCGAACCCGGCAAGAATTGGCGCTGGTGCTAGGGAGACAGTTAATTTTTGATTGAAGCGCGGCGCGGCTGTTCCGCGTGGCAACCGGATGAGTCAAATGGCAGCCGTGAACTTGATTGGCTCGCACGACTACGCGCTCGTGGCGCTTTCGGTGTTGATCGCCATGTTTGCGTCGTACGCTGCTCTGGATCTCGCAGGTCGCGTAACGGCCGCGGGCGGTTGGACTCGCGCGGCTTGGCTGCTGGGCGGGGCCGGTGCGATGGGGACTGGCATTTGGTCCATGCACTACATTGGAATGCTGGCGTTCATCCTACCGATTCCCGTGGCCTACCATTGGCCGACCGTTCTGCTGTCACTGTTTGCGGCCATTCTCGCGTCGGTCATTGCGCTGTACGTGGTGAGCCGGCAGAAGATGGGTGCGTCCCGAGCGGTCGCAGGAAGTGTCCTGATGGGTGCGGGTATTGCGAGTATGCATTACATCGGCATGGCCGCCATGCGTTTACCGGCTATATGCCAGTTTAATTCCTTTCTCGTCGTCCTGTCCGTCATGCTCGCGGTTCTGATTTCTCTCGCCGCGCTATGGATTACCTTTCACTTCCGAGATGAGAAAACGGGGATCGGCTGGGAAAAGTTAGCCGGAGCCGTCGTGATGGGTGCTGCGATCCCCGTCATGCATTACACCGGGATGGCCGCCGCCAGTTTCACGCTCGCCGGCATGCCAGCAGACCTGTCTCATGCCGTAAGCATCTCCACACTCGGCACCGCCGGAATTGCCGCCGTCACCTTTATCGTCCTCGGGCTGGCTATGCTGACGTCCTGGGTGGATAGGCGATTCGCTGCCCAGACCTTGGAACTGCAGGAAGAAACGCTGCGGCGGAGCGAGGGTTACTTGGCGGAAGCACAGAGGTTGACTGGGATAGGCAGTTGGGCATGGAACGTGGCCACTAGACAGAGTGTCTATTGGTCACAGGAAAATTACCGCTTGTTTGGCTTCGATCCGGAAGGGGCTATACCGTCAGACGAAGCGTTTTACCAGCGCATTCATCCAGAGGATCGAGATAGGGTGCGCAGAGAAGTTTTTCTTGAAAGACCGGAGCAAGGCTCCCACTTTGACGTGGATTTCCGAATCGTTCTTCCAGACGGAGCAATTAAGTACGTTCGCTCGTCAGGCCATCCCATTTTCAACATATCCGGCGATCTCGTTGAGTACGTCGGTACATCGATAGACGTTACCGAACGCAAGCGGGTGGATGAAGAGCGCGAGAGATTGCTGGCAAGTGAGCGAGCGGCCTTCGCCGAAGCAGTAGCTGCACAGCAGCGGTTCCGCGACCTGGTTAATTCGGTCGAGGCGATTGTTTGGGAAGCGAATGTGCCGAGTTTCCAGTTTTCGTTCATCAGCAAGGAGGCCGAGCGCGTCCTGGGCTACCCGGTGGAACGCTGGCTGTCCGAACCGACATTCTGGAAGGACCACGTGCATCCAGAAGACCGGGAGTGGGCTCTGCAATACTGCCAAACCGCAACCGCCGAGAAACGCAACCACCAGTTTGAACACCGTATGATCGCTGCCGACGGAAGTGTGGTGTGGCTGCGCGACCTGGTAACTGTGGTTGTGGAGGGAGATCGCGTAACGAGCGTGCGTGGTCTGATGGTCGATCTCACCAACCGCAGGCAGGCTGAAGAGGCTCTGCGCCAGGCGCAGGCGGATCTCGCATACGTAAGCCGGGTAACCACCATGGGAGAGCTGACTGCCTCCCTGGCGCACGAAGTGAATCAACCGATTGCCGCCGCCGTCACCAACGCGAATACCTGTTTGCGCTGGCTTACGCGCGATCACCCCGACGTGGAAGAGGCGCGCGCGGCGGCCGCCAGAATCGTGAAGGACGGAACGCGTGCTGGGGAAATCATCAGCCGGACCCGCCTTCTCTTCGAAAAGGGTACTCCGCAACACCACTCGGTTGATGTAAACGAAGTCATCGGAGAGATGATCGTGCTCCTGCGCGGCGAGACAACACGATACTCCATATCAGTCCGAACAGAGCTAGCGGCAGACCTCCCGCAAGTCATGGGAGATCGCGTGCAATTGCAGCAGGTCATGATGAACTTAATCATGAACAGCATCGATGCAATGAAGGACGCGGATGGCACGCGCGAACTAGTTATCAAGTCGCAGCGAACGGAAAACAACCACGACAAAACCGCATGGCACCGGCATGGGACTTCGCATCAGCCGCTCCATCATCGAATCGCATGGTGGCCGCTTGTGGGCTGCTGACAACTCCCCTCGTGGCGCAAGCTTTTGTTTCACCTTACCCACCAAAGCCGAAAGAAAGGAATGACACACGAAGGCGCTCCGGCGGTGTTCGTCATTCATGAGGTTGCCGCTGTGCGGCCATCCTGGGTGCGGGGGTTGCGAAAGGATTTCCGACCATCCGGAAGTCATCGCGAGACGATCTGAATCCGGAAGTCGGGTACGGCTAGCTCGGCAGGACTCGCGAGCCGATTCAAGCCTCGCCAGCGTGCTCTTTGACCACGATTCTCGGGTTTTGTGCTCGCGCAGTTCGGCGACCTTCGAAATGTCTTAGATTGATTGCTTTCGGTCCAGTCCAGGAATTCGATTTGAGCCACATTTCTAGTCCGCCGCCGCGTCGTCTTCGTTTGGCGCGGCGACTGGTGGGGCGGCGTTCGCAACCGGCAGTGTCACTACAACTACTGTGCTCTTGCCGTTGCGAGCAGAACTTATCTCCAACTACCACCCAGTTGATGAATTCTTTCTCGCCTACCTCTGATTCCAACACCGGGCGCA
>WNGR01008520.1_pt1 | contig 10829 bp, 14 predicted proteins | sample 5407581 | NCBI WGS metagenome assembly WNGR01 (sample SAMN13153383, study PRJNA577476) | soil metagenome | isolation source: 80 cm soil or saprolite under Garry oak tree replicate 2 | place: USA:California | collected 2016-06-15 | reverse complement strand
GATGCCAGAACCGGTTGACCGTCGATCCACATCTGCAGCCGGGCGTCGGCAACATTGATGACAATTCGATCCGCCTCCAGATCGGCAGGCAGCCAACGCCATCGTTCCATGTTGGCGGCGATCGCATCATGCGCCGGGCCTTCAGGTAAGCGCGCCAACGCCGCCTTGAGAATAGCATATTCGGCATGGTGCGGCGCCAAGCCAGCGAGCAATTCCCGAAGACGTCCCTTTTGCAGCGCCTGTTCCAAAGCCGCGGGCGCATCGAATGAACGAGCCGGCAGGGCTACATCTGCGTCGAGCTTTTTCAACTCTGGCCCCCCGATCGCAAGGTCCGACATGTATCGAAGCAGCGCCGAACTCAAGGCAATATCGCCGGTCACAGCGTCGCCGTCCGAAGTGACGCGATATCGCTCGGGATCAAGCCCTTCTTTGGCGGCTTGCCTCAGAGTCGCCAGAGCCTGCTGTGCAGCGCTGTCGGCAACGCGGTCTTTCCATGCCAAGGCGTATCCGCGCTGCTGGTAAAATCGGCTCGTCGCTCCTCCGTCGTCGATGACCCCCACGCGGGCCTGAACTGCGGCCGCAATGTTCCCGGATTGCGCGAGCACGCCACCGGGAAGTGTTAGAAAAATCGCCGTAACGGCCGCGCGCCAGAACATCCGAAATCCACCAGAAGATCCGAAACTCAAAGAAACGTCCCCGACCCAAGGTTGGGGGATAAGGCCAGGGACGCTCGAGACTGGTTGGGACAGTCTCGGCATAAAATACTGTGCGCCGGGTACCGGGCCTTGATCTCGCGCAAAAAGCGCACTTGATCTGACGCAATGCGCACGCCCGTGGCTCTCCTACAGTTGCGTCTGGAGAAGCCCGTGAAACAAGCCGTGATCTTCGCCCATCCAGCCGAACAGAGCTTCACTGCCTCTGTTGCCGATACCTACGTCAAGGCGTGCCAGGCGCTTGGGCATGACGTCTTCTGCCGCGACCTCTACAGAATCAATTTCGATCCCTGCCTGAAGGCAGGAGAACTTCCCACGACTGACTCGTTTCAGCCGGCTGCGGATGTGGCGACCGAACGTTCGCTCTTGAAGAATTGCGACGTATTTGCGCTGGTCTATCCGCTTTGGCTGAACACGCCACCTGCCATTCTGAAGGGGTATCTCGAGCGCGTGTTCGGTTTCGGTTTTGCTTATGGCGGCCGGGGTCATAGCTACAATCCACTGCTGAAGGGCCGCAAGCTTATCAGCTTCAGTTCTTCGGGCGCTCCCACGACCTGGGTAAAGCAGACGGGCGCCCTGAGCGCGATCCGTACCCTGTTCGACAGTTACTTCGCAGAACTTTGCGGCATGACATCGCTGCAGCACGTCCATTTCGGATCGATCACGCCTGGCGCCAGTGAATTCTACATCCGCGCCAACCTGGAAGAGGTAGCCAAAACCGTCAACCTGCACTTTGGGAGGCAAGAATGACATTGATGAACATCCGCCTGGAACTGGGACGGGTCCGCGAATTTCCGGAAGGCGATCCCCGTCATGGCTATGAATTCGTCGCGCCATTGGACAGGAACGGCCATCTCGACGCAGCCGCCTGGAGTGTGGAAAGACAGAGATGCACGGTCCGCAACTTCCGGCCCGGCCGGGCCGAGCGCAAAGGGCTGCTCCGCCATATCGGCCGTGGTTGGCGGTTCGACTATCAGCCGGAACGGAAAGAGAACGATGAGCCTTTCTTCAAGCTGGATCGGCACATTATGGCCCCGGGATTCTATGTCACTGTCGCCGAGGACGATGGCGTGCAGCGACCGTTCAAGATCGTGGCAGTCACGCCGGTGAAGGTGCCGGCATGAGCGCGAACCCGTACCATGTGATCGTATGGATCGATCACCAGACAGCGCATCTCTATGGCGTCCATCGGGACAGTATAGGCGAGATCGCCACTATCCATGTTCCAGACCAGGATCGCGGACATATTCATCACAAGGCCGGCACTCCCGGATCGGGCCATGCTGCAGTGGCGCCAGGTCTTTTGAGAGAGGTCGCCGGCGCGCTCAGCAATGCGCAGGAGATTCTCATCGTGGGACCAGCCGACGCCAAGACCGCCCTCAAGAAATATATCGTTCTTCAGCTTCCGCTGCTGGCGAAGCGGATTATAGGGATGGAACCGATGGGGCGTGCGCACATGGATGATATTCACGCCCTGGCCGTACGGTTTTTCCACCGGCATGATTTGCCGGATGCGGTACAGGATCGCTGACGATGAAGCACGTCCTGCTGATCAACGGAAATCCCGACCCATCGACGGAGAAGCTGACCAGCGCCTTGGCAAAAGCCTATGGCGAAGGCGCCGAACAGGCTGGTTGCGTGGTGCGCCAGATCAACATTGGCGGGGTGGACTTCCCCTGGCTGCATAATGCCGCCGAGTTTGCCACCAAGGCCACGGATAAGGTGATTACTGATGCGCAAGACGCCTTTATGGCCGCCGAGCATGTCGTCTTTGTTTACCCGCTTTGGCTGGGCGCGGCCCCTGCACTTTTCAAAGCCTATATGGAACAGATGGCGCGGGGCGAATTTCTGCTGGACAAAAGCAATGGAGGTCTTCCCCGTGGCCGGCTCAAGGGCCGGTCGGCGCGCGTCATCGTCACGATGGGAATGCCGACACTGCTGTATCGGTTTCTGTATGGGGCGCACGGGGTCAAGGCCTTCAACCGCAGTATTCTGAGTATCGCGGGCATCAAACCCATCGCCACCACCCTATTTGGAGCCTCGCAAATCCAACCACCACGCTGCGCGCGGACGATCGAGATCGTTCGCGAAATGGGACGGAGAAAGCTATGACACAGGGCGTCGAATTGATCGCGAAAATCGCGGTGGCACCGGATCTCTGGGCTACGGCTGTCCTGCCCGAGGGCCTGATCGAGAAATGGCTTTTTCCCGACGGCACTTTTGTTGAAGCTGGCGACCCGGTGGCCACGGTCCGCATCGAGGACGCGCTGCATGACTTGGTCGCCCCGGCCCGCGGCCGGTTGAGCATCGGTCTAAGAACCAACAGCGTGATCGAGCCCGGCATGGTGATCGGAAATATCAGCCGGCAGCAGCGAGAAAGTTAATCCGGCAGTATCTTCCAAACCGGTTGCGCAATCAGTGCGAAAGCAGAACGCAGAAGTCCGGGTCCAGCAGGATATCGCTGGTTACGCCCCCGAATATCCACTCGCTGAGGCGGTTATGGCCATAGGCGCCGGCCACCAGAAGGTCGCATTTGCGGTCCAGCAGCACAGCATGCAGATGGCCGGCCTCCATCCCACTGGCGACAACTGCCTCCCCCACAGCATCGACCTGATGGTGCCGAAGCCATGTGACGACGTCTTCGACTTGACCCTGGGCGGCGGCGCATTCAGTCCGGGATGTGACTTCCAGCACGACGACATCACCAGCGGCCTGCAACAGCGGCAGTGCATCGGCCACGGCGCGCCGCGCTTCGCGTGTTTCCTTCCAGCCAATCACGACGTGGCGCATCGCGAGCGTAGCGACCCCTTGCGGTACGATCAGCAGGGGACGCCCTGCACGCATGGCCAAGTCGCCCAGTTTGACCCGGCGGGTTTCGTCCAGCAGGCTGGCGCCTATATCCTTGCCCGTGATGATCAGGTCGGCGGCGCGCGCCTCATCGGCAATATAGTCGGCCAACGAGCCATAGGTGATCGTGGAACGCCATTCCAGGCTCTTCGTCCGGCCATGGAGCGCGACCCGGAACTGCTCCGCCGCTGCGGCAAGTTCCCTTTCGATCTCGGTCCAATCTTCGGTGATGGCCTCTCCCGCATCGAAACCTTCACTGACCAGAACCCGGAGCGGCTGGCAGGCCGCGATACCGATAACCTGTGCGTCAAATCGCTCGGCGAGTTCACCGGCAATTTTCAGCACACCCTCATTGTCGCCATTGAGTTCCAGATGAACCATCAGGGTCTTGTAGGTCATGCGATTTCCTGCCGTTGAGAGGAGATTGTGACAAGAAGGACCGAACCGGGCGTTGATCTGGCGCAAAAAGCGCCGTTCCAATCCGCTAGCCCTGGCTATGCGTGGGCTGCCCGGCGCACATGATCGGCGAGAATGCCATTCAACAACGGCTTTTCCAGAACCGAAAAGACCCCGGCCCGCTCCGCCCGCTGACGGATCCTGTCCGTCACGGGGGCTGTGATCAGGATAACCGGCACTTTGACGTCTCGCGCAGCCAGTTCGGCCATGACTGCAAATCCGTCCATGTCCGGCATTTTGTAATCCAGGACCAGGCAATCGGTCGCCGTGAGATCGCCATCCTGCAACAGCTTCAGGCCGCTGTTGCAGGTCCGGACAGTCAGCCCGTCGAGCTGCAGGGAGAATTTCAGCGACTCCCGCACCGCGCGGTCATCGTCCACCACCACCACTCGGACCTGTTCTTCTGACACCAAAGCGACCGCCGGCTCGATGAGAGCCCCTTTTTGAGTTAAAGAAGCAAGCTAAAGCTGTCCGCGGGAATTAACTTGATCCGGCGCAAATGTTCATCAATTTTGGGCTGTGAGCGCCATCCGGACCAGTTCCGATAGGCTGGAAGCGCCCATTTTCGTCATCACATTGGCCCGGTGAACTTCGATGGTGCGTGGGCTGAGTCCCAGGTCATAGGCGATAGTCTTGTTGGGGTGGCCGGCCAAAAGGCCTTGCAGGACTTCGTGCTCGCGGGGAGACAGGGACTGAAGGCGGGCTTGTATCTGGCCTGTTTCAGCAGCGTTGCGCCCCGATTCCTGTTCCTGGTCGAATGCCGCCTGGATCGCTGCCAGCAGCACGTCGTCGGCGAACGGCTTCTCAATGAAATCGACGGCGCCGCTTTTCATCGCTTCTACCGCGAGAGGCACATCGGCATGGCCCGTCATAATCACGACCGGCATCCGCACGCCTTTTTGCTGGAGTTGCCGCAACAGCTCCAGCCCGTCGATTCCAGGCATGCGTACGTCGCTGACGATGCAGCCGGATTGGAAATCCACGCATTTTTCGAGAAAGGCGGAAGCGGATTCGTAAACCTTGACCGCCAACCCGGCGGTCCCAAGCAGAAAGGCCAGCGCCCGCCGCACATCTTCATCGTCGTCGATCAGATGGACGAGCCCGCTAGGAGGCATCGGTCAACTCCTCTCCTTGAGCGATCTTCAGAGTCAGGCGGAAGATCGTGCCGCCGCCTGGATTGGGTTCGGCCCACAGCCGGCCGCCATGCGCTTCGACGATGGTGCGGGAAATGGACAATCCGACGCCCATGCCGTGCGGCTTGGTTGTCATGAAGGGCTGAAAGAGCTTGTCCGCGATCTCCGGCGCGATTCCCGGGCCAGTATCCTGAATTGCAATTTCCGCCGTTTCAAAACCAACCTGCCGCGTCGATACTATCAGCTGACGTTTTTCGACCTCCTGCATGGCTTCAATGGCGTTGCGCATGAGGTTCAGGATTACCTGCTGAATTTGGATGCGATCAACAAGAACGAAATCAAGGTCGTGATCGAAAACAAAGGAGACATGGGCGCCCGTTTCCTTTGCGCCGACCAAAGCAAGGGCGCTGGCCTCCTCGATCAGCTTGCGCAGGTTCTCCGCCTGGCGATCGCTTTCGCCCCGGGCCACAAACTCGCGCAGGCGCTTGATGATCTGGCCGGCTCGCAGCGCCTGTTCCGCCGCGCGGTCGATGGCATCGCGGGCAATGGGAATGTCCGTGGCCTTGCCCCCATCCAGCAACCTGCGCGCACCGTTGAGGTAGCTGGCCGCTGCCGTTAGGGGCTGGTTGAGTTCGTGCGCCAAGGTCGAGGCCATTTCGCCCAAGGCGGTAAAACGGGACATGAAGATCAACTCGGATTGAAGTTCCTGCAACCTCTGCTGGGTCTGCTGTCGCTCGGTGAGATCTCTGACAAATCCCGTAAAGAAACGACGTTCGCCGGAGCGCGCCTCGCCGACCGCCAATTCCATCGGGAATGTCGAGCCGTTCTTGCGCTGGCCCACCACCAGCCGGCCCACGCCGATAATGCGGCGTTCGCCTGTCGCCATGTAACGCGCCAAGTAGGCATCATGGTGGCTGCGATAGGGTTCAGGCATCAGGATGCTCACATTCTTGCCAACCGCCTGGTCTGCACTATAGCCGAATAGCTTTTCCGCCGTTGCGCTGAACGACTGCATGATTCCGCGCGTGTCGATCACCACCATGGCATCCGGCACCGTGTCCAGGACCGACTGAAGATGGGCCTCGCGTTCCCGCAGCGATGCCTGCGCTGCGCGGGCCGCAGTGATGTCGCGCGCCACCTTTGAAGCCCCGATCAGGCTTCCCTCGTTGTCCCAAACCGGCGATACCGTAACCGAAACATCTATGATGTTGCCGTCCTTGCGACGGCGGCGGGTTTCAAAATGTTCCACCCTCTCGCCTTGGCGGATGCGAGCCAAAATCTCCTGCTCTTCATTTTCCAGGCCGGACGGCAGAAGCAGGGTTATGGGCTTGCCGATCATTTCATCGGCGCTGTAGCCGAACATGATCTGCGCGCTTCGGTTCCAGTCGGTGACCAGTCCGTCCATCGTCTTTCCGATGATGGCGTCGTCCGACGAAGCGACAATGGCCGCCAGCCTGGTGTTTGTCAGCTGGGCGAGACGGCGCGTTTCGATATCCAGGACAATGCCATCGGCAAAGACCAAGTCTGCGCCCGACCGCCCCCGCATGCGCCGCCAATGGCCGCCGGCGGCAATGCGGAAATCCAGATCGTGCGGTTTGCCGGTAAACAGGCAGTCTCGCAATGAGCGTTCCATCGCCTTGCGGTCATGGGGGTGAACCAGCGCGATAAATTGGCCGTGAGACAGATCTGTCTCGGCAGCGGCCAAAAGCACGGCGGCCTGGGCCGAGAGCGCCACCCGCTGTTCGGTCAAATGCCAGCGCCATGTTCCAGCGCCGGCCGCTTGCAGAGCGGCGTTGGCGTCTGGTTGGTTCAAGCCGGAAATATGGGATGTCATGCGATCAGCCTATCCGCCAGCCCGCAGAACCGCCAGAAGGCTTGATCGGCGTCAAGGCGCACCCGCAATCAATCCCCATGATGCAAGGGAATGTAGAGCGGAATTGCCCCATGAAAGCCCTGGTTTATCGAGGTCCCGGTTTCAAGGCGCTGGAAGACCGGCCCAAGCCGGCGTTGCAGGGGCCAGATGACGCCATTGTAAAGATCACCAAGACTACAATCTGCGGCACCGATCTGCACATTCTGAAGGGCGATGTGCCCAGTTGTACACCCGGGCGCATCCTGGGCCATGAGGGCGTGGGCATCGTGGACAGCGTCGGCCTCGCCTGTTCCGTTTTCAAGCCTGGCGATCATGTCCTGATCTCATGCATATCGTCATGCGGCAAGTGCGACTATTGCCGGCGCGGCATGTATTCCCATTGCCGCAGCGGCGGCTGGGTCCTGGGCAATACGATCGACGGCACCCAGGCCGAATATGTCCGAATTCCCCATGCCGATACCAGCCTTTACCATTTGCCTGAAGGCGTGGACGAGGAAGCGCTTGTGATGCTGAGCGACATCCTGCCGACCGGCTTTGAGTGTGGTGTCCTGAACGGTAAGATAGAGGGGCCAGGCAAGACTGTGGCGATCGTCGGCGCCGGGCCGATTGGGCTTGCGACTCTTTTGACGGCCCAATTCTTTTCGCCTTCCCGGATCATCATGATCGACCTGGACGATAACCGGTTGGACGTATCGCGGCGCTTTGGCGCGACCGACGTCATCAACAGCGGCAAGGAAGACGCTATGGCGAAGGTGATGGCGCTGACGGGCGGCACGGGCGTGGACACGGCCGTCGAAGCCGTCGGCATTCCCGCGACCTTCGAACTTTGCCAGTCCCTGGTGGCTGCCGGCGGGACCATCGCCAATGTCGGCGTCCACGGCTGCAAGGCCGCTCTTCACCTGGAGAGGCTTTGGTCGCACAATATTTCGATCACCACCCGGTTGGTCGACACCGTCAGCACGCCTTTGTTGTTGAAAGCGGTCGCATCCAGCAAGGTCGATCCCGGCTCCCTGATTACCCATCGATTCAGGCTGGACCGCATCCTGGACGCCTACGATACCTTTGGGCGGGCGGCGGAAACCCGCGCTTTGAAAGTCATAATCAGCCCTGACTAGGTAGAATCCCTAAGGAGCAAACCGAATTTCCGCGTCGAATGCCGGTCGCTAGAAGAGAGGGGTAAACCCGTTTCAGGAGACAGCGATGACGGTACAATTGGCGATCAGCCCCTTTCCTTTCTCTCCCGCAGCGGTCGTCAAGGCTCGCACCGCCTGGATGGCAAGCCAGGAAGCCCCGGAGACCCTGCGTACCGCCGGGACCGTCGTCCAAGTCGCGGAAGGACGCGAGATCTTCGCCGAAGGCGATGAAACGGACGTCTTTTACAAGGTGATTTCGGGCGTGGTCCGGGTCTGCAAATTCCTCAACGACGGCCGCCGCCAGATCGAAGCGTTCCACGTCGCAGGACAAGTTTTCGGCTTTGAACTGGGCGGCGAGCATATGCTGTCGGCCGAAGCAGTCAGCGATTGCATGCTGGTGTCCTACCGCCGCCGCAATATCGAGATGCTGGCCCAGAAAGACGAAACCGTCACGCGCCAGCTTTTCCAGTATGCCATGCAGAACTTGGCGCAAGCTCAGAATCATTCCTTGCTGCTGGGCCGGCGTGGCGCCGCCGAAAAGGTTGCCACCTTTCTGCTGGCCTGGGCCAAGCACTCCGGCAACAAGCGCGTGGTCGCGCTGGCGATGACCCGCCAGGACATCGCCGACTATCTGGGCTTGACGATCGAGACAGTGTCGCGCAGCCTTTCCCAGTTCGAGCGCGACGGTGTCATCGCCCTGCCCAATACCCGCGAAGTCCACCTGAAGAATGTCGAGGCGCTGGAACGCCTCGCGGCCTAGGAGGGCATATGAGCGAATTTCCCAAAACTGAACGCGGTTTTTTTCATTTGACACCCGACGGCTGGGTGCGTGGAGATCTCCAACCGTTCCCGAAAGATCGAGTCGAGACCTGGGCATATGAAATGGAATGCCTGGCCGAAGACGCCAAGGAACGGGTTTGCCTGACCCGTACATGGATAGAGAGCAAGATCCAGCCGGAAACGCGCGAACGCTTGCATACCCGGTTCGGTGACGTGATGCCGCCGACGCCGGTACGCAACGTCACATTAGAGTGCGAAGTCTGATCCGTTATCGAACTGGAAATTCCTTCGGCGCCCACGAACTCACATGGTCGATAACTGCAGATCAGTTTGATCTCGCTCTGCGCGCATCCAGCCGCTTGACACCGAGCGTCGGAACTGAATCCAGTTCGGGATCGCTATACAGTCGAGCCACCAGCCAGAGATAAGAGGGCGCTTTGTGCTCCGCGCGCGAAGGAAAGCCAGCAGGGCAGCCGGACTTTCCCGCGCCATGGCGGCATTGGCGGCTCAAAACCCCCAACCCGATGAACAACTCGTCTATGTCCGGATCGACCCGCCGGGCTTCGCTGATATCTGAAATGCCGTCCAAGGTTTGGTGCAGCAGCAGCCGGGCCAAACCCCGGCCGAACCGTGCCGACGGTTGAACTGGTTTGACCGCCAGCGACGCATCGTAGTCGGCAACCGCCTCTTTAAGCTTGCCCATGCGCAGTTTCACCAAGCCGCGACTATTGAAAGGGCCTGGAGTGCCTGGAGCCAGCACAAGCGCCCTGTTGCAGTCGCCCAGGGCGGTCCGAAGGTTCCTGCCGGTGCCTGCCCGCGCCCAGCAAAGGCCGCTGTGGTAAGCTGCAATAGCAGGCGATAGCGATACCGCCCTGGCGAATTCGGAAACCGCTTGGCCAAATTGCCCCAGACCGTTCAGGCTTTGTCCATATCCGGCGCGGTTTTCCGCATCATCCGGCCGCATCTTGAGCGCGACCTGAAAATCTGCGGCGGCACGCTCGAACCGGTGCTCGATGAGGTAAGCGTATCCCCGCAGTTTGTATCCGGTTGCCGATAGCGGGTCGAAGGCAATGGCGCGGCTGCACATCTGCTCCGCATTGGTCGGGTGGCCATTGGACAAGGCGCTCAGGCACGCGGCCAGGAAAACGTCGATGGCGCTTCGCGCCACGGGATACTGCTCCTCAAGCGGCACGGAATTTCTGTCTACGCCGGATTTGAGCGAGACCGTTTCCAAGGCTCGGGCGCTCGACGCCATGATAACCAGGCATCCCGAAAGCGTCACCGCGCAAACCGAACGAAAAGGCATAATTGCGCTCCTTTCGATCCTCAATACCTGGCGCGGGCCGTTACCGCTTTGATCGCGCTCAATTTCCGCCATTGATCCAGATCAACGCGGTCCTTGTCTGCGAATGAGAGGTTGGAGTGGCTAAGGGAGACACAAATGGCCACCAACGATATTGCATTCCTGATTTTGATAGTGGGCGCCCTCTCGTTGTTCGGCGGCGTATTGGGCTGGGCATCGTGGGATGAATCCCGCCGGGCGCGTAGGAATCGCGGATGATCAGGTACTGCCGCGCCTGGCAACCGATTGTGCAGCATTTGACCGCTGCAGGCGTCGGCATGGCGGTTTTCGGGTTACTGTTCGCCTATGCGGGAAACAGCAACCTCATGGTTACCATCGCGGGCGGGATGGGAGGCAGTCTCCTGGTCTATCTTCTGGCGCAGCTTTGCAGCGCCGGTCGCGAAAAAGAATAATGGAAGTTCTGGAAGCCATTCGCCGACGCCGCGCGGTCCGCGATTACAAACCGGACCAGGTACCGGCGACGGTGCTGCGACAATTGATCTCTGCGGCCAGCTGGGCGCCCAGTGCGATGAATGAGCAGCCCTGGCATTT
>WNGR01040849.1_pt1 | contig 10831 bp, 10 predicted proteins | sample 5407581 | NCBI WGS metagenome assembly WNGR01 (sample SAMN13153383, study PRJNA577476) | soil metagenome | isolation source: 80 cm soil or saprolite under Garry oak tree replicate 2 | place: USA:California | collected 2016-06-15 | reverse complement strand
GCAGCGGGGGTGAAGAACTGGCCCAAGGCCCGGCTCGTGGTGGCGAAGATCGATTCGGCGCGCGCGGCGGGGCAGGACGTGGCGACCGACCAGTACGCCTACACGGCGGGAGCGAACGGGTTCTCGTCCTGCATTCCGCCCGGGGCGCACGCCGACGGCAAGCTGCTGGAGCGGCTGGGCGACGCCCCCACGCGCACGGCGATCGTGGCCGACATGCTGCGGCCCGACGCGACGTGGGAGAACCTCTGCCTGAGCGCCACCCCCGACGGTGTGGAAGTAGTGGGGTTCAAGGTCGACTCGCTCAAGCGCTATGAAGGCCAGCGCTTGAGCCAGATCGCGCGCGCGATGGGCAAGACCTGGCCCGACGCGATCATCGACCTGACGCTCGCCGAGCATGACCGGCTGGGCCAGCTGTTGTTCATCGCGTCCGATTCGAACGTGGCGATGCAGATCCGGCAGCCGTGGATGAAATTCGGGACCGACGCCGAGGGCCTCGATCCCGACAGCATGAAAGGCCAGATGACTCATCCGCGCGCCTACGGCAACTATCCCCGCATTCTGGGGCGGTTCGTGCGCGAGCAGCAGCTGCTGACGCTCGAGGACGCGGTCCGCAAGATGACGGGAGCGGTGGCGGCCCGGCTTTCCATCAGAGACCGTGGCCTGCTGAACGAGGGGATGTACGCCGATGTCGTGCTGTTCGACCCGGCGACGATCATCGACCGTGCGACCTACGAGCAGCCGAACCAGCTGTCTGTCGGAGTGCGCGAGCTCTTCGTGAACGGGGTGGAGGTGCTGCGGGACGGCGTGCACACGGGGGCGAAGCCGGGGCGCGTGGTCTTGGGGCCCGGGGTCCGGGGCCGGGGCGGTAGGCCACCCGAATGACTGTTGCGGGGCGCGGAAGTCCGCTGGTAGGTTGCCTCACGCGTGGGTAATTCCAGAGCGACCAAGGCAAAGGTGCGGCAACCGGCGCCCCCGGTGGTCCGGGGGGCACGCGGCGACCGCATCGTGCGCGCCTACCAGCAGCTGCGCGAGCTGATCGTGTGGGGCCGGCTGGCGCCGGGGTCGCGCGTGATCGAGAGCGACATCGCGGAGCGGCTGGGGGTGAGTCGCACACCGGTGCGGAGCGCCCTGCACCGGCTGCAGCAGGAGGGCTACATCGTGGGTGTGGGGCGGGGCAGCGAGCAGCGCCTCACGGTGGCCCCGCTCACGCAGGACGACGCGCGCGACCTGTTCGCGATCATCGGAGCGATCGAAGCGCTCGCGGCGCAACATGCGGCGGGGCTCGAGCGGCCGGAGCGTGGTCGGCTCGTGGTCAAGCTGCGGCAGCTGAACGGGGCGCTCGAGCAGGCGGCCGAGGCTGCGCGCCCCGATCCGCTGCGCATTTTCGATCTGGACACGAGCTTTCACCGGGCCTACGTGGAAGCGGGGGCCGGCTTGCGTCTCCTGGCGCTACACGACGCGATCAAGCCGCAGGCGGAGCGCTACGTGCGGCTGTACACCAGCGCGCTGGTAGACGAGATCGCCCGCTCGGTCGAGGAGCACGAGAAGATCGTGGAGCAGATCGAGGCGGGGAGCGCGGAGGGGGCGTGGCGGGCGGTGCAGCGCAACTGGCGCAACGCGGCCGGCCGGCTCAGCCGGGTGATCGTGACGTTGGGGGAACGGGGCAGCTGGTAGGGGGTCAGGGCTGGCCCTTAGCGCGCTCGCAACTGGTCAAACCAGTTCAAGACCACGACGAAGTCGCCCGTCGGCTTGGGGGATCGTACCAACACGAAGCTCCGCCCGTCCCGCGTCACGTCGTAGGTGCGATACACGGGATCGCTCAGGTAGTTGCCCTCGAACAGCTGGCGCCGGGCGCTCACGGTGAACGTGGGAAGTGGGGCGATCGCGGCCACCATCATCCTGGTGCCGTTCCGATAGAACAGCTCGCGGCCACTCGGCGCCCACAGCGGCTCGCTCCCGCCGTCGAGGGAGACCTGCCAGCGGCCGCCCGGTCCAGGGAACGGCCGCACGTACACCTCGAGCCGCCCCGACTCATTGGAGGCATACGCGACCCAGTGTCCATCCGGTGACAGCGACGGCGAGTGATTGTCGAACTGGTTGGCGAGGAACGACTCGGGTGTGCGCGCTCCCTCCCGGAGCGGCAAGACACGGATCGAGCGGAGCGGCCCTCCGCCTCCGGAGCGAAACAGCAGCGTGCGGCCGTCGGGCGTGACGTCACCGGCCCACTGGTCGTCCGGCGCCACCAGCAGCGACTCGGCCGGGGCGGTGCCATCGGCGGGAATCCAGTACAGGTCCGCGTCGCCGATCTGGCCGCGCGAGTAGACGATGTGACGGCCGTCCGGCGTCCAGATAGGTCGGCGGCCCGCCTGATCGAAGGTGAGCCGGGTGCGGCTGTGCCGCGCGATGTCGTACACCCACACGTCCGCATTCACCAGGTCCGGCTCGTCCACCTCGACCGCGAGACGGCGGCCATCGGGCGAAAGCCGCGGCGCCGCGTAGCCCTGCGGCTCGCCCGGCAGCACCCGCGCGCCGCCGGCTCGATCGACCATCACGAGCTCGCGCAGCACCGCCGGTGCGGACACGTACGCGAACGCGCCGTCCAAGGACATTCCCATCCGCGCGGCGCCGCCCGGTCCGACCACGACGCCATCCGCCACAGGCACCGCCGCCCCCGTGATCGCGAGGCGCGATGGGTCGAACGGCAGTGCCAGCAGCGTGCCGCTGCGCGTGGCCAGGACCACATGGCCCGAGGATACGTACCGTGGGTTGCTGCCCAGCTGCGTGAAGCGCGTGAGCTTGGGTAGTGGGGGAACAGGTACGATTCGCCGCGGCTCGAGTCGGCCTGGAGCAACAGCCGCGGCTCGCCTCCCGCCGCGGCCACCGTCATCAGTCCCTTGTCCGAGCGAAACACGATGGTGTCGCTCTCTCCCCACGTCGCCCCCAGGACCAGCCCGAGCACGTCGGCGACTGTGACCGGGGAACTTCCTCCCCCTCCCCCTCCCCCTGCCAGCGGAAGCTTGTAGAGCTTGCCACCCGAGAAGTACGCCACCCACCGTCCGTCCGGCGAGAAGAACGGACCGCGGGCGTTTTGCGTGCCGGCCAGACCCACGGGCTCGAGCTCGTCGAGTTTGCGGCTGAACAGCTGGTTACCGGTGGTGGTGGAGCTGACGTAGACGATCCGCGAGCCGTCCGGAGACAACGCCACGGTGGGGCCCGCCGAGAACTCCGCCAGCGGCGCGCCCGGCGGCAACGCCAGCGTGAAGCGAGCCACCGGTCGCGCTCCGCGCTCGGGCCGCGGACGCAGCGCCACCCAGAGCGCGAGGCCGATCGTGAGCCCGGCGATCGCCCAGGGCGCGACGTCCCGCGCGGCGAGCCGATCGACACGCCTCGGCGCAGACGCCGCGCCCGGACGCGCGAGCGCCTCGGCGAACTGCGCTGCCGTCTGGAACCGGTCCGCCCGCACCTTGGCCAGCGCCTTCACGACCGCGGCCTCGACGTGCGGTGGGACCGACTCCCGTAGTTGTCGCAGCGGTCGCGGTCGGTCCGTCACGACCCTCGCGAGCACCGACTGGACCGTGGGTCCGGTGTGCGGCGGCTCGCCGGCGAGCATCTCGTACAGGACGGCGGCGAGCGAGTAGATGTCGCTGCGCGCGTCGATGAGCCGGTCTCCCGTCGCCTGTTCCGGGCTCATGTACTGTGGCGTGCCGAGCGACAGCCCGGTTTGGGTGAGCCGCGAGCCTGCCGCTGCGGAGACGGCGAGTGCGATCCCGAAGTCCGCCACCACCGCCTGGTGGTCCTGGAACAGGACATTCTCGGGCTTGATGTCGCGGTGGACCACGCCGTGGCGATGCGCGTAGTCGAGCGCCGCGGCGACGTTGGCGGTGAGGCCGACGGCTTCGTCAATCGGGAGCTGCTTCTCCCGCTCGAGCCGACGCCGCAGCGTTTCGCCCTCCACGTAGGGCATCACGTAGTAGATCAGGCCGCCTGCCTGGCCGGAATCAAACAGCGGCAGGATGTGCGGATGCTGCAGGTGGGCGGTGACCCGGATCTCACTCAAGAAGCGATCGATCCCGAGCACGGCGGCGAGCTCGGGGCGCAGCACCTTCATGGCGACGTGACGGTCGTGCTTGAGATCCCTGGCGAGGTACACGGTCGCCATCCCACCGGCGCCGAGCTGACGTTCAATGGCGTACTGCTCGGCGAGGGCCCCCTCGAGACGCTCCCGCACGTCGGCCATGGGGTCTCAAAGTACGGCTCGGGAAAACGAGCGGCAATGCGAGGGGCTCTCAGCCCGAGGAACCGCGCAGCGTCACCAGCTCCGTGAGCAACGCGCGCTGCGCCGGATTGATCTTCTCGAGGGCCATCGGGACCGCGAACCACTCGGCGCGGTCGACCTCGGGGAATTCCTGACGCTTGCCGGACTTGGGAGGCCATTCGAGCGAGAACACGTTGCTGCGGAGCTGCGTCGCGTTACAGTCGCCTTCCACCGCCCAGGCGTGGACGACCTTGCCACCGCGCTGCGTGACCGGCGTCAGCGGGATGAACGGGCCCTGGGCTCGACAGCCGGTCTCCTCCTCGAACTCGCGCCGCGCGGCCGCCAGCGGCTCCTCTTCCGCCGGAAACTCACCCTTGGGAATCGACCAGGCCCGGAAACTCACCCTTGGGAATCGACCAGGCCCCTTCGTCTTTCCTCGCCCAGAACGGACCGCCCGGGTGCACCAGGAGAACCTCGAGCTCACCGTTCTTCAAGCGAAACATCAGGAGACCGGCGCTTTGCCTCGCCATTCCGCGCCCTTCCGCGTCCCTCCGCGGCGTCTCACGGGAGCCGCCAGATATTAATGATCCCCCTCGTCGCGTGATCGTTCGAGTTCCCCTCCGGTAGCGCGATCCTCCCGTCCGCCACGATGGGGCTGTTCCAGTGGCCGCCGCCACACTCGAGTTTCACAAGCTCGCGCCCGGTCGCCGGGTCGTACACGCGGAGTCCGCCGCCCGGGTCGTACACGAACAAGAGACCGTCGGCGACAACGGGGCTCGTGCCGGCGTTCCCGTTGTGCCACAGTGGGCGCAGCTCGCCGTCGACGAGCGTCCAGGCCGCGGTGCCGCCGTTGTCGGCGGCGAAGAGCGACGTCGCCGTCGCGGTTCGCAGCACCGCGGGCGCCGTGAAGCGAGCCGCGCCCGATGGGATGACCTGGCGCTCCCCGCCGCGATGCGGCGCGGTCCCTTTCATCTGGCGCCAATCGAGCAGCCTGATCGATCCGTCCTTCCCGCCCTGCACGATCAGGTTGCCGCCGAGCAGGACAGGCGACGTCGAGCCCAAGTCCGCGTCGCTCGCCTCGAGCTCCGCGGTGTTGACCGGCGTGTAGTTGCCGAGCAGCTGGGTGGCGCTCGAGTCGAGCTCGAGCACGGCGTCCCCCCAGTCGCTGCGTCCGTCCCAGGGCCCATTGCCGGTCGCGACGAAGATGCTCCCGGTGGTCGAGTCGATCACCGCCCCGGCGCGGCCCCAGATGGCGGAGCCGCTCGCGGAGCAGCTCGCCGGAGCCAGTAACCCCGGCCGGTCGCTGCAGAGCGAGTTCCACACGTGCAACAGCTTGCCGCTCGCCGCGTCCAGGACCGCCACGTGTCCCTGATAGGGTGACGCATCGCCGATGTAGCCGCCGGTGGTGGCGATCACGCGCCCGCGGAAATACTTGAGCGGCGACGCGATCTTCTCGCGCCGGGGGAGGCTGGTGATCGCGGTGCTCCAGACGACCCGGCCGTCTCGGACGGCGAGCTTCTGGATTCTGCCATCGGGCGAGGCCGCGTACAGGTATGCCCGGTCGGGATCGGCGACGGGCGTCGCGGTCGTCATGCGGTACGATCCCGCCCACGAGCTGTACTCCGAAGGTGTGTACTCCCATCGGATCGTGCCGCTGGCGGCGTCGATCGCCAGCGTCTTGCCGTACGTCGTGGTGACGAAGAAGACGCCGCGGAGGTAGATCGCCGCGGCGTCGACCGTCCCGTCGATGGCCACCTGCTGCCGCACGAGCGAGCGGACGTTGGCTGCGGTAATCCCGTTCTGGGCCGTGGCGGTGCGGCAGAGCGCGCATCCGGCCACGAGAAGGACTAGCGCGAGCCTAGCCACTAGCGAATGATGAACAGCTTGGAGGCGAGCTTCCCGATCCCGCGCGCCACGACCGCCAGCGGGCCGAGCACCCGTTTGCGCTCGAGGCTGACGCTGAGCGCTGCGAGCTGGGTCTGGGACTTGAGCTGGTCGAGCCGCGCTTGCAGCCCGTCGATGTCGGCCTGCAGCCGGGCGATCTGCTTCTCGAGGCCGAGCACTTCGTCGAGCGTGGCGGCGCGGCCGAGCAGCTGTTGCAGCCGGTCGCGCAAGGCGATGCTGCTCCTGAGCCGCGCCTCGAGATCGGTGTACTGGTCGGTGACGTCGGTTCCGGTGATGCGGCGCTGCTTTTCCTTCCCCAACCCCGCGACCTCATCCATGATGCCGTCGAGCTCTGCCGCGGGTACCCTGGCCTCGACCCGCGCGTTCCCGTTGCTGCTCGCGCTGGAGCGCTCCAAGTAGCCCCCCGACTCCTGCACGATATGCTCCACCCGACGAGCGATGACGACGGGAGAGTCGACCTGCACCTGCTGCTCCCCGGTGCGGACGGTCATCCGGTCTACGGTCGATACGCCCGGCGCGAGCGGCTGCGGCGACGCGACGGGGTGGACCTGGCTGCCTACACACGCGACGGCGACCCCGGCGGCGAGCAGCGCGGCCCCGGTGCGATGCATGGACGAGCGTGACATGGTGGGCCTCGAGGAAGGAGAATGCCTCTGGTACTCGCGGCTCCAGCGAAGGTGCCAAGCGCCTAGCGCCCAACCAGCCACGCTTGCCGGCGGGCGCGTTGCTTGGGGCTGACATCCGCGGCGTCGACGAAGCCCACGCGTGGCCGGTTGTAGCCGGTGACCGCGACGGTCACACGCATCGGCTGGCCGCCGCGGCGGATATCCACGGTCGCGCGGTCGCCGATGTGCAGGCCGTGTAGGGTTGCCGCGAGCTCCGCGAACGTCCGGACCGGAGCGCCATTGAGCGCGACGAGCTCGTCGGCGCTGCGAAGGCCCGCCATCGCCCACGCGGTGGCCGGATTGTTGACGACCACGCGCAGCACGCCCGCGGGGGCGGCAAAGTCGGTACTGAGCCGCAGATCAGGGAGGAGCTGTCCGATGCTGTCGGTCGCAGGCACCGAGTCGAGCACGAAACGGAGCCCGAGCCGGGCGACGAGCGGCGTCACGTCGCTGGGCCCGGCGCCGCGGATCTGATCGGCGAAGAACGCGTCCATGCGGCAGGCACAGATCGAATCGATCACGGACTCCAAGCTCCCTGACGTGAAGCCGCCATCGGCGGGCGCCTGGGCCCGCTGGAACAGGGCCCTCATCACGTCGTCCAACCCGCGGCGTTCGCCGGTGGACTCGCGCAGCCGCGCGTCGAGCACGTCGCCAAGCAGCTCGCCCTGGAGGTAGTAGCCGCCGGTGGCGTCCGGGTTGGTGCTCCACGAGTCCCCGAACGCGAGGCTCGCTCGCTCGGGCGAGACGCGCTGGATCGCCGGCGACGCGTAGTAGCGCTCCAACAGGGCGGCGAGATGTTCCAATCGGGTGTGCGTCGGGTCAGCCAGTCCGGCGCGGCGCAGCAGCACGTCTGCATAGTAGATCGTCACACCTTCGCCGAACCACAGTCCCGCCGTCCGCTCGGGCGCGCGATAACTGAGACGGTTGTAGCCGGCCGGCCGAATCGCGACGAGGTTCCACGTATGAAAGAATTCGTGCGCCAGCTCGGTGAGCGACGCGCGCGGATTCCGCGCCAGCCGCTCGCTCGACACCCCGAGGGTGAGTGACGCCCGGTGCTCCAGGGCATCGCCGGCCCCGTCCTGAAGGAGAAAGTAGTACTCGCTCGAGGGTGCGCGCGGGAACACGTCCAGCGCGGCCTTCGTCAGACGATGTATCTCGTCGACCAACGCCGAGCTGTCGAAGCGTGCCGCGTCCGGGAGCGGCCAGTACACCACGTGATACGTGGTCCCGCGCTCCGCGAAGGACCAGTCGTGGAGCGCGCCGAGCAGAATCGGGGAGTCGACGAGCGTCGCCGCGTCGAACGCCGCACGCTCGGCGGAAGCGCCGCCCGACGGAAGCGCCGTAGCGACCCGCCAGCCGGGCGGGACGTCGAGATGAACCGTGGCCGGCGCGTTCGGGAAGTCGGGCAGATAGAGGAAGAAGTCCGGGCTATTGATGAACGCGCCGTCGGGGCGCGCGTACGGCAGCCAGGCGCGACGCACGCCCGACGGCGGCGCCTGAATGTGCACACGGTAGCGGACCACGCCGTGCCCCCCGGGCAGCGTGACGCGCCAGAGCGTGCTGTCCTCACGCACCACGCTCGCCGCGCCGTCATTCGCGGTGTGCTCGATCTGGAAGCCGTCGACATAGCGCCAATAGCGCGCGTCGTATTCGGCGTGCACTCTCATTGCGAGACTGACGCTCGTTGGCGCGTGGCGCAGCTCGATGGCCAGCTCTGCCACGTCGAGATGCGCCGCATCGAACCGGAGGGTGTAGGCGATCGTTGGTCGGGGCGACCCAGGCGCGAGCGCGACGATGATGGCGAGCAGCAGAGATGTCAGCATGGTCACTCGATGTTACTTTGATGCCGCCGGGCGGCGTTTGGTTTGGACCTACGCCACCTTGCGAAGCTGTGGTGCACCTCCCGACATGAGCAATAGCAGGTCGACGCCGGTCAGCGAGACTCGCCGTCGCCGGGTTCTCACCACCGATACCAGTCTCGAGCGGGGCGCACATGACCGATGAACGGGAAGCGATCGAGCGCCTGGAGCGGCGACTCGAGCACCTGGAGGCGATCGTCCGAAAGCTCCTGCTCCCTGGAGCCCTCACGCAGCAGGAGGAGCCCCGCTCGCGAGTGGAGTCGGCAACGTCGTCGCGACGAGAGCCGCGGAGACCAGGCCGGGTGCAGAACCCGCCCCCGATCCGCCCGTCGAGCAGGAAGCCGACACGAGGGGCGTCAACGACCTCGAGCAATGGGTCGGCCAGCGGGGATTGTTGGTCGTGGGTGTCGTAGCGCTCGTCGCGGCGGGCGGATTCTTCTTGAAGTACGCCTTCGACCGAGGTTGGATTTCTCCCTGGCTCCGGGTAGTAGGGGCCGCACTCGCCGGTATCGGGCTCGGCGTCTGGGGAGACCGCCTGATCGCCCAAGGGCTGCGGCGCTACGGTGCCGGCATCATCGCGGCTGGCGCCGGACTGGTCTATCTCGGGATTTGGGCGGCGGGGGGGCCGTACGCGCTCGTCGGGCGCCAGCTTGGTCTCGCGTTGCTCACCGGCGTGACCGTCGCCGTGGCCGTTCTTGCTGTGCGTCACCGCATCGAGGAACTGGCGATCTTGGCGACCGTTGGCGCCTACCTCGCTCCGATCGTGCTTCCGGACCGAGCTGCGCAACCAGCGCTGCTCCTCGGCTACCTCGAGGTCGTGGGTCTTGGCTCGGGTGTGTTGGCGCATCAAATGTCGTGGCGGCGCTGCTTCAACGTGGCGCTGCTGGGCTACTTCGGGTTCGGGATGTTTCTGGCATGGGGGATCCTGGGTGAGCCGGTCGGGCTCTGGTTCGTGGCGGCCGGCGGCACCGCCGCCCTCGTGGCGACGGCCGGGCCGAGATGGCTGGAAGCGCGAGCGTTCGGGTTGGCCGCCGCCTGGCTGTCTCTGTTCCTGCACCAAGCGCCCGTGCAGAGCACGGGCACGCGGTCATTAGCGTTGGCGGTGGCGGTCGCGCTGGCGGGGGTCGTTTGGTGGCAGCACCGCGCAGTCACCGCCCTCCATTCGCCGGCAATCGCTGCGCTCCCGGAGGGCGTCGAGAGCGTGATCTTTCTGGCGTCACCTCTCGCGTTTGCGCTGGTCAGTCCCATTCACTTCCCCGACGCGCTGCGCTCCTGGCCGGCGCTGGCGCCGGCCATCGCCGCCGTGGCGTACGCCGCAGCCGGATGGCCGCGCCGCTCGGTGCCGCACGTCGCCTTGGCGTTCGCATTGCTCGCCCTGGCCGCAGCCGTACAGTGGCATGGCCTGGTCCTCGTCCTGGCGTGGAGTGGACTCGCTCTGGGCGCAGTGGCGGGCGCTCGTTGGTTGGGGCAGCCTGGTGGACTCGTCGTCGCTCCGTGGCTCGCCATGCTCGCGTTCGTGCAGTTGTTCTGGTTCTCGTCCGGGTACCGCACACAGCAGGGTGCCTTCGCCGATGATTGGGCGCTGGTCCTCTATTCCTATGTCTTGGCGACCGCCTTTTCGGCGAGGTTATGGCGCCGCCCTGTTCCGGCCCTCGGAGGGACCGAGCACGCGCACACGGTGCTTTGGGTGCTCACCGGAGCCGCGATCCTCGGCGGGGGCTCGATGGAGCTCCAGCGGTTTTTCGCGGCGCGCGCGCCAACGTGGGAAGCTGCCGGGCTCGCGGGGGATCTCGCGTTGAGCGCGTACTGGCTGCTCTACGCCGCGGCCTTGGTGCGAGCCGGGTTCTGGCTGGAGCAGAAAGCAGTTCGGAGTGCGGGGCTCGGTGTGGCGGGATTGGCGATATTGAAGATCGCGCTCTACGACCTTTCCAACCTTGAAGCTCTCTACCGGGTGGGCTCGTTCTTCGTGTTGGCTCTGATCACCCTCGCGGTCGCCTACGCGTACAGCCGCAGAGCGCAGGCGTTGTCGAGGAAATAGCCCCTCGCGTCGCCTGTCAACACGACGTTGCCGGTCATGTTCGCGGTGAACATGCCGGGCGCTCCCGTCCGCGGTCATATACCATCTCCCGTCGACACACTAATTCCTG
>WNGR01011166.1_pt1 | contig 10831 bp, 11 predicted proteins | sample 5407581 | NCBI WGS metagenome assembly WNGR01 (sample SAMN13153383, study PRJNA577476) | soil metagenome | isolation source: 80 cm soil or saprolite under Garry oak tree replicate 2 | place: USA:California | collected 2016-06-15 | reverse complement strand
CCGGCAGCACCTCGCGGATCTTCTTTAGCGTGGCCGGGTCGAGCGCGGGAAGCTCGAGGCCGGCTTCATCGGCGAAATCGTTGGTCAGCGCCACGTATGCGCCCGAAGCGGTGAGAATGCCCGGCCCCTTGGTGGGAGGGATCGGATGGTGCACCAGGATCTCGACCAGATCCATCATCTCATCCATGCTGTGAACCACGACGGCGCCGGCGTCCTCGACCTGGGTTCGTATCGTGGCGAAATCGCCGATCAGCGCGCCGGTGTGCGACTGCGCGGCCTTGCGCGCTTTGACGCCGCGGCCCGCTTGCATCAACACGACCGGTTTGCCGGCGGCGCGGGCGCGGCGGCAGGCGGCGAGGAATTCCTGCGGCCGGCGAATTTCCTCGCAGTAGAGCGAGATCACACGAGTGGAGGGGTCGTCAGCTAGGAATTCGAGGAAGTCGGTCGTTTCTAACCCCGCCTCGTTGCCGGTCGAGATCACGTAGGCGAGCGGAAGGCCGCGCCCGTCAGCGGCGCGCTGGAAGTGGCCGAGCAAGCCTCCGCTCTGACCGACGAAGGCAACGCCTCCCTCGACGCCGCGCTGCGCCTCGCGCGCGTAGAGCATGTGCAACCACATGCCATCCACGTTGTTCGTGACGCCGAGGCAATTCGGCCCCACGACGGCAAGTCCGCCCGCCCGCGCGGTGGCGGTGACGGCATCCTGTGTCGCCTGATCGCCGACCTCGGCGAATCCGGCGGCGAAGATCAGTGCCGAGCCGACGCCGCGGCGCGCGCAGGCCTCGATCGCCGCGCGCACGCCGGCGGCCGGCAGCGTGAACACGGCGAGGTCCACGCCCTGCGGCAGTTCGTCGGGGCTCCTGAGCACGGGCCTGCCTTCGATCGGCTCGCTGGTGCGGCCGACGAGATGGATGTCGCCCTTGAAGTTGTTGAGCTTGAGCGATTGCAGAATGACCTGGCCGGCGCTGCCGGCGCGCGAAGAGATCCCGACGATGGCGAGCGAGCGCGGGCGCAGAAATCGGGCGACCGCCTTGGGTCCACGCGCGTCGTGCGGACCCCTCATGCCGGACCGTTGTCGGGCTGGAACATCATGAGATGCGTGCCGTCGTCGAGCGCATGCCAATAGGGTTTCACCTTCATGCCGACCTTCAATTCCGCCGCCGTGCAGTTGACGATGTTGGCAATGAAGTTGACGCCGACGTCGAGCGTGACGCTCACCACCGCATAGGGCTCGGCGCCGCGGAACGCCGGCGCGCCGCGGTGAGTGACGGTGTAGGAGAACACCACGCCCTTGCCTGATACCTCGCGCCATTCGATGTCGCGCCGTCGTCCGGTGAAGATACTCACCGGCCGCGGGAAGTGCTGGTACTTGCCGGTGGCCTTGCAATACTGGATGACGAGCTTCTTCTGCTTCGTCCCCTCCCAATAGGGCTCGGAGAAGTCGAAGTGCTTGATGGCGCGCTTGACGCCGACCGTATCGTTGAGTGCCTTGGCCATGGTCGCCTCGCTTATTCCGGAACCAGCACCAGCGCCGCGCTCGAGCCCCAGTTGCGTCCGTAGTTGATCCAACCGATGCCGGTCACCAGCGCGTTCCTGGTATCCTTGACCTGCCGTTTGCCGGCTTCGCCCTGCAATTGCCGCACCGCCTCGACCAGGTTGTGCGAGGAGCACGCCGCCTGGCCCGCGGAAATCTGGCCGCCGCCGGTGTTGAGCGGCAGATCGCCGTTGTAGGAGAAATCGCGGTCGCGGATGAACTGCACGCCTTCGCCGGGTTTGCAGAAGCCGAACGCCTCGAACTGCAGCATGATCGCAATGATGAAGTCGTCGTACGGGTGGAACGATGCGATGTCCTTGATTGCGAGCCCCGCCGCGTCGAGCGCTTTCTTGCCGCAGATTTCATGGCCGCTCTTGGTCACATCGACCAGGTTTTCTCCACCCTTGAAGTTGGTCCGCTCGGCATAGCCGATGGGGATGATGGTCTTGGTCAGGCCCTTTTGCTTGGCGCGCTTGCGACTCATCATGATCAGGCCGGCCGCGCCGTCGGCCCGCATCACGCAGTCGAGGAGCCGAATCGGATCGGCGATCATGCGCGAGTTCATGTAGTCGTCGATGGTGATCGGCACGCGCAGCTTCTCGCAGGCGTTTTCGTTGAGCAATGCGTGGTTGCGCTGCGTCACCGCGAGCTTGCCCAGCATCCTGTAGTCGAGGCCGTACTGCGCCTCGTAGCGGCGGCTAAGCAGGCCGAAGGCGCCGGGCGGCCCCATCAGGCCGTAGGGGTCGGTCCATTCGCGGCGGTAGGAATGGCTGTGGTCGGTATGGTCCTCCAGCACGTGGGTGTCGGCGAACAGCAAGAACGCGATCTCGCACATGCCGTAGTCGATCGCCGCCGCCGCGCGGGCAACGCAGCCCGCCGCGGAGCAGCCGCCGGTGTGGACTTGCTCGCAGAAGCCAACCTCGAGCCCCAGCACGTCGGCCGTGGTCTGCGCCCAGAACGGATTGCCGGCGCCGGTGCCGCTCAGGCCCGCCATCACCAGGCCGTCGATCTCGCTCTTGTCGATGCCGGTCTTGTCGAGCAGGTCTTCGAGAATCTCGCCGGACAGCACCCATACGTCGCGATCACTCTTCTCCATCACCCTCGTTTCGGCGTAAGCCACGATCGCGTTGTCACGCAAACCCATTGCCCGCTCTCCCTGAAAATCTTCGGCCTATTGCGCGAACGTCAGTCCGGCATGCTGACCCGCGGCGCGGTTTTGTTGAGGAACTGATTCAGCCGTTCGATGGATTCAGGGCTGCGGGTGTACTCCGCCACCATGCGCTCGAAGAACAGGCCGTCGTCGTACGACATGTCCTGGAGGCGCGGCAGGCTGTTGGTGATGGCGAAATTCGACAGCGGTGCGTTCTTGCAGATTTTCGCGGCGAGCTCCTTCGCCTTGACCATCGACTGTCCTTTCGGCACGACATATTGAACAATGCCATAGCGCTCAGCCTCGTCGGGCTTGAGCACGCGGCCGGTCAACATCATGTCTTGCATGCGGGCAAAACCGAGTAGCCGCGCCACGCGAACCGAGCCGCCGCCGCCGATGAAGATGCCGCGCGTTCCCTCGGGCAGCGCGAAGAATGTGGATTCGTCCGCGACGCGGATATGCGCGGCCGCGGCCGTTTCGAGCCCGCCGCCCAGCGTCGCACCGTGCAGCGCCGCGATGAAGGGAATGTTGCCGCGCGCCATCGCTTCAAAAAAGGTGTTGCGATTGAACGGAAACGGCAGCCGCTCCGAGCGCCCGTTCTTCCAACTTTCCGCCGCCCAACGCAGGTCCAGCCCGGCGCAGAAATTGTCGCCATGGCCGAAGATGATGCCGCATTTCGCTTCCTCGCCGGCGCGATCGATCGCTTCGCGCAACTGCCGCATCACAGTCGGATTGAAGCAGTTGCGCTTATCCGGACGATTGAGGCCGACGAGGGCGATCTCCCCCTCGAGCTCGTAGGTGACCGTTTGTTCTTCGCTCATGAACTGCTCCTGCTTTTGACGAGGCAAATCCAGCCCCCGCCGCGCGATCACTTTATCTCTGGAACGCTACGCCGTTAGGCCGGTGGTTGCGGCATAGCGGCGTCGTTGCGCTGCCGCGTTCCCGAACAGCGACGACAGCAGCATTGCCCGCTTGAGATAGAGGCCGATGTCGTGCTCGTCGGTGAATCCGATCGCGCCGTGAAGTTGAATGCAAGCCTTGGTGACGATCATCGCTTCTTCCGACACCTTGGCTTTTACGGCGGCGGCCATCCCAGAATCGATGCGGTAGGCGTCGTTGTTGGCCGCGATCTGATAAACCAGCGACCGTGCCGCCTCGATCCGAATATAGACGTTTACCGCCTGATGCTGCAGCGCCTGGAAGCTGCCGATCAGCTTTCCGAACTGCTTACGGATGCGCAGGTAGTCGAGCGTGATCTCTTGCGCCCTTTCCATCGTGCCAAGCAATTCCGAGGACAGCGCCAACAGCGCCAGATTGTAGAGCACATCCACCGCACTGCGCGATGACGAATGCGCCGCGATGAGATCGCCCGGCGCATCCGCAAGGCTGAGCGTCGCAAGCTTGCGGCCCTCCGCCGTCTGCGACGGCGATAGCGTGCAACCGGGCGCATTGCGCGCCACATAGCAGAGCGAGGGTCCATCGCGCCCGCTGGCGCTGACGAGAAAGCCGTCGGCGCCGTCGGCGCAGACGAACATCTTCTGTCCGGTCAAACGGAGCGCCCCGTCCTTCCCCGCCACTCGCGTGCGTGGCGCAAGTGGATCGTCGCCGTACGCGCGCTCTTCGAGCGCCGGGACGACGAGTGCCGCGCCTGTCATCGCCGGTTCCAGCATCGGATGCGGCGTGCGCCCCAGCGCCAGGGCAGCAGCCGAGATCGCCGCAAGCCCGATTGGCTCGCAGACGAGCCCGCGCCCGGCCTGCTCAAGCACCAGCGCGAGCTCGGTCAGGCCCAGGCCGAGGCCGTTCATCGAACTCGGAACGAGAATGCCAAGCCACCCGAGTTCCCCCGCCTGCCGCAGCCGTGCCCGCGCGAAGCTCGGGTCCTGCCCGCGGAATCCGCGCGCCACCTTCGGCCCCGCCGCCGCGATGAATTTGGCGGCGCTGTCGCGCAACAGAGCCTGCTCCGATGTCAGATGCAGCTCCATGCCCGGATCGCGCCGTCCGTCAACTTGGAAGGTTCAACACGCGGCGGGCCAGGACGTTGCGCTGAATTTCCGAGGAGCCGCCATAGATTGTCGCGCGACGCGACTGCAGGAACGCCGCTGCCACATCCACCTCGCCGAAATTGCTCGCGATCGGCTTGTCCGCCGGCGCGTGGCCGCCTGCCGCCTCGATCAATAGATCGTTGAGCGCCTGAAGGAGTTCGCACGCAACAATCTTGATCACAGATGATTCCGGCCCGGGGCTCTTCTCGTGATTGGTGAGCTCCACGGCATGGCTGAACAGCGCTGACAGCGCCATGACATCGATGCTGGCCGCCGCGAGACGATCTTGGAAAGCCGGATCCGCGATGATGCCGGACGCGCGCGCCATTGTCTTGACGCGCTCGAGCGCCATCAATGAGAATTGCGGGTTCGAGGTCGCCAGGCGCTCATGTCCCAGCAACGCATTGGCGATGCGCCAGCCATCGTGCAGCTTTCCGACCAGGTTTTCGGCGGGGATGATGACGTCATCGAGAAATACCTCGCTGAACTCTTCATCGCCTACGATCGTCTTGATCGGCCTGATCCTGATGCCCGGGCTGTGCAGATCAATCAGCAGGAAACTGATGCCGGCGTGGCGCGGCTGGGCCTGTGGATCGGTGCGCACGAGCGCGAACATCCAATCCGAGTGATGTGCCCAGGTCGTCCAAATCTTGTGCCCGCGCACCACGAAATGATCGCCCGTGAGCGTTGCCCGGGTAGAAAGGCTGGCAAGGTCGGAGCCCGCACCGGGCTCGGAATAGCCCTGCGCCCAGATCACGGTGCCCGCGATGATGGGCGGTAGATGCTTGGCCTTCTGGGCGGCGGTCCCGAACTCCATGAGAATGGGGCCGATATGATTGAGACCTTGAACCGGCAGATGCGGCGCGCCGATGCGCGCCATCTCCTCGGTCATGATCAGCTGCTCGTTGAGCGTGGCACCCATCCCGCCGTATTGCTTGGGCCAGTGCGGCGCGATCCAGCCTTTGCGCGAGAGCGTGTGATACCAGGGCATCAGTTCCGCGGGCGGCGGACGCGTCGTGCGGCCCCGAAGGGCGAGCGGAAGATTGGCTTCCAGCCATGTCCGCACTTCCATGCGGAATTGGGCTTCGGCAGGCGTGTCACGACGGAACATGGCGATGAAATTTTTCGATGCTGATGCGGGTGAAAGAATACGGGGCAGAAGGCCGCAAGACTCATTCTACCTTGATGTTGGCGGCCTTTACGACGGCGGTCCACTGCGCGAGCTCGTTTGCGAGCAACTTGCCGAACTCGGCCGGCGTGCCGATCTTGATCTCGGCGCCGAGGGTCGCGAGTCGCGCGCGCGTCTCAGGCTGGGCAAGGCTGTCGCGGAACGCAGCGTTGAGCTTGTCGATGATGGCGGGAGGCGTTCCGGCCGGAGCCACCACGCCCAGCCAGAACGGCGCCTGCAGCTTGGGATAGCCCGCCTCCGGGGTCGTCGGCACGTCGGGCAATTTCGAAAAGCGTTCGGCGCCGGCGATCGCCAGCGCACGCAGGTTCCCGGACTGGATGTGGGGCAGGCTGGTGGTGGCCGGGTCGGCGGCCATCTGCACCTCCCCGGCTACGACGGCGCCGAGGAGCGGCGCCGTCCCGCGGTAGGGCACGTGCACGATGTTGACGCCGGTTTCGAGCTTGAACATTTCGGCGAGCAGATGCGGCGCGGTGCCGAAGCCCTGCGAGCCCCAGCTGATCTTGCCCGGATTGGCCTTGGCGTAGGCCACGACCTCGGCCAGCGATTTCACCGGCAGGCTCGGATGCACGAAGATGATGAGAGGCGTCTCCATGAGCAGGCCGACCGGCGTGAACACCTTGGCCGGGTCGTAGCCGATGTTGCGATGCACGGCCGGGCCGGTCGTCAGCGCTCCTCCGGGGGTGATCAGGATGGTGTAGCCGTCGGGATCGGCCGTCGCGACCGCTTTGGCGCCGACGCTGCCGCCTGCGCCGCCGCCGTGATTCTCGACCACGATGGTCTGGCCGAGCACCGCGCCGAGCCGCTCGGAGATGATGCGCGCCATGCCGTCGGTTGGGCCGCCGGCCGGGAAGGGCACGACGATCTTGATAGGCCTAGTGGGATAGGCTTGGGCGTGCGCGAGGTCGGCGTCCGCGAGCGCCCATCTGGCGCACAGCGATGCCGCAAGTAGGGCTCTCATCATTTAAGTCGCCTCCCGCGTGGTCGGGCAATGCGGGCGGTATTCTATCGCGGAATTTCTCAGATCACTCGCGGCCGGACGTGAATATTTTGCGTTTTCTGCCTTGCAGACGTCCGTCTCAGCCTTGCTGCTCCGCGAACCGAAGTCCAATCGAGCGCGCCGAGCTCCTCCTTGATCCAGCGTCCGAAGGCCTGCACCTGCGGGCGATCGCGGCGGCCACTGGCGCGGACGAGGTGATAAGCTCGGCCAGAGGGTAGCGCCAGCGCCACCGGGATGATCAGGCGGCCAGTGCGCAGGTCGTCGTACGCGAGTAGGTCGTGTGCGAGTAGGACGCCAGCGCCCTCACTGGCGGCATCGAGCGCGTGATCGGAACTATTGAAGCGCAGCCCGCGGGTTACGTTGACGCCCTCGATGCCCGCCGCTCTAAACCAGTCGGCCCACGTCGGCACCGCGGCACGGCTAGCGAATGTATCGTCGTGAATGAGGGGCGCGCGGGCGAGGGCCTTCACGGTCCGCAAGGGCCCGTGGCGTTCGATCAGTCGGGGGCTGCATACCGGTACGAACGACAGCTCGACGAGCTTCTCAATCACCAGCGCCGGGTTGGAGCGTGGATCGATCGGCAGATTACGCACCGCGACGTCGATGCCATCGGTTGTGAAATTAGCATTATTGATCGAGGCGGAGATGCGGACGTCAATGTCGGGGCAGCTGCTGGCGAACCGGTAGAGCCGCGGCGCCAGCCATTTTGAGGTGAGACCCGGGGGTGTGCTGACGACAAGGATACGCTCCTGCCCTGCACTCTGGATGTTGGCCACGGCCTCGCGAATGTAGAGGAGGCCGGTCTGCACGCCGGGATGGAGCAGCTTGCCTCCAGGGGTGAGCGCAATCGACCGGGCGCGCCGTTCGAACAATTCGACGCCGAGCAGCGTTTCGAGCCCGCGGATCTGGTGACTGATGGCGCCCGGGGTGACGTTGAGCTCCTGCGCTGCCTTGGTCAGGCTCAAGTGCCGCGCTGCCGCCTCGAAGGCCCGCAAGGCATTCAGTGGCGGCGCCGCACGCATGAGAAAAGCTCACTTATAGTCCGAAAACTTATCCTTTGTCATGTAGGCGATCCGCGGTCAAGATCTATGAGAGTCGAGGTTTTCGAATGAGAATGCCTCAAGGATCGAGAGTGGATATGCACCCATGAACGCCATCGCGCCTCGCCATGATTTCGCCCGCTGCCAGGCCATTGCGACGCCGCGGGATGCCCCTCCTTGCAGCGGATTCCTCCGTTGCATGGTCGATACCATCATGCGGGCTCGCTGGCGTCGGGAGGAGCGCGAGCTCGCGCGCCGGTTCAATCGGTACGGCGGGCAGCTGACCGACGACGTCGAGCGCCGGATTTTCGAGGAGATGACCCGCAACTGCAATTTTCGGGTCTGAGGGCCGGGCCGACCGCGATGTCGGAAGTTGTCCTGGTCGAGAAGGAGGGGCCCTCGCGCTGATCACGCTGAATCGGCCCGAGAAGCTCAACGCGCTCGATTACGCACTGATCGATCGACTGATGGAGGTGCTCGACGCCATTGAGGACGATGATGGCACCCGCGTGCTCGTCCTGACCGGCGCCGGCACCCGCGCTTTTTCGTCAGGGGCCGATATTGCGTGTTTTGCGGCAAGCGTGCGACGCGGCCAAGCAGTCGCCTTGCGAGAGTTCGTACGCCGCGGGCAAAGGCTGACCGGAAGGATCGAGACATTCCCAAAGCCGATCATCGCCGCGGTCAACGGGCTCGCCCATGGCGGAGGCTGTGAAATCACCGAAGCCGCGCCGCTCGCAATCGCCAGCGACCACGCCGAATTCTGCAAAGCCGAGATCAATCTCGGATTTGCGCCGCCTTTCGGCGGCACGCAGCGGCTTCCGCGGCTGATCGGTCGAAAGCGCGCGCTACGGATGATCCTCAGCGCGGAACCCATCACCGCGTCGGAAGCCTGCGCTCTGGGTCTCGTCAACGACGTAGTCCCGCATGAGCGTCTCCTCGACGCAGCATTCGCCCTCGCGCACAAGATCGCCGCCAAATCCCCGCTCGCGGTCGCGGCCTGCCTCGCAAGCGTGACGCGCGGCATCAACGTTCCGATCGACGAGGGTCTCGCGATCGAGGCGAACTACTTCGCCCGAATGGTGCCGACGCGCGATATTGAGGAAGGACTCTCAGCCTGGCTTGAACGGCGAAAGCCGCAATTCACGGGTTGCTAGATTTCTTGATGGGCGTTCCGTTCCGTATGTCGAGGGTCCGGGTCGCCTGCTTCCAACCCTTTGAAGAGGCTATCGACAGGGAAATGCCTGAGAAAGAGCCAGCGGCCCAGCCCAACCTACGGACACGCCGGCGCCCAACCTACGGACACGCCGGCGTTTTTGGGATTGTCCCGCACCCACTGCTCGATAATCAGCCGGATTTGGTCCAAGTCGGGAGTTGGCGGCGGGCAAAAGGCACTCTTCGTGTCCTCCACGATCTTCGCCTGCTGCATGCCATCAAACAGGCCTCGAAGATAGGCCATGCAAACCGCATACGACCGAGTATTTGCATTCTCTTGGCACATTTTATTCAGTGTCAGCATCGTCGTTCCGGGCTGAATTGATAATGGTGCGGACTGTTTCGTTGCCGGCTGAATCGATAATGGCGCTGACTGCTTCGTTTCCGCCAAGCATGGCGCCGTCGAGATCGTCAAACACAGTAATGGCACGTAAGCTTTCATCTGGCCGTTCCTACAAATCGATCACGCCTTGCCGCGCGCCCGTCGCGGGTGGCAGGCGGGTTGCGCTTGCGGCGGTATGTCGGCATCGGTCTTGAGCATAGGATGAAGGGGCCGACATCCGCCAGAGCGGCGAGGCGTGATGCCAATCCTCCAAAACGACCTTTCACAGGATGCAATCGCGATGCAGTGCCATTCAAGGATCGTTGCATCGAGGCCGTGACGGTACGCCGTTCCTGCGAACCTAACGCTAGCGTAAACCGTGCGTTAAAAAGACATCACCTTTTATCCAAAAACGGACCGCGCTCGCAATTCATTTGACGTGTGATCGAAAGGTCACAGACTCGCAACAACGAGTGGGAGTAGGAAGAGCCCGTGAAGTGGGGCGATCGATAGGGGATCACGTATCATGTACACGCGATCGTTCGTCACTGCTGCACGTCTCACGCTTGCTGCCGCCACGCTTGCTGCGCTCGCGGGCTCCGCGAGCGCCGCGGACTTGGGGGCCAGAGCGCCCGCTCCGTACCAGCCTCCGCCGCCGCCACCTCCGGTCTTTTCCTGGACCAGCTGCTACATCGGCGCCAACATCGGTGGTGGCTGGGCTTCGCAGACCTCAAACGATGTCGCCGGTGCAGTTACCGGCGTGATCGGGGCCGACCTCGGCTCGCACACCGCCAGCGGATTCATCGGAGGCGGTCAAATCGGCTGCGACTATCAGGCCGGGGTATGGGTGTTCGGCGTCCAGGGTATGTTCGATGGCTCCGCCATGGAGGGGAGCAACACCGATCCCTCCGGCCTATTCGTCGTCAGTTCCAAGATCCCATGGCTCGCCACCGTGACGGGTCGGGTCGGCGTGACCGCCGCCCCCGCGGTGCTGGTTTATGCCAAGGGCGGCGGCGCATGGGTGCGCGACGACTACACTCTCACGGCCGTCCCTGGCATCGCGCTTGCAAACGCGAGCCCGACACCATCGGGATGGACTGTCGGCGGCGGCGTCGAATGGGCCTTCGCTGGCAACTGGACGGCGTTCGCCGAATACAACTATCTCGACTTCGGCACGCCGGGAGTGACCTTCACGCCGATCGTAGGCGGAGCGACGTTCCCGATCAATATCAAGCAGAACATCAACAGCTTCATGGTGGGCATCAACTATCGCTTCGGCGCCACCGGCTACTGACCGGGATTGATCAAGCTGTTGCGAAGGGCCCGGGAGAGGGGCCGCCGCTGCCGA
>WNGR01008518.1_pt1 | contig 10831 bp, 13 predicted proteins | sample 5407581 | NCBI WGS metagenome assembly WNGR01 (sample SAMN13153383, study PRJNA577476) | soil metagenome | isolation source: 80 cm soil or saprolite under Garry oak tree replicate 2 | place: USA:California | collected 2016-06-15 | reverse complement strand
CCCATGCGAGCTTGGCCTTGTGCGCCGCGACGAGCTCGCACGCGGCGCGCTCGGCGAGCGTCTTCGAGGCGAGGTAGATCGTGATGGGCCCCGCGGTGGAACCCTTACTCGCCACCGCGGCGACGGCGGCATTGTTCCAGCTCGTCTCGTCGTAATCGCGCCGCGTCGCGGCTTCCTCGCACACCGCGGCCACAGAGGAGGTGAAGACGACCCGCCCACGCTGGTGCCGTGCTTCAGCGCGGAGTTCAGGATCGACGTGGTCCCTCGCACGACGGGGATGATGAGCTCTGTGCTGTAGCATCACCTATGACGCACGTATTTCTGTTGCTGTCCGACGTACCATCAAGATCGATCGCGTTGTAGTGGAAGGGAGAGGCAGTGTGGGTGATCGCGTCGACGCCCTTGACGGCCTCTTCAAAGGCGTTGTCCTTCGTGATATCTTCGACGACGAGCTCGAGGTGCTCGCCATACTCCCCAAACTGTTCTTCGAGAAATGCGCTCTTGGATAAGGAGCGGACGGTGCCGCGCACAGAGTACCCAGCTTCGAGGTATTTCTTCACGGTCCAAACAGCGAGATAGCCATTCGTGCCCGTGACGAGGACTTTAGCGGGGGGGAGAGACAGCGACTGTTTGAAAGAGAAGTAGACTCTGAGGCGGGAGATGGTGCCAGTGGAGGTGGCATTATTTACCAATGCTCTCGCTAGGGATTACTCAGGGTTGGTGGGATCACACCGCGCAGCGATTGTTCAGTCGCTGACGAAGACATTCTCATTTTAACTCTTCTCTAGTTCAGCTTAATATGTCCGCGCAAATGTCTTGTTGACCAAGTCAGTCTTATCGAGCTTGAGCCGCAGTCACAACTTACTGTCTATGTCGGCGGTGCAGTCACCACTGCAAAGAAGACACAGACTCTAAGACACTTGTTGGTAGGCACCCTTCAACCCCTAAGTACTGAGTTCCTGTGCGCCCTGTCAGACTGCCGAGCATCTCGGGTTGCAGCTTTCGACCTTAGCTTTGCGTTGGCGATTGCGTAACTGGCCCTGAATGGCATGTGTTCGCCCTGAGCGGTTAGCTTCTTGCGTTTAGAACATGTAGGGTCTACTACCCAATCGATTCCGCAGTCAATCCCACAAGAAAATACCGCTCATATCCAGAACCTTGACGGCCGTACTCGCGGGGAGGGCCGAGCGCTGTTCAAGTTCCAGGAAATGGAGGCGAATTGAAGGAATGAGTCCGACGCAACATCCTTTGCAATTGTTTTGCAATGTATAAATTCAAGAGCCAGAAGTTCAGTCGTTCTGCAAAAGAAGATTGCGTTCTTAACACACGACGATGTCCAAAGCTTTGGTAGAAAAATGATGGGGAATTTGGGGGTGTTCGTTTGGGATCAATATGAGACGCTAGCGGGAGAGTAAGTAGAAGGCACAGTATGATAACGGATGCACCAGCTTATCACCCAGGTGCTGTGTCTGATCCCGAGGAGTCCGAGTATCTGTGTTATGTGTTGATGAGAAAGGAAGCCGCGGCCAAGCCCGGCGCGCGCGGCTACCCAATATGCTTTCGACGAAACAGGCAAACCAGTGCCCCATCGGGTGTCACCTGGACATTTTCCGCCTGGAAAATTAACGCGTTCCCACGCTCGAAATGTTTGCGAAGGCAATTCCAATAACACGAGAGGGATTTTCTAGGATCCCACTGACAGGGGTCGCACGACGACCCATTCAGACAAGGGGAATAGAAAACCTCCTTCCGCAAAACCTCGCAGCTCCTTTATCAGCACCTGCCGCTCCTCTTCGTCAGTAATTTGGGTACCGTCACCCAATTCCAGACATCCCGCCTTCATCATGGCCGACGTCACAACGTTGATGACCTGAGAAAAGTTCTGCAGGGTAAACGCCGTAAACTCCGAAAAAGGTGACCCGTTTAGCCCCTTGTGGGACGCACAGTATTCCCCGCGAGGGGAAAGGGCGCGCGTAGATGACAAGACCTGAAAAGATGCATCTTGGAGCATCTTCCGCAAGTGATACGAAAGGCTGTGGTCGGATGAGTCCCTGCGCGGAACGCAGAGATAGATGCGCGCACGCACCCGAGGACGAAACCTTGTCGGAGCGCCCAACCCGAGAAGATGCGATTGATTGTGGCCAGCGTGGATTTGCCTTGCGTGTATGCCACGAAATCGGGCTCTTGACCTTCTAGTGGCGGGGGAATCTCGTGCGTGAACACCAAGGGATCACTATCTCGCAGAATGAGGTGCCCGCCAGGTTCTATCATGCTCGACTGTAAGTTCAGAGCTCCATACGGACCATACCCGTTGAAAAAGGATGCTCAACTCAGCAAGTCACGCAAGTTCTGCAGTGCTAATTTCCATCCCTGTGCTGTCAGTGCTAAACACATGCAAGTCATGTTGACGAGATCGAACGTTCCGAGCATTTCATCTGGGAACGGCTTGGTGACGTCTTGTTGGAAGAAAGTTATCTTGTCGACGTTTGATTTGTCCGACTGAGGGAACTTCGCGGTGGAGATATCACAAGCAAAGACCTGAACATCACGATCACGAACGTCGGGCTGTGACACGAAGTCGAGGGCCCAGGCGCCTGTCCCCGTGGCCACGTCGATTACTTTCCTGACATGAGCGACGTTGACCGCAGGGGGTACGATATTGGGATGGTCGAATACCGTCTTGAAATACAAATACTGGGTATTCAACCTATTTGCAGAACGTCGTCTTTATGTCATGATGATCGAGTGACACGAGTCTGGTGCGCACCGAGACACCTCCGACACGGAATTATTGTCTTCCAACACATACTTAGGCTTGACAAGGGTTTTAGATCCGAATGGCATGATGATGCCTGAGGTTGTGAGTCAAGTAGTAGGGCGCAATAAAGGACGCAGTGGCGGTTCTCGGGGCTAAAGACTTAAAGTCACCAACTCCATCTGTGGAGTGAGACTGCCTACAGGCCCTGCACCACCATCCTGACATCCTGATTGTCAAGGGACATCAGATCAAGGGCCATCAGAGGTTGCGCTGCCCAAACGCATGGATCTCACGCTCTACCATGCGGGTCACTCTCGTTGGGTGTCACCTGGAAGCTTTAGGCCTGAAAAATTGACGCGCTCCCACACTCGAAATGGTCCCGAAAGCAATTCCAATAAGACGAGGGGGGCTTTCTAGGATTCTAGAGGTCGGACGACGACCCATTCAGACAAGGGGAATACAAAACCTCCTTCCGCAAAATCCCGCAGCTCCTTCATCAGCGCCTGCCGCTCCTCTTCGTCAGTAATTCGGGTACCATCACCCAACTCCAGACATCCCGCCTTCATCATGGCCGACGTCAGAACATCGACGACCTCAGAAAAGCTCTGGAGGGAAAACGCCGTAAACTCCGAAAGAGATGTCCCGTTTAGCCCCTTATGGGACGCACAGTATTCCCCGTGAGGTAAAAGGGCGCGCGTAGATGACAAGACCTGAAGTGACGCATCTTGGAGCATCTTCCGAAGATGATACGAAAGGCTGTGGTCGGATGAGTCCCTGCGCGGAACGCAGAGATAGATATGCGCGCGCACCCGAGGACGAAACCTTGTCTGAGCGCCCAACTCGAGTAGATCCGATTGATTGTGGCCAGCACGGATTTGCCTTGCATGTATGCCACGATATCGGGCTCTTGACCTTCGAGTGGCGGGGGGTTCTCGTGCGTGAATACCAAGGGATCAGCATCTCGCAGAATGAGGTGCCCGCCAGGTTCTATCATGCTCGACTGTAAGTTCAGAGCTCCATACCCCATTGAAAAAGGATGCTCAACTCAGCAAGTCACGCAAGTTCTGCAGCGCCGATTTCCAGCCCGGTACTGTCAGCGCTAAACCCATGCAGGTCATGTGGACGAGATCAAACGTTCCGAGCATTTCATCTGGGAACGGCTTGGTGACGTCTTGTTGGAAGAAAGTTATCCTGTCGATGTCTGGTTTGTTCGCCTGAGGGAACTTCGCGGTGGAGATATCACAAGCAAAGACCTGAACACCGCGATCACGAACGTCGGGCTGTGATACGAAGTCGAGGGCCCACGCGCCTGTCCCCGTTGCCACGTCGATTACTTTGCTGAGATGAGCGACATTGACCACAGGTGGTACGATATTGGGATAGTCGAACACCGTCTTGAAAAACAAATACTGGGTATTCAACCTGTTTGCAGAACGTCGTCTTTATGTCGTGATGATCGAGTGACACGAGTCTGGTACGCACCGAGACACCTCCAAATTATTGTCATCCAACACATACTCAGGCTTGAGAGTGGGTTTAGATTCGAGAGACATGGTGATGACGGAGGTTGTGAGCGGTCCTTGGGGTTAAAGTCACCAACTCCGTCTGTGGAGCGAGAGACTGGGCAGGCCCTGCACCACCATCCTAACATCCTGATTATCAAGGAATTAGAAGTTGCTTTTTTTTTTTGGACAAACCTCGGTGTGGTCCACAGATAGTGGCCTTACCCATTTTTGGTACCCTTACGGACCCTCTATTGGTCACCCACCGCGGGGGATTCCTCAAAGGCCCAGGCCCAGTCATGGGATTACCTAACTGTTCCCACAACTCAAACGGTTGAGGCAAGAACCTCGGTCCAGGCGGGGGGGGGAAAATCCATTTATGGAGACTTCGGTCACTCTAGGTGGCGCTATGTGGGAAGTATGTTAACTTAACTTACCTCCATGCACACGTCCATCGTACAACATGATCTTTGCGTCCCTCAACTAACCCCTACAGAGAATCAGGCTGCAAACCCCGGATAGCCGCGCGCCTTGAAGTCCTTAATCGATTCCTCGACTACATCCTTCAGAGGCACAGTCGCCTTCAGCCCTAGCAGGTCCTCCGCCTTAGTTGTCACGAGGTTTTTGGTTTTCGGGATGTTCCCGGTCGAGTGAGGCTCTCCGCGCGGTACATTCGGGATGCCGAGCTCCGCCGCGGCGTCGACTTTTTTTCAACATGGAGCGTTCAGTCCGAGTTAGTCGGGTGGAGGGAAAAATAAAATAAAAATAGACTTACGGATGTCTTGGTAGAAGAAGTAACCAGTGCGAACGATGATTCGCTCACCCCCAGCGGACGCCGCGTGTGTCGCGCACATGCGCATCCGCGGCGACGGACACATGCACCCAGTTCCCCTGGCCCCGCAACTGCGCACCCGACCGCGCACCCGAGAGCGTGTCATAGATCTCCCGCTGGGACGTGTTGATCTCGTCAATCTTTTGCGCGGGGCTGAGAGACCGCTGTACGTGGGGCGATGCGACAAGGATTAAGCACCATCGGGCGTGAGGGTGCGGGGAGGGAGAGACCGGCGACGTACCCCAAAGATCAATGGCGGGTTGATGACGACGAGGTCCCACGCGAGCTCCGCCTTGTGCGCCGCGACGAACTCCCACGCGGCGCGCTCGGCAAGGGTCTTCGAGGCGAGGTAGATCGTGACGGGCCCCGCGGCGGAGCCCTTACTCGCCACCGCGGCAACGGCGGCGTTGTTCCAGCTTGTCTCGTCGTACTCGCGCCGCGTCGGGTGTTCCTCGCGCACCGCGGCCACCGAGGAAGTGAGGACGATCCGCCTCACGCCGGTGCCGTGCTTCAGCGCGGAGTTCAGGATCGACGTGGTCCCTCGCACGGCGGGGACGATGAGCTCTGTGCGGCAGTGTCACCCATGGCGCATGCGTTCAACGTATTTCCGTTGCTGTTCGACGTACCATCGGGATCGATCGCATTGTAGTGGAAGGGAGAGGCGGTGTGGGCGATCGCGTCGACGCCCTTGACGGCCCCATCGAAAGCGCCGTCCTTCGTGATATCCTCGACGACGACAAGCTCGAGGCGCTCGTCGTACTCCGCAAACTGTTCCCTGAGAAATGCGCTTTTGGACAAGGAGCGGACGGTGCCGCGCACGGAGTACCCGGCTTCGAGGTATTTCTTCACGATCCAAACAGCGAGATAGCCATTCGCGCCCGTGACGAGGATTTTAGCAGGGGGAGAAACGGCGACCATTTTTAAGGGAGGTAGACCCTGAGGCGGGAGATGGTGGAGATGGCATTATTTACTAATGCTCCCGCTCGGGATAACTCGGGGTTGGTGGGTGCAGTATCGTTGTTGTTCCCAATCTGGACAACATCGTGGGACCATTCGAGATGCGGCGGGCTGGAGTCGAGTGTAAGTTACTTATTGTGCGGATGCCGCCCGGGCACTCGACGAAAACACGTGCTCTAAACCCCAAACGTTCATCTACTCTACGCACGAAAGACTCTTCCACTTCCCCACCCAAGATATGGAACAGAGGAAAATCGTCTCGAATTCGTGAGTAGATGGTTCTTGACCCGTAACTTTCCCGATAATGACCCTCGATTCCAGCCCGGCGGGTTCCACAGCATCTCGACACTCTCAGGCTGGAATGAGGTGAGTCAATCCCATCTGTTATGTAGCGGTGTCCGGCCGAAACCGTCTCTGGACAGCACTCAAATCTCCGGATCTCATGGAAGCCAATCCCAATTAGTACGCCTTGAGGTGACTGGTGCGTACTTACATCCCAACTCTTTCAGGTCTTAATAAGTATTTAATCTCTTTCTTAGTCCTCCGAGCACGCAACGTCCCCCATATCAAGACTATCTTCGGCGTGAAGAGGGAGTACTTCGTCACTATAGCCTATCGGGCGATAACGAAGAAGACTAAGAAGAGGACGAAAAGCGTTCAGATTGAGGGGCAGACGGCGGTGTGGAACCAGAGGCTTGATGCCTTGTAGGTCCTTCTCTTTTTCTTTCAATCGTGTTTTTTCGGCTGAAAGTTCTGTTCAGTTTCGTACAACCGGCTTCACATCTCATACTGTGTCTCTATGCGAGGCGGTTGACTCAAAGTGATCTCCTTATCGGAACACATCAGATAACGATACCTGTCGAATCCGAAAGTGGTTCGTCTGTCCATTATAGAGTTCTCGTTCATACGACTAAGTGAACATCTCACATGTAGACATTTCTTTCGTTCTCGGCCATGGCAACGGACAGTCGACGCAGTTGGTCACGCTCCACTTAACAATTACTGTGTCAGCAAACAGGACCTCTCCGAGCGACCCCCCCAAAATACTGACCGAAGGAGATGACTCTACCGCCGAAGTTCCTAAACCCACTGTGGCCCCAGACTCCAGTGGACCCGATCAATCCACCGCCCCCGAACCTCCTTTACCTCCACCTGATCACCTTTCCGTCTAGAGTAGCACTCATATACCACAGAACCAGGCAGAGACGTCCCTCGTCGAGAAGGCTCGGATTGATCTCGATCGCGCTGATGAAATCAAGAAGTCGATCGAGCAATCGAATACATGGGAAGGAGCTGTTGGGAAGATCAAGTGGGTCATGGATACCCTGAGCCCAGTTGCAGAAGTGCGTGTAATATTCGTTTTGCCTATCCTCGACTGAGCCGACTTCCGCTCTCAGCTTCATCCGATTGCACAGATGGCGTATAGAGTGCTTTCAGTGATCCCCGAGGTGCACCGGCCTGAGTTTGCGTCATTGTTGGAAGGAAACACTTATGCTATGTTTATTTGGATACCAGGAACTCTCAAAACAGTATCAACGTGACGACAATGTCCAAACCCTACTCAAGAGCGTGCACGATGCGTTTGATTTTGCACGCCACGATGACACTTTGAAATCCATTAAGCCCAGGTCCAAGCAGGCCGAAATCCTTACTCTCATGTTGCGGGACGTCTGTAGTTGCAGTGACTTCGTCCTATCCTACACAAAGGACTCCCAATTCTGTACGTTGTCTTCACCTGCTTCATTGGCCAATTCGAACGTGCAATCTTCAGTGAAGCGGATGTTGAAGAATATGGGCAGCGGAGTGGAGGAAAAAATTCAGGATTTGTCCACCGCCCTCGTTGAGCATCGAAGAGCTTTTTTGGATCAAGCTGTCATTACTATAGAGATAACTGCATTCCAAATTTTAAACGATGTGGGAAGCATCTCAGCCAAGGTTGACGGGATATCTACTCAGCTTCAGTGGGTGTCGAGCCAAGTTTCAATTGCTGGTAGGTAGTTGTGAAAGCTCGGGAGTAATCAATCTGATGATCGTCACAGCGCTAGATGAAAAAATCGGAGAAATCACATATAGGAGAGGCTCGCGCTTCACCAGACAAGGGCTGTCTTCGGGGAACACGCATGGCCTTTCTCGACTTCATTGTTGATTGGGTGATCAATCCCTCTTCCGAGCGTAATCTCGTTCTTTTTGGGCTTGCGGGCACGGGAAAGTCATCCATCGCACATGAGATTGCGCGTCGCTTCGATGAAATGGGCCGTCTTACCTCGTCCTTTATCTTTGTACGGAAGGAGCAATCCAAGACCGAGGCTTACCACCTCTTTACGAATCTTGCTCGCGATCTCGCGGACCGCTATCCGTTGTTCAAAACCGCGCTTGGAAGGGTCGTGAAGGACGACACCTCACTTCGACTCGGCACACGCGACTATGGCACACTTTTTCAGCGCCTTATCCGGGAACCTCTTAAGGATCTGCACATCGTCGGTCCTATTCTTGTTGTAATCGACGCCTTGGACGAGAGTGGGGATGCAACTGGCGAAGACGGGTTACACAGATTTCTCGCTAAAAACCTCTCCAAACTCCCATCGAACTTCCGTATACTCATCACCTCGCGGCCAGAGGATCGCATCGAGTCTGCGTTCCTTGAGGCAAAATCAGTCGTCATCAAACACATGAATGATCACGAACTCGGGGTTACAACGGATTACGATATCCTCGCCTTTCTTCGGAAGAGGCTCCCTTCAGACGATTTTGAACAGTATGGCGAGGCGCTGGCAAGTAGGGCAGAGGGGTTGTTTCAGTGGGCGGCGGTTGCCTATGGATACATCCGAGAACCCAAGCCCGTTCGTAGCAGAAAAGGGCGAATCGAGCATCTCTTAAAATCCGCTACTGATCACCATGGACAAGATCCGCTGAACGAGTTATACAAAGGGGTTCTTGAAGAATATCTCACGGACGAAGAGGCGCGCGGTCTATTTCGTTCTGTGGTGGGACAGATCTTGGCCGCTTTTGAACCTCTCTCCATCCGCTCCCTGACCACTCTGCGACGACACGCCTCCAATGATGACGACGATTCCAATCCTGTTGTTGAAACGCTCCGTTATCTCGGCTCATTGCTGAATAATGTCACTTCGTCTGATTACACGCTTCCCATCGTTCCTCTTCATACGTCATTCCGCGATTTTGTGACGAATGAAGAGAGAAGCAGCGTTTTTTATGTTGATCTTCATGTCGCCCACCACCAATTGGCCCATTCTTGTCTCGGTCTAGTGCTCGATGACCTCAGATTCAACATTTGCAGTCTCGAGTCATCGTATCTTGCCAATAAAGATGTCGAAGACCTTGAAGTGCGTATTGTCAAACACCTGCCACCTGCTCTGTCGTATGCCTGTCGTTTTTGGGACGATCATTTGGAACATATTGATTTCGAAACCAATCTCTTTGGAAAACTCCAAACTTTCTTCGAGAAGAAGTTTCTCTTTTGGCTGGAGGCCCTGAGCTTGATGAGTGATGTGGGTCTTGCCTCGCCAGCACTTTTGTCTCTGAGTGTATGGTTAGCCTCTGGTCAAGGTGTGAGTATAACTGTTGATTCGATGAAGCGGGCGAACAACTAATAGCTCTGATGACAGCAGGCTTCTCAAGCAGATCTACAGAGATTCAGGTCGTTCATCAATGATGCCTCTGTGTTTGTGCGGTATTTCGGGATGGCCATGGCAAAGAGTGCACCACATGTCTATATTTCTACTCTACCATTTGCGCCGATAAATTCCCTTGTTTCTGCGCATTATTCCAGCTCATTTCTGTTGCAACGCAGCGGTTATGGGGATGTTCTGACACACCAAACGACTCGTAAGAGAATGTATTAGATAGTATGTAAAACTGCTTACCTGACACACCAAACGACTCGTAAGAGAATGATGTGCCAGTGCATACAATGCGAGCTTAAGTACATCCAGAGACGACTCGTAAATACACGTGAATACACTGTGCGGACACCCGCACTCCGTATGAAAACGAACCCTTAAAGATTGTAAGGACCAGGGATTGTCCCTGATCACACAGTAACTAATAGTCGTAGACTAATTGTCCGAATAGATTATCAAGGTAGCTAAGGATCGTGTTGCGAGATCATCCTCGCATCTCACCTCTCCTACCTACACGCCACCAGGGCGTCCCAACTCGGACATGCGACGAGGTCTGTGCCCGAGACCGAGGTGTTGCGCGCGTGAGCGCACACCACACACAATATTTCAACAATTTCCTCGTACCCTGCGCGTGGGACGTGGGCGATTGTCTCATTGGCCATCATCGGAGATGGTGATTTCAAATGTTGGAGGTCTGATCATATCCATTGCACTCTCGCCGGATGGCCAGCGTATCATCTCAGGCTCTTCTGATGGAACAATTCGAGTGTGGAACGCTACGACTGGAGACATGGTGGCAGGCCCATTTAATGGACACAGTGATTGGGTCAGGTCTGTGGATTCTCACTAGATGGCCAACGGATCGTCTCAGGCTCGGACGATCGAACGATTCGTGTGTGGAACGCCGCGACTGGAGACATGGTGGTAGGCCCATTTACTGGACATACGCATTGGATCGGGTCTGTGGTATTCTCTCCAGATGGCCAGCACATCGTCTCAGGTTCGGACGATCGAACAATTCGCGTGTGGAATGCCACGACCGGAGGCCCGGTGGCAGGGCCCTTTAGTGGACACATGCGTTCGACCTTGTCCGTGGCATTGTCATCAGATGGCCAGCGCATCGTCTCAGGCTCGGACGACG
>WNGR01008517.1_pt1 | contig 10831 bp, 12 predicted proteins | sample 5407581 | NCBI WGS metagenome assembly WNGR01 (sample SAMN13153383, study PRJNA577476) | soil metagenome | isolation source: 80 cm soil or saprolite under Garry oak tree replicate 2 | place: USA:California | collected 2016-06-15 | reverse complement strand
CCTGATCGAGGAAGCCCGCAACGACTACACCGTCGGTCGCCCCGACTCACAGCCCATCGCCTCAGGACAAGCGCTGTTGCTCGCCATCCAGCGACTCCTCGACCGGCAGCACTGATAAATGGCTGTCTCCTCCGTGGTTAACGTTCGCTGGAATGGCAGGTTCGACAGACGCCAGTCGATCTATCTGAGCAGTGCAGACACGGTGCCGGCTTCGGCCGCAGCCGGCCCCGCCTGCGCTCGGGGTAGGACCAGACGAACCCGCCGGCCACCCGGAAGCCGAAGCCGTCGCTGTCGATCTCCTCCACGTGAGGCAGGGGCCACCGCGAGGCAGCGTACGTCGTCGGCATCAGCCATCGTTGTCTCTGCTGGACCACGGCACCCGCATACGCACAGCCAAGAGCTCATTCGCGTGTGAATGCTCTGCGCTGGTCCTGGGTTGGGCACTTCCTCGCCAAAACGCGGCACAGACAAGCCGGCACCAAGCCCATGGAAAGCGAGTCATCCCAGACGTTATGCGGCAAGATTCAGGAGACTGCCTCATAAGGACAGGGGCCTCGCCAATGGACAAGGGCGGACGACAAGCATGTGCGAAGTGATACGACGTATCAGCCACGATCTGCGGCATCTGCGCAATATTGACGCCTACGCAGTGGCCTTGGTCGTGTTCGCGTTCGCGGTACTTTCGGTGGTCGGTGACGTCCTGCCTGCCAACACACGGTGGGCGGTCCTGCTCGTGGGTGTGGGGTTGTTGGTGTTCCGCGTGACGTGGCCAGACCGTTATGAGGGCACCGCCGATGATGTGCTGAAAGACAGGTCCGCGTTCGAAGACAAGCCCTTCCCCGCCCGGCTGCGAGAGGCCAGCGAATTGTGGGTGTTCGCCCCGTCGGGCATCAACCTGCTGGCACCGCAGAACTGCGAAACGATCCGAACCTTCTAGCCAACCCGGACGGCGTGGTCCGCGTCGCGGTCCTAGACCCGGCCGCGGAGACCGCCGTGCAGCTTGCCACCCGGCAGCTCGATGACTCACTGGACTTCCCTCCCCAGCTATTCCGGTCATCGCTGGAAGCGACCATCCGCCAGCTACAGCGCATGAGGGCCTGGCAGGCACGGGGCAGCTTCGAATACCGGCTAGCCGCCTACAACCCGGGGTTCAGCCTGGTCGCCATCGACCCTGGCACCCGCCACGGGGCGGTGATCGTGGAGTTCCACGGCTTCCACAACCAGGTCACCAACACCCGTATGCACATCGAACTCACCAAGGCCATCAGCGAACAGTGGTACACGTACTGGCTCGACCAGTTCGACCGCATCTGGCGCGCCGCCCAACCGCCCTCTTCGCCCAACTAGCCGAAAGAACACCCTGCGCCAAAGACTCAACGCCGCCCCGGCCGTCAACGGTTCCCGGTCGCGTTTGGGCGGCGATCACGCTGCCGACGGTTTCGGCGAGGCTGACTGCGGCGTTGGCGTGGCTCCCTGAGATGCCGAAGGCCGCCAGCATTAGGATTTGCTGATTCCAGAGCGCCGGATCAGGAACGGAATCGAGCAGCAGAAAGATCTGCTACATGAAAGCCGATATGGATAGACGGCATCTGGCAAATTGGGTGCGTTACTGATGACGCGGGCAAGTGTTTGGGATTACTGGATAGTTACCCGGGCGTGGGTCATATAGAGCGTCATTGTTCCAGTCCATCTTGGTCAGGCCTAGGACGGGCCTAGGACGTCTGCGGCTGTGCGTTCGAGCGGCCCGGATCCGGCGTCTCTTGTAATGAGGAGTGGACTTGGAATGCTCTTGCCGCCTTGGCAGAAGTTGCCAGTGCCTGATGCCAGCCCAGCTGCGGTGCCGTTGACGAAGAGCAGCGCGTCCCGACCGAAGAGCTGCTGAAGGGGTTCCACTGCGGACGGGCCAGTTGTCTGGGCGGCTCTTGCCCTCGCCTGGTGCTCCGCGACGAGGAGGTAGATGCTGTCCTCGACGCCTGGTCGGCGTGCGCAGAAGTCGAGTGCGTCCGCGTCCAGTCCCGTACACCGTGGCGTGGCGTTCAGCTCGTCCGGCCGCCGCCGACGTCGTAGGCGACGAAATCCAGACCGCCCCCATCGGCGTCGAAGACCTGCGAGCAGCAGGTCACGAACCCATCGGCTGTCCCGCCGCGTATCGCGTAAGCAAGCCCGACGTACGGTCAGCGCCCCGACGGCATGGACTCGTGGCCACCGGGCTGGCGGATGGCCCACGTAGCGGCCGACTGAGCAGCATGAATGGCCTCGTCCTCGGACGCGCCCGCAGTCAGGTGCGCGGCGAGGGTCGCCATGAACGCGTCGCTGGCGCCCGTGCTATCGACCAGCACCGTCTTCTCGACGGGATACCGCCGAGTCGCCCCGTCGGCATGAACGACGCACCCCAACTCCTCAAGCGTGACCACGACGTTAGGAATCAAAAGCTCCCGGGACAGCGCCTCGGCGAGACCGTCAGGCACCAGATCACGGCCCACTCCACGAGCCTCAAGAAGTGCCCGGGCCTCGGCCTCGTTAGGCACGAGAGCATCGACCCGATCCCACGGCAGCGACGCGGCCCCAGCAGGATCGTCCAACGGCGGAGCCGGCTGCACGAACACCCGCGTACCGCAGCGGCTCGCCACGTCGATGGTCTCCCGCACCGACTCCGCCGACAGCTCAAAGGTGACAAGCACCGCATCCGCCCGCTCGACGGCACCCGCAGCGGCACGCACCGTCTCCGGCGTCACGGCCACGTCGTCGCCGACACGCCAAACAAACGAGGTCTCACCGTCATCGCCGACAAAGCACACACATATCGCGCTCGCCACTTTCGGGCGCACCTGCACGCCCCCGACTTCAACGCGCTCGCGCCTTAACGCCGCAAGAATGTCCCGCCCGAGCCCGTCATCGCCCACGGCCCCCACCGCAGCCACCCGCGCACCAAGCCGAGCGAGGGCAACGGCCTGGTTGAGCGCCTTCCCCCCAGGCGACGTCCGGATAGACCGCGCCTGATAGGTTTCTCCCCACACGGGAAGCCGGGGCGTATTGACGAAGCAATCAGCGACATACGCTCCGACCACAACAAACCGCAGTTCCTCGATAGCCCGCTGCGCCCCCGACACCCGCGCCCCGAGCTCAGGCGCCTCCCCTACGCGCGCCGACCCCTCAGCCACGCCACCCGCCACCCATCAGCCGTAACCCATCAGCCAGTCACCGGTAGGTCCACTGCTTCCCAGTCCCGGTGTACTTCGACACCGAGATCGGCTCGACGCCCGGCTTCATCCGCGCCCGGTACAGTACCCCAAACAAATGGTCCACCTCGTGATACACCAGCCGAGCCATTCCCCGTTCAAACGCAGTGATCCGGGTGGTCCCGTCGATGTCCTGGTGCTCAACCTCGATGGCCAGCGGCCGCGGCACCATGCCCCGCACGTCGAAGAAGCTCAGGCACCCCTCGTACCGCTCGTCCGTCTCGGCCGACTCGTCGCTGATCCGGGGGTTGAGCAGCGTGAGCGTCGCGCCCTCCGGGGTGCGGATCACCGCCGCCGCGCGCCCGATGTTGATCTGCGGCGCGGCCAGGCCCATGCCCTTCACGAAGTTGTGCACCTGCGCGACCCGCTCCAAGGTGCTGACGAGCTGAGACACCACCCGCCGCGCGTCCTCAGCCTCCGCGGGCAGATCGAACGGCCGCGCGACCTCGGCCAAGACCGAATCGCCCTCTTGAGCGATGTCCAGCGACCGCATCCGCTCGGCCGGGCTCATGGCGTCCATTTCGTCTGTCTCCCCCTCGTCAGGAACCTTGAACTTCCACTCCATCCGGTACCGAGCGTGTAACGGCGGCTCGTCTATCGACCAGGCGAACACCACCTGGTCGTCCCTCTCCTGACGGGAGATCGCAGTCGGGAACGGCGAAGCCTCAGCCGTCGTCGATGTCGTTATGCCCCACGCCGTCGGTTCGAGCCTGGCAGGGAAGGTCAGGGTCATGCTCAGCCGCCGGGTCGGCACCCGGATGGCACGCGCCCACCACGGGCCCCACTTGTGAGCCTCAACGGTGTAGGTGTAGCTGATCCACGCCGTCTCCCCCGGATACAGCGGAAACCGCCCGTCCCCGTTCTCGAAGAGAAGCCAAACCTCCTTGAAGGCGTCCCGGTCGTACCTGATGACCCACGACATGGGCTCGTCCCCGCAGGTGGCCGACAGCCCGACCTCTTCCCAGGTAAGCGGGTCCTTACGGTAGAGCCGGTTCGACCGCTCCGGGTCGCCCGGGTACTGGTCCACGGCGATGCGGACCAGATAGTGCGTCACCGGCTGCGAGCCCGTGTTCCGCAACAGGCGCCGGATACGGCTCTCGTACATGCGGTCCCGGTAAGTCAGCTCGGCCTGCTCGTGCTCCACCACCAGCTCGGGCGCGGGCAGCGACTGCGGGTCATCCGAAGCGGCCTCGTCGTGCCGACCGCGCTCCGGCGTCAACTCGGCCAGGGCCTCGTGCATGTCCCGCCAGCGCCGGATAATGGCCCGCCCAGCCCGCAGATGCTTGTCAGCCTGCTCCGCGAAAGGCCGGCTCGCGTGTATCGTCCCTCGCTCGACCTTGCTCACGTACGACGGCGTGAATCCGACGAGCTTGGCGAGCGCCTTCTGCGAATAGCCGGTGACCTCCCGCCAGTGCCGCAGCTCCGCGATGAACGCTGCGACGGCCGGGATCTGCTGCGCATCCTCGGGCTCTAACTGCACCTCGTTCCTCTCCCCGCAGACGGGAATGGAGTGAATGGCATGTGATTGCTGATCACCCTGTTGTCCATCGCCATCCGTAGCGGACCCTGCCGGTGTGAGCAAGTACCCGCACCGCCAGACAAGTCCGCCGACGTCCTGGCTTGCCTTCCCCAGCGCCGCCCACGGGTGTGCGTTCAGTGACCGGATATCTCGCTGCGCATTCACGGTATCGCGCGCAGCCCGCCGTTGGAGGAATCCAGGCCAGCGGCCTGTCCGCTCTTCCCCTGCCCGGATACAGGAGGTGGGCAGATGATCATTATCGCGGTCCTGGCGGCCATGCTCGCTGCCAGCGTTATGGCTGCGGTCGCGTTCGTTCGAGCGGGCATTGCACGCGAGGAGTCCGACAGTTCCCTCCTTGGCGAACCACGGACGCGCGCCTCCGCAGTGACCCGCCGCGTTCTCGGCCTCTACGTCCGCTCCCCCGAGCAAGCAACCCAGGCTGACCACCGAGCGGCCGACGGGCAGGACTATCCGACGTCGGCGAGTTCCCGATGAGCATCTTCGGCAGGCACATCGCCCCCGCGCAGACCCGTCAGGTCTCGTGTCCCGTCGCCTGGAACCGCTCCCGTTCGGCCTCAATTAAATGGATAGCCAAACGATCAGCTCGGCGCTGGCCGCCTACCCCGAGCCTGACCCTCAGCGGGTCGATCCAAATCAGGACCGTCTGCGGGACTGTCACCGGGATACGGCCTGCCGAGTTGGGCGTACAGATCGGCCAAGTACTGGTCGATCAGCCCAACCCGCTGCCGCAGCGCCGCGAGTTCGCCCGCGACCTCACCGCGCCGCGCGGAGTCGAGCCCACGGAGTTCGGCACGAAGTTCCTCGATCTTCCCCAACAACTCTTCGATAGTCGCGGCCCGCTCGGCGGCGTCCTCGGGCGTGGCACGCACGAACACGCCCTTGCCTGGCTGGCCAAGCAGCAGCCCGTCGGCGCGCAACTGGGCTATCGCGGCGCGAACCACCGTGCTGGAGACGCCGTACGTCTTGGTCAGCTTCGCGGTGGACGGGATGGCGGAGCCGACCAGGAACTCCGCGGCGGCGATCCTCCGCCGGAGGTCGTCGGCAACCTGCTGGTACGCGGGACGCCCGACGATTTCGGTCACCTGGCCGTCCTCCCGCACCTCGGGCGCCTGTGCGCCTGGCTATGGCACGCAACCGTAGCCGAAAGCGCACCTCTAGCCAACCGTATGCACAATGTTGAACATAGTGTGCTAGCTTGCTGTGGACCGCTGCGGACGCCCATGGACATAAACGCCACAACGGATGCCACCGCGAGATCTCGCCCACCGACCCAACCCTGGGAGATGTCTCGATGCAGAACAACAGAGCCCCGCCGACACGCGATCGCCCGTCAAGAACGCCAGCACCGATCAACCCCAAGCTCGACCTCAGCAAGACGAAGCAGCCCCGGCGAACAAGCCGCCAAGCACACCCGCCGGAGCCGCACCCCCTAACCAGGAGGCACTCCCATCATGGCCCTTCCCGTCCCCGCGCGGCGCGCCGACACCGGCAACCGCCACTCCAGCAACGCCGCCCGCAACTCCGACAACTCTCCGACGCATGGGGACAAGAAGCTCTACCGAATCCCCGAGGCGATGCGACTGCTCAGCCTGAGCCGCAGCGTGATCTACAACCAGATCCGCGTCGGCCGTCTGCGCAGCGTCAAGGAGGGCAGCACCCGCTTAATCCCCGCCGACGCCATCGCTGAGTACATCGCCCTGCTCGAAGCGGAAGCCGAGGCCAGCCGATGACGGCCCGCGACCGTAACCCCGGCCAGCAGAAGCCAGCCGGCAACCGCCAAGGCCGGTCCACAGGGCGCCGACCGCGCGGCCGTGCCAACGGCGAAGGGTCGATCTACCCCTACCGCAAGGGCTATGCCGCCTACGTGTGGGTGACCACGCCGACGGGCGAGTCTGCCCGCAAGTACGTCTACGGCAGGACCCGCGAGATCGTGCACGACAAGTGGGTCCAGCTCCAGGCGAAAGCAACCGAAGCGCCGATCCCGACGTCGACTCCCACTCTCGCGCAATTCCTCAAACGCTGGCTGGCCGACGTCGTCGAGCCCAACCTCGAGCCCGCAACCTACGCGTACTACGAGACGATGTCGCGGCTGTACATCATCCCGGCGCTGGGCAAGAAACGGCTAGACCGGCTCCAGACGCGTGACGTGCAGAGGTGGCTCAACAAGCTCGCCAAGACCTGCCAGTGCTGCGCCCAGGGCAAGGACGCCGCGCGGCCGGAAGACCGCCAACGCTGCTGCGCGGTCGGCGCGTGCTGCAAGAGCTTCGCCGGCCGCCGCACGGTCCAGGCCGTGCGCAACACTCTTCGGGCAGCCCTCAACCACGCCAAGGGGTCCGACGAGCTCGTCTCCAGGAACGTCGCGGCGTTGGTCAAGGTGCCCAGTCCGCCCCGGCGTCGCCGCAAGGGATCTGCGTGGAGCGTCGAAGAAGCAAGCCGGTTCCTGGCATCCGCCCGCGAGGATCACGACCCGCTTTACGCCGCCTACGTCTTGATTCTGGTCAACGGCCTGCGCAAAGGCGAGGTCCTGGGGCTCACCTGGCCCAGCGCCGACCTGGACGGCGGCGAACTCGACATCGCCTGGCAGTTGCAGCGCGTCGGCAAGCAGCTGATCCACAAGAAGCGGGTGAAGACGGAGGAGTCCGACGCCGACGACACGGTGCCGCTGCCCGACATCTGCTCGTCCGCGCTGCGCCTGCGGCGCGAGGAGCAGGACAGGGCTCGCCAGCGAGCCGGCGACCGCTGGCAGGACAGCGACCTGGTGTTCACCACCCGCTGGGGCACCTCGATCGAGCCCCGCAACTTCAACCGCAGCTTCGACTCCCGGTGCGCAAAGGCGGGCGTCATGCGCATCCGGGTTCACGACACCCGCCACACATGCGGCTCGCTGCTCGCGGCCCTCGATGTCCACCCGCGCGTGGCGATGGAGATTCTCCGGCACGCCAAGATCGCCACAACGATGGAGATCTACACCGAGGTCCCCGACGCCATCACCCGCGCCGCGCTGAAGAAGCTCGGCGACAGCCTCGGCGGCACCCCGCCCACTGCGCTGGAGCAGCCATGACGCCCCGCGCGCACCGCCCCGGAGGGCAAAAGCAACAACCATTCCAAACGGATGGCTCGTGGCCACCCGCGTACCCAGGCGGCGGCGACGCCTCGCTGAACGGCCGGCATCGGCTCCCGCGCCGCAAAGGCGGTGGCCTGCTCGCCACGGCGTCATGCCTGCTGTTGCTGCTCGCCGCCGCGCAGGGTTATGTGAGCTTCCGCGCGCAGTACAACTTCGTGGAGCACGCCAAACGCGCCCACGTGCCGTCCGTGCTGGAGGCCCTGGGCCTCGACACGGGTGCCGTCATCTTCGCGTTGCTCGCCCTGTCGCTGGCGCGGCGCGGCAGGCGCGGCACCGTCGAACGGGTCTTGAATGTCGCCTGCGCGCTCGGCTCGCTGACGATGAACCTGCTCGCCGCCAACCTGACGTCGCCGAGATCGGTCACGGTGTGGGTGCTGCCCAGCGTGCTGTACGCGCTCGCCTCCGACCGGCTCATCGCCGTGGTGCGCCGCTGGGTCCAGGCAAGCGATCCCGCCGTCGACCTCGTGCAGGAGGGCTCGGCCTGGCGTGGGCTCGGGGGCCTGGCGCTGTGGGTGCTGCGGCTCGCCTTCGACCCACTAGGAACGGTGGCCGGATTCCGCCGCTGGGTGCTGGCGGTAGCGCCGGTCGCGCCAGGCATCCGCGCCGGGTTGCCACCAGCCGCGGAGCCAGGGGCACCCGCCAGCACTACTCGCCAAGGAAAGAACGGAAAACCCGACAACACCTCCGCGCGCTCCGGTCATGCAGTGGTGCTGGGAGAGACGAAGCGCGAGGCGCTGATCCGCCTTTACGAGCGCTGCGGCGAGACAGGCGACCCCCGCTACGGCGACCGAGCAAAGACAGCGCAACTGGCTGGCGAGATCGCCGGCCGGATCGGCTATCACGCCGGCACCGCGCGCCGCGAGCTCGCGAGATACCTGGCTAGCCAATCGGCAGCCGCTCGACGCCGTAAGCAACGAACAGAATCCGACGCGGAGGCGGTGGCATGATGCTCCACCACCAGGCCGAACTGATCTCCGCGCTGGCCGCGCTCCTGTTCGTGGCCGCAACGCTCCGGCTGGTCGCCGGAAACCCCCGTTCGGCCCGTCACCGAGTCCGGATCCTCCGCTGGCGCATCCGCCTCTACCTACGCCCAGGCCCCGGATACGCGAACATCCTCGAACTCGCGTTGCGCTGGTCACGCCTTCGCGCGGTCCGCATCGGCCGCCGCTCCCGGCCGTCCCTGCCCGGCTGGGAGCGATTGCTCCTCCCCGTGACCGTGTACGCGGTCCGCCTGGGCCGCGCGCACCTGGGCCGACGGGTGATCGCCGGAATGGAAGATCAAACCCTCGTGCTGGCCGCCCCGCGAACCGGCAAGTCAGGCTGGCTGGCAGACCGCATCATCGACCACCCCGGCGCTGTCATGACTACGACCACCCGAACCGACCTGTTCGAAAACACCTCCCTGCTCCGCGGCCAGCATGGCGATCTGCACGTCTTCAACCCCGAGGGAATCGGCGGCCTGCCGTCCACCTTCCGCTGGAACCCCCTGCAAGATTGCGAGCGGCCAGCCATCGCGTTGCAGCGGGCCGCACCGCGGCCACCGAGTCCAAGGGCCTGCACGACATGGCGTTCTGGATCGGCAAAGCGTCCGCCGCGCTGGCGAGCCTGATGCACGCGGCGGCGCTGGAGAGCCTGACCATGAACGAGGTGTACCGCTGGGCGCACGGCATCGACGATTCGGCGCCCGAGCGGATCCTCACCGCCCACCCCGGCGCCGCCGAAGGCTGGCTCGGCCCGATCCGCGAGATCCGCAAACCGGGCAAGACAGCCGACTCGATCCGCATGACGGTGACCCGCGCATTGTCATGGCTCGCGGACCCCGCCGTCGCGGGCGCGACCGCCCCAGGCCCCGGCGAGGGCTTCGACATCGCCGAGTTCGTGTCTGGCCCGAACACCCTCTACATGATCGGGACCGGCCGGGAGGAGGCGTCGATCGCGCCGCTGTTCCGCGCGTTCGCCGAGTACGTCCACTCAGGCGCTGCCTTAGTCGGGTCAGTGCAGCCCCACGGCCGCCTCGACCCGCCGACGCTCATGGCGCTGGACGAGGTGACCCAGATCTGCCCCGTCCCGCTGCCGCTGTGGATGGCTGACAGTGCCGGCAAAGGCATTCTGATCGTCGCCGTCTGCCACGGCCTGGCCCAACTCGAAGCCCGCTGGAACGACTCCGGGGCACGCGCGATCTGGGATACGGCCGGAATCAAAGTGGTCCTCGGCGGCGTCAGCGACGCCGACACCCTCGACCAGCTATCCCAACTCTGCGGCGAAATCGAGCTGCGAACACACGGCCGCACCATCGGCCACGACGGCCGCCGCGCCCGCACCGTCACCTACCAGCCAGTCCGGGTCCTCCCTCCCGAGCTACTTCGCACTCTCCCCGAATGGCGCGCCCTGATCCTGCGCACGAACCTCTCCCCCGTCGTAGTCCGACTCCGGATGGCCTGGAGTCGCCACGACTACCGCCGCGCCCGCCGCACCGGAGGGATACCGGCACGCCGAATGCCTCCCGCTGCCGCGAGGCGGACGAACGAGCCGGAGCCTGCACTAGAACCGGGAGATGCACTGTCCCCGTCGGAACCAACGCCGACCTGGACACCGCCACCCCCGCAAATCGGCGGCCAAGACCCGCCGGCGCGTCCCCGCCGCCCATGGGAACCCCCCGCCGACCCGGGGGACCGTAAATGACCGACGCGCCGCAGGGCCGCGACGGATCACCCTCCGTCGCGGCCCTCGCCGTCCAAGTCAACAGCCTGCGCCGCGACGTCGAATCACTGACCACCAAGCTGAACACACTCGGTGCGCCATGAGGCGCACTGCTATATCGCCCGCGCAGCGGGCAGAGATGAGAGGAGATATCTCTGGATCTGATGCCTTACCTGAGAGCCGAAAGGCTAATGACGGGAAAATAGCATGGCAGAAAACTGGCAGCCG
>WNGR01022928.1_pt1 | contig 10833 bp, 11 predicted proteins | sample 5407581 | NCBI WGS metagenome assembly WNGR01 (sample SAMN13153383, study PRJNA577476) | soil metagenome | isolation source: 80 cm soil or saprolite under Garry oak tree replicate 2 | place: USA:California | collected 2016-06-15 | reverse complement strand
TCATCGGCAATGTGTCGCGGCTTCCATTCCTGAAGTATCTCCTCAGACAGTACTTCCACAGTGAGTATTCCCTGGGCGTAGCCTTGTATGGATTGTACCGCCACATGCCTTATTTGTGACCACAAATCGCCGCTACGTTCAATCATAGAGTTACCTTCCGACTATAGATGTTCCTTCTCTCAGTCCTATGTTCTTACTTATTAGACGATTATGTACTCAAAAATCAAAAATGGCAAAGTTCTTTTCTTTCTTCTTAAAATGGCAAGTTTTTTCTCACTTCTTCTCACCTAAAGGTATAGACGGGGAAATAAGGTCCCTATGAAAACCAGCGGGAAGTATCCGCTCTAGTAGGCAACAGGAAAGAAGGAGTGTTTTATGGTATTAGCACTGCGGAGAGTGTTTTTAGTCGCAGTTATGGTTCTCGCACTTCTCGCGGGATTGTTCGGCTGGACGATGAGGATGCAGGCACCGGCCCCAGCACATAATGGCACAGGCATCCATAGCAGCACCCACGCCCTTGCCATGTACTGTCCACCCCCTCCATTTGTATGTTAGTCAGCGGGAGTGGTTAGTTAGAGGCCTCTAAACCACAAAAGACGAACAAGACCGGGCAAGTGGCTAAGCCACTTGCCCGGTCTTGTTCGTCTTCTTAATTGCTTCCTCACGAAATAAAGAGCAGGAGTAGCACCGAGATAATCAGGTAGACAATGGGAGCCCCAATCGCAAGAGCAAACCTGGTCAGACGGGGAATTTCCGACTTACCAAACAAGTAGTAAGCCAGCGGCCCAAGCACCGGAATGAAGTAAACAACCGCTAACCAACCAATACGTGTCCCCCCTTTCATCTCGCCGCGGCGCACAATATCCCAGGTAGCCACGCTTATCCACGCGGCATAAAGAGCCAGCGGCAGATAATACATATAGAAACCCAGGATAACCTCGAAAAATGGAGTTGCCAGGCCTAGTCCGCCCAGGGTAATACCTGGGGAGACAGAAGTAGCAGCGACTGTCATATCTAATGGCCTCCCGTCTATGGTAGTAAAGATTCCTTGTGGATCGATAGTCGGATCAGGCATACCAGGTTGTGGAGCTGGTGCGGGCACTTTCTTCCAATCACGTACATGGTAACGCCCCAGGTTAGCCTGCATGAAATGGTCAAGCAGTACCGTCGCCACACTGGGATCACCCCCACCTCCTCGAGCGGAGAGAGAACCGCATGCATGAGTAAACTGCAGGAAAGGTGGTGAAGTACGCGCTACTTTATTGTCAGAGAAACAGTTATTCCCCGCCGAAAGCGCTGAAAGGGCCAGATCGGCCACACCAGAATTAGTGATGATGTTATTCTCGGTGACATTGCCGCTGGGTTGCCAGAAGTGTTGGTCGATGTTCGGCAAAATCAGGATGCCGTAATAGATATGCCCATTAATACGGTTGTTCAGAATATGATTGTTATTGCCGCCACCAATCACGATACCGTTACCAATAGATGGATACTCCAGCGCCTTAGAGGGTGCGTCAAAATTATTGTTGTTTTCAACCAGGTTATTGATGATGGTGGTATCCGCCTCCGGCGGATCCGGTTCCGAGTCGAGCGTGTTAGGAGCGATGCCGGACATATTATTCCGCCAGATCGAATCACGGATCACCAGATTACCCCCCGCATTCGTACCAGAATAACCCAGCGCGTTATCTTCCGAGATTACATTCGTGATGATCGCATTGCATGGATGGCAGTATCCGATATAAAAACCAGAATCGGGCTGTCCTACCGCGAGATCATGGTCAAACTGGCCCGTGTTTGAGCCATAGGCATAGACGCCATAGTCTCCATTGGCGTAGGCCGTCAAATAGCTGGCGCGATAACCTTTTACACCCATCCAGTAGAAACCATTAGCCTGGAAGTGCCGCGCCGTCATATTTTCGAGCACCACATTATCTGCCACCACCTCAAAACCATTAGTGAGCTTAAAGTTACCATCCAGAATCACTCCATTGCGGTCCCGTCCACGAATGGTCAGGTGCGCGGTACGCACCGTGACAACCTCATGATAAATACCGGGAGCAATAGAGATCAAAGCATACGGTTTTGCTGCATTAACTGCAGCCTGTATGGTTGGGTAATCCTCTGGCACACGTAAAATAGCCGTGGGAGCTTTTCCTTGTGGCTCCGTTATGCCACCGGTCACCGAAACACTCGACCCTTGAACAGAAGGACCGGAACCAGCGCAGGCAGCAAGCAGCAGCATGCAGAGCAATGCGAGAGCTATCAATCCTGGCCACACACTGAAAGCGGGAACCTTTCTCCCACTTCGCCGGTACCTATGCAGTCGGCATGCGAGAATCATACTGTTTTCCTTGCACGTTTTTGAATTCTGTAACATCGTACCCGTGTATTGTCTCACAAAATTGTGCCGCCTAGAAGGGAGGAAGCGATGGGAGATGTCTACCCTCCACGTAGGGATATTGGAGGGAAAAAAGAGTGTGGCGCGGCGGGCTCGAGCCCGCCGCGCCACACTCTTTCTTTTGGGGTGGGGCGGGGAATAGATATGATGACTTTTGAGAAGCTTTGCACACCCTTTCAACAGACCTGTCACAGAAGACCTTTATATGTTATATTAGAGAGAGCACAACATACCTTATGGAGTAACAGGAGTGAACAAAGCAAACGAACCACCTCAACTCCAGGTGACATTCTATACCAAGGCAGGCTGTCACCTGTGCGAGGAAGCGCGTGATATGCTTGATGACATCGCTGCCCAGACTCAATATGAACTTACAGAGATCGACATTCGTAGTAATACAGAGATATTTGAAGAATATCGCTATCGCATACCGGTGATAATCGTCAATAACGACAGACTATTAGAAGGACGCATCGAATTTCGAGATCTGGCAAATGCCTTTCATCTAGCTTAATCCTAATGGGGCAAGGCATCTGCCCCGCCCAAACTGCAAGGAAGAACTTTATGGCCCTACAACAAGTTAAGAATAGCAATAGACGCTTTCCTCTTTCCTCTCCTATAAGCAAGCAGGCATTAGAGCAGACCACCGAGCGCTTCGGAGAATTCCTGCTCAATTACTGGGCAAATATTCTTACAATAGTACTGGGCATGCTCGTCGCAACGGCATTAGCCATTCCCTTCCTTTCATACTTTGGGCTTGACGCAATTGCCAAACTGCTGTTTTTTGCGCTGCATTTCGTCTGCGCGCAGGTCCCCTCGCACTCCTTCTACATCTATGGACATCAGCTTGGCCTGTGCGCTCGCAACTTCTCCATCTACACATCCATGTTCATAGCCAGCCTTATCTTCGTGATCACCAGGAAACGCCTGCCTGGTATTCCCTGGTGGATCTGGGTGCTAATGATCCTTCCTATGGCCTGGGACGGCATCACCCAGATGTTCGGCTTGCGGGAAAGCACCTGGGTGCTGCGCGCAATCACAGGTACCTTGTTCGGCCTGGGCAACATCTGGTTCGTACCCCCCCTCATCCAAAAGACTCTCGACGAAACCCCACCCGTACAAAGGCCCGCAGCATATACGGCAATGTATCCACAGCCACAGCCGCACACATTAATTCTTGATACAACGCCCGGTGCCAATACATTCGTAGATCATGCGGGCACCAGGTAGGAGCCTACAGGGCTGTTGCAAGATCGGGAATAAGCGGGGTTCAAAGGGGCCTCCCCTTTGCGGGGGCCTGGGGGCGTCCCCAGGCTCTTTTTCTCCCGCGCCCGCAGGGCGCAAAGAAACTTTGCAACAGCCCTGCAGGAGCTTATGAAAAGAATAGCTACGCTATCTCTGAGCCGTGTAGACCAGCGCTACGACTAATCCAAAGATCATGTGATTGATAAACACAGTGACCACTATCAGCGGTTTACTGACCATCTGGGGCAAGAGAGGTTCAGTTTTGTTGCTGGCAGGTGCACCACTTTCGTTCATCAGTTGTCTACTGACCAGCCGGGACAAGCGCGGATAGAGGAGTATGCTCAACGCCAGCAGCAGCAGAATCAGCATTCCGTGTATGGCGCCAAAAATCAGTCCCCACCACCAGGTTGCGCTGCCGATTCCCAGGCTCCACAAAAGAGCGTAGATCAGGGCAAAAATGATGCCCATCATGAAGTGGATCGCGCCACCCAGCGTAACTGCCGCCTGCTTGTTGGCAGTAGCTACCGAGCCCAATATGCTGATGATGTCTATGTTGGCGATAATGGCATCGCGGACGTAAAATGGATGAAGCAAGGATCAAGCTCCTTTCAGGACCCTCTTGGCTCCAACGTCCGCTTCGCATGCCCACACTCCAGCCACGGTCTTGTCTCAATGATTGCACGCGAAGTGGCACAAACAATGATGACTGGAAGCTGCAAGTGTTGACCGACAGCGGCGATTCAGAGGCTGCCAATAAAACAATTGCAGGGAAGCGCTAAGCTTTGTCCTGCTATACTATATCACACTACCACAGCTAAGACTGGCCGCCTGCGGCGGCAAAAGAGAGAAAGAGCGTGGAGCAATAGTCCCGTGCAGACAGAGGCAGAGCCTCTGCTGCATCTCAATCTTTCCGGTCGCCGAAAACAACTTTTATGCAAAGTACGGATTGATAAGAAAACAGTATGCACAACCAACCACCGTCAGAGACAACCTTTGCAGTCGCCACCCTCGGCTGCAAAGTAAACCAGGCCGATAGTGAAGCCATTGGCGAGCAGATGAGCGATGCTGGCTTTGTTCAGCGTGATTTTAACGAGATCGCCGATGTCTATATCGTCAACACATGTACCGTTACGCACCTGGGCGACCGCAGTTCACGCCAGCTCATCAGCCAGGCGCGTCGTCGTCATCCCGAGGCCCTCCTCGTCGTCACCGGCTGCTATGCCGAGCTAAGCCCTAAAGCGGTGGCCGCACTCCCTGGCGTCGACCTCGTCATAGGCAATAGCGGCAAAGAGTCCCTGGCCGAAGCCATCAAAGAACAATGTAAGACCTGGGAACCTGGAGAGCCTGAGCAACCACAGCCAGATTCCGCTCAGGCGCCCATAGTAGGGGGATCCCTTGCCGGCACTTTGTCTCCCACTCCACGGCCTCCCCTGCCCATGCTACCACTCGATACCCGGTACACCCAGCATATCGGCAGCGACAGCTCACTCGCCATTGACCCAACAGAAGAGGAGCCACAGCCCGACAATCCATCGCGGCCTTTTACTCTACAGGAAGCGACCTTGCCCGCGTCCGTCAGCGCTAGATTAGTATCGCGCACCCGCGTCCAGATGAAAGTACAGGATGGCTGTGATAACCGCTGCACGTACTGCATCGTTCCCTATGTTCGTGGAGGGTCGCGCAGTCGCAACATTGCATCCGTCGTAGAACACGTGCAGCGTAAGGTACAGGCGGGCTTCCAGGAGATCGTTCTGACAGGCATTCACCTGGGTGACTACCACCCTGACAACGATCAGAAGCAGGATCTTGGCGATTTAATTGCCGCTTTGCTGCGTGAAACCGGTATACCCCGCATTCGTGTCTCATCACTAGAACCGGAAGATTTTCGCCTGGAATGGCTGGAACTATGGAAAAATCCGCGCATGTGCCGCCACTTCCACCTACCCATGCAGAGTGGCTCGGACAGTATACTGCGACGCATGGCCCGCCGCTATCATAGCGCCCGCTATCGTACCATCATCACCACGGCCAGGCAGCTCATCCCCGGCGTCGCCATTAGCACCGACATCATCACCGGCTTCCCCGGTGAGAGCGATAGCGATTTTGAGCAGACTTACCATCTCGCCAAAGAGCTCCAATTTGCAAAAACCCATGTTTTCCGTTTCTCACCCCGCCAGGGAACTCCCGCTGCACGCATGAAGGGGCAAATCAAGGACGAAGTAAAGAAGGCCCGCAGCGAGCGGCTACTAGGGCTCAACGAAGAACACAGTCGTCTCTTCCGCCAGCAATTTTTAGGCGAAACCGCCGAGGTGCTCATTGAAAGCTACAAACATGGTCGTTGGGAAGGTCTGACAGACAATTATCTACGAGTCGAACTGGAGAATCTGCCCGGAGCAGAAACACATAACTGGCAAAATACATTGGTTAAAGCTGGCCTCTCACACCTGGTTGATGATGGCATCTGTGGCATGGTAGTAGACGGTGCTTTTCAATTCTGACCCAATTTCCCAGAAAAGAAAGAGCGTGGCGCGGCGGGCGGCCGCCCGCCGCGCCACGCTCTTTCTTTTCCTTTTTTGCCGCCGCAGGCGGCTCGTCTTAGCTGAGCCATGTGACTTTTGAGAAGCCCCGAGAGACAGGTGCGTTATACTTGACAACTCCCTTCCCCCTGTCCTACACTCGAAATAGAAGAAACTATATTAATGGCAGGCGGGTAAGAGGAAAAGGACAAAAAGTAACATGTCGCAGCGAATCTCAGAAGAGGCCGGCAACAACGAACGTATTCATAATACCGATCCCGACCTTGAGCAACTACCACAACTACCTCCAGGTGTCTCTATTGCTGCACCTGGCCAGACGCCACGACGTAAAACAATCTGGCCCGATGCAATCGATGTCATCTTCGAAAAAGACCCCGCATGTCGCAACATCTTTGAAGCGCTGCTCTATCAGAGCTTATGGGCCATCTTTTACCACCGCATCGCTCATGCCCTCTACAAGGCGCATATTCCTTTTCTGCCACGCTTTATCTCGCAGTTCGTTCGTCTCATTACGGGTGGCATTGAAATTCATCCAGGCGCGCAGATTGGGAAACGCTTCTTCATCGACCATGGTGCTGGTATCGTTATAGGCGAAACGACCATCATCGGTGATAATGTAATGCTCTATCACCAGGTCACACTCGGTGCAACTGGCTGGTGGCGGCGCGGGCCGGGGCGCTTACAAAAACGCCATCCTACCATCGAGGATGATGTAACCATCGGCGTTGGAGCGGCCATCTTAGGCTCCATCACCATTGGCCGGGGCAGCAAGATAGGGGCCATGGCTCTTGTGCTCGAATCTGTGCCCCCAAATTCTGTCGTTGCCTCCAAGCCAGCTGAACTACTGGTAAAGGGCGGCGAGACGCTAGAGAAGCACCAGGAACTGACGCAGGGCTGGGACGGCAAAGAACCATGGGAAATGGATTACCAGATATGACGCCACCTGATACCCTAATACGTCAAAATTGTACTGATTAGCATCTCCCAGAAACGTGTTACGTCCAGCGCGTAGCCAACACGCACATTAGGTTCTTTACCCAATACGCCATAGATATCACAGACTGTTCGCCCAGATGTCCACTCCCCTTCCGTCTCGATCTCCACACGTATTGTATGCGCTTGAAGTATGTCAGGGTCAATGACCGCGGCTACCGCGCAGGGATCATGTACTGGTGGAGCAGGGAAACCAAAGACCTTACGGTAGGTGCCACCAAAGAAGATGAGCAGGTCTGCGGCAAAGCTAGCCACGGGGCGATTGGCGGCTCGCAAACGATCTAACACCTCGCCAGTTGCCAGGGCCTGGTGCGTTACCTCCAGGGGAGACATGGTAAGAGGTCGGCCACATTCAAACACAATGGCAGCCGCCTCCGGGTCAGCCCATATGTTAAACTCAGCGCCAGGCATTCTATTACCAACGCCGATTGCTCCACCCATCAATGAGATAGCCTTGATTCTGGGCAAAATAGCTGGCTCGCGGCGGATAGCCGTTGCGATATTCGTAAGCGGGCCAGTAGGCACAATGGTTATGTCTCCATCCGAGTTCATGAGCAGGTCGATGAGCAGGTCAACACCATGCTGCGCTACAGGCTCGATATTAGGTTCTGGAATATCTGGTCCATCCATACCCGACTCGCCATGGATATTAGCTGCATGCCTTGCCGGGCGCACCAGCGGCCGGTCCATGCCCCTGGCAACCGGCACATCACGGATATTTGCCAGCGAACACACTTTCAAAGCATTAAGGGTTGTCTTATCAAGCGATTGGTTACCTGCAACAGTAGTGATTGCCAGCAGGTCAATGTCAGGATGATGGGCTGCGAGCAGAATGGCAATGGCATCATCGTGGCCGGGGTCACAGTCAAGAATAATTTTGTGATTCATTTATTCTACCTTTACACGACCGCCAAGGTCGTCCCTACAAAAAATAGCTACCATAGAGCAACGAAGCTCATAATGTTGCTTTATGGTAGCATGCAGAGACATTCATTTCAAGCTAACAGAGCGACCCCAATTGTCATCCTTCACTACGTTCAGGATCTCTCTTTAATTGTCATCCTGAGCGCAGCGAAGGATCTCTCCTTGCCCCTACTCAACTCACCCAGCCTTGCGACCACCCCATAAGCTAATACCCAGCCAGATGTACCATATCGGATTGACCAGGAAGCCGCTGAGCAAAGCGGGAATCAAAATCACTGGATTCGTTGATGTATAGATGATCAGGCGGCCCAGGTAGAGGATGATCAGCAGCACTGCCGCAAGATAGCCCAGGTAACTGAGCATCTTTGGGAAGCGTTCGTTGCGCCCCATGAGCCAGGCAATGACGAACAGGCCAATACCTCCGATGAGGAATGTCAGCACACCACGCGGATCGACAGCATTGGGCACACCGGCAGCGGCAGCATCCGTTACCTGTGAGACTGGGTGAAGCACATTAGCTAAATCGTAGCCGCCATGTATTGCTGAGCCAAGCGCAGCGGTAATACTCAGAAGCAAACCCCAGAGGGCGAAGGCAGCATCTGTCTCGCGGAGACGGTTGAATAGGGCGACCAGGACAGCGGTGGAGAAGAGCCCTCCGAGCATGAGAAAGAGATCGCTGAGCAGAGCCCCTTTCAGGATAATGAAGGAGATGGCATACAAGAGGCCGCCAATTCCCACAATGAGAGCGCACACACCGGCAAATTGTTCGAAGGCCAGAGAGCGTGTTGAGGTTGCACCAGTCCTGTTTGAAGTCGTTTGTGTTGCCATAGAAGAGCTTCCTCCCTAAAGTACTGGAATGATAATACAAGTTAGCAAGACGATGCACGTCGGGTGCTTGTCCGGTCTTGCTATCTTCATCATACGGTACATGTTGAAAATAGGATCATTGTCAGGGAAACTTTATGTTCTTAACCGAGGGTTAACTGCAATGTATCGTAGAGACGTATAGAACATATTTAACGAGTGCCTCGACGCCTGAGCTTGCTATTGGTATAATGATCTGGGATAAGATTACGCAGAATGCAGCTGTCATGAGTTGAATAAGGTATACTCCTGGCATGAAGTATACAATATAGGCAAGAAAGGTAGGCAGGTAAAAATGCCACAACCGGAGATTATCTCAAATCCGAATATTATGATGGGCAAGCCGGTTATTGCTGGGACACGCATCACTGTCGAGTACATTTTGGAGCACCTGGCTGGAGGAAGAACCATTGAGCAGATTCTGGACGCCCATCCACATATTACCTATGAAGATGTACGGGCTGCGATACTATATTCTGCTGAGTCAACTTAAATAATATGTGAGGAGACATTCCTTGTCATTAAACACGCATGGCAATCTTATTATTGGACAATCGGGGGGGGCCACGGCTGTCATTAATGCCAGCTTTGTTGGAGCCGTCGAGACGGCCATGAAAGATACACGTATCACTGGCATTTATGGCATGCTGCACGGCATCGAGGGGCTGCTCAAAGAAGATATCATTGACCTGCGACAAGAGCCCGCCGGCTTATGGCCGAAGCTGCTTGTCACGCCTTCAGCTGCCCTTGGCTCGTGCCGCTATAAACTGTTAGAGGATGATCTTGAACGAGCTGTCGCTATTTTGCGCCGTTATGATATTCACTACATGCTCTACATCGGTGGAAACGACTCGGCTGATACGGCCCATCACCTGGCTCAGGCCGCACAGCATCTCGGCTATGACTTGCAAACGATCAGCGTACCCAAAACCATTGATAACGACCTTCCCTTTACCGATCATTGTCCCGGCTACGGCAGTGCGGCACGCTTTATTGCTCTGGCAACGATAGACTCGACCATGAACACCATTTCCATACCCTGGCATTATCCTGTTAAAGTGATAGAGACAATGGGGCGCGATGCAGGTTGGTTGGCGGCATCATCGGCACTGGGAAAACGCAATGAAATTGACCCGCCGCATATCATTCTGATGCCAGAACACGCCTTCAACGCCGGGCGTTTCCTGGAACAGGTCCAGGCAGTCTACCAGCGTTTAGGCTATGTCATCGTTGTTGCAGCTGAAGCAATCCGCGATGAACAAGGACAAGCACTCGGGGTCACTGGACAGGTAGGAACAGATGCCTTCCAGCATCCTCTTTTGAGCGGCGCCGCGCAATATCTGGTAGAATTAGTAAAGCAGCATCTGCGGTTGCGAGCACGTTTTGACAAACCTGGCGACCTGCAGCGCATGGCATCAAATTGTATCTCACTTACCGACCGGGACGAGGCCTACCTGGTAGGAAAGATAGGAGTACGGGCGCTCCTGGAGGGCGAAAGCGATAAGATGGTAACGCTCATCAGGCATACGGAACCTGCCTATTCTTGCAGCTCGGGCCTGGTGGAACTGGTAAAGGTTGCCAACGCGCAAAAGTTGGTGCCCGCTGCTTACCTGGACGAAAGTAAAACCATGGTGACGCAAGCATTTTACGACTATGCGCTGCCTCTGATTGGCGGACCATTACCACAGCACGAAAAGCTGGAAATGACGAGGATACACATATGACGGCATTGAAACGAGCTATTCTTGTCGTCCTCGATGGGGTAGGGGCAGGGGCTAATCCCGATGCACATGCCTATGGTGATGATGGCGCCAGTTCGTTGGAACACTGTGCTCAGGCAATTGGAGGTCTGGCTCTCCCGCACCTGGG
>WNGR01031025.1_pt1 | contig 10835 bp, 9 predicted proteins | sample 5407581 | NCBI WGS metagenome assembly WNGR01 (sample SAMN13153383, study PRJNA577476) | soil metagenome | isolation source: 80 cm soil or saprolite under Garry oak tree replicate 2 | place: USA:California | collected 2016-06-15 | reverse complement strand
CCGTCACGATCACCCGAAAAACGGCGCCCGCTTCGCCGACGGGATCGGCGGGGTCGACCCGCCGGCCGACGCCGTCGGTGACGTACGCGGCCTCGCCGGCGAGCAGTTCCGCGAGGGCGCGGTCGTGCCGCGCGACGGCGTCCCGCACGGCGGCGCCGCGCGGGACCTCGACCGGCTTTTCATTGATAAAGACGCGCAGCGTCTCCGCCATCACCGGCTTCCCGCGGCGTGAAAGCGGGAATCCCGGGGGGCGTCCACCGGCTGGCGCAGGATGGTGAGATAGCGGAGTACGGCGTCGAGGTCGGTAATCCCGACGTCCGTGACCGGGAACGGCTTGAGCATCGCGTAGCCGGACCCGCCGGCCGCGAGAAAGTCCCCGACGGCCAGGGTGTAGGTGGCGCCGGACGAGAGATCCTTTCCGTTCGCGAGTTTGACCTTGGTAATGCGGCGGCCGACACGGTGCCGCGGGTCGTACCAGACCTCCAGTCCTGACACGTGTGCGTCCGGGGCGACGCCCTCCACGGCGTGCTCCAGGGCCTGACGGATCACCGCGCCCTTGACCCGCAGCGTCACGAGTCGGTTCTGGAAGGGCAGCACCTGGTACATATCCCCGAAGCTCACCGCGCCGGCCGGCAGCCCGGTCCGGATGCCGCCGTTGTTGACGATGCTCACGTCGGCGCGGGCGATGGTGCGGAAGGCGTCGGCGATCAGCCGGCCGAGCGCATACTCCGGGCCCTCACGGTCGAGGGCGAAACGCACGCTCCCGACCGCGCGGCTGGTGAGAGTTTCCACGTTGCGCTGATAGCGGTCGACCACGGAGGTGAGCTCGACGTTGGGCGTCACCTTATCCACGTAGGGAGTGTCGATCTGCACGCGGACCTCGATGCCGCGGCTGCCGTGACGCACGAAGTCGGCGATGGCGATCGCCTGGCCGCTCGAGCCCGCCTCGACAATGGGAATGCCGTTCACCACGGCATTGTAGACCCGGTGAGTATGGCCGGCGACGATGAGGTTGACGGAGCCGGAGTCGAGCCCCCGCGCGATGTCGAGGATCTCGCCCTGGCAGCGCCCGGAGTCGCACACCGCGCCGGCGTGGGCCACCACGATCACGAAGTCCGCAGCCGCCCGCGCCCGCGGCAAGGCGCGGCGCACGGCCCGCGCGCCGTCCTCGAAGGCCAGCCCGCGGACGTTGCGCGGCGCCGTGGTCGTGGGCGTGCTCGTGGTCGTCAGGCCGATCACCGCGACCTTGATCCCGCCCCGCTGGATCAGCGTCCACGGCTCCGCCCAGTCGGGGCGCGCGGTACCCAACGAGTCGGTGATGTTCGCCGAGACAAACCGATAGTGCGCCTCCTGCATGCGCGCGCGCAGCGTGTCCACCGACCAGTCGAACTCGTGGTTCCCGATGGCCGCGGCGTCGAGGCCAAGGCCATTCAGGGTCTCGATCGTGGCGCGGCCGTTGGTGAAGTTCGAGATCGGCGTCCCCTGCATCTCGTCGCCCCCATCGAGGCGCACCACGGTGCACCCGCAGCTCTTGTCGAGGCTGTCGAGCCACGTCTTCAGCGCCGCCACGCCGCCCACCAGGCGGCCGCCCGACCACGGCCACGGCTTGGGTACCAACGCGCCGTGGAGGTCGGTGATCGCGAGGACGCGCAGCAAGGTGCTATCCCCCTCGCTGACGCTCGGGGTCATTGGCGCGAAGGCCCGAAGCGCCGCGTCCCGCGCGGGCGGGAGGATCGACCAGCTCGGCGTGTACCAGGCCCGGGCGTCGAGCGTCCCGGTGCGGCGGATTTCGGCGGCGAGCAGGTCGGATGTCCTCGCCCCGGCTCGTCACGACGCGGGCGCCCTTCAGCATTGTGTACCCGCCGCCCCCTGCGGCCCGGTAGCTGTTCAGCGCGATGGTAAAGGAATCGGTCGGGGCGACGGGGCGGCCGCGCACCGCCAGCCCGCGGATGCGCTGGCCCACCGGGCGGGTCAAGTCGATCGCGTAACTGGCCCCGCTCACGACGTCGAAGTCGTAGCCGGGAACGCTGTCGTCGACGAGCGGCGTGCCGGGCGCGTACGTGCGGTAATAGCGAGCCGCCCACTCCAGGTAGTCCTTGAGCTGCTGACCCGAAATCCGCAAGACGGTGAGCGTGTTCTCGTAGGGATAGATCCCCGCGACGTCACGCAGGCGCACTTCCCCTTCGGGAAGCCCCGCGCCCACGTCGAAGTCCGCGGTGGCCGAGAGATCGGCGCCCGCGTGCCGGCGCTGCACCTCGTTGATGAAGTCGAGCAGCGGCGTGTCCTGGGCGCGTCCCAGGCGGGCGGCGAAGCCCGGTCCCGCCGTGCCCAGCGGCGCCGCGGCCCACGCCCGCACCACCTCGTGCGCGGTCTGGACGCGCCGCACGAATCGCGGCTGCTCGGGCACGGTGCCGACGGGGAGCAGATCGGCGCGCAGCGCCGTGACCCGCCACCGCGCGCGGGCCGAGTCGCGGGCGAACCAGACGTGGACGACCGAGAGGCTCTGCGCCCAGTTCTTCGGCTGCACGAAGTGCACGCCGTTGATCACGGTGTCGCGGATCTCGCGGTGCGAGTGGCCGACGACGACGAGGTCCGGTCGCGGCGTGACGGTCGCCAGCGCCGCCGCGTCGTTTTCGGGTCCGACACCGGTCGTGTCGTAGGAAGAGCTTCCCCCCAGTCCGCTGTGGATCAGTACGATCTTGAGGTCCACGCCGGCCTGCTCGAGCCCGCGCAACGCCGCCGGCGCCGCGTCGGCGATCCGTCCGACGCGCGCGCGGCCCGCAACGTTGGCGCGGTCCCACACCATCACGCCGGGCGTTGTGAAGCCGGTGACGCCGATGCGCACGCCCGCCCGCTGGATCACGGTGAACGGCGCGAACAGCAGCGAGTCGCCCGTGGCGCGCGTGATGTTCGCAGAGATGTAGGGAAAGGTCGCGTCGCGCACGGCGTCCTGCAGCACGCCGAGGCCAAAGTTGAACTCGTGGTTGCCAGGGATCGCCGCATCGTACTGCAGCCCGTTGAGCGCATCGATCAACGGGTGCGGATGCCGGCGGTCCTGCCGCGCGAAGTAGGTCGCGAACGGGTTCCCCTGAAGGAGATCGCCGGCGTCCACGAGTACGACGGCATCCGGGTACCGGGCACGCAAGGTCTCGAGCAGCGTCGCGGCGCGCGCGAGCCCGCCGGGCGCCTCTTCATCTTTCGTGTAGTCCCAGCCGCGGATCCGCCCGTGCACGTCCGTCGTGGCAACGATCACGACGTGGGCAGTGTCCGGCGCGCGGGGGGCGGGGGGGGCGGGGGCGGGCTGCTGCACGGCGGCGATGACCGCGAGGAGGAGGCGCATAGTGCGCTGAAAATTGCCAGTGCCCAGCCCGCGGCGCTACCTTCCGGCGCCCATGCTCGCCGTCCTGCGGCTCGCGGCCGCGCTCGCGCTCCCCCCATCCGACTCCGCCATCCTGCTGGTCCGGATCCTCGACGTCAGCGACGCCCGCATCGGCGGCGACGCGATCCTCATCACGGACTCGGTCGGTGGGCGCGCCCGCCACGTGCTCATCGACGCCAGCGACCGCGGCGCCACGGTCATCGCCCGGCTGCGGCAGTTCCAGGTGGACACCCTCGCCGCCGTGATCCTCTCCCATCCCCACGCCGATCATTACGGCGGCATGGCCGAGGTACTGGAGCACTTCCCGACGCGCGCGTTCGTCTACGGCGGCACATCGCGCGCAGCCCGAAGCTACCGGACGCTGCTCGCCGCGATCGACCGCCTCGGCATACCGGTGGTGACGGCGGATACGGGCGTGCGCCGTCTGGTCCTGCTTACGGCGGCCGACTCGGTCGTCCTCACGATCCTGGCGCCGCCGACGTCGTGTCACGCGCTCGCCGCGGCCGCCGGGGGGGACGAGATCAACAACTGCTCGATCGGCGTCCGCCTCGAGCGCCGCGGGTTCACGATGCTGTTCCCCGGCGACGCGGAGATCGCGGAGCTGGAGTGGTGGATGCTCACCCGCCGCGCGTTGCTGGCCGCGAACGTCCTGAAGGCGAGCCACCACGGCTCCACGAACGGCACGCCCCCCGAGTGGCTCGACGCGGTGCGTCCCGGCGCGGTCATCATCAGCGCCAACGGCCGGCAACACCCGTTCGCGGAGGTGCTGGCGTTGCTCGCGGCGCGGGCCATTCCTTCATACTGTACGGCGGACCACGGGACGATCACGATCCGGGTCCCGCAAGGCGGCGCCTGGACGATCGTTCCTGAGCGGCCGGGGGTGTGCCACGCCCGGACGGTGAGAGGAGACCGGTGATGGCCGAGACGCATCGCTTCATCGTCGATCGCCATGAAGGGAACGTGAGCGTCGTGGAAATCGACGGCGACGCGCTCGTCGATCTGCCGCGGTGGCTGCTGCCCACCGGCGCGCGCGGCGACGACGTGCTGGGCGTGACCGTCGACGCCGGCGCCGAGCGCGTGGTCATCACCGTGACGCGCGACGCCGCCGCGACGGAACGGGCCAAGGCCGCGGGCCGTCGCGCCGTGGAGCGGCTCAAACCCAAAGACCCCGGCGGCGATCTCGTACTATGAGTCCGCACTCCACGGCCGACTACCTCTGCACGCTCGCCGAGCCGACGCGGCTGCGCATCCTCAACTGCCTCGCTGCCGCCCCGCTGTTTGTCTCCGACGTGGTGGCGATCCTCGGCCTGCCGCAGCCCACCGTTTCGCGCCATCTCAAAGTGCTCCGGGACCTCGAGGCCGTGGGGGTGACGCCGATGCCGCCGTATGTGCTCTACCGCCTCGCGGCCCCGCCCGGGCTGCGGGGCCGGCTGCTGCGTCACGTCATCGAGGCGCTGCGCGCCGACCCCGCGGCGAAGGCAGACCGGGAAGCCGCGCTGAGCCGCTCCCGGGCGGCGGCCGAACCCAGCGCCGCGGCCGGGGACGCCGATGCCGGCTGACAGCGCGCCGGCACCGCCCACACCTCAGCGCGTGCTCGTCGTCGACGACGAGCCGGACATCACCGGGCTGGTCTCCTATCATCTTGCGAAGGCCGGCTACCGGGTCATGACGGTGGCCGACGGACGAGAAGCGCTGCAGCTGGCCCGCGATCAGCGCCCCGACCTCGTGGTGCTCGATCTCATGCTGCCGGTCGTTTCCGGTTACGACGTGCTGGCGGAGTTGCGGCAGCGGGAAGAGACAAGGGCTCTCCCTCGGCGCCGACGATTACCTCGCCAAGCCGTTCTCGCCGCAGGAGCTGGTGCTCCGCGTGCGCGCGGTGCTGCGCCGGCTGGCGGCTCCCCCGGTGGCCGCGGGCGCGGTGGTGAGCGGGGGGCCGGTGCGGTTGGACGCGGCGATGCATCACGTGACCGTGGCGGATCGCGACATCACTCTGACCACGACGGAATTCAAGCTGCTGCGGCTCCTGATGGAGCGCGCCGGCCGGGTGCAGTCGCGCACAGCGCTGCTTCAGACCGTCTGGCACGCCCAACCGGATATCCAGACCCGGACCGTGGACATGCACGTCCAGCGGCTGCGCGCGAAGCTCGGCAGCGGTGGGGAGTGGATTGAGACGGTGCGCGGGGTCGGCTACCGCTTCCGCTCGGCGACGACCGCCGAGCGGACCCGTCGCCGGCGGTGAGGCTCACCACCCGCTTTTTCACCTCCACGGTCGTCCTCGTCACCGTGACGGTGGCGGGCCTCCTCTTTGCCGTCGAGCAGTTGCTGCGCGAGCGGCTGGTCGCGGGCGAGACCGCCGAGCTGGAGCGCGAAGCGCGACTCGTCGCCGTCGCCCTCCCCGGCGATTCCACCCGCTGGCCCGACGCCGCGCGCATGCTGGGAGGACTCATCGGCCACCGCGTAACACTGATCGACGCGACCGGGCGCGTGCGCGGCGACACCGAGTTCGGCCGCGATGCCCTGCCGCGCCTCGAGAACCACGCGGAACGCCCGGAGGTGCGGGGGGCGCTGACCGCAGGCTCGGGGTCGGCCCAGCGGCTCAGCGCCTCCACCAACGAGCCTCAGCTTTACGTCGCGGTGCGCGGCGGCCTGCCGGGCCTCGCCGTGGTGCGAGTTTCGGCCACTCTCTCGGCGGTGGACGCCCACGTGCATGCGGTCCAGCGGGCCGTGGCGGGCGCGGGACTGCTGGCCGTCATCGCCGCAGCCGTACTGGCGTGGGGGCTGAGCCGCACGCTCGCGCGCCCGTTGCTCGAGCTCGGAGATGCGGCGCGGGCCATTGCCCAAGGCCGGACGCCATCGTTCCCCGACGCCCGCGTCCCCGAGATCGCCGATCACGCGGCGGCGCTCCGCGGCATGCATGACGAGCTGGAGGCGCGCTTCGCCGAGCTGCGCCGGCGACAGGAAGAAACGACGACGCTCGTCGCCTCGCTCACCGACGGCCTCATCGCCGCCGACGCCCGCGGCGACATCGTGACCTGCAACCCCGCCGCGCGGCGGCTGCTGCGCCTGCCGGCGAGCGGGTCCCTCCCGCCGCTCAGTGAGCTGTTCCACGACAAGGCCGCCCGCCAGATCGTCCGGGACCTGATGGCGGGTCGCGACGTGGAGAACCGGGAGCTGGCCCTGGGCGGCCGAGCGCTCCTGGTCACAGGCCGGGCGCTCCCCGACGGCGGCACGCTGCTCGTGCTCCGCGACGTCACCGAGGTGCGGCGCCTCGAGGCGGTGCGGCGCGATTTCGTCGCCAACGTCTCACACGAGCTCAAGACGCCGCTGACCTCCATCGTCGGGTACGCCGAGACGCTGGCCGCCGAAGCCGCGGAAGGCGGCGGCACCGACACGGGGCGGTTCGCGCAGACCATCCTCGACAACGCCCGGCGCATGCAGCGCCTGGTGGACGACCTGCTCGACCTCTCTCGCATCGAGTCGGGCGGCTGGCAGCCGCACCCCGCGGTGGTGGACGTCGCTGCCGCGGCCCGGGACGCCTTTGCGCCGTTCGCCGATCGGGCGGCCGGCGCGGGCGTGACGTTCGAGACTACCGTGCCGCCCGAAGCGACGCACGTCGTGGTCGACCCCGAAGCGCTCCGGGAGATCTTCACCAACCTCTTCGACAACTCCCTGCGCCACACGCCCGGCGGCGGCCGCCTCCGCGTCACGGCCGAGCTCGCCGACGGCGGTATCACCGTCGCCGTGGGCGACACCGGGAGCGGCATCCCCGGCGAGCACCTACCGCGCATCTTCGAGCGCTTTTACCGCGTGGACCCCGGCCGCTCCCGGGCCCAGGGGGGCACGGGGCTGGGGCTCGCGATCGTCAAGCATCTCGTGGAAGCCCACGGCGGCCGCGTGACCGCCGAGAGCACGCTCGGCCGCGGCACCACGATCCGGTCCACCTTCCCGCACCGTCCCCCGGCCCCGTAGGCGCCACGCCGTCCAGCGTTACAGGATCGTGACGTCGTAATAGCGGGGTCGTCACGCCCCCGCGCGAGCCTTGGGTCGACCCCTTGCCGTCAGGAGCTCACCCGTGCACACCCAGTCACTGCGGTCGATCGGAAGCGCGATGGTGGTCGCCGCCCTCGCTGCCGCCCCGCTCGCCGCTCAGGCCCCTGCAGCGCCCGCCGCGCCACAGGTCAGCGTCACCGGCGTCGCCTACCTGCAGTACGCGTATCAAGACGCGCCGGTCCACACCAACAGCTTCGACGTGACGCGAGCGTATGTGAACGTCCTCGGGCGGTTCGCGAACGGCATCAACACGCGCGTCACGGTGGACGTGTACCGGCTGGCGCCCGACAACTCGCTGCAATACCGGCTGAAGTACGCGTTCTTTTCATGGACGCCGACCGGGAGCAGTCTGACCTACAAGCTCGGATTGATCCACACTCCTCTCGTCGATTGGGAAGAGGCGCTGTGGGACTACCGCATGCAGAACGGCTACCTCACCTCCGCGGACTTCGGCGCCGGCATCGACGGCAAGTGGAACAACGATCAGGTGAACGGCCAGCTCACCGTCGTCAACGGGGAGGGCTATTCCGGCGGCACCGGTGATTTCCGCAAGGACATTCAGGTGCGGCTGTCGGTCCGGCTGCAGCCCACGAACGACGCGAGCCGGGTCGGCGGACTTCGCGTGACCGGCTATGCCGGTGTCGGCAAATTCACGGGTGGGACCGACCGCAATCGCTATGTGGGCATGCTGTCCTATCGCAGCCAACAGATCACGCTCGCGGGCGAGGTCAGCTCCATCAAGGACGCGGCTCTCACCCGGAGCCTCATCAGCGCGTTCGGCGTGTACCACTTCAACGGAGGCAAGGTCGCCGCCATCGCCCGCGTCGATCTCCGGGACCCCGACACCAACACCGGGAACGACCGCGACACCCGGATCATCGCCGGCCTGTCGTACCAGCTGTCGCCGAACGTGCGGCTCCTCGCCGATCTCGATCGCCTGTCGTTCCAGAGCGGCGCCACCGCCCGCAATACCGGCCTGCTCCAGGCCCAGTTCACCTTCTGACCACGAGGACGTGACCCCATGAAGCGCATGACACTCCTCGCCCTCGCTCTCGCCGCGGCCCCGGCCGCGGCGCAGGTGCAGATCAACGGGGCGGGCGCGACGTTTCCCAACATCATTTACTCGGACTGGATCCTCACGTACGGCCAGACCCACGCCGACGTGAAGCTGAATTACCAGTCGATCGGCTCCGGCGGGGGGATCCGCCAGTTCTCGGACGGCACCGTCGACTTCGGCGGCACCGACGCCCCGATGACCGATTCCGCGATCGCGGCGATCCAGGGCAACGTGCTGCACATCCCCACGGTGCTCGGCGCCATCGTCGTGACGTACAACGTGCCGGGCGTCACGCAGCAGCTCAAGTTCACGCCCGACGTGATCGCCGGCATCTTCCTCGGCACGATCACCAAGTGGAACGACGCCCGCCTCGCCAGCATCAATCCGGGCGTCACCCTCCCGCCGACGGATATCGTCGTCGTGCACCGCTCCGACGGCTCCGGCACCACCTACGGCTTCACCGACTACCTCTCGAAGGTGAGCGCGGACTGGGCCCAGAAGGTCGGCAAGGGCGCGTCGGTCAACTGGCCCGTCGGTCTCGGCGGTAAGGGGAACGAGGGTGTGGCATCGACCGTGGCCCAGACCCCCGGCGCCGTCGGCTACGTCGAGCTCGGCTACGCCACGGCCAACAAGATGGCGTTCGGCCAGGTGCAGAACAGCGCCGGCAACTTCGTCTCCCCGACGCTCGACGCGGTGACCGCCGCCCTCGCCGGCGCGCTGGCGAAGATGGGCCCGTCCACGGACTTCCGCGTCTCGATCACGAACCCCGACGGCGCCAACGCCTACCCCATCGCGACCATGACGTGGCTGCTGCTCCACAAGAGCTACGCCGACGCCACCAAGGCGAAGGCGCTCGTCCAGTTCGTGTGGTGGGCGGAGACCGAGGGTCAGACGAAGGCCCCCGCCCTGGGCTACGCGCCGCTGCCGGTGCAGCTCCGTCCCTGGATTCAGACGCGGCTGCGGTCGATCACCGCCGGCGGTCGCGTGGCCTGGAGCGGCCCCGCCGCGCGCTGATTCCCTGGTGTCGGTCCCCCTCCCCAGCTTCCGCAACCGCGGCGACCGGGCCTATCAGATCACGCTGACGGGCCTGGCCGCGCTGCTGCCGCTGCTGCTCGTCGTCGTGGCGGCGGAGCTGACGGTGCGGGCCTGGCCCGCGATCCAGCGGTTTGGATTCTCCTTCCTGTGGACAGGTCGCTGGGATCCGGTGGCCGAGGTCTACGGCGCGGGTCCGCTGATCTTCGGCACGCTGGTCTCCTCTCTCGTGGCCCTGCTGCTCGCCGTCCCTCTGGCGCTCGGCGTGGCCATTTTTCTCACGGAGTTCGCCCCGAAATGGATGCGCCAGCCCGTCGGCTTTCTCGTCGAGCTGCTCGCGGCGGTGCCGAGCGTGGTGTACGGGGTGTGGGGGATCTTCGTGCTGATCCCGTTCCTGCGCGGGCACGTCGTGCCGCCGCTCAAAGCCGCGCTGGGATGGTCGCCGTTCTTCTCCGGCGTCTTCTACGGCAACTCGATGCTGGCCGGCGGGATCATCCTGGCGATCATGATCGTGCCGTACATCGCCGCCGTCTCCCGCGAGGTGCTGCTCGCCGTTCCCGGCAGCCAACGTGAAGCCGCCCTCGGCCTCGGAGCGACGCGCTGGGAAGCGGTGTGGTCGGCGGTGCTGCCCTACGGCCGGGCGGGGATCGTCGGCGCGGTGATGCTCGGCCTGGGGCGCGCCCTGGGCGAGACGATGGCCGTGACGATGGTGATCGGGAATCGCCACGACGTCAGCGCCTCCCTGCTGCAGCCGGGCTACACGATGGCCGCGGCCCTGGCCAACGAGTTCAGTGAGGCCACGACGGGCATGTACCTCGCCGCCCTGTTCGAGGTGGGGCTCGTGCTGTTCGTCATCACGGTGACGGTGAACGCCCTGGCCCGCCTGCTCGTCTGGCGCGTGGCCCGGGGCGGCTCCGCCGGGAGCCGCGCGTTGTGACCGCCCGGGCCACACGCCGTCGCGCCGTGAGCGGGGTGATGACGGGGCTCGTGGCGTTGTTGTGCGCGGCGGCCGTCCTGCCGCTGCTGCTCATCTTCGCGGACCTCATCCACAAGGGCGCGACGGCGATCGACTGGAACTTCTTCGTGCGCACGCCGGTCCCCATCGGCCAGACCGGGGGTGGCGTCGCCCACGCCATCGTGGGCTCGGCGATCATCGTGGGGACCGCGTGCCTCATCGGGCTCCCCATCGGCATCGGCGCGGGCATCTACCTCGCCGAGTACGGCACCGGCCGGTTGGCGTGGCTGGTGCGGTTCGTCGCCGACGTGCTCAACGGCACCCCGTCGATCGTGATCGGCATCCTCGCCTGGACGTGGTTC
>WNGR01009033.1_pt1 | contig 10837 bp, 10 predicted proteins | sample 5407581 | NCBI WGS metagenome assembly WNGR01 (sample SAMN13153383, study PRJNA577476) | soil metagenome | isolation source: 80 cm soil or saprolite under Garry oak tree replicate 2 | place: USA:California | collected 2016-06-15 | reverse complement strand
CCTTCCTCGACGTGCTCCGCGACCGGGTCTCCCGCCTCAGGCCGGGCAACGGCCTGGACGAGGGCATCACGATCGGCCCGCTGATCGACGACGGCGCGATGGAGAAGATGGACCGGCACGTCTCCGACGCGGTGGGCAAGGGCGCCAGCCTGGTGCTCGGCGGCGAACGGCTGACCGGACAGACGTACGACGCGGGCACCTTCTTCGCGCCGACCGTGCTGACCGACGTCACCCCGGAGATGCTCATCTACCGGGAGGAGACGTTCGGCCCGATCGCCGCGGTCATCGTGTTCGACGACGAGGACGAGGTGATCAAGATGGCCAACGACACCAACTACGGGCTGGCCATCGTCGGGATCAACGACATCAACCCGACCTCCGCGGCGGCGCCGTTCGGCGGCATGAAGGAGAGCGGGCTCGGCCGCGAGGGCGGCCAGGAGGGCATCGTCGAGTACCTGGAAACCAAGCTCGTCGGCATCAGCGTCTAACCGGTCAGGGATGTCAGTCAGGGACCAGTCAGGGACCTCAGGAGGGTACAGCAGTGGCGAAGACGGTCATCTCCGATGACATGCGCAAGGCAATAGGCGGCGAGCTGGGCCGCTCGGTCTCGTTCCCGATCACCGACTCCGACATCAGGCGCTGGGCGGTGGCGGTCTACTACCCGGACGACCCGCCCCGGCTGTTCTGGGACGCCGGCTACGCGGCGGGTACCGTGCACGGCTCCATCGTGGCCCCGGAGGAGTTCAACCCGTTCGCCTGGATGTCCTCGGAAGGGCCGCAGCGGGCGGCCGCGGGCCACGACCCCGACATGATCGAAAAGACCCTCGGTGTCGAGGGGCCGCACCTGAAGTTCCAGCTCAACGGCGGCATGGAGGTCGAGTACGGCGTCCGGATGCGCCCCGGCGACGTGATCACCTCGGTACGCAGTCTGTCCGGGTACCGCGAGCGCGAAGGCCGCCTCGGCCTCATGCTGTTCACCGTCACCGAGGACAACTGGACCAACCAGAACGACGAGCTGGTGAAGACCTCGCGGTCCACCCTCATCCGCTACTGACGACGGTAAACGGCGCGTCACCGAAGGCAGGCTAGGTCCGGGCTAACTGCCAGCCTCCTGTACGCGGAGCTCCGTCACGCATTCCGCGCTTCCGCACGTCCGGCCCGAACCCAGGCGAGGCCTGCCGCAGCGGCAGGTGGGCCGCAAGCGGGCCAGCCAGGCGCCATAGGCCAGCAGCTCTGCGATGCCGCCGGTGCCCGGAACGGAGACGACCGGCCGGATCCCGCCACCGGGCAACGCCAGCCACTCCCGCGGTCTTTCTGCCGCGGGATCGTCAGGCACGCTACCCATGACACTTATTCTCCTCCGTCCCTGACGCTTGAGCTCCCGGTTCCGCCGGGGCGTAGGGGCTGAAAGCCGCGCGCCGCCCAGTAGGGTGACCGTGTGTCCAGGACCAGTGGGAACATCGCTCGCGGCGCGCTCCTGACGTTGCTGCTGGTGCCCCTCGTCGTGATTCTGGATTGGCTCGGCGCCGTGGGCGACCTGCCATTGTTCGTGCTTGCCTGCGTGGCGCTGATCCCTCTTTCCTGGCTGATCGGCGAGGCGACGGACAACCTGGCCCGCCACACCGGTCCCGGGATCGGCGGCTTCCTGAACGCGACGTTCGGTAACGCGCCGGAGCTGATCATCGCGACCATCGCCGCCTCCGATGGTCTGACCGCGATCGTCAGGGCGTCGCTCGTAGGCTCGATCGCCGGCAACCTCCTGCTCGTCCTCGGCTTCACGCTCCTCTTCGGCCAGAGGGGCGTCATCGATCGCCGGTCTGCCTACACCTCGCTCGGCCTGGTCGGATTCACCACCGCTCTCGTGCTCGTCGTCTCCGTGCCGGGGTTCCACGGCGATCCGGAACGCCGCTCGCTCGCCGAGCTCTCGGTTCCCATCGCCGTCCTGCTCCTCGTCGTCTGCATGACCGTGACCTGGTATGCGCTCCGCCGTCAGCGGCAGCTCTTCAAGTCCGCCGAACCCGAAGCCGTCGGCTGGTCCATGCTTGCCGCCCTGGTGGTGCTCGGCATTGCGACCGTCGCTACCGCCTTCGTCAGCGAAACGCTCGTCGGCACGCTGCAAGCCTTCGCCGATACGGCACACCTCTCGGATTTCTTTGTCGCGGCCGTGATCGTCGCGGTCCTCGGAAACGCGACCGAGCACGGCAGCGCGGTATTGCTGGCGCGGCGCGGCCAGGTCAAGCTGGCCACCGAGATCCCGCTGGCCTCGAGCGCCCAGATCGCCGGCCTGGTGATACCCCTGGTCGCTCTCATCTCGTGGGGCTTCAAGCCGCTGGCCCTCAGCTTTCGGCCCGTCGAACTCGCGGCCATGGCCGTAGCGGCTGCTCTTCCCGCGCTCGTCCTGCGGAGCGGAAGAACGTCCCGGCTTGGCGGAGCGATCCTCCTGGCCGCCTACTCGGCTTTCGCCGTTGTCGCATACTTGTCCGGCGACGGCTGACGGGTTCGGGAAGATACTTAGGAGTCTGCCAGCCACGCCAGCAGGCGGCCCCGCGACCAGCAGCGGCCAATGGCCTCGGCGCGCAGAGCCGGCCGGTCGAACACCGCCAGGCCGATGATGCTGTGGCCAGAGGCGCGGCGATCGCCAAGTGTCGGTATCGTCGGCGCGACTCCGACCCCCTCCACCGACACCCACGCCACCGCCCGGCCGGCCGCTTCGTCGAGGCGGTGCAGGAAGCGCAGGCGGCTCTCGAGCGGGAAGTGTGACAGCGTCCACGTCGTGGTACAGCTGCACGGGAGATGACGGGTCGCCCAGCGATTGCCCGTTGCTGTACGTGATGCCAACGCGATCGACGTTGAGATTGAGCCCAGCCGAACAGCCCACGTCGATCAGCCCGACCGCATTCGCGCCTGCCCGGTGCGCCGCCTCGGCAATGGCCGGATACAGCACGGCGCAGCGTCCGGTCTCGTTGGCTCGCGTCTTCCGGCGCACGGCGATGGCCACGACCGAGTCGGTCATTCGCAGCAGCGTGTCGATCGCCGCGCCGGCGGCAGCGTCGCCGTCCGCAGCAGCATAGGCCGCGGCCAGCGCGGGGGCGCCTCCGGCGAGAGCGAGGTCGTGCAGCGCGGCAAGGATCACCGTGGGGTGCCGCCTGCGTGCCGGTGCCGCCTGGATGGCGCGCAGCGCCTCGCCGGACTCACTCAGGGCGACGGCGACGCGCTCGTACCGCGGCGATGTTCCGGCGGCGACGACCTCACCGAAGTGCCGGTACACCTGAGCGAGCGTCTGGGCCCTGCCCACAGGTAATGCGGCAGGCCAGGCCGGGCAGCCAGAAGGGATGCCCGGCCTGGCCCGCTTGCGTCAGATCGGGCGGACTTCCTCGGCCTGGGGGCCCTTCTGCCCCCGCCCGGCGGTGTAGGCGACCCGCTGGTTCTCCTGCAGGCTGCGGAAGCCGTCAGCCTGGATGGCAGAGTGATGGACGAACACGTCGGCGGTTCCGTCGTCCGGGGCGATGAAGCCGTAGCCCTTGTCGGCGTTGAACCACTTGACGGTGCCTTCAGCCATGTACTTCTCCTGTAGAGACGATCATTCGGGAGGCACGTGCGTGCCCTCCGGGTTATCGCGACCGCCAGCCTGCCGGGAAGTCCTGGCCGTGTACTCGCGGCGCCCGCTGTCAGAAGTTCGCAGGCGTTGGTACACGTAACGAATTTCGACTACAACCAGAACCTATTAAACACCATGCCAGGCACCCCGACTGACCGAGCGGCAAGAGCGAGCGTTCTTCGCCCTGGCCGATTAGCGTACTCCACCCAGCGTAGACGGGCTGACCAGGCCGGAAAATGGTGGTCAGCGGCGAGTCGGGCTGGGCTTCGACGCCGTCGAGCTGGACCTGCGTGACTACTTCGGCCACCAGCCGCGTCAGCTGTACTGGCGTAGCTGCGGCCACATCTGGCCCCAGGGGTGGCGCGGGCCGGTGCACAGGTAGACCTGGCCGTGCCACTCCTGGTTGTGCAGGCCGTACGGGTTGGACAGCGTCGCGACGGCCCGCACGCTGGTGAAGAACTGCCCGAGGTAGGCGGCGTCCCCGCCACCGTCGGCAGGCCCCGGCATGACCGCCACCACGGTGGTCGCCCGCGGGTTACCCGGGCCCCACCACCAGTAGGTGTTGTGCCCGCTCACCGCCTGCGGCAGGCCCGTTCCCAGCATGTTGATCGCGCTGGCCTCACCGTAGTTCGACGCGAAGATCACCGCGCTGGCCCGCTGCCCCGCGGGCAGCGAGGACCACTCCGTGCGGACCGTGCTGACCAGCTGCGGCCAGCCCACCGATTCGGCCAGGACCGGGTTGATCTTCTGGGTCCAGCCCACGCCGCCAGGCGGCAGCACCGGCAGCACGAGTGGCACAGCGATCACGACACTTACCGCCGTGGCCAGTAGCAGCCTGCGGAGCCGGCCCGCGCGGGCGGCCAGCCAGCCGTCGATGGCGACGGCCCCGGCCGCGAGCAGGAAGATGTACGCCCCCGCTAGGTAGTAGATCTTCCCTCCCGTCGTGATCGCGAAGAACACGAACAGGATCGCGTACGCCCACACCAGGGCCCGCCAGAGCGGCCGTCCGGACCGCCACAGAAGGCGCAGCCCGGCCACCCAGACCCCCACCAGAGCCAGGGCGGACATGATCAGCTGCCCGATCACCCAGCTTGCGATGTTGGCCAGGCCGCCGTTTTCCCGCGCGAGCGCGTGTGACATCGCGATCGTGGCCCACTGGTGCTGTACCTGCCACCAGATGTCAGGGATCGTGAAGGCGACCGCGATCACGGCCCCCGTCAAGAACCACCGGTTCAGCACCAGCGGCCAGCCGCCGGACAGCGCGACGCCGATGACCAGCGCGACGCCGAACAAGCCCACGCTGTGCTTGTTGGCCAGCCCCAGCCCGAGCACCAGGCCGCCGAGCGGCCACCAGCGCGCGTCACCGGTCCGTCCGATCTTGGCCACCACCAGCGCCAGGGCCGCCCAGGCCAGTATGTCGAAGGCCGTCGGCCCGAACAGGTGATCACCACCCAGCACGACCGGCATGGTCGCGGTCGCGATCGCGGCCAGCAACTGGGCCCGGCGCCCGCCGCCGAACTCCCGTGCCGTCAGCCCCGCCACCACGACCGTCGCCCAGGCCGCCAGGGCCGGCCACACCCGCAAGGCCAGCAGCGAAACGCCGAACACCTTCAGCGAAACCCACGCCAGCAGCGGCGTCAGCACCGGCTGGTCGACGTAGCTGGCCTGCAGATGACGGGCGCATTCCATGAAGTACAGCTCGTCGCGGTGAAATCCGTACCGCGTCGACAGCGCCAGCAGGACGGCGAAGACCACCGCGCCGACCGCGATCACGCGCCGGTCGAAAGGCGCGATGTCCGGAGCATCCGTATCCCGGTCCGCCTCGGCCGGGGTTCTTCCCAACACGTTCATGGCCGCCATGCTCGTCCGCCGGCACCCTCAGCCACATCGCCCGCAGTGCCCGTTTGCCCGCTCATCCCGAGCGGGCAGGGCCCGGGTTTCCAAGCCGTCCCGCTCCCCCTCAGGTAGGGGTCGGCAGTTCACCCCTGCGACGGATGGCCCGCACCGCCTGCCGGACTTTACGATCAGCTGGTGAAGAGGCTTGCCGCGTGGGCCACCGGGCTGCCGCCACGCGTGCAGGACTTTGCGCTCGCGATGGCGCTGGCCGTCTACAACGTCGCCTCGCTGATCCCGGAGACCAGGCAGCTGAAGCTGCCCTATCTCGCGTTCGTGCTGGTCGTGCTGCAGGTGGTGCCGCTGACCTGGCGGCGCCGCTGGCCGGTCCTGGTGTTCATCGCCGTCGGTATTCCCCGGAACATCTATGACCAGCTCGTCGTCAGCTACGCACCGCTGCCGCTCGGCCCGGCGATCGCCTACTACACCGTCATGGACCGGTGCTCGACCAGGGTCCGGGTGGTGATCAGCGCCGTGCTGGTCGTCGGCATCATCAGGTCGCAGATGCTGCCCGGCCACAACGAACCGTACGACTTCTTCATCGCTGCCCTGCAGTTGGCGGTGGCGGGCACGCTCGGCATCCTCAGCCGCACCCGCCGCTCCTACCTGCAGGCAGTCGAGACCCGGGCCGAGCAGGCCGAGGCCGAACGCGAACGCCAGGTCGCGCTGGCCGCCGCCGAGGAGCGGACCAGGATCGCGCGGGAACTGCACGACGTGGTGGCGCATCACGTCAGCCTCATGGCGGTCCAGTCCGAAGCCGCGGCCGCGCTGCTGCCCGGCCGGCCCGCCGAGGCAGGCAAGGCCGTGGACATCATCGGCCAGACGGCCCGGGAGGCCCTGACCGAGCTGCGCCGCCTCCTCGGCGTGCTGCGCGGCCCGGCCGACGTCAACGGCCGGGCGGCCACGTCCCCGGCCCCGTCGATCAGCGAGCTCGGCGAGGTACTCGGGCAGGTGCGCCAGGCCGGGGTCGCCGTGAACCTGCGCGTCGAGGGCTGCCCTGGCAAGCTGCCACCCGGCGTGGACCTGACCGCGTACCGGATCGTGCAGGAGGCGCTGACCAACACGGTCAAGCATTCCGGCGCGGGCGAGGCCGCGGTCACCGTCAGCTATGAGCCGGGCTACGTCACCGTGTCGGTGACCGATACCGGGAGCGGGGCCGCCGCGACCCTCGGAAGCCAGGCCACGCCAGGCCGGGCGGGCTCGTCCGACGGGGGCGGAGCCCGCCCGGCGGTATCGGGCGGATTCGGCCTGGCCGGCATCGCCGAGCGGGTGGCGTCCTGCGGGGGCAGCCTGACCGTCGGACCTGGCGACGCCGGCGGGTTCGCCGTCACGGCCCGGTTGCCCGCGCCATGACCGGCCCCAGGACCGGCCCATGACCGGCGCAGAACCCATCCGGGTCATCGTGGCCGACGACCAGGAGCTGGTCAGGACCGGATTCTGCGTGATCCTCGAGGCCACCGACGGGATCACCGTGGTGGCCGAGGCCGCTAACGGCGCCCAGGCCGTCCAGGCCGCGGCCGAGCACAAGCCCGACGTGATCCTGATGGACGTCCGGATGCCGGAAATGGACGGTCTCGAGGCCACCAGGCTGATCACCGGGGGCGACCGCACCGGCCCGCCGCGGGTCGTCATGCTGACTACCTTCGACTTCGACGACTACGTGTACGAGGCGCTGCGATCGGGTGCGAGCGGATTCCTGCTGAAGGACGCCCCGCGGCACGATCTCGTCGCCGCCATCAAGGTCGCCGCGGCTGGGAACGCGCTGCTCGCGCCGTCGGTCACGATGCGGCTGATCGACGCGTTCGCCCGCAGGCCGCCCGAGACGCTGCCCGCCCCGTCACGGCTGGCATCGCTGACCGCCCGGGAACGGGACATCCTGCTCCGCCTCGCCCGCGGGCTCACCAACGCGGAGATAGCAGCCGACCTGTTCGTCAGCGAAGCCACGGTGAAAACACACGTCGGGAACCTGCTGGCCAAGCTCGGGCTCCGCGACCGGGTCCAGGCCGTGATCCTGGCCTACGAGACCGGCATCGTCCGGCCGGGAGCACCGGACGCGGACAGCTAGTCCTACCGCATCTTCCATTCCGGCTTGCGCTTCTCGGCGAACGCCTTCGGTCCTTCCAGCGCGTCCTCGGTCCGCTGCAGCATGAAGGCGAACATCTCGGCGAACTTCCAGTGGTGGTCGACGGTCATGTCGCGGCCGTCCTTCACGATCCGCTTGAGGAACTGCACGGCCAGCGGCGAGTTCTCCATGATCCGGCCGGCCATCTCGCCCGCCGCCGCCTCAAGCGCGGCCCGGTCGTCGTAGAGCCCCTGGACCAGGCCGATCTGGTAGGCGCGTTCGGCGTCGATGGGGTCGCCGGTCAGCTCGATCCGCATCGCCTCGCCGAGCGGGATCATCCGCGACAGGTGGACGAAGGCCGGCCCGGAGAGCAGGTGCCGCTTCGGCTCCGGCATGGCGAAGCTCGACTTCCTGGTGGCCAGGCGGATGTCGCAGTACAGCGCGATCTCCATGCCGCCCGCCATGCAGTAGCCGTCGATGGCCGCGATCACCGGCTTGGAGCAGTTGTGCGCTCCTGTTCATCTTTTGTTACCGACCAGCACCTTCGAACCTGGGTAAGCGGGCCGCGGCAGCCCGAGCACGTGCTGCGCGATCATCTGGCGGAAGACCTCGACCGTCCCGCCGTAGGTGGCGGTGCCCTGGGCGAACCGGTGCGCGAACTCGATGTCCCCGGCCGCCTCGGCGCCCGGGCTGCCCTCGGACAGCAGCGCGGCCGGACCGACCAGGTCCATGAGCTCGGCCGCGCCGTGCACCAGGGCGTCCGAGGCCTTGACCCGTCCCATCGGGCCCGGCGTCATCAGGCCGGCCTGCAGCTCCATGGCCACCTGACCCAGCCGGTACCGCACCGAACGGTCGTCGATGGGCCTGCCCCGCGGCCCGGTCGTGCCGCACGCCCAGGCGAGCGCGCTGTCCAGGGCGCGCTGCAGCGGGTACACGTAGGTCGCGCCCAGCGAACTGCTGCCGATCTGGACGGCCGAACCCTTCTGCCCGAAGCTGTGCTCCTCGTCCAGCGGCCCGCGCAGCACCGTCCAGCCGTCGTTCACGCCGCCGAGCCGGTACCGGTCGGAGATCCGCACGTCGCTGTAGTAGACGATGTTGGTCCGCTCGCCGCCGAACGTCCTGATGCCCTGGATCTCCACCCCGTCGCTGCCCAGCGGGACCAGGAACATGGTCAGGCCACGGTGCTTGGGCAGCTCGGGATCGGTCCGGGTGATGAGGAAGGCGTACTGGCAGTTCTGCGCGCCGGTGGTGAAGATCTTCGACCCGTTGATCACCCACTCGTCCCCGTCGCTGACGGCACGGGTCTTCGCCGCGGCGATGTCGGAGCCGCCGTCCGGCTCGGTGTAGCCGAGGCAGCATCGGACCGTCCCCGCCGCGATCTGCGGCAGCACGTCGGCGGCCAGGCCGGGCTCGGCGTAGCGCTCCACCGCCTTGACCACCAGCCTGGTCGTGCCGAGCGTGACCGTGGGCATGCCCGACCGGCGCGTCACCAGGTCCAGGAGCTGCACCCGGACCGGGTCCAGGCCCGCCCCGCCGCGTTCGGCCGGCCAGGCCGGCATGATCCAGCCCTTGGCGCCGAGCGCCAGGTGCACGCGCTCGTTGAAGCCGCTGCCGGTCCGGCGTTCCTCCTCCAGGACGTCGTCCGTGACGTGCTCGGCCACGAACGCGCGCACCTCGTCGAGGAAGGCCTGCTGCTCCGCGTCCAGCTGGACCTGGCCGAAATCCATATCCCGCTCCTACCGGTAGTCCGCGGCCAGCGCGTCCGCGACGGCGATCAGGTCCTCGGCCGGGTCGCCCCCGAGCAGGCTCCAGCCCTTGGCGCGCAGGAAGTACAGGCTGGCGTCGGCCTCGATGGTGAAGCCGAGGCCGCCCTGCATGTGTGCCGCGGTGGTCGTGCCGTGCGTGGCCACCCGGGCGGCGTAGGCGAACGCCGCCGGCACCAGGTGCCGGGCTTCGGTCGGCTCGTGCTCCAGCATCCACCCCGCCCGCCGGATCATGTTCCGCGCGCCCGAGACCCCGATGGCCACATCGGCGAGCGGGAACGAGACCCCCTGCAGCGACCCGATGGGCACACCCATCGTCTCGCGGGTCTTGGCGAACTCGACGGCGATGCCGAGGGCGCGCTCGGTCAGCCCGGTCAGCGCGGCCGCGGTCAGCAGCTTCCACTCCGCCCGGGCCCGCCGGTACAGGGTCTCGGCCAGTCCCCCCTCCGCCAGCCGCTGCCGCCGGCCGTCGGCCAGGTCCCACCACGCCAGCGGCGTGCCGCCCTGGTTGGCCACCGGCGTCGGCGGCTCGTCTGCCTCCACCAGCACCAGGGTGTCGCCGTCCAGCGCCACTACGCCCCGCGCGACCGCCCCGCCGGGCACGAGCTGGCGGCCCTGCGCGCTGGCCGGTTCCATCGCCAGCGCCAGGATCCGCCGCCCGCTAGCCGCTTCCGCCAGCAGCCCCGCCGGCACAAGCCCAGCCGACGCAAGCCCCGCCAGCGCCCGCGACGCGGCCACGTGCTCGATAAAGGGCACCGGCGCGAGCGCCGCGCCCGCCTCCTCAGCCACCAGCAGCAGGTCCTCGAGCGCCGCCCCGTCGCCGCCGGCCTGCTCCGGCAACCCCATCGACGCCGCGCCCATGTCGGCTAGCTGCCGCCACAGCTTCTCGTCGTAGCCCAGCGGCTCGGCGGCGCGCACGCGCTCCGACGGGCACTCGTTCCTGAAGAACTCGGCGAAGGCGTCGCGTACCGCTTCCTGGTCGCTGCTCAGCGAGTAGTCGGCGTACCGCAGCTCGAACTCGTCCACTACAAGACCGCCCATGGATGTTCGAAGGTTAACAAAGTATCTATATCACAGCACCCGCCCGTCGACCTAGTGCCGGCCCCAGCCAGGCTGGCCATATCCAGGGACCGAACGGCCCGGCATCCAGCTCCACCACCACCCCCGTTGGTCCTGGGGGCAACCCCGCGACGAATCAGCCTGCCCCGAGGCGCAGCCCTGAGCGACACCGTGGGTCCGGACCCGGGCGTGGAGATCATCGGGGACTGCGATCCGGCGTCGCCGGAACCGGCAGAATGTGGTGTAGTCGATTGCCCGGCCGAGCCGGGCCTTTACCCGGCGCGGGCGGGTGGTCCGTGGCTGTGCAGCACCTTGGTCTTGTTCTTGTTCCACGCGCTGGTCGTCCCGTCCGGGTTCACCACCAGCGTCCAGCCCCACCGGTGAATCACGATCTGGTGGTGGAACGGGCAGAGCAAGACGCAGTCCTCCACGGAGGTCTTGCCGCCGTCGGCCTTGTGCTTG
>WNGR01008510.1_pt1 | contig 10837 bp, 8 predicted proteins | sample 5407581 | NCBI WGS metagenome assembly WNGR01 (sample SAMN13153383, study PRJNA577476) | soil metagenome | isolation source: 80 cm soil or saprolite under Garry oak tree replicate 2 | place: USA:California | collected 2016-06-15 | reverse complement strand
ACCTCTTATCCTATCGCATAGCCCAGGGTTTTGCACACCGCTGTAGCGGTAGTTTGTGGACTAGGGGGGTCGGAAGTGGCCCTCCGCTGAAAGCTGACGACTCTCTCTTTTACCATTCTCCTGCCTGTGAACTGTGTCTCCTTTGTGATGGCGGTATGGCATACTAGAAGTGCAACGCAGAGGCGTACAGCACGTCCTGCGAGAAAGTAGAAGACCATGTTCGAAAGCAAAACACCATTCGAAAGCAAAACGTTTAAAAGAGCCTACCTCATCGGTTCGGTGATCGTGTGGGCGAGTATCCTGATTGGCACAGCCGTGATCCTCTCCGGAACACCATACTTTGCCCAACTGCTGCCAATCCTGTCGGCAGGAGTGCTCTGGTCCATCCTATTAGTGCCCGCGGCATACTTCTGGCGTCGCCCGAAGTCGGATCAGCCGCTTCCAACGAAGTAGGGGTAAGAATGTACCTGCGCTTCATCCGTCCCTTGAAAGCTTTCTCATAACAAGGCGCTCTCAATGCAGAGGTAGGTCGACAATGGTCTCCTCAGCTAGCCCAGGCGACCTCCAACGAGCCATCCAAGGCCGAAGGTGAGAGCGGAAGCCAGCAGGCCAAGCAACACTTGTCGTCCTCCCGCTTTGAGCAGCGGTGCCCCGGTTGTCAGGGTGATTCCTACACCAACGACAAACAGCCCCAGGATGCCAAGCAGCAAGCTGGCCAGAACAGCGATCCATCCGCTGCCCAGCGCAAATGGGAACACAGGGACGATGGCTCCCACCGCGAAGAGCATGAACGAGGTGATCGCGGCTTGCCAGGCAGAACCACCCAGCTCTTTGGGGTCGATGCCCAGTTCTTCACGTGTAAGTGTATCTAGCGCGGCCTCATGCTTCTCGCCCTGTCCATCTCCCGTGATAATACGTTGGGCCATCTGTTGTGCGGTTTCCTGGTCAAGGCCTTTGGCCTGGTAGATAAGCGCCAGTTCCTCTTGCTCTTCTTCTGGGATCGCAGTCAGTTCCTGTCGCTCGACCTCGATCTGGCGCACATACAATTCGCGCGCGCTCTGCACCGAGAGCCACTCCCCAATGGCCATCGAAAGCGCGCCGGCGAGCGTACCAGCCAGGCCAGTGAACAGGATGGTATGCCCGGGCAAGTTAGCTCCGGCCACGCCCATCACCAGGCTGAGATTGGTGGTAAGACCATCGCTGGCTCCCAGCACTGCTGCCCGCAGGGCATTGCCACCGCCGGTACTGCGGTGACGCCCCTCGAAGCGTGCCAGGACGGTTCCAGCAATACCGCCTTGAGTAGATGTTTGCACCGCACGAAAGAGGCGTGCATGGGAACGTTCATCAGCAGGCAGACCAGCCGCGCGCGCTTCTGGCTGCGCATCATACTCGCGACTCGCATCGCGCTCCATTGTTGAGATCATGGGGAGGACTGAACTCCCACCAAAACGTTTTGCCAGCCAGATCAGCGCACGAATACGCCAGGTAGGGGTGTAGATGGGTACTGGCTGTCCAGCATTATGCAGGCGCTCAGCCCAGATAGTGGCATGGCGTTGCTCGGTTTCGGACATACGACGATACAGGTCCGCCAGATGTGGGTCCCGTTCCGTCCGAGCAAGTTCCTGGTAGAGGAAAGCCCCCTCCTGTTCGGCACGAATATTTCTTTGATAGCGCTCGATATCATTTTTAGTGGTCATAAGAGTGTTCCTTTCATGCGTGTTGTGCTGGGGAAGAAGGACCTACAGCGTCCTCAATCGAGGAGTCCTTCCACTCCAGTTGCAGGAAGCGTTCAAAGAGGTGAAAGCGCCATATCGTTTGGACGAGCACCCCCCACAGCACTGTAGCGCCACCAATGATGAGGTAATCAACGGCATTCAGCGCCTGGAGATTGAAGAGTGCGCGCAGCGGCGCTATGATCAGGACGCCTATCAGACAGGCAAATAATCCCACAACCATGAGTGTCGGGAGCCAGTTCCCATGATGCCCTGCATGATGCGGTCTTGGAGGCTGGACAAACATGACCAGGGCCAACCCGCACAGTACCGCGAACACCGTAAGCGCCGTCTGCGCCAGCGGTAGTGCTCCTTCTCGATAGGGATTCGCTGGCTGGGGGAGGGCCGATACTGCGGGCAGGAGGACTGCGAGATAGACGCCAATGGCCACGAGGCAGAACGTCAATGACGCGGGCAGCACGAAGCGTACGAGTGAGCGCATCAGGCCTCTCTGGGAGACGCGACCGGGACGCGCCCAATAGGCCAGAGCCAGCGCTGGCACGCCCACCGTCAAGAAGGTGAGGAGGGACGTTTGCCTCGGCTGAAAGGGAAAGCCGCCGATAAACGCAATGGAGATGAGCAACAAGGTCACGGACAGCATGCGTGTTAAAAAGAGCTTCAAAATATCGCGCATCCCGTTGCGAATGCGTTGTCCTTCGCGAAAAGCCGCTGGCAGCGAGGCAAATGTGTCTTTGAGCAACACCAGGTCCGCCGCACCGCGCGTAGCCTGGCTGCCACTCTGCATCGCGATTCCCAGGCTGGCGTGTTTGAGCGCCAGCACATCATTCACCCCGTCACCGATCATGGCCACATAATGGCCACGGCTGCGCAGCGCCTGGACCAGCCTCTCCTTTTGTTGTGGCGTGATGCGGCCAAAAATGGTCACCTCCTGGGCGACCTCCGCCAACTGCGTGTCATCCAAGGTTTCCATTTCTGCTCCTGAGATCGCCTTGATATCAGGCGCCAGCCCTACCTGCCTGGCCAGGGCCGCCACGGTCTGTGGATGATCACCGGAGATGACTTTGACCTGCACGCCCACTTCTGTGAAGCGGGCGAGCGTTTCGCGTGCTTCCGGGCGCAGGGTATCGCGTAAGCTCACCGCACCCAGTGGCACCAGGTCGTGAGGGAGACGAGCCTCCCCTTCTGGCACCAGGAGCCGGATCGGCTCAGGATACCAGGCAAAGAGCAGGACGCGCATGCCCTGCGCTACCTGTTCTTCGACGAAGGTTCCCAGGGGAGATCCGGCACGTAAGAACGGTTGGAGCATCTCTGGGGCACCCAGTACGTAGACGCCCCGGAATCTGTCATCGTCGACGACCAGCGCGCTCCACTTGCGCGCCGATGAAAAGGGAATCTCTTCACGGACGTGGAGTTCCTGCTTTGCCTGCCCTGCACATGCAGCGCGAATCGCCGCACTGGTGGCATTGCTGCTTGACGTCGTGGCGATATAGCTGCCAAGCACACGCCGGAATGCGGCTTCCTCTCTCCCATACGGATGCAGCGCTTCCACTGCAAGCACATTGGCAGTCAGGGTCCCCGTTTTATCGGTACACAGCACATCGACATGGCTCAGGGATTCGATGGCATTGAATTTTTGCACCAGGGCGCCTTTGCCCGCCATGCGTACCGCTCCAAGTGCGTAGGCCACGCTGATGGAGAGGAACAGGCCATTGGGCACAATACCGATGATGACCATTGCCATGCGCACTGTCTCGACAATCGGGATCAAGCTCACGAGTGAAGAAACAATCAAGAGCACTTCGAGAAAGATGGCGACCAGCAGCAGAATGCGGATAATCAGGTTGATATCGCGCTGCAGAGGCGTGTAGATTTCACGGTACGCGCGTGCTCCCACGGTCAAGATTCCGGCACCGCTCTGGATGCCGACTTTTTCAGCCCGGTAGTATGCCTGACCTGCAACGCAGAAGGTCCCCGAATAGAGTCTGTCCCCCTCATGCTTGGTAATGAGGTCCGATTCGCCCGTGAGCAGCGACTCATCGACCTCGACCAAACGGCCACTGATGACCGGCCCATCGACGACGATTTGATCGCCAGGATGGAGCACCAGGATGTCATCCACGACAATCTCGCCTGGATCAAGCTGTTGCTCTCGCCCATCACGCATGACCGTTGCCTTTGGGCGTGTCAGCAGTGCAATATGATCCAGGGTACGCTTGGCGCGTATCTCCTGGATGAGGCTAATCACCAGGTTAAAGGAGATCACACCCACGGAGACAAGCGCATCGAGGTACTGTCCCACGAGCACCAGGGCGAACCCAATGGAAAAGAGAATAATATTGACGGTGGTAAAAACATTCTCCCGGATAATCTGCCGATACGATCGACTCGTTGCTGGCGGTGGCACGCTGCCAAACCCCTGTGCCCGCCGTTGCGTTACCTCGTCTGCTGTCAAACCCTGTATGAGTTGACGTTGACTTTGAACACTCATCTCGTTCTCTACTTCCTAACTATCCTTCTCAGTTCCTGGGAATACCTTCTTTGCTCCGGTTGAGCAGGCTCAACATATTATGCAGCTAGCGCAGATCTCAAGCTCACCGCAGGACTCGGTACGCCGACTTCCTTCAGAATCCGTTCTGTCGTCAGGCGAGCTGACAGCAGCACCATTGGCAGTCCTGTGCCCGGGTGGGTGCTGCTGCCCACAAAGTAGAGGTTGCCATAACGATGGTGCCGGTTCTGTGGCCGCAGGTATCCGACCTGCATGAAGTTGTGACTGAGGCCAAATGCCGCCCCCTTTGCCAGGTTGTAAATGCTTAACCAGTCGCAGGGCGTGTAACTGACCTCAAATTTGAGATGCTTTTCCAGGTCGACTATGCCGGCGCTTGCCAGGCGATGCATCACGGCTGAACGGGCACGAGATTGTAGGGCATCCCAGTCCTGAGCAATGCCAGCATCCAGATGGCCGGCGGGGACCAGCACCATCAACGTGTCTTCGCCGGCTGGGGCTGCTGATGGATCGGTGCGTGCTGGCGCATGCACGTAGAAGCTCGGTTCGTCCGGGAGCAGGTGATCTTTGAAGATGCGGTCGAAACTGGCGTGATAGTCTCCTGCCAGGAACACATTGTGGGTCCCCAATTGCGGGTAGACCGTATCGACCCCCCAGTAGAACATGATGGCTGAGCATGTGTATTTCAGCCGTTCCAGGTAATCAGCCTCGGCCCTATCGGGCAGTAAGTGGGCGTAGACATACGGGAGATCCGCATTGGCCACGATCACATCGGCACCAAGCCTGGAACCATCTTGCAGCACCACTCCGGTCGCACGCCTACCTTCGACCTCGATCTGTTTTACCGGCGTGTTGTACATGAAGTGCACACCATACGCCTCTGCAATCGCGGCCAGGCTTTCGATGACGCGGTAGATGCCGCCTACAGGGAACCACACGCCATCCGCCAGTTCGGTGTACTGCACCAGGGAATAGGTGGCTGGCGCATCGAACGGACTCAGCCCCAGGTACATGTTCTGGAAGGTGAAAGCCGCTTTGAGATGGGGGTCCTGAAAGTAGTGGCCGATGTTGTCGTAGTGTTTGACCAACGCTTTCAGTTTGAACAACAGCGGCAGGTTCTGCAGGCTGAAGTAATCCAGAAAGTGGTAGAAGTTGCGCCCGACAAAGCGCTCGAGGCAGAGATGGTACGCCTGGTGACCTTCAACAAGATAGCGCAGCAAATTGCCGAAGCTGCCAGGCTCAATCGCTTCCACCTGCGCCTGCAGCGCGTTGAGATTGGAGGTGAGGGCAAGCTCCGTGCCCTCCTCAAAACGAAGCTGGTAAGTCGGGTCAATACGGCGAAGCTCCAGGTGGTCTTCCATGCGTTCATCCAATGCCGTATAGGTTTCGGCAAATACCTCAGGCATGAGCAAGAGGGTCGCGCCGGTGTCGAAGCGATGTCCATCACGGATGAGCTGGCTGCAGCGACCGCCCGGAGTCTCATTCTTTTCTAATACTTTCACGTTGAAACCAGCTCGTGCCAGGCGTGCGGCTGTGGCAATACCCCCGAGACCTGCACCGATCACTAATGCAGTGGAATGTGAGTACATATGTTTCTCCTTTCAAACTCTGTGCAAGGCATCCAGTCGGAGCAAAGCCTGCAACAGTAACTGGGGTGGCAGAGAGGGTGCCATCAAGAGGTTTTCCCACGGAGATGCTCTCTCATCCAGAAAGTGGAAGATGCGCTCGGCCGGATTATGCTCGAACAAAGCCGTGAAAATAGGCTGAATTCTCTCGCCGTGGCGGGCCATGATCTCCAGCATGACCGAATCAAAGAAGCGGTAGCGACGAGGTCCAGGCAGCACGCTGAAAGGGTGGCCCACTCTGAGCAGTGAACGGACAATAGCGGACGAGTCCTCTTGCATGCGGATGAAGGCGTAGCCTGTAGAAGGCTTGATTCTTCCACCCAATGTGCCAATCGACATGATGCGCCTCCCAATCTGTCGCGGGAAGGGCTGGTCAGTCAAGGGACTCATGCCCTGTTCCTCGCGCCGGATGCTGTACTCTTTGATATCGAGAATAGTGTGAAGGTAGACGCTTAATGCTTGTTCGCAGGCCTCCCAACTGACCGGTACCGGGGTACACAAGACGGACTCAACCAGCGCATGGCACTCAGAAAAGGGCAACACGTAAAAGAAATGCATGCCCGGCTGCTGAGGCGTACGAAAGTCTAAGAAGGTGGCTGCCTGTGGGTTGAACGCTTTCCCTGGCGTTTCGATCTCCCAGCCTTTGAATTGTTGTTTGAGAGAATGGTAGCCGGCCTGATCAGGTTTGAATTCAGGCCAGTTGAACAGACTATCAAAGACCCAGTCGCCTGTATAGCTCTGCCCGTCGACCAGCACGCTGCCCTGTTCATCGCCATCTTCGAACCGCTCCACTTTTCCCTGCAGAAAATCCACGTTCGGATACACCGATAATGTTTGCCGGGCAAAGCGGTAAAAATCGATCCCGCGGATCATCTTGTAGCGATAGGTATGCAGGTCCAAGGTCAAGGCCTCGTGCTCTCCCAACACCTGAAGCTGGCTCCATGAACGATACACGATGTCATCAAAGAGTGTAGGCCCATCTGTCCAGAAGCACCAGGTGCGGTCGTTTTTGTCCTTGGCTTCCTTCTCCACAATCAGGATTGAACAATCGCGCAGCGGACTGCGTACCAGGTGATAAGCCAGGCTCAACCCCGCAGCACCGCCGCCAGCAATAATGACATCATATGGTTTCATATCCACCTTTCCTCTATCGATTGCGCCACCAGATGCCAGGCAGCTTGCGCACTTTGCCCCAGGCGCTCACGTGCGCCCGGCGGTTGAAGACGTCGTAGTCGTGCGCTTCAATGTCATTCAGAATGGCACTGTAAAGTTCGCTGGCAGCCGCAACAGCGAAGCGTCCATCGCGATTCAGCAGTGCGATACCCGGCCTGGCCTCAGCGTAGAGGCGACGATTGCGCTCGATCTGAAAGTGCATAAAGGCACGCCAGCGGTCATCCACCTGCCCCTTGTCCAGGTCTGCCTCTGTCAATCCATAGGCTGTCAACTCGTCCATAGGCAGGTACACGCGGCCAGTGCGCCAGTCTTCCCCGATATCACGCAAGATATTCGTGATCTGCAAGGCGACACCTAGCTTGATGGCATAGGGGATAGCCTGCTCGCCCGCGAAGCCGATGATGTGCATGCTCATCAATCCGACGGTGGATGCCACGCCATAGGCGTAAGTAACCACCTCCTCGAACGTGCGATAGCATTTCTGGCACAGGTCACGCCCGACGCCGTCGATGAGCTGTTCAGCATAGCTCTGGGGAATCTGATAGCGGAACCGCGTATCCTCCCAGGCGACGGCAACCAGGTCACCATGGGGTGGAGCAGGCGCCAGGTCGCCAGCGATACCTCCGCGTTCACTTGCGAGCAGTCGACGATGTCATCGCTCAACCTGCAAAAAGCATAGAGCGCCCGCATGGCTCGCCGTTTGTTGGACGGCAGCAGTCCCGTCGCCACGTAGAAGGTTCGGCTGTGTGTGGACGTAATCGCATCGCAATACGCATAGGCACGATCGAGCAAGGCTGTATCACTCACCGGTACTGGGGTTGGTGCTACAACCCGGTGTTCTGCTTCGTAAGCTAATGGGAGCAAAGTGCGTTCCCAGGTCTGTGGATACACTGTAGCCATGACGGCCTCCATTTACAAGATGAGCATGCTCATTCTATCGCCAGGGGCTCTGCAGGCATTTCCATGGAAATGCCCTGTATCGTCTGCTGCATCAGCAGTCTGATCACAGCATCCAGGCTACCGGTTTGCTGGTAGATAGCTATCTGGCGATCCGCCCCTGTTCCTCGTGGATCTTCGAGCAAGCTGCGCAGATAGTTGATTTCACGGCGACTGCCCAGATCATAAACGACATCGTTCACAAAATCCAGGAGTTCGCTAAGAGACTCTCGCATGCTGAGACGACGCTCCTTCACAAAATCAATCACTTCTGCATCCAGACCGAGGTGTATCACGCGCCACTTGTTCTCTTCAATAAAGTGACTCGATAACGCCGGGGTTCTCAAGCCTCGCTTATTGAGCCAGATGAGTTTGGCGACGAGCGCCTGGCAGAGGGCAGCAATAGCGATAGTATCATCCAGGGTCGCGGGCATATCGCAGATGCGAAACTCAATGGTACTGAAAAATGGATGCGGGCGAATATCCCACCAGATTTTCCTTCCATTGTCAATGGTGCCCGTTTTTACGAGGGCCTGGACATACGCATCGAAATCTCTCCAGGAAGGGAATACTTCTGGTATCCCGCTGCGAGGAAAAGGCTTCCACACCACCGAACGATACGATTTAAGGCCTGTAAGTCGCCGAATCCAGAAAGGAGAGTTGGTTGAAATGGCTAGTAAATGAGGCAGCCAGGTACGCACCTGGTTCATCAGTTCAACGGCTACCTCCTGGTTCTCAACTCCAATATGGACATGTAAGCCGAAGATCAAGATAGAGCGTGCGACGTCCTGAAATTCCTCTTCCAGTTCGATATACCGTTCATACGGTGTCCGCGGCTCCTCCTGCCACTGAGCGCTGGGATGCGTACCGGCACTGATGAGAGCCAATCCTTCCCTTTCCACTAACTGTGCCAGTTTTGCCCTCATGGCCTGCAGTTCTTTCCGGGCGGTAGGGATATCGGGCAAGATATCTGAGTTAATCTCCACCGTTGGTTGGAGCATCTCTGCTTTAATCTTCTCACCGAAGATAGGGCTTCCCTTTTCCAGGATGGTCTGGATGCGTGGACACAACTGACCTGTCTGGCGATCTACCATCTGAAACTCTTCCTCAATCCCAATAGTAAATCCTGTCATCATGACTTTGCTCCTTCTTCTAGGTGGAGGAATGAACGGATGGTCTGTTCAAAACTTCCACGAAAGAACGCGATGTATGCCTTTTTCTTGAAGCCACGAAAGACTTCGAGTGAGAAGTGAGGTACCGACCTGTACAAGCTCTCTCGCCTGATCATAGTATGGAGTATGGGCCTCACTGGTTCATCACAACCGGTAACTTCGTTGTCACAAAACCGTAACAACTTGAGCGAATACCATACAGAGGAAGAACTTCAAGGACAACGGCTCGAAGTGTTGCTGCCCGAACGTTTCCGTACAAGGCACGTTGCCTGATGCGGGAACGGATTGTGATGACTTTGTAAGAGCAATGCTTGATTTGGTGACCTCCCTGTGACGTCTCTGCATTACACTTCATACTGGAATGGTCTGTCACAAATGCTGATGGGCACGACGAAGGGAGCATTGTAGAGTGCCGATTTATCGAGCACGTACCGGACGTCTTCCCATCAGCGGGAGGGAGAGAGATCATGAAACAGAACAACACTGATTACCAGGTGGTCCCTTTTTCGAAGATGCGGCGCTTTGAAGCTGTCATGCTGCGTTCAATCCAACGCATGCCTATGATCCATGGCTTGCTCGAAGTCGATGTAACCAGGGCACGCGCGTTCCTGCGGGAACACAAAGCGAAAACCGGGGAATCCCTGTCGTTCACGGCGTTCCTCATTGCCTGCCTGGCAAAAGCAGTCGATGAGAACAAATCCGTGCAGGCGTATCGCAAAGGCAGGAATCAGCTCATCCTCAAAGAGGATGTGGACGTGAACACACAGATTGAGCGTGAAATGGATGGCCAGAAGCCAGCCATTCCCTACACCGTCAGAGCAGCCAATCGAAAGACCTTCCGAGAGATTCATCACAAGATCAGGGCAGCCCAGGTGCAGGACGTGTCAAAAGCCGCTGAGGGTATGGGTTTCAAAGCGTTTCAGTTCCTGCCGACCTTTCTCTTCAGGATCGGTTGGTGGGTCCTCTGGCGGATAGGGAGAACGCATCCCCAGGTGTGGACGAAGTACATGGGGACAGTAGGCATAACGGCAGTTGGCATGTTTGGGAAAGGTGCTGGCTGGGGTATCCCTCTAACCGGCCATACCCTCTATATTACGCTGGGCGGCATTGGCGAGAAGCCGGGTGTCGTGGACGGGCAGATAGCTATGCGGGACTATCTGAGTCTGACGATGAGTTTTGATCACGATATCATCGATGGCGCTCCGGCGGCACGCTTCACCATGTGGCTCAAAGACCTGATTGCGAGCGGCTATGGTCTTGATGACTCCGCCGAGGAGTCGGAGCAGGCTGTAGCTCCAGAGGCTTCAAAGAAGATCTCAAGTGATTCGCATTGAAAGGAAGAACCATCCTGCAATATGCGTGGGTGGTGCGTTGAAAGGAGATACCCATGAACAAGCTGAAAGTGCGGCGCTGGACAGGGGCGTTTGGGATAGTCGCCTGCGTCCTGCTCATCGCCGCGTTCCCGCTCTACTATCCATTCGTCCGCAGTTTCGTGGTGAGGTTGAGAAACGCCAGCAAGATGTCTACCAGGAGCCTCTCGCTCAGGGATAAGGTTGTTCTTTATGTCAAATACCCCAGCCCTAAAGGGCTGATTCTTACCCACATCTTCCAAAGTGATAGAATAAAGGATGAACACACAAGACTTGTTGGATCCCAAGAGCTGGGCCGAGCGAACCTTTGGGAGCGTCCAACTGC
>WNGR01010705.1_pt1 | contig 10838 bp, 14 predicted proteins | sample 5407581 | NCBI WGS metagenome assembly WNGR01 (sample SAMN13153383, study PRJNA577476) | soil metagenome | isolation source: 80 cm soil or saprolite under Garry oak tree replicate 2 | place: USA:California | collected 2016-06-15 | reverse complement strand
GCCCAGGGCAACCGCCTTCCTCTCCACAGCCTGTTGGGCACCATCTCGTAAAAGTACGGCACCATCTTCTCCCGAAGTGTGCGCTCGGCCTGCTCCTCACTCATACCCATTGGCGCTATAGTTGCCAGGATGGCCCTCCCCACCAGTCGCTCAAGCGGCTCGATATCCCACTCCGCATTCTCGCGCCCTTTCCTATCCCTCAGCATAACCACGAGCTCTGGAGCGTGAAACCTGGTGTCTCCGACGCCCCTGGCGAATTCCAACAACGCGTCCGCGACCTCGGGCCAAATGTCCTCGGGCTGCACATCCGCTTGCCCTAGGAAGTTGACCGCCCATTTGGTGCAGCGCCACTGAGATTGTCCTAGTAGGAGACCCGCCTTGACATGCGCCAGAAGGATGGTGAAGACGAAGCGGTAGGAGCGTGCGTCAGGCCGCAAGCCCAACACGCGGAACGTTTGCAGAGTGACGAACGCGCCGGGATAGTCCACTGACAGCATGAATAGCCGGAGCGCAACGTTCAAGGTCGATACGCGCATTACGGGGTTCGTGCATGGATCCGCTGCTTGGGCTGCGAGCACGTGACAATCGAGCATTTGGCGAAAGAGCTGGCGGGAAGTGGGTGCATTCGGAGGTTGGCGTGCGAGGCGAACGCTAAGGCTACACGCCAACAAACGCTGGAGCGCATTGAAGAGGCTCCCAAATGTGAATGAGTCGGGAATCATGTGGGAGGCAGGGTCTCTCAGAATGGTTTCGTATAAAGAGAACGCTTGGTGGAAGTTTCCCCGGCGTACGGCTGACTGGACGAGTGTATTAATGAGAGGGAGGTCGACTGAGATTTGGGATTGCTCCATTCGGTCCAGTAGGAGACTTAGACGTTTAGAGGACATAGCGCCCTTCTTTGTGAGCTCGCTTATTAGAGTCGTATATGGCCTTGCGTTCGTATGGCGTGGATGGTTGTCCGCTGGCTCCCCATGTGGTATAACTAGACTTTCTGCAGTATCCATGCTCCCGGCATGCACGTAGAACTGAATGAGCTTGTTGATAGTGCTAGACTCCAATTCGTACTTTGATCCCCTAGATTTGGCTTTGACATAGACGCCAACCAGTTTTCTAACGAATTGCAAATCAATAAGGGGGTGGCCTCGCATGACGTCGAGGAGCTCGCGCAATCTAGGTTCTGAGAACGAGGAAAGAGAAACAACGTGCGAAAGTTTCTCGTAGAGGGATTCGAGTTCCTCTCGTTGTTCATGCGGTGCTGTGACAATGTCTGAGCAACCTGAATGGTATCCCGGAAACACCGCTTTTGAAAATTTTTACAGCCTTTTCGTTCTTCTCTTGTTTCAAAAGGCGATAAACGGAAAAGATGAGCTGGTCTATCCTTGACCATTTCCGACGTTTTGTTTCGAAGTCACCAGAGGAAAACACTTGTGAATGAGGGCGGGAAGCGAATAGATGGGGAGGTTGTGGAAGAGGAAAGAGGGGTGTCTTGAATGACATAGACTTTGACCGCGACACGAGAGGCATGAAACGTGACAACGCATGTAGCATAGGACACTGGAACGTGCCCAGTGTCTTTGAAGTCGGAAAGTTTTACGAGCAAGACTCGACGCGGGCTGAACGGACTGAACGGTAAAGCGAACACTGGTTGCGGGTGCCTTGGGCGTCTATTGATGACATTAGCATTCCTTATATGCCGAGAACGGGGATCTGAAGCTCAGCGATCTGACCGTGACGATCCGAGCCACTCAGAGGCATATATTGGTTAGCGTAGTTTGCTGGGTCCTGTCTTTCGGTTCCAACCACTTTGTCCCAAGACGCGTCCGCCAGTCTTTTCTCTATATTTTATCAAATCAAATCTCAGAGAGCGCTTTTTGCAGAAGTTCTCAGTAATTTCGAAGTTGATCCTGATCCGGCACGCTTCATCCTGCAGGTAGTCACACGTTCAAAAGAGCGTCTAACTTGTCGAGCACTGTATGGAACAAACCACTATCACAGCACTTCGTCAGAGACCAAGAGCCGTGGACAATATGCGGTCTATAACCGACAATATTCACGGATACGGTGCGCTACGCATTCATATTGGCGGACAGACCACATCCTGAAGCAGTGAAGTGACCATGGGTCCTCACGTCTGGAGCGTCGTGGACACGTATGCGCCCTGCCTGCCCGATTCTCCGTCATTCTCGTGTTCATATTTTTTTTCTGCTCTCGTAGGAGACACTTCCAACGCCTTCGACATATCAAACAACTTGGGGTCTCTTACTACGTCTGGCCCGGAGCATCCCACAATCGTTTCGAGCACAGCCTAGGTACGCGCCTGTTACCCACAGATGACTAAACGCAACTCACGGCGGGTCAGGCGTGGCATACTTGGCACGCCAAATGGCTATGCATCTCAAGGACGCTCAACCCGAGCTAGGTATTACTGACCGCGATGTCAGGTGTGTCGAGCTAGCCGGTCTTTGCCATGACTTGGGCCACGGTCCATGGAGTCATGTGTGGGATGGCTCGTATATCTCTGGTGCACTGTAAGTCACTTCTCTTTGCTCATGACAAGGTTGTTCACTACGACCATAGGAAGGCGGGCTTTTTGCCCAAGGACAGAGAATGGAAACACGAACACGCGTCGGAAATGATGTTCGACGACATGGTGAAGCAATACAACCTGGATATCCCACCAAAAGATGTCATGTTCATCAAAGCCCTCATCGCTGGTGATCAGAACAGGTGCAGGTCTGTGATTAGATTCCCTCATATGGTATATCTCTGTTACTGATCTTGCGGAAGCGACGAAAAATCCTTCTTATTCGAGATAGTCAGCAATCAGAGGAATGGTATTGACGTAGACAAGTAAGTCCATTCCCGGATTGGCCCAACTTCTCTGACTCGGCTTATACTCACTCAGATTTGACTATATTGCACGTGATACCCGAGCAATCGGTGACAACCAGAACCTGTCTCTAACACGGTAAAGAACTTCCCTCTTTGACCTACATGTTGATACTATCTAAAATTATCCTCTAAAACCCCCAGTCTCATCAATTCGGCCCGGGTGGTCGAAAACCAAATTTGTTACAGTGTCAAAGATGCAAATCAAATATATGAGCTCTGCTACACGCGCTTCAGCTTGCATAAGCGCATATACAACCACAAAACCGGTTCGTTCTCGAGAGCGCGTTTCATCCGCCTGGAGTTATTAAAGTAATGCATAACAGCGATGGCCATCGAGCACATGATCGTTGACGCGATGCTCGCTGCAGAACCATATCTCAGGATCGCTGGACAAATTGATGATCCCAAGAAATATCTTGGGCTGACTGATGACATCAGAACGGAAATCCAGCGCTCACAGGCTCCCGTGAGTCAAGTTGTTTTCCCGTTCTTAGTCGGACCAGACATTAACGTTACTCTAGGAACTATTAGAGGCACAGCGGATTCTCGAGCGCATACAGAATCGCGACCTTTATCGTTGCGTTGATTACAAGGTCTTTGATTGGGAGCACCGAGAGCTTCTTGAAGAGAATATTACTACAGCAGGTATTGTTGCTGAGGCGAAGCGGGAGTGTTCTGCGCGCATCGGGCAGTCCGCTTCTCAACTAGACCCTGAGATCGACGACGAGGACGATGTCATTACCCTTGAGGACATCGGGGATTTGACACCTGATAAAGTGATCGTAACTTTCTCCACTATGCATTATGGGATGAAAGACAAAAGCCCGCTGGACTTTGTAAAGTTCTATCCGAAAAATCGGCCTAATGGTATGCCCTATTACTTTCGAACCTCAGGTACCAACTTGATAAGTATCCAGAATGCTTTCATGCGCGGCGAGGAGATCTGTCCTTGCTCATGCCAGCACACTTTGCGGAGGTACTTCTGCGAGTCTATACGAAAGATGTCCGGTTCGTGGATTATCCTAACTCTATGACTGGTTTGTTAATTGAGCTGCGCCACAGTTTCTTTGGAATCGTGCAGGCAGGCTACCGCTCCTTGCTGGCTCGTGTAGCAAAGGAATCGGAACCGACGAGCATCGACGTGCAGGGCTCCGAATCCGATGATATACCCGAACGACCTCGCACTCCAAGGACGTTTTCACGTGTGTCAAGTTTCAACAAGAGTTTCAGCGTGGGAGCGGGTAATAGTGGGGAGGACACGTCACCGTTCCTCAACCAGTTCACCACAGTCGGCAAAAGTTACGGGAAATCACTAGCCTCTCCCACAAAGCTATTTGCACCACGACCAGTGAGCGCATCGGCAGCGAATTTGGGCTTGGGGAAGGAGCAGGCGGGGGAGCATGCGATCGAGGTTTACCCAGCCCTTCAAGTGCCAACATCGCCAACAAGAGCCAAGCTCGGAGCCAAGCATGTACTCGAGACTCTGGCAGAATCTGATGACGACAATAGCAGCCCACAAGATACTAGCAAAGCCAGTCCAAGTAGAAATCTGAGGTCCAGCAAGAGACCTAGGAACGAGAGAGGGGAACCCAGGGCAAAGGAAGAGAGTGGCGGCACACTCGGTAAACGAAAGAAGGTTTAGGCCGTTTAGGAGTGCTGTGTTTCTGGATGGGGCAGTGTCACATGGTTTTACCCATTACGTTATCATTTACCATCTGGCACTTTACACCTCTGCACTCTTATCGTAGGTGGCTTGCCACCTCATTTCTTCTCTTTTTCGAAAAGAGATGGCTGCTCGCTCACAAGACATTGAGGCGAGTGAAACGCCGGCCGTGAAGGACTTGAGAACCCTGTTTGAGCAAAAAGCTAGGGAATCACCGCCAGTCCCCGGTGGATCTTCTCACTCTGGCAACAGTAGCGCTTTACTCAACCCCAGGCAGCCAGTAGGCCGTCGCTCCTCGCCGACGCCATTTGACGATCCCACAGAGCCGTTGATTACTCTCAAACCATCGCCTCCCGACCAAAGTTCTCTGCGTAAGCGACCTCCACCACCACCACCACCGTCCCGGGGACAGAAGCCACAGCTCGGATCACCATCCCCATCTATCTCCCCTCTACTTCGTCCAACCCCGGACCAAGGTAATGCGTCTGAGAACCAGAGCTCATCTTCCTCCGTTAAGCAGCGTCTTGCGACACGACCACCGCCTCCCATTCCCGAACTCCGCCTAGATCAGAACCATAACCTCGACCCGAATTCTGAAGGAAATGTCAGGTTTGGCGAGCCATTAGCTAACTTGACGTGAGTTTTCTTCTTCTTCTGAACTGCGTTTCGCCCCTTGCCAAAGACCGTGTGCCATCCTTCCATGGGGCGCAGAGAGGGATCAGTGGCAGGGCAGACTACAAGGATATGCGCATTTTTTTGAAGCAGCAAAAGCTTACCAGACTGCTAGTCCCGTCGTTTCCCAGCAGCCATTACCGCCACCACGCCCTGGACAGGCACATCCTACACAAGACCCACCCTACTCGGATCCTTTTGAATCAGATCCGGCAGAAACTCTCCCCTCCGTCCCTCCGCGCCGTAATCCAAGACCACCATTACCACGTCGTCCCGTTCGTCTTTCATACCCTCCAGGTCCCGACGACCATCAGTCTGAAACAGATTCTGATGGTGGCACCGTTCCCACTTCTGTCTTGGCCCTCGATGTCTCACCCCCAAGGCGAAGGCTTACCCCATATGCGTCTTATCGAGACTCTCAACAATCTTTTGGTAGTTCTGGCACAACTTCATCCAGTACCTTGAGCCTGAGTCAAACACCGAGCGAAAGCGACGGGAGTGGACCACCCCCACGCATCCCTCCACGTCCTACTCTTTTCAAATCCTCGCCAGTGACAGAAGAGCCGCTCACGCTGTCACCAGTTTCTTTCGCGGGCCACCTGCCTCCACCCCTTCCCCAGCGTCGACCAACCTCTGACAACTCATCTACCTCTCCCCCTCCACATGTATTTCGCAAGTCATCGGGACAGATGCCTCCTCCAGTTCATCATCATCCTCATCCTTCATTTTCTCCCTCACGGATGCCTTCAACTCGTCAAAAACCTCATGCAGTTCTCAATTCAGTGTCTACATCGGAGGTTCACCGTCCTCCACCCCATCACCCCCCGCCAGCCCTACACTCCTACCAACATGCGATACCCCTAAAACAGTTTGGACGTGATCTAGACGACACGGGTCAACCTGCAGAGACCGCTATGACCGACCACTCTGGCCCTTTGCGACCTGGGCCGACGGGCCTAGGAGGTCACAGTAATGGTTCCGCGATTGCCAAGATGCCGCCCCCTCCTACACGCATTATTGCTCTTGGCGACAGGCTACCTGCTGTCCGCCCCGCCCTCAGCGATGACGAATCCGAAGAGTCTGGTGACGAAGACGACCCTAAGAGTAAACTATTAAATGCCATGCCAGATACCAGTCGTTCGTCACGACGACCTCCTGTCCTCCGTTGTCACAGATATGACACTATCCAAGTTCAGTCACAGACGCACTCGGCTATCGTCTGTGCTGCAGGACATGTATATGTTGCAGCCACAGGGCACCATGTCAAAGTCTATGATCTTAGCATGTCCGAAACGCCTATGTTAGTACTTGATGGCAAAGACGTGGGTCTCAAGGAACTCAAGGCTACTAGTCTCGAGTTCTGCCCAGCGAAAGCGGCTTCGGATAAGGGCCGGTACGTCTGGATTGGTACGAAAGACGGCCACATGTTCGAAATCGATGTGACGACTGGCAAGCTCACGGGCTCAAAACTGTCGATTCACTTGTATGCCATCACGCGGATACTTCGCCACGGCGATACGATGATTTCACTCGATGACACTGGAAAGGTGACCATCTTGACTCCAGGGGCTGCCGGCGAAGACCTTCGCCTTGCTTCTGCACAGATCCGCGGCTCGCGTATATCCGACCGCCAGGAATTCGTGGAGATGCTCGCCGGAAAGCTGTGGACCTCGGCGCGCGAAGCAAGTGCGTCCGGGGCTCGAGGCCCTGCTGTACGTATCTACGATATCTTGAATCCAGGATCGGCGATACGCTCTGTATTGCCTACGGAGCCCGTCGGCACGGTCACGTCTGGGACTATACTATCTTCGTACCCGAACCACGTCTATCTTGGCCACGAAGGCGGCTTCGTCACGATCTGGCTGACCGCAACCGACGACGGCATTCCGGTGTGCGAGGAAGTCGTGCGCGTCTCCAACTCGGACGTCCTCTGTCTCGTGGGAATCAACAATCGATTATGGGTCGGTGGAAGAAACGGGACCATTGCAGCGTACAGCGTCGAATCTCACCCTTGGGTAATGACCAATAACTGGGCTGCACACTGGAACGGCCACACCGCACTGCCGCTGCAGAAGATTGCAGTTGACCCCTACAGCATTGACAAGATCGGCAAACTGTGCGTGTACAGCATCGGCCGGGACGATCACGTCAAATGTTGGGACGGCCTTTTGGGAGCAGATTGGCAAGGTGACGATATTTCTGAGGACTTGTAGCTCGACGGTCACTAATTACTTTCTACTCGCAGATACTGAGCTTTTGAAGCTGGAAACGAGCTTCAGTCACCTTCGCAACATAAGCATCCTCTTCGTTTCATGGAACATTGGCGCCTCGAAACCCGAGCAATTGTCAGGAAGCAAGGAGAATTCATCGTTTCTGTATGATGCGCTGAACAGCGTGGAATCCCCCGATATCCTCGTTTTTGGTCTTCAGGAGGTCGTGCCACTCGACAAAGCGAACGTTGCGAAGTTCCTCAAGAAGAAGAAAGGGTTGGACGGCGCTTCGACTACGTTGCACTCTGAACATCGGCGGTGGACAGACAAGCTCGTCGGCGCTGTAACGTTTGCGCTACCAAACGAGCGATACAAACTTCTCTACACCAAAGAGCTAGTCGGCTTATTGAGTTGTGTCATGATCAAGACCAAGGAGCAAGCAACGGTCCGGGGTTGCGCTGCGCATACCATCTCGCGCGGTGTGCGTCACAAATTTGGGAATAAGGTACGCACCAAGTTGTTAACAGTTGTCTACTGGGCCCAACTTAGATCGCGACTCTGCTCGCCAGGGTGCCGTTGCGGTCAGACTACTGATAGACGACACATCCTTGTGCTTCCTGAATTGCCACTTAGCCGCAGGGCACAGACGAGTCCGCGACCGGAATGCGGACGCCGCGGCAATCATTGAGCACGAGCGACTTTTCCCGGAACTGGAGACCCTAGATGAAGCGATTGCCTTTGTTGGCGGCGGCGATGGAACCATGGCTCTTGATCACGATATCGTTTTCGTAAGTGACGGGAAGCGTGCGTGCTTTTCGACGATCTGCTTAACCATGTACAGATGAGCGGCGACCTGAATTACCGAATTGACCAACGCCGAGACATGGTCGTCTCGTCTGTCCAACAGAACACGTACCAAAACCTCTTAATGCACGACCAACTCACGAAAGAAATGAAAACTAACGTCCGTCTACGCTCGTTCGCGGAGGGCCCCATCACGTTTCCACCGACGTACAAGTACGACCTCCACAGCACCGAGTACGATACCTCTGAGAAGCGGCGCATTCCGGCATGGTGCGATAGGGTGCTGTGGCGCGCGCGCGACCCAACGCGTGTGGAGCAGCTGCACTATAAGCGATACGAGCCAGACATCTCTGACCACCGTCCCATCACCGCGGCGTTCCGGATATTGGTCAAATCGATCCAGCACGACGCGCGGAGCGGTGTGAAGGAGGAGGTTCAGGAGCAATGGGCGGTGCGCGAACGGCAGTTATTAGATAGCACCCGGGCATTCTTCGTTGAGCAGCTGGTTCTGTGATTGTGTTTATCACCTCGGTGGGCCGTCCGATACCTATACCCGTTCGAGTCGTCCCCCGTACAGTAGTTTCGATTTCCACGATACCGGACTCTTTAATCTTTAATCACCCGCACGGACAGATCCTTTTCTTAGTTCTGTGTGAAACCACAGATGTATCGTATATAACTCATCGTTATGTTTGTTCTCACACTGGAATTCAGAAGAGGTAAATCGTCCTCTTATTATGTTCCATCTGGGAGAGGGATAATGACTAGCGCTCTCAATCTTACAACCGGGACCGCGCCCGTTGTCGGAACCTTCCCGACTTCCATCTCTCGCCCTCCCATTTATCCCATATTTGCGCGGCACGCTCAGCCTCGAAGCATTCTTCGCGCATGGCCTCCTCGAGTTTCTTCGTGGGATGGCGCAATGACCACGCGACGCGCTCGCTCTCCTCTGGTTCATTACGCGCCTGCACGGGAAAGTCCGGCAGTTGGCCGTAAGCGACGGCGGCGGTCCGAATGAGTATGGCGCTAATTATTCGGAGTTTGTGATCTTAGCTAGAGTGCGGGACACAGTGAGGCACGCACGCGGTAAGCCCGTATATGGGTTTGATGCCGCCGGCCTCGCGACCAGTGAGGAAGCGATGCATGCGCACCGCGCGGTGGCCGGGCTTGCGCGGGGTGTTGGTGGGGTGCAAGAGCCAGGGCCAGGGCCAGGTAATGTCGCTGTAGGTGTGGTAGCGCAGCTCGAGTGCGGCGGTCTCTGCGTGCGCCTCAGCTTCGAGGAACGGGCCCCTGGGCCCCGCACGTTCCGGGAATGTGGTGGAGAGGAAGGAGGCAAGCGGGTGCGAGAATACGGTTTCCACTTCCGGGGCATTCAGCATCGGCTATGGGGGACGATTGCATCGGGACGACGACAAAATCGTAGTGTGCGTGAGGCAACGAACCTGGAGGGTGTTGTCGAGAATGAGTACGACTACGCTGTGTGGAAGCGGGACACATGAGGTGTGTGGTGGCGGCGTCGAGTAGACGGGAGAGGGGCGCACGGCGTTACGAGTACCTGGTTCCCGGCAAGAAAGGGGTCGAGGACGCAAAGCAGGGGTAGCTTAGCCTTGTCCTTGGGAAGGCCGATCTGCGTGCGCAACATTAGCGAAAATACCGTACACTGCATGGGGTGTGGAACCTCTTCAAACGCCTCCCGCCTCTAAAACACAATTCTGTCGTGTTCAGATCCACCAACGAAGGGACTAGGTCTGTTTGTTCGGTACGTACCGCGGTGTCCTCAATCGTCCTGTCCTCATCCTCGACTCTTCCTCCCGGAAGCGCAGTGTCACCGGCGTACGATCTGAGCGTTTTGGCTCGCCTGTCTTTACGACGTCAAACGTTAGGGAGGCAGCGTAGAAGAGTATGACTTGCCGGCTGAGTAAGACGTAAAGATCACCCGCACGCCCTACGAACAGTGCTACGAGGACCGCGGCACTGTGTGCGCGCGGATATGGAGGCACCAGATGCTTCGTGCGGAACGACGAGAGGTTCTTGATGCCTCTGGTGAGTGAGGAGGAACTCCGGTTAGTGTGGTGCCAGTTGCGGTGGAAGGAGCGAAGTGGACAAGCACAGTTCAGATTCACGCTTCAATGGATTGGGCGTGTCGCGCACGCGTAACCTTGACCTGTGGAACTTGTACAACTCTGAATTTGACGAAACAGAACGCCGTGGTGGCTTTGGCTTGGACATTGACTCGGAGTCCTGGGCCACTGGGAGTGACCATGGGATGTGCGACGCGGGCCGTTATTCCGTTGTTCCACTCATGTCATCATTATTGCTGTACGCCAGTCTGATCACCAGCAACGAGTCCTCCCCTGTTCAACTCCAGCCATGTACGGCACTGGAACAGCCCCGCGTTTGCTGAGCGTGACCAGGTTGACAACCCTCGTCGTCTCCACACTGGTTTCATTGAGCTCAGGCTCTAACTATGTGCGTTTACGTCTATTTGACTTTGGCAACGTGTTGACGTCAACCTCCTTCGTCCTATCTGGACACGCAGGTCGTTTCTGGTGAGTGATCTTACGTACCCGATCCCACTGTGAATCGCGACTCTTGGG
>WNGR01008507.1_pt1 | contig 10838 bp, 10 predicted proteins | sample 5407581 | NCBI WGS metagenome assembly WNGR01 (sample SAMN13153383, study PRJNA577476) | soil metagenome | isolation source: 80 cm soil or saprolite under Garry oak tree replicate 2 | place: USA:California | collected 2016-06-15 | reverse complement strand
GCGAGGCTCCACAGCGCCTGCTCCAGCGCCCGGCGCGTCACGCCCCAGTCGGTGAGCGCCGCGAACATCTCCGGGAACAGCGTCACGCAATCGAAGCGGATCACCAGTCCGCTCCCCAGTCGACTTCGACCGTGCCGGCGTCGAGATCGACTCTCCGGATCACTTCACCCGCGACCGGCAGGAGCCGCTGTCCGCCCTCGTGATCGACGCGCATCACTTCGTGCGCGCCGCCGTCGAAGAACCCCGCCACCCGGCCGAGCCGCACGCCTTCCCGGTTCACCACCTCGAGCCCGATCAGATCGGCCTGGTAGAACTCGTGCTCCGCGGGCTTCGGCAAATCCTCGCGCCTGAGCGCGACCTCGGCTCCGCGGTACGTGCCCGCCTTGTCGGGATCGTCGCATCCCGCGAAGCGCGCCACCAGGTAGGCGCCGTGCGCGCGGCACTCCGCCACCGCGACTTCATTCAGCTCCCCCGGCTTGCCGATCCACCACGCGGAATACTTGCAGAGGTTGCCGCTTTCGGCGCCGAAGGGCTGGACCTTCACCGCGCCCTTCACGCCCCAGGGCGCCATCACGCGCCCCATCACCACCCATCCGGTTGGCCCGCTCGTCGCCAACCCTCCCCGCGGCGCTACTTGGCCGGGGCCGCGGCGGCCGGCGCCTGGTAGCCCTTGAAAAGGCGCGCCACCGTGGGAGAGAGCCTCGCGCCCTTCCCCCGCCAGAAATCGAGCCGGTCGATCGCGAAGCGCAGCGACTCGCGGCCCTCCGGCGCCTTCGGATCGTAGAAGCCGACGCGCTCGATGAAACTCTTGTTGGCGGCCCTGCGCGAATCGGCGACCACCACGTTGAAAAAGGGCCGTCTCTTGGCCCCGCCGCGCGAAAGACGAATCACAACCATGATGAAATGACCGAAGCGGAAAAGGGCGTGATTTTACGCGAGCTTAGGTGGAGTTGGCAAGGAAAAGCAGGATTCACCATTCTAGGCATTCCAGCAAAGAGAATATCGAGCGATTTGCAGTCACCAAAAGAGAGGCACCAGCAAAGCGATTAGATGGAGCGGCATCTCTGATGCTACTCATAGTCTGTAGACGTAAAGTCATCACGCGCTTAAGTTTGGCGGGTGTCGAAGCGACCCTCGAAGACTCTTTCGCTTGTCGAGATCTTCTCGACCAACCTGCGTGCAGCCCGATTACGAAAGGGACTTACCCAGGAAGAGTTGGCCTCCCTAGCAGGTCTTCATCGAACCTATGTGGGTTCAGCCGAGCGCGGGGAGAGAAATGTGACGCTAGAAAGCGTAGAGCGCTTAGCGCGCGCACTAGAGGTTCCACCCTCTGATCTCCTGTCCGGGGAAGACGCGTAAGGGACCGAGCGTGGTGCCGACATCAAGGGCCTCAATCCGCGATCAATTCTGGGCAGAGCTAGAACATCATCTCGCGGGCTGGCTCGAGAAAGTCTCCGAAGATTTCTCCGAAACTGCGTTCAGACAAGAGCTGGGAGATCTGAAGAAGGATCCGCTTTACGCGGCATTCGGATTCGCAATTCCGGAGTATGTTCTGATTCGCCTGATGGGGCGAGTAAGTATCAGTATTGGGCGACGACTTGGAGAGATCTACGACAAGATTCCGCGCCTCATTACTCAGGCTAGGTTTGGACTTTCGGAGGAAGCGGTAGCGCCGAAGGTCGGGAAAAAACTGGAGCTCGACGTGTGCGTTCCCCTAGAGCATCTTTCGGCCGCTGATGCGAAGTATGTGAAGGGGATCTCTCGCAAACACCTCCATGGCGAGAGGCTAACTGGGGGGCTCGGGATTGAAATCAGATACAACTTTAACCCCAATGATAGTGCCCGACTACGAAAGGACGTGGAAATGGCGAACCTGCTCCGTGAAGCCGAATTGCTTCCCGTCTACCTTATCTTCTCGACGATATCGCCACGCGATGAGGCGATCGCACGGCTAAAGCGCGCGGGCTGGACGTTCCTGATTGGAGGTCATGCGTCCGGATTTATGCGTGAACTAATTGGAATGGATTTCGAGAAAATTCTTGACGAGGTGAGGAACGAGCTAGATGCGCAGGTGGCGAAGATAATGCAGGAGGTGTACACATCTTACGCGATAAGGACAACGCTGGGACCCTATCAGAACAAGTAGACCTACGCGGCGAGATAGCGTGATGTGTGGTCCCAGCTTAGCGTCGGACAAATACAGTCGACTCGAAGAGATCCTTTCCGCTGTGACGCCTTCTGAATCTTTCAATAGCTACGACTCGGTAGCCGAGGTCTAGCGCCTCGAACAGGCGGCCTAACAGCACATCCGTTTCGACGTAGACATTTTTTAGCCGAGAGCACCCGACCACATAGCCGAGCTGAGCGTTCGGGGCTAAAAGTGAGTGCTGCACCCGAATCTGTTGGATTAGCAAGTTAAAGTACTTTACGAGGTAATTCGCCATCAGGTTGTCAGCTTGGCGGATCTGGTCGACCACAGGCCCGAGTATCGGCTCCATAGTTTTATGTGCATAGGGGACCACCCCCTTCTGGAGAACACTCGTTGCAGTACCCCACGTACCACCGATGGTATGCATATCTAGCTCGGAGGCATTTTTCGCCGTATTGAAGAAACCCAATAGGTAAAGATGTGGTCTCGTGTTCCAAACATAGCTGTATCGATTTGGATACGGGGGTGACGTAATTACGCGGTCGATCAATGGTAGGTCCGAAGGGACCGATGGCGTCGTAGCGTCGGTGTGAAAAACAGTGGCCGATCCGTTCGATCGAACACTGGTGACTGCCTGAAGGTCTTCGAGCATGGCGGAGGCGTGGGAATAAAACGACCGCCAAACATCAATACGATCGTTAGAGCGGTCGATGAAGTGTAGCTGGAGACGCCCCAGCGTGACGTTGGTTAAATCTGGCACCAACACTCCAGCAAGCGCCAAGCGAAGAAAGGCGTTCACGCGCGGGTTCATGCGCGTGATGGAATCGATCGCGTTACGCAGGATTACCAGGTTGCGAAGAACATCTGGTCTCCACCAGCGAAACGGGTTGTGGATGGGCGGGATCTCGAGCCCCAATTCGTCAATGTGCCTTCCAGCAGAGCGCTCTACCTCAGCAGAATAGGTTTCACGAAGCATCGAGAGTGTGTCATCTATCTCCGAACTCGGCGTGCCCCATTCGACGCTAGTGGCGCAAACGAAATGTAGTAGAGGATTGATCTCGAATCCAAAGGCTTGATGACCCTCTAGTTTCGATTCGATAAGTGTAGTGCCCGCACCTGCGAAAGGATCTAAGACGCGAGAATGAGGTGGGGTTTTCGTAGTCGCCAGAACGTGCTGAACGAGGTCCGGGCCAAAACTGGGGGTGAGCCTGAACCACCTGTGTACTCGCTGCGCCAGCCCTGCGAGGAAGGTTGAGTGGCCAACCTCGATGGGAACGAGTCGGACGCGATCTGAGAGGTCCGATTCCTCCGGAATTTCGGCTGTCAGAGGCAGATGGAATTGCACGTGTAGTTACTCAAACCTCGATCTGTGATGACTATAAGTAGCATGTGTGCCTTTGGCAGTCAAGGCTACTGCCGCTACGTTGGTCATCGTAGAGGCGTATTTGGCCAGTCTTTGGTTAATCATAGGCGGTGAGATTGACCCCCTCTGAACAGTATCGAATTGGAAATTGGAGTCCATTTCTTAAAAGGTTAGTTTATCCCGACCGTGGGAAATAACGCGCTAAGTCGATAGCCGTGGACATTTCGACATAACGGCACATCGCGTTCGCGAGCTGCATCTGCCGTGGGCTTTTGCACTCGGGCTCAAACAGCCGCGGGTTCGCGACGAGGATGCACGCGCACCGCGCTCGCGACGTGGCGACGTTTAGGCGGTTGAGGCTGTACAGGAACTCCATTCCACGAGGCGCATCCTCTGGGATGGATGTCGCCATGGAATATATAACCGCTGGGGCTTCTTGGCCTTGAAATCTATCGACGGTCCCGACGCGAACTCCACGTGGGCCGAGACGTTCACCCAGCAATGCAACTTGCGAGTTATACGGCGCGACGACCAGAACGTCATGGGGTGTCATCGCTTTCTCGACACCGTTTCCATCGATCCAGCGAGCTCCCGGGCGAAGGAGACCAGCGACGATGCGGTCGACTACATCAACCTCTTCGCTGGAAGAATTCTGGTTCCCTTCGTGTGTTACACCAGCAACCCAGAGGCCAGCCCCTTCTATCGGTGCCGTTCCCACAAGCACTTGGCGTTCGAGCTCAGGGCGTGATCGAAGTCGCCCCTCGTAGAACACCTCGGATGTAAACGCACAAATACCAGGGGCCAATCGCCAAGTCTCCGGCAGGAAGATTCCGCGGTCGGGAGGGATAGTCTTGTGACCCTGCAGGATGTGCTCAAGCGCTGAGAGATCTGCACCCTCGGGGTGGGTTCCTTGCTGAGGCTGTTCGAGCTGTTGCGGGTCACCGAGCAGCACGACATTTCGAGCAGCCTGCGACGCCGCGAGAACGTTTGCAAGGGACATCTGGCCTGCCTCGTCGACGAAGAGCACATCGACCGCGCCCAGCGACTCTTGCCGCGCCCAGAGCCACGGGGTTCCGCCAGCGACATGGGCCCGCCGCCCGGTGAGCTGTGCGATGGTTTCGCCATTGTCGGTCAGCTCTTCGATAATCGATGGCGGGTCGCTCTTGGTTGTGACCTTGTGAACGCATTTGACCTGCTGCCTTGACTCGCCGGCAGCCCTCATCACGGCATCAAGTAGATTGCGGATGACCTTGTGACTCACTGCAGTAACTCCGACTCTAGCGCCTCGTCGAACGAGCTCGCAGATCATCTGTGCCCCAGTGAACGTCTTTCCTGCGCCTGGGGGCCCCTGGATGGCAAGGACGGTGTCGTCCAGCTCCTGTGCGACACGAACTGCAAATTGCACAGGAGTTTCGTCCTTTCCTTGCTGAAGGGCTCCGGATCGAACCCGCGGGGGTCGACTACCGAGAAGCTCTCGCGCCGCTCGGTACTGAGTCCCGTTAGAGACGCCGTGGTGAGCGACATCGTCGGCGATTCGAAGAAGTGCGTCTGCAAGCACGCCAGAGTTCACCACCATGTGCGCAAATACGGCGGAAGGATGCTCGTTTGCCTGCGCACCGCGCTTCTTCACGTCCACAGTACGAGCGATGCGATCAATCGCCTCAACGGTCCCAAAGTCGGCTCCGTCTGGAAGATGTAGCGCATCGCCATCGCGAACGTCCGTGTCCTGGCGCGGATATGAGTAACGATCAATCGGGCTTTTCGTCGTTCCTCCGATTCGGGCGGAAAACCGTAGCCCGGAGATCGCTGCCTTTTCGTCAAGCAGTTCGTCCTCGGATAGGTCGCGGAGTCTAAAGAACTCCCACCACGGTGCCTTGTCTTCGCGCCGGTGCCAATCGAGCAGGTGCGCGAGCAGCCAGCGCGCCTGCTGCTCCTCGTTTCGATCCCCACGGTCCCGAGGTACGTCAGCAGTCAACTTCTCGATAAGAGCCTGGACGCGGCGGGCACGCTCATCGACCTTTTCTGGAGCAGTGCCTTCCTTGGGTACCGGACGCGGCACAGGGGTCCCCTGAGCTTCGAGACCAGCGCGCAGCCGTTCCAGCCAATTGCGCAGTTGCAGAGCAGACAAGCAATCATCGTGGTTGTAGCCTTCGACTGCAGCACGGACGTCATCGGTGATCGCATCTACGGCGCCCAGTTCAAGCGCGCGTTCGACCACGCGCAAGTTGGTCCCGGCATCGCGGAGCGCGATGCTTCGTTTGAAAGCATAAAAAGGCTCAAGGTCTTTGATCGAATAGCTCTCCACGCTCGCGCGGACTGAATGTCTGACCACCGCGTAAAGATCAACGAACAGTTCGGCGCGGAGCATGCGATCGATCTCAGCTTCGCGCGTCGCGTGCCGCCCCATCAGGCGCTTGAGCGCTGCGGGCTCATAGGGGGCGTAGTGGTAGACATGCATCCCGGGATTCGTCTCCCATGTGCGGAGGACTTGGTCCACAATCCCCTCTAATGCCGCGCGTTCCTCTGCGTCCGAGTATGCCCAGAACGCGCGCGACGTCGTTGTACCGTCGGACGCCAAGGTCACCAGCCCGAAGAGGTACTCGCGCCCACCGTCCTGCGCGAACGGATCGCCTTCTATGTCGAGGAACACGTCGCCAGGAGATGGCGCCGGCAACCGAGCGAACCCGTGATCCGCAGTGAGCGGTAGCAACTCGTGAACGGGGGCTCCTTGAGTCCGACCCGCGAGCTGTACCCGAGCTTGCTCCCGCACGCGGACATAGGTTTCCATGGCGCCGCGGCGCGGCGTAAACTGCAACGGTAACGGAAGCGTGCCTAGTCGTGCGAGCGTCGCTACGCCCACTGCCTGCAACTCTCGGGTCTGAAGACGTGAAACACCTGCAACTAGACATAGGTGATCGTCTACGCGCCGCCGCTTGTCGCACACGCTCCACCAACGGCATACGTCACAATGCTCCACGGGCTCGGGGTAATTCGCTGTGGCGATCGCGTCCGGTTCCTTCTGCGCAGTCTCCTGTAACCGAGCACGGACGAACCGGAAGTAGGCAGAATAATCCTGAACGCGGTAGCTCTGGAGGGGCACATCCGGGTCCGGCGTGACGACGTGGAACATCTTAGGAATCGCACCCTGAATCAGGTCGAGCAGTTCAGAGTAGAGCGCTAGTTGAAGGATGGTGCCGCCCCGGGTTTCCTTCGCGAGCTTGGTGTCGAAGACCTCATACGACCATGCTCCGAGCGCGCTGGGAGTCTCGACCCGACTCAGAACGTCCGGTCGCCCAAACCATCGGCCATCCCGAAGCGCAGGCTGCAGAATGACGTTCGTGCCCGCGCGCATCGCACTCAGAGAGCGGTCCACCGCATCGCTGCCAGAGTACTCGGCAAGATCGATCACGGCGAGCCCTTTGGCACGAAGCGCGTCCGCGTAACGGCGTTCGTGGGCAAACCCGCGTTCCCGTAGGAGCTCCAAGACTGGATCGACCCAATTTGGCGCTTCGCGTCGGCCGTGTGCAACGGCCAAGTCAAGGGCAGTCCGATGCCGGCATCCCAGGAACCAGGAGAGGTCCGAAGCGGACAGTTCGATTGTCGGTCCGGAGGTGCGCACAGCTTCAGTAGCTTAAACTGTTATCTTCTTGAATTTGGCTGAGCGGCACGGACTATTTCCGCCTGATTCTCTACCTCGTCGTACTCCCAGATCTCTACGTCCTCAGGGATTAGATGAGAATACGTTCTCAAATAGTACGACACCAATGTCTCATTCGACCCTGCACGCACGTCACGAAGCGCGAAGAATATCTTCCTATAGTTTGGCGGCGTGCAGACAAAGTAAAACATCGCCTCGTTCCAGACGGTAAGTTTTGCACTAGGCACATTTCCGCCAGAAGTCCAACGATGGGACTTGCACTCCACGATTGTGGGCGGCTCGCCTGCACCAAGATCGAATAAATGTGGTTTCTTTGTGTTTCCGACTCCGATGTCCACCGAAAAATGAGACTCAACAAGGATTCCGCGCGACGCGAGAAGCAGCCTGGCCGATTCTTCGAAATCTCGACCAACGTGTGCGTTGCTCACCGCCCCGACGCGTTGGAAGTTTTTTTCCATCTCCTTGATGCTCATCGTTCGATATAGTTTGCAATCAGGTCAGCGATGCACCGCAGGCTTTGCGCCTTTGTTCGCCCAGTCACTGTCCTGCGTTGGTTGACGCAAGCAAGACCTGGCGGACTTCAGATACAAGGTTATTGACTCGCGGTCCTTTCCGAAAGGCGCGGGTGATCTCCAACTGTGCGCCTTTGCCCGTCATGCCTCTATTACACACGTTCATGCGATCAACCCCAGGAAAGTCATGCCCGTCGCTATATGCAGGAATCTTGGCTTCGCGAAATGCTTGCATAAGCCTTGCAATTAGTTGCACCTCCAGTCCACCAAGATAGACGGCTTCAATATCGCCTATGCAGCCGTGAACTGTTATTACGGTACGGGACCTTACGAGTAGATCGAGACAACTCTTGTCATCAAAACGGTGGCTCGCGACGTGAAGCGCCGCATAGTTTCCGGACTGCTTGATACCTTCAAAGCAGTAGCAATTCATCTCCAAGCCGGCGATCGCCTTTGCGATCTCAGACGTGCCCGGTTCAATCATTCCACCGTGTGGCGCGACGATAGTGATCGACGATCCGGCCCGCTGCTCGATGAAGATTCGGTAGTCCCGATCCAATTGTTCTTTGGATGCGAGTTCAGAAATACTCGAGTACTTGTCCACGTGCGCTGTCGCTCTAATAGCGTACTGTGCGTGCTGGTTGGGTCGGGTCTGCTATTTCGTCACAATGAACCCTAATCTAACGCTTTGGGTGTCTCACTTCTTTCTAGGATCGTTCAGCGGGGAATCAGTCTTGTACGGAACTTTACCTGAGGGGACGTGCTTTGAAGCCGCCTCTAGATGGAGATCTTGATCATCAAAGAAGATGTGCGGACGGAAGGCTTTCAGGATTTTGGTTTTCTCAACACCTCCGAGGAAGAAGATCTCATTAACGTAGACACCCCAGCGCCTGAGCGTCTTGATCACGCGCATCTCCGCAGGCGCGTTTCGAGCAGTAACGATCGCAATTCTGACGGGAGAGAATTCGACGCGGAAGGGAAGTCGCTCCTGCAATCGGGAGAGTTTTTCCAGAAGAACCGCGTAGGGACCTTCCGTCATCGGAACATCCTGGTGGCGGTCTTCACTCGAATGAAAGCTGGCGAGTCCTTCGGCTTTGTAGACAAGTTCGCTGCTCTCATCGAAGAGCACTGCGTCACCGTCGAAAGCAATTCGAACTTGCCCTTCAGGAATCTTGGCTGGGTCTTCCGGGGGTTCTTTCACAATTGCTGCAGCACACTTGCTGCCGTCAATGACTTTTTGAGCGTCCTTAATGTTCGTAGTGAGAAATAAGTCAACATCAAAGGCCTCGAGATAATCAACGACGGATTCCCCGCCCGTAAACGCGTGTCGGGTTATTGGTAGGGCTCGACTCCGAATGTTGTGAAGGACGCGAACGCCAGTTTCGGGACTATTTCGTGACATTACGACCACCTCGACCAGAGGTGTGTCTCCCTCTTTTTGATGCTTGTTGAGCGTGAGCAACGCGCGAACCAAGGGCATGCCAGTTCCATCGTCTAGAGTGTCATTCTCCCTCTCTAGCATGTACTTCCTATATTCTGCGATTGCAGTGTCCTTGTCCTCGCTGTATTTGGACCGAAATACCGAATCGGCCTCACTGAGGTCAAACAGAGCGGTCGATGAGATGCCTACGACCAATGTATCGGAGAGATCAAGCGCCATTTCGCTCACTGAGTTACAAGGCCAGGCCCAGGTATCGGATATCGAACGTCAAAATTGATGCCTATCATAGACCCGACAGTCGCGATTTACAGAATAGGAATTGCCGCTCGTAGGTAGGCTGCTTTTGAAAGTCGGGTAAACCCTACGGAGCAGTGCCAGGCTGGCCCGGCGTTGAGGTGGATTCTGGATCCCCTTCGGCGCCGCCGAGGTTTTGCCGACGGATCGGGAGCCCCGGAATCTACTTCCAGTGCTCTTCCCGACCAACTAGACAAAACGACCAAAATGTCTATAATGGTCGAAACGACTTCCGAGGCCCACCATGACCACACTGACATTCCGCAACAGCCGGGGCGAGCTGGTCGATATCCCTACCGTTCCCGCCACCCGCGCCAAGAGCGAGTTCGGCGCCGTTCTCGATAATGCCGTCGCCCACGGGGCGGTCGCGATCACCCGGCACGACGCGACCAAGGCGGTGCTGATCTCCTACGCCGAGTTCGAATCGCTCATGAAATCGCGCTCCCCCGCTCTCGAGGACCTGAGCGGGCAGTTCGACGGCCTGCTCCAGCGCATGCAGACTTCCGAGGCAAGAAAGGGCATGAAGGCGGCGTTCAACGCCTCGCCGGCCGAGTTGGGCCGTGCGGCCGTCAGGGCGGCAGCCAAAAAAAAACGCTAGGACACGGGTCGCCGCGCTCCGCAGGCGATGACAGCGCCCGAACGGCCGCACATCTACGTGCTGGCCGGCGTCAACGGCGCGGGCAAGAGCAGCATAGCCGGCGCGGCCTTCCGCGCGAACGGCGCCGACTACTACGACCCCGACGAGACCGCCCGCGCGCTGAGGGCCGCCAATCCCAAGCTGAGCCAGGCGGACGCCAACGGCGCAGCCTGGCAGCAGGGCAAAAGGCTGCTGGAGAAAGCCATCGCGGAGCGGCTCGACTTTGCATTCGAGACCACGCTCGGCGCGAACACCATCCCGGCGCTGCTCGCCAAGGCGGCGGCTCAAGGGATCGAAATCCACGTCTGGTATGCGGGCCTATCCAGCCCCGAGCTTCACATCGAGCGCGTGCGCAAGCGCGTACGCAAGGGCGGCCACGACATCCCTGAAGAGGACATCCGCCGGCGCTACGAGCGCAGCCGCATCAACCTCGTCCATCTCCTGCCCAAACTCGCGGCCCTGCGCGTGTACGACAACAGCGCGGACGCGGACCCCGCCGCCGGCAAGGCACCCGCGCCCAAATTAGTGCTGCACATGGAGGATGGAAAAATTCTCGGTCCGGCGGACCTGTCGCGAACTCCGGACTGGGCGAAGCCGATCGTCGCCTCGGCGCTGAAGCTGAGTCACCCCCTCACGACAGGCGTTACAAATCGGGAAAGGAATTGACCCGCTTCAGCCAGCCGTTCAGGAATTTGCCGAGCGCAGGACGCTTGGCGACGAGGTCCCGGTAGTAATCGATGCGGCCCTGCTTGTAGCGCCTATAGACGGCCCTCTGGTCCGTGCG
>WNGR01013477.1_pt1 | contig 10839 bp, 8 predicted proteins | sample 5407581 | NCBI WGS metagenome assembly WNGR01 (sample SAMN13153383, study PRJNA577476) | soil metagenome | isolation source: 80 cm soil or saprolite under Garry oak tree replicate 2 | place: USA:California | collected 2016-06-15 | reverse complement strand
CTTCCTCGAGCCGCTGCGCCGCGGACAGCGACGGGCGGTGCAGCTTCAGGCTGCGCAGCACGCCGTGCTGGACCCGGAACACCGGGTTGATCGAGCTGAACGGGTCCTGGAACACCATCGGCACCAGGCCGCTGTAGCGCAGCCGATCTGCCCGCGAGGTTATCGAAGACAGCGGCTTGCCTTCGAAGAACACCTCGCCCGAGGTCGGCTTGTAGATCCGGGCCAACATGCGGGCGATGGTGGACTTGCCGCTGCCGCTCTCCCCGGCCAGGGCCACGATCTCCCGTTCGCCGATCACGAAACTGACGTCGTCCACGGCGTGCAGCGTCCGCTGGGACAGCGCACTGCCGATCTTGAAGTGCCGGGTCAGGTGCCCGGCCCTCAGCAAGTCAGCACGGTGCGAGTCAGCGGTCATGACGGCAGGCTCCCGTCCTGGCGGCGCAGGCAGCGGACCAGCGCTTCCCCCAGCGGGTACAGGTCAGGCGCGATCTCGGCGCACCTGTCGATCGCGTACGGGCAGCGCGGGTGGAACCGGCAGCCGCCCGGCACACGGGCGAGGTCGGGCGGGTTGCCGGGGATTCCCTTGAGCGGGACGCGCGGGCCGCGGATGGACGGGAAGGCCTCGAGCAGGCCCTGCGTGTAGGGGTGCAGCGGCTGGTCGAACATCGCCTTGGTGGCACCGATCTCGTCCACCTGCCCCGCGTACATCACCATCAGGCGGTCGGAGAAGTGGCTGATCAGCGACATATCGTGGGTGACGAAGATGACCGCGAAGCCGAACGCCAGCTGCAGTTCCTTGATCTGCACCATCAGCGAGCGCTGCGCCACCACGTCGAGCGCGGAGGTGGGCTCGTCCATGATGACCAGGTCCGGGGTGAACAGCATGGCCATCGCGATCATCGACCGCTGCCGCATCCCGCCGGACAGCTGGTGCGGGTAGCTGGCCAGGTGCACCGGGTCGATGCCGACCATCTTGAGCACCTCGGCGGACCGGGCCGCGATGTCCTGGGCAGTGAACTTGCCGTGCGCCCGCATCGCGTCCTTGAACTGTGCCCCGATGGTCTTGACCGGGTTGAGCGCGTTCATCGCGCTCTGCATGACCACCGACATGTCCCGCCAGCGGATCGCGGACAGCTGCCCCTCGGTCAGCCCGACCAGGTTCGCGCCTTCGAACGTGACCGTGCCGCCGGCGACCTCGGCCGGGGGAGCGAGCAGCTGGGCCACGGCGAACAGCAGCGTGGACTTCCCGCAGCCCGACTCGCCGACGATGCCGAGGAACTCGCCCCGGCCGACCGTGAACGACACGTCGTCGACCGCCCGGACGTTCCCCCGGTCCAGGATGTAGTCGACGGACAGGCCGCTGACCTCTAGCATCGGCGGGTCAGTCTTGTTATCCGGCACGCTGTGCGCCTTTCTTCTTGCGTACCTTCCGCACCGGCCGCAGGGCCGGGTTGCCGATCTCGTCGAAGGCGTAGTTCAGCAGGGCGAAGGCCGCCCCGAGCGTGGCGATGAGGAAGCCGGGTGCGATGGCCCACAGCGGCTCGCCGGTCTGCAGCGCCGCGTTGTTCTGCGCCCAGTACAGCGTGGTGCCCCAGCTCACCGTGTTCGGGTCGCCGAGGCCGATGAACTGCAGGCTGGACGCGAACAGCACCGCGTACAGCGCGTTGGTCAGGAAGCTCGCCACGATCAGCGAGGTCATGGTGGGGATGACCTCGACCACGATGATGTAGAGCCGCCGCTCACCGCGCACCCGGGCCGCCTCGAGGAAGTCCCGGTTGCGCAGCGTGAGTGCCTGTGACCTGAGCTGGCGCGCGGTATAGGACCAGCTGGTCAGCGTGATCGCGAGGATCAGCACCGGGGTCGTCCCGCCGTGCGCGTAGGCGGCGATGACGATGAGCAGCGGGAACAGCGGGATGACCAGCAGCACGTCGGTCAGCACGTTGAGCGAGCCGTCCCATTTCCCGCCGAGGTAGGCGGCGGCCACGCCGATCAGCACCGCGATCCCGGTCGTGGCCAGCCCGACCGTGAACGCGATGATCAGCACGTTCCTGGTGCCGTACACGAGCTGGGCGAACAGGTCCTGGCCGTAGTGGTTCGTGCCGAGCAGGTGCGCGGTCGAGATCCCCAGCTGGGCGGTATAGGCGTCCTGCGTCGGGCTGTCGTGCGCGATCACGCCGGGGAACAGCGCGATCAGGATGAAGATCCCGAGCAGCACGGTGCCGATCGTCGCCTTGCGGTTGAGCCGGACGGCGCGGCCGATCCGGCCGAGCGCGCGGCCGGACCCGAGCTCGGGGACCTGGGTGGCGGGGGTCTCGGTGGGGACGCCGGAGACGGGCATGGCCATGGCTAGCGCGCCGTCCTGGTCCGCGGGTCGAGCAGGGCAGTGAGGACGTCGGCGACCAGGATCGCGAACAGCACCGCCACGGTGATCAGCAGGAACAGGCCTTGCATGAGCGGGTAGTCCTCGCTGGACACGGCCTGCAGCAGCATGAAGCCCACTCCGGGGTAGTTGAATACGTACTCGATCAGGATCGCGCCGCTGACCACGAAGCCCAGGGACATCGCGAAGCCGGTCAGGTTGGGCAGGATCGCGTTGCGGGCCGCGTAGTCGAGCATGATGCGCCGGTTCGGCAGGCCCTTGGCCCGGGCCATCCGCACGTAGTCCTCGGCCAGCGTGGTGATCATCGTGTTCCGCATGGTCAGGATCCAGGTGCCGATCGTGGCGATCAGCAGCGAGATGGCGGGCAGGAACGCGTGGTTGAGCACGTCCTGGAAGAAGGTGAGGTTGAGGCCGGGGGTGTCGGTGGTCACGTAGTAGCCGCCCTGGCTGGGGAACCACCCCAGGGTGAGGCCGAAGATGAGCACCAGCACCATGGCTATCCAGAAGTACGGGATCGCCGAGACGATCACGAACGTGGGCGGCACGATGCTGTCCAGCTTGCTGCCGCGGCGCCACGCCGAGACGATGCCCAGGCCGGTGCCGAGGACGAAGGCCAGGATGGTGGCGATGCCGACCAGGCCGAATGTCCACCAGATAGCGCTGCCGATGACCGAGGTGACCGAGGCCGGGTACTGGCTGAGCGAGGTGCCGAAGTTGCCGGTCAGGATCTGGTGCAGGTAGCCGAAGTACTGCGAGAGCAGGCTCTCCTTCGTGTTGACCCCGAACAGGATCTCCAGCGCGTTCAGCGCCTTCGGGCTGAGCTCGCCGTGGAACTTCGACATCATGGCCAGCGCGGGATTTCCCGGCATCAGCCGTGGCAGGAAGAAGTTGAGGGTGAGCGCTATCCACAGCGTGACGACGAAGAAACCAAGGCGGCGCAGCGCGTATCTCAAGGCTGGTCAGGCTCCTGTAGTGCATGGATCCGCGGGGCAGGGCTCTTGCCGGAGAGCCCTGCCCCGCGGCGTCTGGATTACTTCGGCGCCAGGCGCAGCAGCACCTGCTCGTTGTCCGGGTAGGCGTACGGCGCGGGCTGGGCGTACGAGTTGCCCTGGGTAGGCCAGCCGCTGAAGGTGCCGGTGTCGTACTGGTACCAGTCCACCGCCTCGATCACCGGGATGATCGGCACGTCGTTGAGCATGACCTGCTGGATCTGGTTCAGGATGCTCTGCTGCTCGGACGCGCTCGTGGTCGTCTCGTACTGGTTGAGCAGGGCGTCGGTCTTGGGGTTGCTGTACCGCTCGTAGTTGGTAGCGGCCTGCTTGCCGACCGGCGCGGTGTTCGCCGAGTTGAGCCAGTTGTTCAGCTCGTAGTACGCGCTCGGGCCGAACGTCTGCTGGTCGTAGAAGGCGAGCTGGAACTTGCCGAAGTTCAGGTCGCTGACGTGGTCGGGGTTCGACAGGTTGCGCGGGGTGAGCACGATGCCGACCGCCTTGAGGTTCTGCTGGATCACCTGCATGGAGGCCACCCAGTCGGAGTAGTCGCCGATGTTGTTGACGGTGAAGGACAGCTTCTGCCCGGCCGCGTTCGTCATGACCCCGCCGGACATGTGGTAGCCGGCCTGGGCCAGCAGCGACTTCGCCTTAGCCGGGTCGTAGCCGTTGCCCCAGCCCGACAGCGCCGACTGGTCCAGCGAGGAGGAGAAGGTGGGCGTGACGATGCCGGTCTGGTTCGCGGGCGGCTCGTAACCCGACTCGCCGACGTTGGAGACCTGGCTCCGGTTGATCGCGTACGAGATGGCCTGGCGGACCTTCACGTTCTTGAGCTGCGGGTCGGTCAGGTTCGGGATCAGCGTGACGTTGACCGTCGGCGGGAACCAGTAGTGGTAGTTCGGGCTCTTGGCGGTGTAGAACGCCTTGATGCCCGGGATGTACTGGCCGCCCCACTGCGCGCTCCCGTTGGCCAGGTCGTCGTTGGCCGTGTTGTTGCTGGTGTAGGCCGGGTACTGGAGCGTCTTGACCTTCGGCAGGCCCGGCTGCCAGTAGTTCGGGTTGGCCTTGTAGGTGATGTTCTGCGGGGTGCACTTGCTCATCGTGTACGGGCCGGTGCCGACCGGGGCCTTGACCGGGTCGGTGACCGGGTTGGAAATCTTCGAGAAGATGTGCTCAGGGACGATCGGCGTCTGGTCCGCGATGTAGTAGAAGTACGGCACGGCCACGTTCTTGAAGTTCATCGTGACCGTGCTGCCGGACGCGGTGACGCTGGACAGCACCGACCACGCCCCGGTCAGGTCCAGGGCACTGTTCTTCTTGGTCAGGTTGAAGGTGTAAGCCACGTCGTTGGCCGTCATCGGCTGGCCGTCGCTCCACTTGACCCCGGAGCGGATCGTGAACGTGAGCGTCTTGTTGCCGTTGCTCCACTGGTACGAGGAGGCGAGCATCGGCGTGGTCTTGCCCTGCTGAAGCGGGTTCACGTAGACGAGCGGCTCGTAGATGAACCCGGCCGACAGCTGTGTGTCGGAGGGGTTGAGCGGGTTGAAGCCGCAGCTCCAGAGCTGGCCGCTCTCGTTGGAGATGGTCAGCGTGCTGTTGCCCGCGGCCTTGTTGCCGTTACCTGAGCCGCCGCTGCTCGAGCTGGATTGTGAACCGGCGGTACAGCCGGCCGCGATCATGCCGGCCGCGACGATGACCCCGTATCTGGTGAGGCGTCTCATGCCGTTCGTCCTTACTGCCGTATGGTCCTCTAGGTCCTGAAGGTCCTGAAGGTCCTGACCGGGCGCGGAGCCGGAGGCTGCGCGCGGAGCCGGCGGCGGCCTTACCCGCATCACCGGCGCCTGGCCGGTGCCTGCGCGCGGGGCAGCCTCCGCGCTTGTCTGCCATCTGTATTCGGTGAGGGTTGCCCCTTCCGCGAATTTTGTTAGGACAGTATCCTAACTATCTGTCCGGGACAAGATCCCTGGCGAACTGACGCAAGGTCTTAACTTCCGGGTGCCTGAGACCGTAACTTTCGGGCCTTCCGGATGTCCGGGTTCCCCCACCTGGACGCCCCCCGAGCAGCCATGACACTGGAGGTGGTCGTGACAGGTACGGCAGAGCCGGCCTTGGCTTCGGCGCCTCCCGAGCCGACGTCAGCGCCGGCGCCGCCCGAGCCGGCGTCGGCGCTGACGTCCGGGCCAGCCTCGGCCTTGCCGCCGCCGGAGAACTCCGGCGCGGTCCTGTTCGCGGCGCGGCCCTCGCTGATCCGGGCGATGAACGAGCAGCTCCTGCTGGAGCACATCCGCCAGCGCGGGCCCTGCTCACGGGCCGAACTGGCCCGGGTGTCCGGTCTGTCCAAGCCGACCGTGTCGCTGGCCCTGGACAACGTCGAGCGGGCCGGCCTGGTCCGCATCGCCGGCCAGCGGACCGGGGTGCCCGGCCGTTCGGCCCGGCTGTACGAGATCAGGCCGGACGCGGGCCTGGTGCTGGGCCTGGACATCGGGCACGAGTACGTCCGCGGCGCGATCGCTGACCTGTCCGGGGAGATCCGGGCCAGGCAGTCGATGCGGGCGCACGCCACGAGCGTGCGTAGCCGGGTAGCCGAGCTCGTCGGGCTCGCCGACCTGCTGTGCGAGAGCATCGGGGTGGCGCGCCCGGCGATCACCCAGACGGTCATCGGCAGCCCGGGCGTGTACGACCCGCGGCGCAACGCGATGAAGCTGACCGGCGGGCTGCGCGGCTGGGATCGCCCGGCGGCGCTAGCCGGGCTGCGCGAGGCGTTCGGCCCGTCGCTGGTGATGGAGAACGACGTGGACGCCGCGGCGCTGGCCGAACGCGCCCTCGGCCACGGCCGCGAGGTCGACCACTTCGCGTTTGTGCACATTGGCTCGGGCATCGGCATGGGCCTAGTCCTCGGTGGCCAGCTGTTGCGCGGCGCGCACGGCGTGGCCGGGGAGATCGCGTACATGCCGCTGTCCGGCGGGGCCGGCGCCGATGAGCACGAGGCCCGCAAGCGCGGCACGCTGGAGTCCGCCGCGTCCGCGTCCGGGGTGGTGCGGGCGGCCCGCCACGGCGGCCTGCGCGGCCCCGTGTCGGCCCGGCGCGTCTTCGCGGCCGCAGCCTCAGGGGACGAGCGGGCCATGGGCGTGGTGGCCGAGGAAGCACTCCTGATCGCCAAGACGATCTGCGCCGTCATCACCGTGGTCGACCCCGACCTGATCGTGCTCGGCGGCGGCATCGGCCGGGCGCCTGGCTTCGCCGAGCTGGTCACCAGGGAGCTCGAGCCGATCGCGCCGGTCATGCCGGCGATCAGGGTCAGCGCCCTGGGCACTGACGCGGTGGTCGACGGCTGCCTGGCGGCCGGCACCGAGCTTGCCTGGGGTCAGGTGATGACCGTGCTGCCGACCGCGCAGCCATAAAACCTGTTGACCGCGGGGCCGAGGGTCACCGTACCGTGAGGCCTCGTGAAGGACCGGCCCACGGGAGTTACCGAACGAGAGCTGGTGCGCGCCCTGGCCGACGGCTGGGGGCTGCCCGTCGAGACGCTGCGGTACGCGCCGGTCGGCGGCGGGAGCTACCACTGGGTGGTGACCAGCGGCCCGGGGGAGCAGTGGTTCGTCACGGTCGACGACCTCGATGACAAGGGCTGGCTTGGGCGGACCAGGCCGGCCGTGTTCGCGGGCCTGCGCGCCGCGCTGGACGCCTCCGTGACCCTGCGCCACGAGATCGGCCTTCGCTTCGTGGCGGCCCCGGTCCCGGCGCTGGACGGCCAGTCCCTCCGGCCGCTCGGCGACGCGCATGCGGTCGCGGTGTTCCCGTTCCTGCACGGGACTCCCGGCGAGTGGGACAAGCCCCTGCCCGCGGCCGACCTCGACGAGCTGCTGGCGATGCTGGCCGCCCTGCACAGCGTGGATCCGGCGGCGGTCCGGTTGCGACGGCGTGAGGCCGGGGTGTCCTGGCGGGATGACCTCGAGCTGGCCCTGCGCGAGCTGGACCGGCCCTGGACCGGCGGTCCTTTCGCCGAGCCGGCCAGGGAGCTCCTGGCCGGCTCGGCCGGGCCCGCGCGTCGCGGACTGGACGCCCTGGACCGGTGGGCCCGCGCCCCGGCGGCCCTGGAGAACCTCGTGATCACCCACGGCGAGCCCCATCCCGGCAACATCATCCGAGTCGCCGCCGACGGTGCCGACGGTGCCGACGGCGCCGGCGGCGCTGGCGGCGCTAGCCCGGCCAGCGGCGCGATCATGCTGATCGACTGGGACACGGTCGGCCTGGCCCCGCCCGAGCGCGACCTGTGGATGATAGCCACCGAGGCCGGCGACGAGCTGCGCCGCTATACCGAACTCACCGGCCGGCCCGTCGACCCAGCCGCGATCGAGCTCTACCGGGTGCGCTGGGACCTGGACGACCTCTCCTGCTTCGTCCGCGATCTGCGCGCCCCGCACCGCCGCACCCCCGGCACCGAACACGCCTGGCAGGCCCTGCAAACCATCATCACCCAGATCACAACCCACTCCATCCCCGCCTTACCCCCGCTCGTCCCGCTCCACCAATCTCCGCCTCATTTCCAACCTGCCCGCCCCGCCTTATCCACCCCACCCCCGCTCATCCCACCCCAGTCCCGCTCGTCCGCTCACTGCCGGCCGCGTCACTGCCGGCCGCGTCACTGCCGGCCCCCGGCCCGCCGCGGAAACGGACATCCGCCCCGCCCGCCCCGCCTGCCCCAAGTCATAAGGCGTGGATGCCGCGTTCATGTCGTTCCATGTCCGTTCCATGTGCATGGTCGCGGCATCCACATCGTATGAAGCGCGCGCCGACCAGGTACCAGCAGTCACGGCACCGCGCCACAGGCCCTGCGGCACCATGTACACTGCCGCGTCCGTTCAAGACGTGGACGGAACGGGGTCTTGACGGGATGGCATGGAGGTGCTTTCGTAAGGAAAGTTTCTTAACAGGAAGTTCCTCGCGCAAGCTGTGGGCGAAGGAGGGCATCACGATCTTGCCCGGCATCGACGACTACCCGGGTAAGCGCAAGCTGTGGGCGAAGGAGGGCATCACGATCTTGCCCGGCATCGACGACTACCCGGGTAAGACCGAGATCACCTACCTCAGCGACACCAGGCGGATCCTCGGCTTCGCCCAAGCTCACGGTCTCGGCCTGATGTCGATCTGGGCGATCCAGCGGACAACGGCGGCTGCCCCGGCGCCATCGACAGCAACTCGTGCTCCGGCATCAAGCAGCCGGCCTGGGCCTTCAGTCACCTGCTCGAGCCCGTCACCGGCTTCTTCTAGCGCAGGTACGACGCCCCGTTGAGGTCGAGGACGGCCCCGCTGGCCCACTCGGCCTTGGGCGAGGCCAGGTAGACCACGGCGGCCGCGATCTCCTTGGTCGTCGCCACCCGGTTGAACGGGCTCTGCGCCCGGATCTCCTCGCCCCGGGCTGAGTCCAGGTCCGGCCGGGCCATCGCGGTCTCGACGAAGCCCGGGGCCACGCTCGCGACCGCGATGCCGAATGGGGCCAGGGCCCGCGCCATCGACTGGCCGAACGAGTTAAGGGCGGCCTTGCTCGCCCCGTAGGCCGGGTGCCGCGGCTCGCCGCGGTACGCGCCCCGTGAGGTCACGTTGACGATCCGGCCCCCAGTCTGCTTCATGTACTGCACGGCGCACCAGGTCACGTTGGCCGCGCCGGTGAGGTTGACCGCGAGGGTTTCCCGCCAGACGTCCTGCCATTGCTGGTAGGACACATCGGTGACCGGATGCGGGAGGTAGATGCCGGCGTTGTTGACCAGCACGTCCAGGCCGCCGAGGTCCGCGTGGGCCTGGTCGGTCATCCGCCGGACGGCCTCGGCGTCGGCCAGATCGGCCTGGACGACCGTGTGCCCGTCACCCGGCAGTCCGGCCAGCACCTGGCCGGCCAGCCCGGGCGACCCGCGGTGATGCACCGCTACCCGGTCGCCCTGCCCGGCGAATGCCTCGGCCACCGCCCGGCCGATGCCCCGCGACGCTCCCGTCACGAGTACTGCTCGCTGCGCCACCATGCTCCCTCAGGGCCTAGGTATAGCTGTGCTCCGCGTCCGGGTAACGCCCGTCCGACACGTCGTCGGTGAACCGGCGCGTGGCGTCGAGCAGGGTCTCACGCAGGCTGGCGTACCGCTTCACGAAGCGGGGTAGCCGCCCGGTGGTCAGCCCGGCCATATCCTGCCAGACCAGGATCTGAGCGTCGCAGTACGGGCCAGCGCCGATGCCGACCGTCGGGATCCGCAGCGCCGCCGAGACCCGCCGCCCAAGATCGGCGGGGACCGACTCGAGCACCACGGCGAACGCGCCCGCGTCCTGGAGCGCACGGGCGTCCGCGAGCAGTTGATCGCCCGCGGTACCGCGACCCTGGACCCGCCGCACGCCGCCGAGCGTGTTGACGCTCTGCGGGGTCAGCCCGAGGTGTCCCATCACCGGGATGCCTGCCGCCGTCATCGCCCGGACCTGGGGGAGCACGCGGTGCCCGCCCTCGAGCTTGACGGCCTGCGCCCCGCCCTCCTTCAGGTGCCTGACCGCGTTCCGCAGCGCGACCTCCGGTCCGGCCTCATAGCCGCCGAACGGCAGGTCCGCGACCACCAGTGCGGTCCGCGTCCCGCGCACCACCGCCTGCACCATCGGGATGAGCTGATCCATCGTCATCGGCACGGTGGTCTGGTGGCCGAGCACCATCTCGGCGCTCGTGTCGCCGACGAGCAGCGCGCGGACCCCCGCCTGCTCGAAGACGCCCGCGGTCAGGGTGTCGTAGCTGGTGAGCATCGACCAGCGCTCGCCGCGGTCGGTTGCGGCCTGCAGGTCGGTGATGGTGATCCGCCGGTCGGCGGGCCAGGCTGCCGGTTCGGGCATGGCAGGACTCCTTCCGGTCGCCACCGGGGATGGTTGGCGCCGATGCCTAGTCTTACTTCTTCTCCTCGCACAGCGATAGGAGTTTGGTCGCGGTGGACCAGTTCCTGGCCGTGGCGGCCAGGCTGGGCCCGGACTTCTTGGGCGGCGCGATGATCTTGAACACGTTCTGAGCCAGCTCGCTCGTGCCGAAGCCGTCCGGGGTGTGCAGGAACAGTGCCTGGCCAGCCAATTGCACGGTGTCCCGGCTGCCCTTGGCCGCAGCGGCGCTTTCGGCCGCCGAGATCCGGTCCAGCAAGGACCCGGGCAGCTCGGCGTTCAGGAACACCACGTGCACCATCTTGGGGTTCGGCTCGTCCGGATACGGATTGGCGGCCAGCACCTGCGCGAGCTCGTCCCGGCTCAGGACCACCACCGACGACCAGATCCCGAACCGTTCCTCGATGGCCGACTCGAGCGCCGCGGCCATCTTCGCGGTGTCCTCCTCCGCCGAGCTGAACAGCACGTTGCCGCTCTGGATGTAGGTGCTCACCCCGGTGTGCCCGAGCGAGGTCACCACCTCACGCAGGTCCGCCATCGGGACCTTGTTCCGGCCTCCGACGTTGATGCCGCGTA
>WNGR01015507.1_pt1 | contig 10840 bp, 10 predicted proteins | sample 5407581 | NCBI WGS metagenome assembly WNGR01 (sample SAMN13153383, study PRJNA577476) | soil metagenome | isolation source: 80 cm soil or saprolite under Garry oak tree replicate 2 | place: USA:California | collected 2016-06-15 | reverse complement strand
GAACTTGTCGATGGTGACGTTGATGCCGATCTTGGCCAGCGCGGCCTGGATCGCGACCGCCGAGTTGATCTCCTTCGGCCGGTCGGAACGGGCCGAGAGGTTGACGTTCAGCGAGCCGTCGGCGTTGAAGGCGCTGGGGGCAGCCGCCTTGCAGGTGGCCAGCAAGCTCTTCGCCTTCGTCACGTCGCCCATGTTGGCCGGCGTCTCGTACTCGTTGTTCGCCTGGTAGCCGGCGACGGTCGGGGGCAGCACGGTCGACGCGATGTCACCGCCGCCGAGGGAACCGCCGAGCGCGGTCTGCACGGTCACCTTGTTCACCGCGTACTCCACGGCCTGGCGGCAGGCGAGGTTGGTGAACGGCGCGACCTTCGTGTTGATGGTCATGTAGGTGAGCGCGCCGGTGTAGGAGTCGTCCGCCTGCTTCTTGAGAGCGGGGTTCGACAGGATCTGCGATTGGGCGGTGGTGCCCACGCCGGTACCGTCGAGGTCACCGTCCAGGGTGCCGCTCATCAGGCCCTCGTCGATCTGCTGCTGCGTCATGTTCAGCGTGACGACAATCTTGCTGGCCGTGACGGTGTGCTGCTTGTTCGGGTCCGTCGCCGCGTCGTACTGCGGGTTCGGGACCAGCGTCAGCGACTTGCCCACGACGTACGAGGAGATCTCGTACTGGCCGCTGGACAGGATGTTCTTGTAGTACGTCGCCCCGGTGTCCTTGGACTGCTCGACCGGCATCGTGTCGCTGAGCGTGGCCATGTAGCCGAAGTCGGCGAACGCCTGGGTCAGGTGGAACTTGATGGTGTACTTGCCATCCACCTCGATACCCGACACGCCGTCAGCCGTGTTCTTGTCCTTGTACGGACCCTTGTAACTGGTGCTGTCCTGGACGAGCGAGGCGAAGTAGGCCGGGCCCTGGCTCAGGGTGTCCTGGCCCCAGTTCGAGCGCTCGACCGCGTACTTGACGTCCGCGGCCGTGACCTCGGTGCCGTCCTGGTACTTGACGCCCTGCTCGAGGTTGAAGGTCCAGGTCTTACCGTCCGAGCTGGTGCTCCAGCTCTTGGCCAGGTCGCCCTGCAGCTGCAGGCCGGCCGAACCGGGCTGGCGGACGTAGGCGAGCAGCGGGCGGCCGTACAGACGGGCGAAGTCCCAGGAGAACGAGTAATACGTGTTACCGGGGTCGAGCGAGTCCCAGTCCGAGGTCAGCCCGTAGCGCAGGGTGCCACCAGTCTTGCTTGAAGCATTGACGATGGAGGTGTTTCCCGCGTTGAAGCTGCTCGAGGAGGACGAGCTGCCGGAGGATGAACTGCTTCCACAGGCGGAGATGGTGGTGGCCAGTGCCACGGCACCTCCCACAACTGCGAGTATGTTCCGCTTTCGCATGATTTGGTTGAACCCCTTTGTGAACGACCAGGTGGAGCTTGTTGTGGTGCTTATGGTTCCGGCCCGCTTCAGGCAGGACGATTTCGCGTTCAGCGCGAGCCCTTGGGATCCAGGGCGTCGCGCAGTCCGTCGCCGAACAGGTTGAAGGCGAGGACGGTGATGAAGATCGCTGCGCCGGGCACGATCAGGTACTCCGGGTCGATCTGGAAGGTCTGGATCGCGGAGTTGATCATCGCTCCCCAGCTCGGCGTCGGCTCGCGCATGCCCACGCCGAGGAAGGACAGGGCGGCCTCGAAGAGGATGTTCGCCGGAATCAGCAGCGTGGCATAGACCAGGATCGGTGCGACCAGGTTCGGCAGGATCTCCTTGAAGATGATGCGGAACGGGCTGGCGCCGAGGCTGCGCGCCGCGTCGACGAATTCGCGCTCACGCAGGGCCAGCGTCTGTCCGCGCACGATGCGGCCGATGTACGGCCAGGAGAAGAATCCGATGATGACGATGAGCAGTGCGATGCGCAGGCCGTTGCCGGACAGGCCGAAGGCGGAGTTGGGCAGCACGCCCAGGATCGAGATCGACAGCAGCAGCACCGGGAAGGCCAGGAAGAGGTCCATGGTCCGGCTCAGGAACGCGTCGACGAATCCGCCGAAGAAGCCTGCGATCATGCCGAGCACCACGCCGAGGACCATCGCCACCAGGGTGGAGACACCGGCGATGCCGAGCGAGTAGCGGGCGCCGTAGACGATCCGGGCGAAGATGTCGCGGCCGCCGGGCAGGTCCACGCCGAGCCAGTGCGACCCGCTGATGCCGCCCGTCCCGCCGATCGGGGTGGAGTAGTTCGGGTCGATCAGGCCGTTGTTGAGCGAGGTCGGGTCCTGACCCTCGAAACCTGCGATCACGGGCGCGAATATCGCCATGAGGATCAGCAGGACCACCAGCACTCCGCCGGCCATCGCCACCTTGTCCCGCTTCAGCCGGGTCCCCGCGATCCGACCGAGGGAGCGCCCTTCGATCGCGGCGGAGCCGGCGACCGCGACCAGCCTCTCGGCCGCGATACCGGATTCGCCGGCGTCCTCAATCAGCGTCATCGCGTCGTGTCCTGTCTCTTGGTCGGCACAGAACGGCGGAATCCCACCGGTCCACGCCGGGATCACCGCCGCTCTCGGTGCTGTGATGCCAAAGTCCCACTGTTTCGATCTGAAGCCTCCCTCAGCGTCCCAAGATTTGGGAAGAGTGAGAGATGCTCCGTTGCACAACCGTGATCACTCGGCCATAAGGGTGTTCTCAGAGCAAATGCAGAAACACGGGGCGTAGTGGATCAATCGCCCATGTCGCCCGCTCTGGGTGCAACCGGGAGAGATCGCCCGCGGCCGACGACTCTCGCGCCGGGAGCACCCGCCAGCGTACAACACGCGTCCAGATGGCAAGACGCGGGGGCGCGAGGGAAGACCGTACCGGTGTTCGATGTCAAACCGGTGAAGTGCCGCTCACCAGGGCCGTGGGCAGGAAGAATTACGGTTGTGTGAACGACGGGTGAAGACCGCTGATTTACTGAGGGCTACGTCGCGTTCCACAGCTCGTGGTCGGCGCGGAGCAGCAGCAGGGAGCGCGGTGCCAGCAGAATCGGTGTTCCGGCGCCGAGAACGTCGTCATCACGCGCACCCGGGTCGCCGTCGAGAGTGGTGTCCACGACCACCTGGTACCAGCGCGCCCACGGGTCACCCGGGAGGGTGAACTCCAGCTCCTCGGCCCCGGCGTGCAGCACCAGCAGGAAGCTGTCGTCGGTGATCCGCTCGCCGTGCGGCCCGCGGCCGCGGATGTCCTGGCCGGAGAGATAGACACCGAGCACGCCGGCCGGGGCGAACCAGTCCGCGTCGGTCATCTCCTTGCCATCCGGGCGAAACCAGGCGATGTCCTGCAGTCCGCCGGGGAACGCGGGCTGGCCGCTGAAGAAGACGCGCTGCCGGAGCACGGGGTGCTGCCTGCGCAAATGGATCAGTCGCCGCGTCAGGTCGAGCAGGCTGCGCCACTCGGGATGCTTGAGCAGCGTCCAGTCGATCCAGCTGGTCTCGTCGTCCAGGCAGTAGGCGTTGTTGTCGCCGCCCTGGGTGCGGCCCATCTCGTCCCCGGCAGTCAGCATCGGCACGCCGGTGGCCAGCAGCATCATGCCCAGCAGGTTGCGGATCTGCCTACGCCTCAGCAGGTTCAGTTCTTCGTCGTCGGTCTCGCCCTCGACGCCGTAGTTGCCGGACCGGTTGTCGTTGCTGCCGTCCCGGTTGTCCTCGCCGTGCGCCTCGTTGTGCTTCCGCTCGTAGGTCACCAGATCGCGCATGGTGAATCCGTCGTGCGCGGTGATGAAGTTGATCGAGGCGTAGGGGCGGCGGCCGTCGTCCTGGTAGAGGTCGGAGGAGCCCGACAGGCGGTAGGCCAGGTCGCGCACGTCGGTCCTGGCGCCGCGCCAGAAGTCGCGCGCGGTGTCCCGGAACTTGTCGTTCCACTCCGTCCACAGCGGCGGGAACTCGCCGACCTGGTAGCCGCCCTCCCCCACGTCCCAGGGCTCGGCGATCAGCTTCACGTCCTGCAGCACCGGATCCTGGGAGATGACGGTGAGGAAGGAGGAGAGCTTGTCCACGTCGTGCATGGAGCGGGCGAGCGCCGAGGCGAGGTCGAAGCGGAACCCGTCCACGCCCATCTGCGTGGCCCAGTATCGCAGCGAGTCGGTGATCAGCTGGATGACGTGCGGCTGGGTGACGTTCAGCGTATTGCCACAGCCGGTGTAGTCCTGGTACGTCGAGGGGTCGTCGCCGAGCCTGTAGTAGCAGTCGTTGTCGATGCCGCGGAAGGAGAGCATCGGGCCGTTCTCGCCGCCCTCGGCGGTGTGGTTGTAGACGACGTCGAGGATGACCTCGATCCCGGCCTGGTGCAGTGCGCCGACCATCTCCTGGAACTCGCGCACCTGGCCGCCGCGCCGGCCCCGTCGCACGGCCGCGCTGTACTCGGCGTGCGGGGCGAAGTAGCCGATGGAGTTGTAGCCCCAGTAGTTGACCAGTCCGCGCTCGAGCAGGTGCGGCTCCGAGACGAAGTGGTGCACCGGCAGCAGTTCGACCGCCGTGACGCCGAGGTTCACGAGGTGGTCGACTATCGCCGGGTGCGCGAGGCCCGCGTAGGTGCCGCGCAGATCCTCCGGGACGCCCGGGTGACGCATCGTCAGCCCGCGCACGTGCGCTTCGTAGATGACCGTCTCGGACCAAGGCGTGAGCGGCCGCGGCCCCGTGTCGGCGTTGTCGCGCTCGTCGACCACCACGCCCTTGGGCACGAAGGGCGCCGAGTCGCCGGGCTGATCGCCGTACACGGCGTCATCGAGCGTGAAGTCGCCTGTCACTGCGCGGGCGTACGGATCGAGCAGGAGCTTCTCGGGGTTCCAGCGGTGACCGACCTCGGGCTTCCAGGGGCCGTACACCCGAAAGCCGTAGCGCGTGCCCGGCTCGACCCCGGGCACGTAGGCGTGCCAGACGTGGAAGGTGGACTCGGTCAGCGGGACCCGGTGCTCGGCGCCGTTCTCGTAGAACAGGCACAGGTCCACACCGCTCGCCCCGGCCGCCCACAGCGCCGCGTTCACCCCCTGGCCGTCGAAGCTGAGACCCAGCGGACGCCAGGACCCGGGCCAGGCACGCTGCCCGGTTCGAGCCATGGAAATCAACACTCCCTATCATTCGCCTGGGACGCCCATGCAATACCCTGGGCGATGGGACATAACCTCGGTTCCCGCCGAAGCGACCCGGAGGCAGCATGGCGCAGACCTGGGAGGCTGGGCTACCTGAGGCGGCGCGCGCCCGGATGCACGAGATCCGGGGCACGTCCACCTGGGGCTCGGCGCTCAGCACGCAGGAGTTCAACGCGATCAAGGGCGTCGGCTTCGACCCGGTCGGCCAGGTGCTCGGCACCGCGGTCTTCCAGATCGGCTACCAGGGCGGATATGGCTGTTCCGGAGCCTGGAGCGGCTATCTCGGGCAGAACATGTCGACGGATGTCTCCTCGCGGGCCTGGGCCCCGTTCAGCGCATTGGTCCAGTCGATGTACACGGCGCGGCAGACCGCGCTCGGCCGGGCGGTCGCCGAGTGCCAGGCGCTCGGCGGGGACGGCATCGTGGGCGCGTCGCTCAAGGTGCAGCGCTTCGTGACCGGCGGCCTCGAGTTCACCGCGCTCGGCACGGCCGTGCGGGCGCGCGGGAACGTGCGCCCGAAGAAGCCGTTCACCTCGCACGTGACCGGCCAGGAGTTCGCCAAGCTGATCCACGCGGGCTACGTGCCGACCGGCCTGGTGCTCGGCATCTCGATCGCCTCCCGGCACGACGACTACCGCACCCGCGCGGCGCTCAGCCGCTGGGCCGGGAACCAGGAGGTGCCCGGCTACACGCAGCTGATCAACAACGCCCGGCACGACGCGCGCAACCAGCTGATGAAGGACGCTCGGCAGCACGGCGGCGACGGGGTCGTGGTGGACGAGATCGACCTGCGCATCGGGGAGCGCGAGTGCCCGGCCTACCAGGGCGGGCGCGACCACATCGCCGAGGCCTTCCTGCTCGGCACGTCCATCGCGCGGTTCGACCGATCGAAGCGGGAACCCGCGCCCAAGGCACTGTCCATCATGCGTCTCGACTACCGGAAGACGGATCTGTAGATGAGCGACGAGACCACCGCGAAGGCCCTGCACGACGAGGGCGTGCCGGAGGACGCCATGCGCCGGCTCGCGCATCTGCAGCCGGGCAAGGGCGGGATCTTCACCTCCGACCTGACGGTCAACGAGTTCCTGCTGGTGCGCGAGGCCGGCTTCCGCCCGCTCGGCCTGGTGCTCGGCTCGAGCATCTACCACGTGGGCATCCAGCTCGGCCGCTGGTCGAAGAACCAGGAGATGGACGTCCTGTCGCAGGCGATGTACCACGCCCGCGAGCTGGCGATGAGCCGCATGGAGGCCGAGGCCAGCGCGCTCGGCGCGGACGGCATCGTCGGCGTGCGCCTCGACGTCGAGTTCAAGGAGTTCGGCGCGGACATCGCCGAGTTCATCGCCGTCGGCACGGCGGTCAAGGCGGAGGACGGCGTCGACCACGGCGGCCACGAGCACGGCTGGCGCAACAACAAGGGCAAGCCGTTCACCTCGGACCTGAGCGGCCAGGACTTCTGGACCCTGATCCGGGCCGGCTACGCGCCGCTCGACCTGGTGATGGGCTCGTGCGTCTACCACATCGCCCACCAGCGCTTCGGCCAGGTGCTCGGCAACATGGGCAGGAACGTCGAGATCCCGCAGTACACCCAGGCGCTCTACGACGCGCGCGAGCTGGCGATGAGCCGCATGCAGGCGGAGGCCGAGGCGCTGCACGCCGAGGGCATCGTGGGCGTGCAGCTGAAGCAGCACTCGCACACCTGGGGCGGCCACACCACCGAGTTCTTCGCGATCGGCACGGCCGTGCGCCCGCTGCGTGCCGACCACGTGATCGACCGGCCCACGATGGTGCTGTCGCTCGACAACTGAGAGCATGGTCGTCATGGGTGGAGAGATGGAGCCGGCCGGCTCCAGCAGTATGGACGTCGAACTCCTGGCGGCCGCGCTGCGCCAGGACAGCGCCGATCTCGACGTCTACGCCAAGGTGCTCTCGGTGAACCTGGTCGAGTCGCTGCCGCAGGGCGCCGTGCAGGTCGAGCGCAAGCGCAGCATGGCCGACCGGGTGGCCGGCCGCGAGGGCACCGTCACCGCGCTGGACGTCTCGCTCGGCGACGCGCGCCTGAGCCTGCGGATGGACCGCGGCCGCCCGGTCGGCGAGATCTGCAAGGAGGTCCGCGGCGTCGTGCTCTCCCGCCAGCAGGTGGGCCTCGACGCGTGGATCACCGCGCTGGCCAGGGGCATCGCGGAGTCCGCGGCGTCGAGCGCGCGGGCGCGGGAGGCGCTGCAGAAATACCTGGGGGCATGACGGGGTAAGGGCTCGGTTCCCCGGTCGGCGATCGACCGGGGAACCTTCTTATCTTCCGCGCTTGCGACGCGGTGCCGCGGAGCGCGGCGGGACCGTGCGCATGTGCTCGCGGATGCGGCCGAGGACGTCGCCGAGCGCGCCGACGTCGTCATCGTCCAGCGGCGTGAAGACGAGCTGCCGCACCACCTGAACGTGACCGGCCATTACTCGATCGAGCAGCTCACGGCCCTTCGGCGTGAGCGAGATGACGACGCTGCGCTCGTCGTCGGGCGACGAGTCCTTGACGACCAGACCCGCGTCGGAGAGCTGGCCGACCTGGTACGTGAGCCCGCTGCGGCTGTGCACGAGCCGGTCCGCGACGTCGGTCATCCGCTGCCGTCCCTCGGCGGCCTCCCCCAGCACGGCGAGGATCTGGAATTGGATGTAGCTCAGCCCGCCCTCCTCGCGTAGCTGCGTGCTGGAGCAGGTTGCCGACCTCCATCAGGGAAAAGTAGGCGGCCAGCTGCTCGGGTCTCAGGGCTGCGGCGTCGGGCATGACGACCATCCTACTTGCTTCGATTTCGAAGTAGGCGTACTGTCGTCTCATGCTTCGAATTCGAAGCATATATCACGAGCGAGCTGGAGGCTCCCATGAAGGCGATTCGATTCCACGCGTACGGCGACGCCGAGGTGCTGCGCTACGAGGAGGCCGCGCGGCCCGAGCCAGCGCCCGGCGAAGTCCTGGTCGAGGTCGCTGCGACCTCGTTCAACCCGGTCGACGCCGGGATCCGCGCCGGCTACCTGCAGGAGATCTTCCCGATCTCGCTCCCGCACGTCCCCGGCATCGACGTGGCAGGTCGCGTGGTCGCCCTCGGCGAGGGTGTGACGCGCCGGAAGGTCGGCGATGAGGTGATCGGAGTCGTGTTCATGCTCCGCGACGGAGCCGCGGCGGAATTCGTCACGGCCTCTGCCGACGCACTGGCGCCGGCGCCCACGACCATCCCGCTGCAGAACGCGGCCGCGCTTCCCGCGGTCGGCCTGACCGCGTGGCAGGCGGTCTTCGAGCATGCCGGAATCCAGTCAGGTCAGCGGATCCTGATCAACGGCGCGGGCGGCGGCGTCGGAGGGTACGCCGTGCAGTTCGCGAAGCGGGCCGGGGCCCACGTCATCGCGACCGCGAGCCCGCGCAGCGCCGACGTGGTCCGCGCGCAGGGCGCCGACCAGGTCGTCGACTACACGGTTACCAGCCCGGCCGAGGCGATCACCGAGCCCGTCGACGCGGTCCTCAACCTGGTNNNCCTCGACTGAGCCCGACATCGCGGCACTGACCGGACTGATCCGGGACGGCGGCGTGATCGTCACCACGGCGACGCGCGCCGCGGGCGACCCGGACCGCGCCGTGCGGGCCGTCGCCATGCAGATGCGGATCGACACCGACCAGCTCGGCAACCTCGCCAAGCTGGTCGACGCCGGAGAACTCGGCGTCGAGATCAGCGCGAGCTACCCGCTCTCGCAGGCCGCGGCGGTGCACGGGCTCAGCGCCGACGGCGGCATCCGCGGCAAGGTCCTGCTCGTCCCGGGGGCCTGACGTGGCCTGACACTGAGAATCCTCACCACTTATGAGAGTAGACTTGCATGAAGTAGCGCGGGTGGGCTATCTTCATGCAAGTCAGCTCTTACGAAGTCTGCGAGAAGGAACCTCCCATGACCACCACCCCTGTCTCCACCCCGAAGATCCGCACGATCGACCTGCCCGGCGGGCTGCCCCTGACGATCCAGGAGTTCGGCGAGAACACCGAGGGCACCGCCGTGCTGGTGCTGCACGCGGGCTCCGGGCCGCGCACGATCACCGGACTCGCGGCGGCGATATCCGAGCACGTCCACGTCGTCGCCCCGACGCACCCCGGATTCGACGGCACGCCGCGCCCCGAGTGGCTCAACTCGGTCCCCGACCTGGCCACCGCCTACCTGGACCTGCTCGACGCCCTCGACCTGAGCAACGTCATGGTGATCGGCAACTCCGTCGGCGGCTGGATCGCCTCGGAGATGGCACTGCGCGACAATCACCAGCGGATCGGCGCCGTCGTGTTGATCAACGCGTGCGGCATCCACGCCTTCAAGCCGGAGAACCGGATCGTCGACGTGCGCAAGATCAACCCCGCCGACATCGGCAAGCTCTCGTTCGCGAAGGAGGCGTTCCGACCGGATTTCTCCACGTTCACGGATGAGCAGCGGGCGGCCGCCGCGGCCAACCAGCAGACTCTGGCCGTCTACGGCGGCGAGCACTTCGTCTACGACCCGAAGCTGCGCGCCCGGCTGCACCGGGTGAGCGTGCCGGTGCTCGTCATCTGGGGCGAGCAGGACGGCATCGCGCCGCTGGGTTATGGCCGGGGCTACGCCAAGGCGTTCAGCGACGGCCACTTCGCGCCGATCCCCGAGGCCGGGCACTTCCCGCAGCTCGAGGCGACCGGGGCCACGCTCGGCGCCATCGGCGACTTCGTCGACAACGTGGTCAAGCCGGGCTCGGCGGACTGATCAACCGCGATCCTCTGCCGAGGTGGTGGTCTGACGGCCCATCACCTCGGCAATAGCGAGCGCGGCGCGATGAGGACGTCGCGCGGGATGGATCAGCATAGGATGCAGGCCGAAACGAGGAAGAGGAGGCACCGATGACCGGCCGGGTCAACCAGAAGCTGCGCACCCGCACCGCGATCGTGCAGGCGGCGGCCGAGCTGAGCCGGACCGGCCGCGAGGTGACGATGCCCGAGGTCGCCAAGGCCGCGCTGGTGTCCGAGGCCACCGCGTACCGGTACTTCCCGGATCTGGCGAGCCTGCTGAGCGAGGCGATCGCGGGCCAGCTCCCGACGCCCGAGCAGGCCCTCGCCTCCGCCGCCGAGTCCACCGACCCGGTCGAGCGCATCGCCGTGGCCACGGAGTTCCTGCTGCGCCACATCCTCGCCCGCCAAGGCGTCGTCCGCGCCATGATCGCCGCCACCATCGTCCGCCCCGGCGAGGCCACCGCCCGCCCCGGCCTCCGCTTCGGCGTGATCGACCACGCCCTGGCCCCGGCGACCGGCGACCTGGCCCAACTCAAGCGCGACCTCGCCGTGGTCGTCAGCGCCGAAGCCCTCTTCAGCCTCACCGACCTGCACGGCCTCGACCCCGAAGCCGCCATCGCCAGCCTCGTCCACACCGCGACCACGCTGACCCGCGCGAGCCTCCCCGCGAAGAGCTAGCGGAAAGGGCGCCGTGATCGAGTTCTTCAACGTAGAACCCTACGACGAGTACGAACAGGCCTTCCGCCGCCTACGTGACGGCGAGCACCTGCGCGGCATCACCGCGCGGCTGAACGGCAAGATGGTCGGCCTATTCAAGGGCTTCATCACCTACACCCGCCCACTCAACGCGGAGCGGAGTTCCGCGCGAAGCTGACGGATCCCGATGCTTGTACTGGCGGGCACCGGGATCCGTCAGGAAACGTCGCTCAGAACCTCGCGGGCTCCGTGTACGTGCCGAAGACGT
>WNGR01010390.1_pt1 | contig 10840 bp, 11 predicted proteins | sample 5407581 | NCBI WGS metagenome assembly WNGR01 (sample SAMN13153383, study PRJNA577476) | soil metagenome | isolation source: 80 cm soil or saprolite under Garry oak tree replicate 2 | place: USA:California | collected 2016-06-15 | reverse complement strand
AGTCATGGTACAAAGTCGCTCTCATGGACGTGACTGATCATTCTGTAGACATCAGTAACGTATCACCGAACGCTTACCCACTCCGAACCAGTAGGCCAGGTAGCTTGGTACGTCATTTGTTCGACCATCCTGGCCCTGTTCCTACGATTGACCTGCCCCATTAGGTCCCCCAGCGGCAGCCTTCTCTTGACCAAGTTCAGTCACTCCGTCAAAATCTGGACCGAGGTGAGTTCTAGGGGTGAATACGAGCCTCCCTCCTCATTGCTGTAAATTAGGCGGGTAAATGTCGTCAAGCAATCGACCGGCAGCTTCCCATTCAGTCAATCTGCTGGCTTCCTGGTGGGGAAGGTGGGCCCCTCATACGGTTCTTTCTACACAAAAGATCATGATCGCTCGCTTCCACAGCGTTTATGTCTGTTGAGGGACAGAATGTTCATAAGTTGGTTAGTGATTTGCAGTCTCATTCCGCTCACGAGTGCTCAACAATAGCATTCCTCCGCGAAGGATCTTACTGGCCAGGTATCCACACCGACGTGCTGTCAAGAAGACAAGTTCACGTTCTCTCACATGTTTAGGTTTTGGATACGTATTATTTTGAACGCCTGAAGATTCAAGAGGTTTGTGTGACTCCGGACGGCCAGCGGCTGATCGGCTATGGGATCAGCACCGCCTCTCGTGACGGTCTACGTCCCAATAAATGTCGGGCGGAAAAGCTGTTTTTCGGTATTTGCCCTTTCCAACCTCATATCCGACGTGTGTCGTTTGATTGGCATACATAGTTTACAGCTTGGATACGAAGCGTCTTGAGGAGTGCGTGTACTACTTTCGAAGCGTTGGGAGTGGTGCTCATCTATTTTATGAAGCCGGATTCCAGTGCTTCACAATATTCGACACATAGCGCTTTCACAGAGTGGGCAATCCGTCTTGTTGAGCTATGAATCAAAGGTCGAGATTCTCTAGTCCATGTAGATGGGACTCACTATCTTGTCTAGGCGGCGCCTCAACTCTGGAAGTTGTCTCTCACGTCCGAGTGGGAAAAGGTCGATGCGCCTGTAACGACACGGCTCCTGCTTCGATATTCCTACGTGTCAAAGCTGCCGATGGAATCTCCAGGACCTAGTTGCTTTGGAGGTAAGGATGATGAACTGGTTCTTTGCGCGGGTAAAGGTGAGAGGAGACGGTTGTTCCACCCCTTTTTTTTTGCTGAAACCGTTCGTAGCCGGGGACATACATATTTGGGATCGCGAATCTGCGTCGTTCTTACTCCATATTCGCGCACCAGCGATAGGTGGCGATCTGACCTGCGTTGCGTGGAATCAAGCAGCAAATCCTTTCATGTTTGCCACGGGCAGCCACGACGGCACGGTGCAATTTTGGACGTCGTCCCCCAAGGATGCGGCCGAGAGCAGGGCCTTATCTGGCTTACGAGCCTCTCGACCATTCCGCGAGAACACTAGTTCAATGGCTGACTCCGACCAAACTTCGTGGGTTTCGCAAAAGCCTATCGTCCCCAGTAAGGGCGAGGAAGACGAGGAAGGCAGCTATGACGGAGATGATCGCGACGATTACAGTGGAAAGGAAAAGGACACTGAGGAGTTCAGCAGCAATGGTGATGAGCAAAGTTTCAGGTCGGTGGTATCCCAGAAGCCCACACTTCTTTATGACGCTGCGCCTGTATAATTTTCGCTATCGGGGATAGGTTGTCTAGATTGGACTTGTCTAGATTGGACCCTGGGCGCCTCAATAGACTGGCTATTCTTCAATCGATTTGTACAAAATTAGGATCATGGTGCGAACATTGTCGAAAAGATTTCCAGTTGAGCGATTAGCACTCGGGCCATCGCCCCTACTAGTAGTCGCCGCATTTTTCTTCTTCGAACCACGCACTGTAACTACGTCACCATGCCCCTCAGTCCCCCTCGAACTGTCTCCGTCGCCGTCGTAGGTGTCGGATTAGTCGGCTCCGAGTTCGTGCGGCAGCTGCAGGCACTCCCGCCTCCGCACCCCTTCCGCCTCATCTCTCTCTCGTCCTCCAAAACGGCCGTCTATGACCCCAACGGCATACCGTCGACGGCCGACTGGCGCACGCTCCTCCGCGCCTCCTCCTCTGCGCCCGCGCCGAGCCCGTCCGACCTCGCGCACACGCTCGGGCAGCTCGTCCGCAGCGACAACGCCGTCGTGCTGGTCGACAACACGTCCGCCCCGTCCGTGGCAGAGACGTACCCTGCGCTGCTGCGCGCGGGCGTCCACGTCGTGACGCCGAACAAAAAGGCGTTCTCAGGCGCGCAGGCGCTGTACGACCAGATCGTCGCCGCGAGCCGCGAGAGCGGCGCCAAGTTCCTGCACGAGTCTACCGTCGGCGCTGGCCTGCCCGTCATCTCCACACTCAAGGATCTCGTCGCGACCGGTGACAAGGTGTGCATGTGATGAGCACTCTGCTTTTTCTCTCGCTTGGGCAATGGGCTCGAGAGAGAGAGGTTCCCCCTCGCCGACGTCCCCTCCATTTTCCCTTTCTTTTGGTCTTTTCTTGTAACGCTGATCGAATCGAAAAGGTGACCAGAATCGAGGGCGTCTTCTCTGGGACGCTAAGCTACATCTTCAATGAATTCTCGACCGGGTCCGCCGATGGACCGGCTTTCTCCACCGTCGTGCGCACCGCACGCGACAAGGGGTACACCGTATGTCTCTCTTCTTCATTCACGTCACATCTTCGCGATCGGACGAACGATCAACGAACGAACGATCGCCCTCTCTTCCCCCTCTGCCCCTCTGACGTTCCCCTTCTTTTTGGGGGGCTGGCTTAGGAGCCACACCCAGCAGACGATCTCAACGGCGCCGACGTCGCGCGTAAGCTGACCATCCTCGCGCGTCTCCTCTCAAGACCCGGCCAGCAGCAGCAGTCGCCAGCGATCTCGCTGCCAGACGGCTACGCTTCCGTGCCCACGCAGTCCCTGATCCCCGCGAGCCTCTCCCTCTCGTCCGTGCCCACGGGCGATGCGTTCCTCGACGCACTCCAGGCGCACGACGCACATTTCGATACCTTGCGCGCTGAAGCAGCAGCGCGTCAAGGCCAAGGTGGTAGTGCAGTGCTCCGCTACGTCGGTGTGATCGACGTGGATGCGGAAAACGGCAGTGGGTCTGTCAGGGCTGGCCTCGAACGGCACGTTCCCTCACTTTCAGGAGCCGATCAGTTATTGATGAACGGCGCAGGTACTTTACGACCCACCCATTCGCGACGTCACTTGGTGGATCGGATAACATTCTTATGTTCCACACCGAGCGGTATGGTGCACGTCCGTTAATCATCCAAGGTGCTGGCGCGGGAGCGGCCGTTACGGCTATGGGTGTACTGAGCGACTTATTCAAACTCGCGTAGGCTGCTATTTGGATAGAATGAGTTGTTTAGAATGTAGCACGCCCAGCTCGGGTAAATCAACTTTGTTCTCTTAACCACATTGCAACGACGGCGATACAAGTATTCATCGTATATACGACCCGTATTATCCTACCCCTCATCTCCTTCCCCACAAGAGCACTGCACCGGAGCAATACACACTAGCGGTGAACGCATATAAACACAATAATGATGTCAAGCACGAAGACGGGATGTATGCGTAACAAGGGGGATCGGTTCTAGGCAGACAACGGCGTAAGGGACGGGGGATCTAATGATGAGACAAGAAAAGGACTGAAGGAGTGTGTATCGATAACGGAGACCAACAAAGACAAAAAGGGGGGTGGGATTAGGTTGGCAAAAACATGAAGCGGGGAGCTAGCTTCTGAACTTCATTCGTAAGGGAAGTCGCGATGATTTGCCGTCCTCGTGAAATGGAATCAATTTAACGAGAAAGACGGAGTAGTGGTGAGTATGGGTGTACGCGCTTGACGACAAAAAAAGGGAGCAGGATCGCTGCAACAAACATACAGATATTAGGGTGGCAGACGAAGCTAAAAAAGAAACAACTCACAGTGATCACCAATAACATACACGGCTGCGAGAAAAAGAGAAAAGCCTGCAAGCCAGATACCAGAGGGACACCGTTGAGAAAAAAGAACCAAAGCACGGTTAACACTAATACACCCAAGAAACAAGAGAATAACTTGGTGAAAAGGATAAGAATGCTAATGGTAGGACGAGGATAGGGGACTATGCATCGGTTGAACAAGAGAAGGGATTGTTGGTAGTTGATACACGAGAAAGATATAAAACCAGGGTACGTATCGTAAATACTGAAATGCCCGTGCGAGTGAAGGGAAAAGGAGAAAGAGCACGGAGGGAAGAATATATACCAACTTAAGCTGGGATTAAGGTCCCAAGAACCAAGAACACGGGGCTATAAGGAGGGGAGAAAAAATAACCCTGCACGTTGTCCGAGACACATGGCAGAAGCGCAATACGGGGAAGGATAAATAAGCAGGGTTGCCAACGAAAGACGACCGATGTAGTGTATAGATGCGGTGACGGTGGGAAAGATGGGCGTTTGGTTTTTCATAGATATGTCAACCGACCGTGGTCGCTCTTTTGTACAACTTTGAACTTCGCCTTTCTAATTTGTACGAAGTCCAAGAGTGAGACAATGCCAGTGCGAGATGCGAAAGCATGCGATGTGTGTCGTTGATGAAACATTAGAGAGCCGATAAAGACAGGAAAGTGAAGAAGACAAATAGACGCGCAATCTTGAGCAATTGACGGCGGCAGTCTTGATCGGCGACCTGGAATGAATACGGAAGCCGATCGGGGAAGGAAAAGAAAAGAAACCGAAAAAAAAGATATCTTGACGAGGGTTTGCCACAAAAGGAGATCTAGTCGGTTGCACTTGAGGCCCAGCGATGAACGTTATAACCACAGAGAGTAGAGAGCACAAGAACCAAAACGTCGAGGAAATAATGATATCGGAAAAAAGGAACCCCGGCGTATCAACACCAGGGTCGATATTGAAGAAATAAGTTGATCGACGGCGGGCCAGGCTTTTTTGAAGGGAAGGGAACCCCCGATGGAGTGGATGGAGCTCAGAACAACCGACACGACCTCGAACTAGTACAAGGGAGTAAGCTTTGTTAGAGAAAGAGTATAACAAAGAGAAGCCAACCTCAAATGGGAACGTCGCTCATTGCAGGGCAACCTGCGCCTTGAAGGCCGGAACGGGTAGAACATCAGGGCTGGGGGCGTTCTGGAACTTGGAGCTAGCCCAAAAGTCCTTTTTGCCGCTTGGGACTGCCGAAGTAATGCGACGACGGTTGGGAAGGCTACCCTGGGCTTTGAACCCACCGGAAGCGTCAGACGGAGAGGAGAGAGCGCTATCCTCATCCATAGACAGGTTGAAAACACCCTCGCTCGGAGAACGTACGTGCTGACGCTTACGCTCCGGGGTCACAGTGGGTACTGGCCTGGAATTGAATGGGAACCCCGACCGTGGGGTAGTGATGGGAGCAGTGCGAGGACCATCGTCGTATACAATTGACTGCTGCCGGGTGGTATTACCACTCTTACGGACGGGAGTAGAAGGGGTAAAGACGTCGTCATGGCTATCATCGCCCTCAACATCAGTGAGATCATCACAAATGGGGAATACGTCCGCGATAGCCCCGTTTGCCTGCATGCTTGACAAAGTGGGAACGGAGCGCGAGAGGTTCAATGAACGGCTGTCCCATGAGTGAGGCTGTGCGTGTGGGCGAGGGACAGATAGAGCCTTGGAAGGAGTCGGGGTGGAGGGTACACCACCGACGTTCTGACGACGACGAGCGAGCTTGCCAGTAGGACGGGAAGCGAGCTTGGGAGCGGGACGAACGGGAGGGTTGTTAGCCTTGGTGGGAGTGGAAGGAGGGTTGTCCGATTCGCTCTCCGAAGAAACTAGGAAAAGGTCAAAAGAATTATGCTGGGGGGTATGGAGAGAATAAACACGAGTAGGTGGGTTGGGATTGTTGTTAACCTCTGCCTGCGAGGGAAGATGGGAAGGGTTGGGGGGAGAACCCTGATGATGTTGAGAGTTGTGTCGCCGGTCGTTGCTCCTACGAACGAGAGACTGGGAGTTGCTCCTGATAATTTGATAGTGAAGATGAGGACTTGTTACCAATGGCTGCGATTGTGATATCATTTACCTTGGTTTCGGCTTGTCCTTGCTCTGCTTCGAGCCCTGACGGCCACGTAGCGACTTCTCTTGGGGAGGAGACGGAGTAACGGGGAAGGGTTGTGGCTTGGTGGGAAGACGAGCTACGAGGGGAGGGATGTTCGAATCATCAGAGAGCGGAGGCTGTGCCGCAGTTGGCAGAGGAAGCGACTGGCGGGCAGTGCTAGCCGGCTTTGGCTTATTGCTATGTGTTGAGCGAGGGTGGCGATTGTGATGGGTTTGATGCTGATGCTGTTGAGGACGAGGCGGAGTGGCTGAGGAAGGCTTTGATAGAGAGAGTAAGCCAGGGATACGAGTTGGCTGTACGAGTACGGTCGGAGGGGCGGAGGGATGCCGACGGTGGTAAGTAGTAGGAGTAGAGAGCAGATGAACCGGCTTCTGGACCATCATCATGTCGAGAGAGTGAGGAGATGTCGGGGTAAGGTGAAGGATGAAGAGGGAGTGGATGTATGCGGGTGCGTTAAAGGGAAGAAGATGGGACGGAGAGGGGACACAGGGGCGAGATCTGGAAGAAAGGCGAAAAACAAAAAATAATCGCAGGATGGGCTGACAAGTCCCTTTTGAATACCCGAACCGTAACTAGTTTCTCGGGTCATCAGAAGGTGGCGCCATTTCACACTCCGACTTCGCACTCGTTACGCCCAGTTCCATTTCGGGCCTCATGCCGCATAGATCTCATAACCGCATCGCCTTACACGGTATCTCCGTCCAGACGGCCGCCTTAGTCCCCCTTCCCTGGCTTCCGTTATCGCAACCCCACAACTCTCTCCGTCAATGTCACTCACGCTAAGATGATCTTGTCTCGTATTTGGTCTCGCCCCCCCTGCCCCTACCGCTCTTTTGTCCTCGTGTCCTAATCCTAACGTCCCTGTCGTTTCACTTGATACTTCTTCAGGGTTCGAGAGCCTTCTTTTCTGCTTCTGACACCGACACCGACGCTCTCGTACCTCACTTTTAAAACTTTATTTTTGTCTCCTGACAGACTTTACACTCCTCGTCTTCGTCTCCTATTTTCTTTTCTTCCCTCAGGCCTCGGACAGAATCTTCCCCTCTCCTCCCCTCATCCAATCTTACCTTTTTGGTATGGTGTTAGGTTATGCCAGGCTGATGCCAGACCACAGCAATGTGTCCCCGATCAATCCCTTTTGGTCTCTACTACCAGTAGCGTAATTATATGCAGTGGGAATTCTGATCTCAACACACCGCAACAAGGCGGCAGACGGCGGATCGGTTTCTGGAACTATCGTATTCGGACGAAGTTACGAACTGCCCCAGAGAGGCGGGGTCCTGTGTTCCTGTGCGCATGTGCCCGCATAATAATGACCGCCTCTGGCAACTGCCTTTGTTAATATTACCAAGGTTGCTGGTATTACTTTTGCTATTTCTTCTCGCCTTATAGTCTGCAATGAAGAAGGAAACGAGGATACTTGTATGCGTACTTGTCGTCAACTTACGTCGAACGCAACACAAGACTACGCTTCGAATAGAAATAAGACCAACAATCAACCTCCATCATCGTTGCCACGCCTTTGACACGCCCTTTTGCACACACCGGCCCCTGCAGTTGCGCTTTGTCACTCTACCCGTCGCAACAACAGCGACAAGGGTGCAGTAAGCGCGTTGTATTATGCCAACAGCATCTTGCGAGGGTCTTCAATATATTCTTTTACTCTCACTATGCGTTCCCACGACGACAACAAATGTCAGCAGACTGTACAACGACAAATGGGTTTCACGCACCAAGGAATGTCACAGCCTCTCGGCCGTCCAACAACCGATGGTCGTACGTCAGCGCAACGACCATAATCGGCCTTATCACAATCTGTCCATTCACGACAACAGGGCGATCCTTGGTTGCGTGCATCCCTGTTATTTCAAATTTCACATTTAGCTAAGTTCGTGGGTTCCCTCGAGGCAAAACGCAGCCACGCACCAAGCACAGCCGACTGCGGAAGGTTTATGATAGGCGTGCCATACAACGACCCAAACACGCCCCCATTAGAACTATCAGTGAACTCTATCAGTAACAACACTTTATCTACCGTCAACACGATGCACGCACATTGTGAACGATCCCCCCGCCATATCCTCGAGTGTTAGCTTGTTATCCTTTGCCTATTGGAAAAATAATGAGTTTCATATAAAACGAGACAACGCGCAAGACACGCCTTCTTCCCAAGGGCCGTTAGTTCCCGCTCAAATTCGACAAAAGACAACGATTCGGCGTTCTTGATCACCGGTGTGACGAGTCCCTTTGGAGTCGCGACTGCAACACTAAGGTCCACGTAGTCGCGATAAACTATCTCGTCACCCTGCGCAAAGCTCTAAAATCAGATCAAAAATGTAACGCCTGCGAAACGACCCTGACCTCGATCGACGCGTTCGCAGCGGGAATCTCCTTAAGGGCCAGCGCAGACGCCCGGGCAAATGCGCTCATGAAACCGAGCTTGACTTCATGCTGTTTGAGCACCTCATCCTTGTACCGCTTGCGCATTTCCATCAACGAAGACATATCGATCTCGTTGAACGTCGTCAGGAATGCGGCCGTGTTCTGTGACTCTTTCAGCCGCTCTGCGATGCGCAGGCGCATCCGGCTCATCTTGACCCGGTTCTCGTTTCGCGAACCCCCGGCTAGCGTGGGTACGGGAGCGGACTTGCTCTCCTCCTTCGGTGCAGGTGCAGGCTTGCCCGTCCCCTTTGCTTCCGTCTTGCCACTGGGAGCTGGGCTCGGCGTACTCGCGGGCGGCGGCGATGGCTCTTGCTTGGTGGGAGCCTTTGGCTCCCCGGAAACCTTCTCCGCTTGCGGCGGTGCGGCCTCAGACGATGCGGCAGAAGAGGATTCGCCCGCCTCGCCCGATGCAATGCGGAATAGGTCCTGCCCAACCGTTACCGTGTCTTCTTCATTCGCAAGCAGCTCGGTTATCTTGCCGGCAGTTGGTGCGTTGACGGACACGTCGATCTGCGAGAGTGTGTGGTAAGAAAGATGTCAACCAGTGCGACCATCTCCGAAGCGGCTCTAGGGACAGGAGGACAAAAAAGGAAGGAGAAAGGGGAGGGAAGAAATCCGAAAAATGGACAACGAGACGGAAAAGATGTCATCAGGGGAAGTAGCGATGCGGTACATACCTTGTCGGTCTCGATAGTGGCGACCTCCTCGTCAGCCTCGACTGTGTCACCGACCTTCTTCTGCCAAGTCTTGAGCGTGCCTTCCGAGATGGACTCGGCCATTTGAGGCACCTTGACGGTCTCATCTATCCACAACGCAACATAACATCAGTCACGACGTCTCGCCACTGCCCAAGTGCAGTTAAAACTCCGTACCCTTTAGCAGTTTCGTAGTATGAAAGGGGGCACGGCGCGCAAGCTCCCTGCAACGTGCATCAAGTCAGCGGACAACAGAGTCTCATGCGTGTATGAGTGGGGTTGAGGGAAGTTTGTGGGAATATATACTATGATACGGAATGGACGAGAATGGGCCAGACCGGACGCACCAACTGCGCGACGTATACGGAATGGACGAGAATGGGCCAGACCGGACGCACCAACTGCGCGACGTGGCGAGAACCCCGACTGCGCTACGCGGTATAATGCCCCGCGCGCGAGCGAGAGCAACGACGCGTTTTGACAGCATGGCTTAACAGTGTTGTGAAGTTGATATAAGGTAAAGTATGCTCCAGTGGGAGATAGTTTAAGAGAAAATAGGTGTAACAGGAGCAAGAGGTTTCTCCGGCGGACGGAGTAGTTGGGTTGTCAGTTCGTCAGTTCAGTTCGTCAGTTCCGTTCCGGGCACTCCCTGCGCCACGGCTGATTGGTTTAAATGCCAACGTCGTTAATTGGCCGCAAAGGCCGAACGTACAAAATCCGACGAGACACCACTATTAATAGACGATAGCAATGATCTGTTACAAGCGTATGAGAAACGACATAGGTGATGTGACAGTAGACTGAGGTCCCAATGAGAATCTACGGGTATGTGAGGATGAACGCCTTCATCGCCTCCTCCCAACTACAACCAGGCAGCGCACTCGCGTCCTCTGTTGGTTTTCCTCCGCACGCCTGTTCAAGTAGAACTGGTACTTGTCCCATGATTTTCTCAAACTCATTCCTCACGTCCTCCTCTCGCTTCCGCACGTATTGGAAATTCTTCCTCGGCGGCACGCCGTGCGCCAGTTCTCCTCCCACCCCCCGAGTAGCCCCGTCGCTGAACGTCGATACTCTGCGCTGCTTGCTTCCACTTTTGCGGGTCGTAGTCGCAGCCCGTGCAACCGCGTGCTCCATTTTTTTGTACTCGTCGCTACTGGGAGAGCACAGCTTTTGCAGTGTATCGCGCGTGGACTTGAACGCGATGAACCGTAGCGTCGGAAAGAAGTGCACGAGCGAGCCCGGCGTGCCACACACCACTGGGCAATCTGGGTTCGGACAGCCCTTCGGGTCGACGCCGTTTCGCTGGCACTTCCCATGAAAGTAGGACGGGAAAATGGCGGTCCTCATGTCATCGTATGAGGTGTCGTGGTACGTAGTAAGGATAGGATGAAAGAATGACATGGGGTCGTCGTGGTTCTCAGGGGGAAGTAGCTTTTGTGAAATTTGTCCGGCCTGTGGAGCGTCAGCAGACATGGACGGGCTTTAGTTCGAGAGCTCACTAATTTTTGGAAGACAGTGTTGATGGGCAAGGTATAGTTGTCTAACCAGGCGCGGGTAATGCCAACTAT
>WNGR01008500.1_pt1 | contig 10842 bp, 8 predicted proteins | sample 5407581 | NCBI WGS metagenome assembly WNGR01 (sample SAMN13153383, study PRJNA577476) | soil metagenome | isolation source: 80 cm soil or saprolite under Garry oak tree replicate 2 | place: USA:California | collected 2016-06-15 | reverse complement strand
CCGTTGTGGAACCAGTCATCGCCCATCCAGCCGTCCACCATCGGATTCATGGGCACGGAGACCTTGAGCGCGGGATGCGGATCGACGAGCGCCATCAGAGGCAAGAAGCCGTCGTAGGAAATGCCGAGGATGCCGACCTTGCCGTTGCTCTCCGGAAGATTCTTCACCAGCCAGTCGATGGTGTCGTACGTGTCGGTCGAATGGTCCACGGGAGTGGGGTTCAACGCGCCATGCAACGGGCGGTTCATCACGTAGTCGCCCTCCGAGTCGTACTTTCCGCGAACGTCCTCGACCACGCGGATGTAACCGCCTGCGACGATGACCTCGGTAGCGTTGTCGTATCCCCAAAGGATCGGGCCGAGATGAGAACTCGCGGCGTGCGATGTGAGCTCGGACGCGCTATACGGCGTGCGCGTGAGTAGAATCGGCGCGTTCTTTGCGCCTTTGGGGACAAGAATCACGGTGTGCAGCCTTACGCCATCGCGCATCGGAATCATCACCTCGCGCCGCTCGTAGTCCCACGTGGCAGTGGCCACTTTCAAGTGCGCCGGTGTTTCGCTCGGCAGCGTTGTCGGTGCGGACTGCTGCGAAGCCGTTTGCGCCCGTGCGTTTGCCGGAAGGAGCAAGGCAACGATGGCAGTATTGAGCTGAAGGCGGGTGCGGCGCAGAAGGGCTGGCGTCATTCGGTACTCCTCCGAGTATAAGGAGATTAGGCTAATCTGCCCCAGGGAAATGGCGCTAGGAGCGCGTGGATTTTAACACATAGGTTGCCGAGCACACGCGGAGAGGAAAAAGGCTCGAAAAAGGCGCGCCGCATCGTCCGATCATGCGTATGGCGGGTTTACGCCCCGATCTCGGCGACGGCATCAGCCGCGCGGCTAGTTGAGGCGGCGGTCGACGGCAATTTTGGCCCGGCTGAGGGCGTGCGCAACTTGCGTTTCGCGCAGGCGCGAAGCGTCGTATTCGAAAGACAATTGCTTTCTCGAATCGTCCACCCGGAAGCGCCGCAACCCGTAGGTGTTCGAGAATTCCGCGAGCTGGTACAACTGCTCGTCGCTTAGCGGAGACTGCAGTTGATAAGTCACTTCGACCAGTGTCATACCGGGAATTATACCAGCCCCGCAAACTTCTTCGGAGAAAGGCGGAGTGGGTCCGACCGCGGGCCTAGGCGTACTCCCAGCGACGCGCCGCTCTGCGGGCGATCCCGAACAGAAGGACCGCAGTCGCTAGGAGAACCGCGACCTGCAACCAGAGGTGCGAGACCGGCTCGTCGCGCCAGAAAACTTTCGTGAATCCGTCGATAGCCCACGCGTTAATGGTCAGCAAGCCGGCCTTTTGCATGGCTTCCGGCATCAGGAAGCGTGGGAACATGCTGCCGCCAACCGAGGACATCACCAGAATGACGAGCGTCGAAAGGGCGCCTAACTGCGCGCGGCTGCGGCAAATGCTGGCCAGCAAAATGCCAAAGGCCGCCACGGCCACGGCGCTCGAGACGCCCATCACGATAAACCCCGGGATGTGTGACCAAAGATCGAGCCGGAACACCGCCCATCCCCAAAGAAACATCAGCACGAGCTGTGCGAAAGCCAGCAACGAGTTGAAGGTGAGCTTGCCCAGCATAAGCGTAGTCATGGTCACGCGGGAACTGAGCACGCGGTCGAGCGTGCCGCTTTCCGTTTCATCGAGCAAGGCGCCGGCCGCGCCGCTGGCGGTGAAGAGCAGGAACATCACGCCGATCGCGGCGGCATAAAACGAGACCATAGGATTGTTCTTGTTTTGGCCGATGACGCCGCGGGTCGAGACTGCGACGATTCCACCGGCGGCGTTGCCAGAACCGGATGCGGCCGCGGTGCTGTCATGGCAATTACGCAGGTGGGCAAGGCTTTGCTCCATGCGGTCCCGCTGCTCGCGCGTGAGGCCACCAGCAAACTGGTCGATATATTTTGATCCCTGCTCCACCATCACGTCGGGCAAGGAAGTCATGGCTATTTTCTGGAGCAGGCCCGACACCACTTGGGACGCAACCACATCGCTGCTGTCCTCGAGCAACTGGATCGTCGGGCGACGGGCATCCGGGGGACCGAAGGAGATCGGATTCTCGCCGAAACCGCGGGGAATGATGACCGCAACGGGCGCCGTTCCCCTCTTGACGGCCGCTTCCGCGGTGGCCGCGCTGTATTCGGGTTGCGCCGCTCCCTTTACAGGGGCGGGCCGAGTCTCGACGACCAGGGACCCTTCTTCCTCGAAACCCCGAACCAGGCCCTGCGCGGCGCTGCTGTGATCCTCGTCCACGACGAGAACCTTGACCTTCGGCGTCGTGTTGCGGCGCCCTCCGAAAATGACCGCGAAAATGCTGAAGAAAACAACCGGAAGGATAAAGCTCAGCGCGAGCGCACCGCGGTCCCGGCGCAGAGAAACCATAGCCGTGCGAACGATAGCGGCAATCAATCGCGCAACTCCCTTCCGGTTAAGTGCAGAAAAACTGATTCGAGATTTGGCTTGCGGATGGAAACGTCGATCAGTTCAAGCCCAGCCTTTGCTGAAGCTTCGAGCAGAGCGCCAACCTCGGCGGGGTGCTCGATGGAGAATTGCGCCGTGCCATCCACAACCTGCCCGCCGCGCTCGAACACCCAGGCGGCGATGCGCTCGTCTGCTCCTGCATAGCGCGCCAGTACCTGGCTCCGCGAGCCAAAGGTGGTGCGCACGAGGTCAGCGTGCATGCCGAGGGCGATGATTTTGCCATGATCGATGATCGCGATCCGGTCGCAGAGGCGCTCCGCTTCTTCCATATAATGCGTTGTGTAGATCAGTGACATGCCCTCGGCGCGCAATTTCTCGATCATTTCGAAAATGTGGTTGCGCGATTGCGGATCCACGCCCACGGTTGGTTCATCCATCAGAACCAGCTTAGGCTGGTGAATGAGCCCGGCGGCCATGTTCAGGCGGCGCTTCATACCTCCCGACAGGTTCCTGACGAGCTCGCCGGCGCGATCGTTCAGGGTTGCCCAGCCCAGACAACGAGCGACAGCTTCCTCGAGCGCAGCGCCGCGGAGTCCGTGATAGCGGCCGAAAGACCGCAGATTCTCACGGCAAGTCAGCCGGGGATAGAGCGCCAGTTCCTGCGGGATCCAGCCGAGAGCGCTGCGCGCCGCGGGAGAACCGGCCCGCGCACCGAAAATGGAGATGGCGCCTGCGTCAGGAATGACGCGGCCCACAATGCTACGAATCAGCGTGCTCTTGCCGGCTCCGTTGGGACCCAGCAATCCCAGGCATTCTGCCTGGCGCAGTTCGAGGGTAATGCCATCGACCGCCGTTGTCTGGCCAAACCGCTTCACTAGCGCGGCAATGCGTAAGGGAGGCGCCGCGACGCTCGCAGTCGCTGGGAAAGGCAAGGTGCAACTCTCCTTGGGGTTTATGACCGCAGGAGAGTATACCAGCCATGGGCGAAGCCCTGATGAATTCGGATGTAACCAGAAATCATCTAATATAGCGACATGTCCGATCTACCCATGAACGCGAAGCCACCCGGCGCAAACCTGCCCATTCTGACCGGGCCGCCCAAAGCTAGAGACCCGGTTTGCGGGATGTCGGTGGATCCAACCAAGGCTGCCGGGAAAGTCGAGCACAAAGGCGAGGTTTACCATTTTTGTTCCAAGCGTTGTGCGGAACGCTTTCGGCAGGATCCGGAGAAATTTCTTGCCGCTCCGGGCTCGGCGGGCATTGAACACGCCCACGCGCATAGCCGGGTACACCCGCACACGGCGGAGGCGGACGCTCCCACTCACGCCGAACAACGAACGACATATCCAGCGGCAGCCGCAATCGCCGCAGCTGTCCCATCGAGCGCCCAAGGCGTGCGCTACACCTGCCCGATGGATCCGGAAATTGTGCAAATTGGCCCGGGCGTGTGCCCGAAGTGCGGAATGGCGCTCGAGCCGATCGATGTTTTCGCGGAAGTCGAGGCAGATCCCGAGTACGACTCAATGCGGCGGCGATTCTGGGTCAGCGCGGCGTTGTCATTGCCGGTGCTGGTCCTCTCGATGTTTGGCGATGCGCTCGGGTTGCGGTTTGCGCCCGGTGCTCGCAACGCGATCGAATTTGTCTTGGCCACCCCGGTAGTGCTCTGGGGCGGCTGGCCGTTTTTCGAGCGCTTCTGGGCCTCGCTCGTCCGTCGCAGCCCGAACATGTTTACGCTAATTGGCATGGGAACGGGCGTTGCCTATCTCGACAGCGTGGTAGCGACGTTTTTCCCGCAAGTTTTTCCTGCTTCGTTCCGCAACCTGGGCGGCCGAGCGCCGGCTTATTTTGAAGCGGCCGCAGTGATCACAACACTTGTTTTGCTCGGCCAGGTTCTGGAATTGCGCGCCCGGCAACGCACCAGCGGGGCGATCCGTGCGCTTCTGCATCTTGCGCCGCGGCAAGCCCACATTGTTTCCGCGGACGGAACGGAAAAAGACATGCCGCTTGACCAAGTCAAGCGCGGCGATCGACTGCGCGTGCGTCCCGGCGAGCGCGTGCCGGTGGACGGATTGATTCACGAAGGCGCGAGTGCGGTGGATGAATCCATGGTGACGGGCGAACCGATGCCCGTCGAGAAGCGCGCGGGCGACAGCGTCACCGGCGGCACGCTCAATACGAGCGGAAGCTTCGTCATGGAAGCGCAACGAGTGGGTAGCGAAACGACGCTCGCGCAAATCGTAAGACTCGTCAGCGAAGCGCAACGTAGCCGCGCACCGATCGCGCGCCTCGCCGACCGCGTCGCTTCGTATTTCGTCCCGGCCGTAGTTGCGGCGGCGGTCCTGGCGTTCGCTGGCTGGATGTTCTTTGGCCCTGAGCCGCGCTTTGCCCATGCGCTGGTCGCGGCCGTATCTGTTTTGATCATTGCTTGTCCCTGTGCGCTCGGGCTTGCAACGCCGATGTCGATTATGGTGGCGGTGGGCCGCGGCGCGCATGCTGGCGTGCTCGTGCGAAACGCGGAGGCACTGGAGACTCTCGCTAGAGTCGACACGCTGGTCGTTGACAAGACCGGGACGCTCACCGAAGGCAAGCCGCTTGTGAACGCGGTAAGCGTTTTTGAGGGCGGCGGATTTGGGAAAGAAAGATTGCTTGGACTGGCGGCCAGCGTGGAAAACTCGAGCGAGCATCCGCTGGCGCGCGCAATCGTTAGAGCCGCGGAGGCGAAGGGCATCAGCCTGGCCGAAGCGGCGGAATTTTGCGCCACTTCGGGCGGCGGCGTGGAAGGGCGGGTGGGGGAAGACCGAGTCGTTGTTGGAACGGAGAAGTTTCTGGAGGAGAAGGGAATCCCTCGGTCGAGTGCTGAACAACTCTACCAAGCCTTCGGTTTTGACGGGGCTTTTACGGCCACGATTGTTCTTGTGGCGGTGAACGAAAAGCTCGCGGGCGCGATCGCACTGGCGGACTTGATGAAGGCGTCGACACCGCAAGCCATCAGCGCTTTGCAAAAAGAAGGATTGCGGATCGTGGTGGTCACCGGCGACCGCAAGGAATCCGCGAGGATGGTTGCCGATAAACTTGGGATTGCAGAAGTGCGGGCGGAGGTTTTGCCTGAGGAAAAAAGCGAAGTCGTAAAGCAGCTGAAGAGCGAAAGCCGCATCGTGGCCATGGCGGGCGACGGCATAAACGACGCTCCCGCTCTTGCCGCCGCGGATGTCGGCATCGCCATGGGTACAGGCACGGACGTCGCCATTGAAAACGCAGGCGTTACCCTGCTGCGAGGCGATCTCCGCGGAATCGTGCGCGCGCGCAAACTGAGCCGCGCCACAATCCGCAACATCAAGCAGAATCTCGCCTGGGCTTTTCTCTACAATGTGATCGGCATTCCCGTCGCCGCAGGTGTCCTCTACCCTTTCCTTGGCTGGCTGCTCAGTCCCATGCTTGCCAGTGCGGCGATGACCTTCAGTTCCGTTTCGGTGATCGTCAATGCCCTCCGGCTCCGCAAAGTCCCGCTTTGAGGCGGGCTAAGCTTCCCTTGCCTTGAGCCCTCGCCCGCCCGGGCAGCCAAATCTCGTCCGCTATCTCCCTTTGAGTCGTGGAAGGTCCGTTCCGCGTCCGACAGGTGCTGATCGTTCGTGATGACCTGACCGAACGCTCTCTCCATCGTCTATACCGTGAGGGAACTTTTCCCGACGTCTTTCGTATTTCATTACGAAAGACCGAAGCCCTGTGAAAGCGTGCAAACCATAGCGAGCAACCTGCCGAGGGGGACCTTATGTCGAGCAATGGCAATGGGTTAGCAAGCGGGAAGATTGGCAAGAAACGCCGCCGGAGGGTCTTCTGGGCAGCCCTGGTGGTCCTCCTCTTAGGCGGTGGCGCCTACGGTGTGAAGGCCGCCCTCAGCCCGAATCGTACCATTGATCCCTCTAAACTTGCGTCGGTCGAACGCGGTGACCTGGCCCGTGTGGTGGTGGCTACCGGAAAAATTGAGCCGTTGTCCAAGGTGGAAGTGAAATCCAAGGCCAGCGGCATTGTGAAAAAGCTCTTTGTGGATTACGGGGATCGCGTGAAGCAGGGCCAAGTTCTGGCCGATCTCGACAAGGTGCAACTCGAAGCCGCGGTGCGCGCGGCAACCGCAAACCTGCAAGCGGCCGAAGCCGCGTTGCAGTCCGCAAAAGCCACACTCGAGCGCAACAAGGTGGATGCGGAAGGCCCCGACGTTCCTTTTCTCAAGCTCAATATGGAACGCGCCGAGCAAATGTACAAAGATGGCGTGATGTCGAAGAGCCTGGTGGAGGACGCGGAGAAAAATTATCAGCTCGCCTTGAACAAGCAAGTCAGCGCGCAGCGGAACCTCCTGGTTTCGCAGGCGGAAATCGCCAAGTGCGATGCGCAAGTCGCGCAGGCGAAAGCGTCGCTCGAAAACGCGCAAGAAGACCTTCGCAACTCCACGATCATCAGCCCGATTGACGGGCTGGTTCTCTCTCGCGACGTGAACGTGGGAGACGCGGTCAGCTCCATTCTTGTGCTGGGCTCCCAAGCGACGTTGATCATGACGCTCGGCGATGTCAGCGAGGTTTACGTGCAGGGCAAAGTGGATGAAGCGGACATCGGCAAAGTGTATTTGGACCAGCCCGCGCGCATCGTGGTCGAATCGTTCAAGGACAAGAAATTCACGGGCAAAGTGACGAAAATCTCTCCGCTCGGCAAAGAAAAGGACAACGTGACGACGTTTGAGGTGCGCGTTTCAATCTCGAATCCTGGCGGCGAACTTAAATCCAACATGAGCGCCAATGCCGAAATCCTTCTCGAAGAAAAGAAGAACGTGCTTATGATTCCCGAAGCGGCGCTCATCTATGACAAGGACCGTAAGGCTTCCGTGGAAATCCCCAATCCCAAGGAAGAAAACGGCAAGAAAAAACTGAGCGTGAAGCTCGGCATCTCGAACGGCGTGAAGACCGAAATCCTCGCAGGCCTCAACGAGAAGCAGCAAGTCATTCTGCAATAGTTCGCGCGGCGGAGTGCCATGAGTTTCACGGACCTGTTGCGGGACACCCTGGCGACACTGTGGGCGCACAAGCGCCGCACGTTGCTGACGATGTTCGGCATCGCCTGGGGCATTATCTCCATCACCATCATGGTGGCGGCGGGCGAGGGCCTTGGCGACGGAATCAAGAAAAATCAGGAAACCTTTGGCAAGGATGTGATGATTGTTTTCGCCGGCCGCACCAGCATGCAGGCCGGCGGCATGAGGTCGGGGCGGCTTATTCGCTGGCTGGAAGACGATTATATCCAGGTTGCCAAAGAAGCTCCGGCGTGCAAATACGTGATGCCGGAGCTCGGCAACGACGTTCAGGTTCGCAGCTTATTCAACAGCGGCACGATTCCAGTCGTCGGGGCGCTACCGCCCTTCTCAGACATTCGCAGCGTGGCTCCTGCGCAAGGACGATTCTACAACGATGAAGACAATGCCGAGGCGCGCAACGTGGCGTTTCTCGGCAGCGACACGAAGAAGCAACTCTTCGCCGAGCGGGAGGCCATGGGCCAAACGGTCTGGATGAACGGCATTCCTTACGTGGTCATTGGCGTCATGAAGTCCAAGGAGCAGAACTCTAGTTACGACGGTTTCGACACCCGAAAAATTTTCATTCCCTTCAATTCCATGCGCCGCGACTTCCCAAACAAGCCGCCGGCGGTAGAGCACAGCGTGGACCGCTTGCTCGTTGCCCCCTGGTCGCTCGAAACACACTTGGATTGCGTCCACCAGATTCGCCGCACGCTTGGCCGCCTGCACCATTTCGATCCGCGTGACGAAGAAGCCGCAGGCATCTGGGACACGGTGAAGAATGCGCAGGCCAACCGCATGATTATCGTGGGCATGGAAGTATTCATGGGCGCGGTCGGCGTGGCGACTCTCTTTCTCGGCGGGCTTAGTGTTATGAACGTGATGCTTGTCAGCGTTCGCGAGCGCACGCGCGAAATCGGCGTGCGTATGGCGCTCGGTGCAACGCGGCGTTCCATCTTGCGCCAATTTTTCCTCGAAACGATTTTCGTCGTGGCCATCAGCGGCGGCGTCGGCCTGATCATCTCTTATGGCTTCTGCGGTCTGGTCAACCTGGCCCCCATGCCCCCGTTTTTCAGCGGCATGCTGACCAGCTGGAAGATTGCGGCAATGTCCATCGCTCTGCTGGGAGTGATTTCCATTCTTTCTGCGCTGTATCCAGCGAATCGCGCGGCCTCGGTGGATCCGATCGAAGCCCTGCGCTTCGAGGCAGGCGGCTAAAAAGCTTTGCGCCTTAACTTGGAAGTTGTAAGCGGCGAAGCAGACCAAGAGAGAAGAAGAGAACTGGAGGATGATGCCATTGGAGCGAATCATGTTGACGGGGCGTCAAGAATCGAAGATCTCGCGCAGGCAGAAGGAAGTGCTCGCCTGCCGGGCCAAGCGGGACACCTTCATGCCCGTCACTCATAACTATCGGCCGGGAGCTGTCCAATGCTGATCGAGATCTTCAAGCAGGCGTGGACGGCGCTCGGGCGCAATCCGGTTCGCAGCTTCTTGACGATGTCGGGCATTTCGTGGGGGATTGTTGCCGTCACGCTATTGCTGAGTTACGGCTCCGGTTTTCGCAGCGTCTTGATGTACACCTTCGAAGTTTTTGGGAAAGGTGCGGTGATTGCCTGGCCCGGCCGAACGAGCGAGCAAGCCGGTGGTGAGCGAGCTGGCAAGCCCATCCATTTCGAAGAGGAAGACGCTGAGTGGGTGAAAGCTCAATCGCCATTGATTAAGCGCGTCACGCGGGAAACGGTTCGTTTCCAGGGAGTGTCTTACGGCGAACGGCTTTCCGACGCCGCCGTCCGCGGGGTGTTCCCGGAATACGGCCAAATGCGCAACGAAGTGCCGTCGGACGGCCGGTGGATTACGCCGGAAGATATTGCCGAACGCCGCCGCGTCATTTTTCTTGGCGCTCGTCTTCGCAAGAAGCTTTTCAGCGGCGAACCCGCCGTCGGCGAGGTCGTTCGCATCAAGGGCGTTCCGTTCACCGTCATCGGCTCCATGGACATGAAGTTTTCCGATAGTTGCTATTTCAATTGCGACGACGAGTCGGCTTTCATCCCTTACACCGCCGCCAACGATCTTTGGGACACCAAGTATTCGAGCGTGATGGTGTTTGAGCCCGTCGCTCCGGTGTTTGAAGCGCAGGCCATGCAGCAGTTCCGCACAGCCATCGCGAATCGGCAGCACTTTTCGCCGAGCGACAAGCGCGCCATCACCATGTTTGGCCGGGAAGAGTTCAAGCCCATCATGGAAGGCATCACCATTGGCGTCGAAGCGCTTCTCTTTTTCATCGGAGCGATGACGCTCGGTATCGGCGGCGTGGGCGTGATGAACATCATGCTGGTTTCGGTAGAAGAGCGCGTCCGGGAGATTGGTCTTCGGCGCGCGCTGGGCGCAAGGAAGTCTCACATTCGCTCGCAGTTTTTGCTCGAAGCGCTGGTGATGACCCTCGCCGCCGGAGGTATCGGCATGCTGCTTTCTTGGGCGCTGACTTCTGCGATCGGCACGTTGCCGTTTCTCGGACCCGCTTACGAAGACGATTCCGGCAAGGTGGACATTCACCTGACACTGTCGCTTTTCACCACCATGCTTTCCACCGTCGTGCTGGTTCTGGTTGGCGTGATCAGCGGCTGGCTGCCTGCGATGCAAGCGGCGAAACTCGACCCCGTTGAAGCCCTTCGCTACGAGTAAGAGTGTTCGGTATTTTCAGTCCGGAAAACGAGAAAGGAAGGTTCGTCCAGGAATCCTAATTGAGGACTGAAGACTGGGTGCTGCCCCCTCCGCTCTTGCCGAGGATGGAGTCAAAATAAGCGAGCATTCCCGGAGAATCCCACTGTTGGGCGGCGTAGAACTTGCGCAAGATCTTTCCGTGCCTGTCGATGACATAGGTGTCCGGAATGACCGGCGTGCCGTACTCGTATGCGACCCTGCGCGAGGGCTCTCGAAAAGTCGGAAAATTGATGCCCTGGTCTTTCAGGAACTTCTCGTAGGCATCAGGATCTTCATCCCAACTCACACCGAGAACCAGCGCATCCCGCGATTCGATGTATTTCTGCAAGTGGTTCAGGGCGGGCGTCTCTTCAATGCAGGGCGGGCACCAACTCGCCCAGAAATTCAGCACCACCACCTTGCCCCGGAGATCGCTCAGATGACCCGGCTTGCCCGCAATCTGGGTCGCGAAGTCCTCCGCCGTTTTGCCCGCTATTGTAGGTTCGCCCTGACGGTACATTGGCCGTGCAAACAACACGAATACCAGCGTGATGAAGGCCACCACGCCCCAAGCCGCCATTCTCCTCAGCCATCCCATCACATACTATGATAACACATTCTGT
>WNGR01022801.1_pt1 | contig 10846 bp, 12 predicted proteins | sample 5407581 | NCBI WGS metagenome assembly WNGR01 (sample SAMN13153383, study PRJNA577476) | soil metagenome | isolation source: 80 cm soil or saprolite under Garry oak tree replicate 2 | place: USA:California | collected 2016-06-15 | reverse complement strand
AACTACCGATAGTCACATTTTCTCAAAACGTAACAACCTCACCGGTGTCGCCGTCGAGAATGCAAAGAACACCCTTTACGCCGCAAACATCACTCTAGGCGGCACTCCCTTCAGCGTCGTCCTCGATACTGGCAGGCATGGTCATTCCCTATTTTTTCGATTCATCTGTGACTCAACATCCCATCAGTTCTGATCTCTGGGTAGCTGGCGATGTAAATGGGACTGAAGACACAGGAAAGCCGGCCGACGTGGCGTATGCCATCGGTGAAGCCAAAGGTGTGCACGTTCTATATACAGGCTTCTTGATTTACAGTAGTCCGCAGGGAATATCAACCTAGCCCCTCTGGGCTTTGACAATTACACAGTGGACAAGCAAGCTTTCAGTAACTTTTTCTTACCGAACTGCTTCTTACTTGATTTCTGACGCTATTACGACAGTCCTCGTCAACGACACCAGTACTTTCTCGTCTTCCCTCAAGTCAAATGGCTTTCAAGGTCTTATGGGTCTAGGGTTCGACGATGGTTCCATTGTGCGGGGCATCCTTGGAGACGGCCAAGGTGATACCCCACTGTCCCGCATCTTTCAACAGAACAAGACCACCCAGAATTTCGTCTCAATACTACTCGATCGAGAGGACGACCCGACAGATACAGTTACAGGTCAAATAACTATATCCGAGTTTGCCTCTGGCTATGAGAGCATCGAATCGCAAACCAAGCTCTACATTAAAGATGTCTTCTTTGACTCCTCCAGCCAGCATTGGGCCGTCTATATCGATAAAGACGGTGTCATTGGTCCGGATGGGAGCGCAATATCCATGACCTCAATTGTGCCACGCGTTAGAGGCGGGAAGCTTATTGCTGTTCTCGATTCGGGTTTCACCTTCTCGCAAGTGCCGCGCAAGATGGCCGATGCGATATACGGACGTGTTCAGGGCGCCAATTACAGCCAAGAGGAGGGTCTTTGGATGATCCCCTGCGATCAGGAGCTCAATATCACTTTCACTTTCGCTGGTGTCAAGATGCCCGTGCATCCACTAGATGTGGGCAGTAGCGACTTCGATTTAGGTTCCTATTGTGTAGGAACGGTAAGCATTTCGCCTCGTGCATTCGGGATTATCGAGTGTTGACGAGTACCGTCGCCGTAGTTCCAACCCATTACAACCGCCTTTAGTGTGCTCGGAGATTATGACATGATCTTAGGCATGTCCTTTAGTAAGTCCATGTTCCTCTTGCTCCTGCAGTACCTTTTGCTGATATCCCACTTCTCAGTGCGCAACGTTTATGCGCTTTTCGACTATGGGAATTACGTCGACGATACTTCCAACGACCGTGGCGATCCCTACGTGCAGTTACTCTCCGTGACTGATGCCACCAGTGCGCATACCGATTTTGTCAAGACCCGCCTCAACGGTACAGACACAACCAGCTCTTCATCGAAGACGCTCCTCCCCGCCTCGCAGGAGTCTCACTCCCCGTTGTCTCCTGGCGAGAAGAAACAGCACATTGTGGGCGCCGTTGCGCGTAATTGGCCATACATCCTCGTCGGTTGTCTCCTGTTCGTGCTTTCGGTCGTCGGTTGCTGTGTATATGCGTGCTGCTGCCGCAAGCGTCGCAAAGGTGCCCGTGCATTTAACAAAAACCCGTATCAGGCGATTCAAGAGCCGGCACCACCCATGCACATGAAGCCTATGAATACTGGGGCGCAGTACGTCGACCCATACCATTCGCGCACATGATGTAAAAGGGAGGTTGGTCTCATGACGGAGGGGAGGTGCTGCAGGAAGCTTGCTTAATCACATATATATCTATTATCAATTGCTCGTACGCCAAGGACTCATCTTTGTTGCATTGTCGTTCTTTATTCCCACCAATCCCATGCTCACCACACTGCTGCGTGGCCAGGCCGAGAAATAACCAATAATGAACGTAACGTCTGAATTAGTGTGCCAATATGGCTACTCAGCAGACAGCCTCCGAGCCCTTGGCACCCCAATCACCCCCAAAACCACCTTTCCTAGAGCGGAATGCGGTCAGCGCCGCGGCATAACTCCATGTCAGATCCGCCGCGCTGACCGGGTTTCCGCTTGTCTTGTCGAATTGCTCTGCAAGCCTGCCGTCGGGGGGAGTGTGCCGTGCGACAACTTCGACGAATCCGTCCGCATGCGCGCGGATCGCATCCGAGCGTCGCGAGTACGTACTCGAGTCAGAGTGGTACGTGCCCGGGGAGATGTCCGGAGAGAATTGCTCGAAGAACGCTTTGGACGTGAGCGTCACCGTGATTGCGCCGAGGACGTCCCATGTGAGAAGCGCATCGTACAATTGCTCAGCGACGGCGAGAGTCGCGATGTACCACGGCTGTTCGTCCAAAAAAAAAAAGTGAGTCATCATATATCCGACCCGCGGGTGTGTGTGCACACGTCGATATATAAGATGGGGCGCGACGCACATTTCCGCCAAAATAGACGTCCTCGGGATATCGGCCTGTCGCAATGGGGTCGCTCTTCTGCGCCGGCTTGTTGATGGGGTAGACCGCCCGGAATGAATCGACGTATTTCTTGAGATTGGCCAGGGCACGATCGGAGCATGGCTGGAACGTGATGGGGTTGCAGCTGGCAGCAGGGTCGAATGTGTGGATCGAGGCGAGCACCGTGTTCGAATCCAGACCGGAGTGTCCGCCGCCCGTGTTGGCGATGATGTGTGTATCGCGGGGATTCCAGAACGACTAGGCGTCATTGTTCATGTTAAGAGGGGAAAGGAAAGATTTTTTCCGAGAACGGATCCGAACAGACCTGCACGAAACAAAGTACGCCGTCCGCCTGGGTGTCGTAGCCATGGCCGTCGGCATGTCGCTCGAGTCTGGACGCGAGCGAGGAGCCCTCGCGGAGGGATCGGTGCTGCACCGCGGCCGTGAAGAATGATGTGGAGTTGATCTCTTCCCACAAGTCGAATCTGAGACGTGTTTCGTTAGCCCGACACTGGGAGCCGATGGAACTGACTCACGTAGATTGTCTCCAATTTGCGGCGACATAGTCGAGATCCAATCGGATGATAGGCCATAATGACTTCTCCACATAGGTCGAGTTTCCATTCTTCAACAACCAACCGACGTACTGTATTAGACGCAGCACCGGACCGTCTAGATATGACCTCTCGGTCAGCCACGACACGACGGGGTTGTCAGGAAAACTGACATACCTCTTTGGGGACGACCCCAAGGACGAAGGAAAGGGGACCCGTCTATGTTGAATTTGGGCTCGTCGAGGCCATCTTTACCCGCAACACCGCTCGGGTTGGAGGTTTGCTGAATGAGGCTCTCGACGGTGATGAATGCGTCAATAAGACCGCGTAAGGAGAGATCATCGCCTGAGACAAAGTCCTCTATGAGGAACTTGAAGACGAGAGCGGAGTCGCGTGTCCAGGAATACAGGTAGTCCGGGTTCTGCGTGCTCGGGCTAGCGATAACTAACCTGCCTGTGTTACAGATAACGATCATGATAAGGATACGCTGGGAGGGAACGGCGTGCGTACTAGTGCGCCATGACTTTTAGCACCGTCGGGGCCAACGTTGGCCAAAAGGCAGGACTTTGCGGTATTCGCCTCTTTCGCGATGTATGCGTCAAGTTTGACGACGGGGCTTGGGCTCGGGCGCTCGTGGACTGAACCAGTCAGCCCAAGAGCCGCGAGTAGCGGGAGGAGCCGCATAAGAAGATGAAGAGGGGGGGTGCGGCGGCGACGGGGACGACGGGGACAACGACGTGTGTATGGGTACTATCGTTGTCGTGGAATACATCTCGGACTTGTGTGTGGCGCCTCTTGTTCTCCTCGCAGCAATCAAGGCACGTCAAAGCCGTATCTGCCATTCCTCGCTGGCGCGCAATCCCTCTGACTGCGCCCCCTCCCAGCAGAACTATGCGCATGGACGTTTGACAATTCTTACCAAGGCCAAAAGGCGAGGAACACACCTTGTGAGTCGATTTCTGCCACGTCCCTCCCTTCGAAACTCCAGCCCACCGTCCAGTACTGTATATTAGACGACACACACACGGGATTATCAGAAGCGCCCTGTTGACTTTCTGAACCATCCCCTCCCAGTTACACCCTCCCCTTCCCTCCCCTTGGACATTCCCTTACTGCCTTCGCACTATCCTCTATATGGTGAAATCTGGATCCGCATCTTCTCAACTTGGTACTGAGGCCAATCGTGGTCAGTCATCCCGTCGGCACCGATGCCGAGATGCTCGCGAGATCTGTGGCGGTCCGAGTGAATCTCGAGATTAAAAGTTGGCACCTCGCTGTCCCCAGGCTTACTGCAGACATGAACAACTTGACAGGAATGCGGCTCTTTCTGGACCTTTTCGAACGACCACATTTCATTTCCAGGGTGATGGCTCTGGAGATTAATCCGGCACGCCCGTTCGTGCCCCCGCCTCATCGTTACACAAACTGTATCTACCACAAGAATCCGATTCATGGTTGAGGGATCAGGGAAGAGGGGGAAGAGGATAAATACACACTGAGAGTGCATCACTCCTTACCAATCCCTCCGGACCCCCCCCCCCACTCTCGTCAAAAAAAATATGTCGGGACCTTCAGCTCCACAATCGTGGCATACTCAGCATCCTTCTCATGCGGTGAGCTCCCTTTCTTCGTAGAATCGATGATGGTACTAGTTATTCCCTTTGATTCCAGGTATGTTTCCCAGTTACAACTTTCCAACCAGTACTCACCCTCCTTGGCGTTGTAGGCAACACGTCTGCACAACGGGGTAGCCCCGTATAGAGACACCCGTTTCATGAACACCACGGGGCTTCCATCAACGAACTATGAATCAAGCAATGGACAGGCACGAGTGGTCCCTTTTCGTCCAGGTTGCATTGCTCCACCTCTTTCCCTAACCCAGTCCACCTTCATTCCGCGGAGAGACCCCGCGAGAAATCAACGTCCTGGCTCGCCTTTCTTCTGCCCAATCCACCCGGCGCAGATTGATGGATCCCAAGTACAGAGCCGTCTCCACAGAGGGAGCCAGCGAGCTGCCTACCCGTATGGATCTCTAAGGGTCGCGCCCGGAGGAATCCCCTATGGGCACCAGAAACCCGGGATGATTACCGTCTCTCCCCGTCACGGGAATCATTACCAAAACCGTAGCGGGGCACCATATGTAATATCACTCTCTTTGGATTATGGGCCCAGATTTGTCGCGTACTAATGAAAACATGGCCTCCAGTTCCCGCACCTTCTTAGGAAACAAGAAGACGCGGGGCACCAGCGAGAAGACCTTCATTCAAAAACCATTCATCAATGGCCCGGGATGCCAGTCCCTTCAACGACCGGGGACCTCGGCCTCCACTTCGACTGGGAGAGCGGGGCGATTGCACCGCCACAGTATTCACAAATCAATGAGGTGGGGGCGTTGTTTCATTTATTGTAATCCCGCTGCCCTGCCATATTCACACTCCCCTTCCTTTCCTATTCATATGATGCAGCCGATGCTAATCGGTAGCGCTACGGTCCTGGTACCAGAAACCACCCCGCCAGGGGTTTTCCTAGGAACACAGCCCGCCGGCGCTCCGACCCTGGGTACCGAAGCCCCCTCGCCGGAAGTATCTCAGTCTACGACGGGAACCTGCCCGGATCCCACATGTAAGACTATCTGCGGTCGCCAGCAAGAATGGGAACGGCATGTCCTCAAGCACCTGCCGCAGCACATCTATTGTCCGCACCCAAGTTGCAACTGGAGGGGCAGCCGCCGCTACTCCCTTATGGACCACTACAATAAGAAACATCAACATCCGCAGAGTCAAGTGCCGGATCTTGGTTCGTCAGATGCGTTTACCATTTACGACGGGAAACGGTTGGTCAAGCGGCTCGTCAACAGAGAGGTCACGCTGAAAGAGGCGATCGACGAAGCGGATGCGTCGGTGCGGAGGATGGCAGTGGAGCTGGGAAAGTGGGTTATGTGGAACATACAGTACGAGTGAGGGCAGCGGAGGCGGGGCAGACGACAACCTATGCCAGCACTTCTTGTTTTGTTTTTTTCTCCCTACTATCACCTCCCTGCCGCCGTGGCTTCACTGTCCTTACTGTACAGAAAAGGATACCACGATGTCACTGCCTTTGATTACCTCCACGTAAACGAGCACCGCCCAAGAGAATTTTTAGCTGAATTGCATCCGTGACGAGCACAGCCAGTCGCCCCGTGGAAGGGAATGGTGTGATGAGTGCGGGCACAGAGACGGGCATGTTTGGAAATTAGTGTTGCCCCTCTTTGTTCCCCGAACAAACGTTCTGGTGACAGCGCCCGCAGCACCTTGAGTAAGATTCGGTGTCTCGTCCGCAAAGCTTTTCTCCTCGGCACAGTCCGTGTGCTCTAGGATCCTCAGGACGTACTAGGAGCAACGGAGCCAAAAAAAATAAAATTGTGCCATTGAATTGAATTGAGCAGTGTTTATTCGCGTTCATTCATCGGATATCTGCTAGTGGTATCTGTATTCTATGCACCGCCGAGTCCCGAAAAAACGGGCACACCGCCACTACCACTGATGCAAAAGAAGAATATATATATATATTTGAGTTCCGTATTCAACATGATCCTTTGGATATCTGAGAGGGTTATTGTCAAGCAAAGGCGAGAAACTGACAAACACGGACCGACCCACGGACTGCCCTGTAAACATTTGAACCCTGCATACGGGTTGGTCAAGCTGCCAATTAAGAAGGCTGTGCTTGTCGGGGTTGGTCTTGTCTGGACGAGGAGGTCAGACGATGACCGGCACATGTTTGCAATGAAAATTGATGGAGATGGGGGAATGGAAGAACGAGGAGGGCCCATTCGCCACTCTCCAAGCGAATGGCGTCGAAGGGGCGCTACGACGAGGACGGTGGTGGAAGCGCAATGCGTCGGTGGGGGGACCACTTGGCACAATCCGCCAGGATCTCGTCTGGAGTGGATCTGGCACGTGAAGCCACAGTGGCACAGTCGCGTGGCGTAGGCGATCTCCGACTCCCACGCTTCCCAAGGCATTTTCAATTCGAATATGACCGCGTTACATCGCGAAGCAGAAGCGCCTGCGCAAGTCGAGCGAGCTGGGTGTTTTCTGTTTTCTGTTATTTCCTTTCTTATGTTTTGCTTTGTTTGGTTCGTATATATATTTTTTTCTCGGAATCCATTAGCGTGAGCTGAGTGTAGTAGTACACCATCGGTGATTCTGGGCTTGGCAAAAAGAGAAGACTTGGACATAAACATGGGTGCAACTGACCGGCACCGCAGTTTGGCTCTATACGCAAAAAACAACCGTAATTATCCTGTGCCCACGTAACGGCTAGCGGAGGAAGAACTCAAAAACATCACTCACGATAGTACTATCATACGGTCGGGGATCCACGACAAGATTGAACGCTCATGACGGGGGAGCAATTTTCAACCGCATCGTTCCAGCGACGGGTGCCAGCCCTACAGTAGTGCTTGGCCCGATCGTTAATCCGAAAGCGTTGCCACGGAAAATTAATGCTCCAATAGCTCTAGTAGCTACCTACCCAGGAAGAGTATCGGATTAAGGAGACGTCGTGGGAAGTAAGTTGATGAGTTCGTCGAGCCCCGTATTCAATGATGCTTGGAATAAACGACCGACCGGAACGTCGTGGCGGGGGTAGTGTAATGTGACGTTGGATAGATGATGGGTTCATTTTGTTCTTGTGAAAGCGAGTCAGTGAAATTGAAAGAGCACGTGGGAGTGGTAAATGAAAAATATATTGCAAGGGCACTCAGGCAACAGGTGACTGCGGCGAGGGGTGACTTTCACGCAGCGTCCAGCCTACAGAACCAAAAACCCGGGTCTAGTCGAGTGCTACATTTCCGCGTGTTTTCTCTTGTGAAAAGTGAAAATTGAGAGTGCCAAGGACCGAGGACTCAAGGACCGAGGGTGAGTTTGTTGGGAGCGGAAATTTGAGTACGTGGTGGTGATTGCCCCGTAAGACATCCAGCCTCTCGAGCAGTGTAGTCCAGAAGCAACACAACCAAAAACCAGGGTAAGGTCTTCGTGATGACTCGAGCAAGTTCCGGATTTTCTCACGGCAAATGCCACCATACGTCATCAGGCTGCATCAGACCTGCATCAGGCTTCAAGCTGGTGTGATGGTACATAGTGGGGGGCTTTTTTCCTTTTCCTTTTCCTTTTCCTCTTTTTTTCTCTTACAGTAATTCCTACGAACTTCGAGAATCGCCGTTCTTACGCGCGACATTCACACGCACAGGGTTTACAGTATTTTGTATCCTCAACGCCCCAGCCACAATTTTCTTTTCTTTTTTCGCCATCTTTGTTTGTTTGTTTTGTTTATATGAGTGTGTATGATACATATTTATACATCTTGTGTATGCGAAACCGCTTCTGACCATATGGTGGGAAAGCCAAAAATGAAATGAGTCCAAAAATAGCCAGCCCAAGTACCTCCCCTCTTCCTCTTTTCCTATTTTAGGCATTTATTTTATTTTATTTATGATATTGCCTGCCACAAACACCGCTATCGGGCCGATAAATCTGTTGGAGCCCTCAAAGCCTCAAAGGTTGCAAAGCGGCTGCTCTGGCGCCTTAGTCGCGTGTGCCAGTGTTCGTTCAACGAGTTCCGTGCTTCTCTTGCTGGGACAGTTGCTAGCGCGAGGTCCCGTCCTCGATTGAAGCCCTTGTTGAAACCGATAAAGTTGGCAGATACAGTATTGAGGCAAATTTTCAAGCTGAGTAATGGATTAGTGGTGATGCGTGCCCTTGGTCCTTCCATAAGGAGAGCTGATTCGATGGCGCCCTCCCCAGAATTGCTCCTTTCGACTGACTCGAGCCGATGAACCCCTCCGAGTGGCCTTCCTCTGAAGTAAGGGCCGAGACCGCAGGGGCATTCCAGTGTGGAAGCAATCTGCTTCCGCGCGCTTGATCTTGCAGTCGAAGGTCAGCTAGCTGCCCGCCCCTCTGCATCGGTCCCCTCCGGGGGAAAGCATGCGGGCGGTCCCGCATGGTATTCTCGGACCTCGGCACCATATCTGCCACGTTGTAGGGGGCGGAATTTAGCTGCCAGGTGAGAACTGGGAGGTCGGCGAGGACCAGCCACGTCCTGTCAGCACTTTAGTAGCTGCGATTCCCTTCGTAACATACAGAGTCGTGAGGCGGCGTTAGTGGTTAGCTTACAGTCTGGGGAAGATGTCGAGCGAGTAGTGAAGCGGTTCGTAGGGCTTAGCAGCAACCTGAGTACGGAAGGAGCCGGACATGAGGCGGACGCCCCAGTTTTGCACCACCTGGAGTTTGTTTGCTATGATAGTTTCTTGGCAAGGTTCTTGCCGTCATTCATATATTCATAGTCCAGAGCGGGGGCGCAGAACGTTACCACGGGCTCCCTTTTTTCTTAGCCCGAGAACAGGAGGCAGCCTGGGCCACCAAGGCCACTTCCAACCCCCTCCAAAATCGCAAGCCGGCCCATGCCTACCAGTAGCCACTTGTCCCAGACCCTGCGAGCGGGACCCGTTGTCGAGAGGTAAACTCTTTCGACACGCCTCAGAGCGTGTCCACTTTACAACACATTTGACCATCGTCTGGACATAGACCAGGCTCTTATCAAATAGGCAGCGTCAGTTGCCCTCACATTACCCAGGTAGTTGTAGCGATCGCGTCTTTGTCCTAGTTACATATCGTACATATCGCAGTATAAAAATAATTTCTCTTTACAAAAAACGCAGCTAATGGGTCCCCTTGGCGGGATGATGGAGCGATAACGTGGTTGGGTTGGGTTGCGTCCATTTTCAGCGGGGCACAATGGTAAGGGTAAGTTAACCCTGGGTTAACTTACTACCGTGACTACTTCACCACACTCCACACTCTTACCAACCAACCCGTACGCCTCTGCACTGCCTGCTAGCTCTGCCACCGTACCCTCGATAGCCCTACCCCTACATTTCTCTGGTGGACATCCTACATCCTTTCCTCAACGATATATCAAGCCCAAGTCTGACCACAGGCACAGGCTGGATCCTCCGATAATTTTCGACGCAGGCTGGGCCTTCCTCCTCCACTTTTTAGCCGGTTTCACTGGGTCCACGTACTCACCAGTAGCACGTTGCTAGCTGAGTCATTTTCGTTGTTGTCTTGTCTGTCGTCTGTGGCTCTACCACACTGAAACAACATGTCGTCCTTGTACAGGGGCCACGGTAATATTGTTCTAATATTTTTGTTATACAACCTCGTTCTGGGATGGAGAACTTGATGGAGAGTGGCAACTCTACGAAGCTGTATATCACTTGGGCCTCATGGAAGGCATAGGATCTCTTAACGTACTGGCACGTCTTCCTATGGCATCTCGAAGGCAACGTTTTCCACTGTTACTTGTCCCTCTGCTCATGACACCTCCATTCACACACCCCTAAGGAAGATGGTTTCTTCGAAATTCTCGGCTTTGCATCTCCATCTTTGCAATCGCGTTGTCCCGTCTATGGTCTGGATTGTTGAGGACGGCACCTCATGAGTTGGGCTTCTTTGGGGAGGATGTTTCTTTGTTCACGAAACCCGAAACTACAGCCTGCCAGCTGATTACCTCAGCTCGGTCTGTTTACTCGGGAGGCGGCCAGCCTACGGCACCCCAATTTGGGTCATGTGGTGGCGTGGGATCTTTGTGCTCAGACAGCATCCCAGATATCGTCCTCTCAAGACCGAGTTGACGGTTCCGAACACACAACACACTATTTTTGCCTCTTCAGGAAGATGGGTTTCATCGAAATCTTCACCCTTTGCATCACCATCTTGGCAGTGTATGGCACCGTCATTTGCTTCCGATCCCTTCTCCCATGCTACATCATCCCAAATGTCTC